>Ga0180220_1000034_pt1 | contig 306983 bp, 263 predicted proteins | sample eDN5th37CBELigBY_FD_151335 | JGI IMG/M metagenome (GOLD analysis project Ga0180220, IMG submission 151335) | Enriched backyard soil microbial communities from Emeryville, California, USA - eDNA 5th pass 37_C BE-Lig BY (version 2) (version 2) | ecosystem: Environmental > Terrestrial > Soil >...
GTCGGGACGCGAGATCCGGTGTGCGGCCCCTGCTGAATTACGGTGCGGCTACACCGAGGCGTTATCGGGCGCGCACACCGGGCTCTCGGCGCTTACAGTAGGGGAAAGCAAAGACATAAGGCGTTAGCTCTTCAGGGGAAAACACGTGGGTCCAAAGTCCTATATCTTGGCCGCCGGGGCCACCCTGTCTCTTGCTGCGGGTGCTCTTGCTCAGCATTTCTACCCATACGCGGAGCGCAGTCCGATAGACATCGGCGTTGCCATTCTTGGCGCGATCCTGATTTTCGCTTGGTACCGGCTGGATGCCGCTCAACTGGGGTTTCGCCGTAGACCTTTGTTAAACGTCGCGGTGATCGCCGTCGCCATTCTCGGGTTGCCTTACTATTTCTTCCGTTCCCGCGGATTCAAGCGCGGACTCGCCGCAACCGGCCTGTTCTTGCTAGCCATTTTGTCGTCTGGTGTCTTGACTATTCTAGGTAGTGCCGCCGTTTACGGGCTGCAGAGCTAACAATTCATTCAAGCCGAACCCGCTTCGCGGCTCGGCTTAATTCAGGCGTTAGCGCTCATGACAGCTCGCAATGCATTGCCAAGAGTCTGCCTGGCCGTACTGATTGCGATTGTCCTTGCCGTCATCCTTGCGATTGCGTCCAGTTGGCTTTTGCAATGGAACACGCCGGGCGACCTGCTTTTTGACCAAGGTCTTGTCCAAAGCTTGGCCCTTGGCGTTCTTCCAACGGCAGCCGTCATCGTCAATTTGCTCATCGCCTCTTACAGAGCCGCTGAGAGACATGCTTGGGCGTGGTTAGCTGCCTCTTTAATTATCTGGCCCTTGAGCTTCTGGTACACAATTGTGGAGGCCCGCGGTGAGCGCTAACAATTCATTCAAGCCGAACCCGCTTCGCGGGTCGGCTTGATCCAGGCCCCAGGTAGCGCACCCTTCGCGGCCGGCATCGGCCTCCGGAAGGAGGGGCGCCATGGCCAAGTTCCGGTCTCCCCTCCCCGTGCGGCGATGGTCGTGCCCGACGGCAGGCGGGAGGCGCCAGGCCGTGCCCGGGGCCACCGGCATGAGACGCCGGTCCGTGTTGGCCGCAACGTGGACTTTCATTCGTTCCACCTTTGCAAGCCCGCATCCGCGTGACCCGATGAGGGACGACTTTGGGAAGCCGGGAGACGACCATGATCCGTTTCTTGTTTCTGTTCCTGGGCCTGTCGGCTTTTGCTTCTTTCGCCGGCGCGCAAACCCCCGCCCCGCGCCCCGCGGTAATCGACATGCACGTCCACGGCGCGAACACCACGCCGCAGCAGGCACGCGAACGCATGGCCGCGCTGAACGTCCGGTACCTGTTCGTGCAAGTCCTGGCGCCGGAGTTGCCCGCCTGGAATGCCGCGTTGGGCGGCGACAATTTCCAGCCTTCACTCGGCTTCCCGTGCCCGGGCGGTCGGGCTCCGTTCGTCGACCGCCCGTGCTGGGAGGGCACGTCGGACTTGCCGGACCCCGCTTGGGTGCGCGAGGAATTGCGCAGCGGCCGGATCAAGGCGTTCGGCGAGCTCGTGCCGCAGTTGTTCGGCATGGCGCCGGGCGACGAGCGCCTTGAACCCTATTGGCAGCTCGCCGAGGAATTCGACATCCCCGTTGCCATCCACATGGGACCCGGGCCGCCGGGCGCCGCGTACGGGTCGGGCGCTTCCCCGGCGAAGTTCCCGGACTTCCGCATGGGCGCCGGGAACCCGCTGCTCCTCGAGGACCTGCTGCTCCGCCACAAGCGCCTGCGCCTGCTCGTGATGCACGCCGGATGGCCCTATTCGGAGTCCATGATCGCACTCCTCTACGCCCACCCGAACGTGTATGTCGATGTCGGGGCGTTGCAGGCCGGGTTCATGGTGCCGCGGGCGAGCTACTACGCTTATTTGCGCAGCCTGGTCGATGCCGGCTTCGCCAAGCGCATCGTGTTCGGCTCCGATTTCCCCAACCAGGTGGAACCGGGCATCGACGCCATCGTCTCCGCCGAATTCCTCAGCGACGCGCAGAAGTCGGACATCCTTTGCGGCAATGCCACGCGTTTCTTGCGGCTGGACGGATCCACGTGCACGCAGTGACCGCATGCCGCTTCCCGCTGCCGGGAACCAGGGCCGCACGACCCTCGGCATGAAGAAGGCGCGGGCCGGCAGTCCGGCCCCCGCTCAGTCCAGCGGCAACGGTGCCTGCAACGGCTCGATGGTGCCATCGCCGCGCATCACTTTCTTGAACTCGGCGCGGCTGACCGAGACGTAGCGCTCGTTGCCGCCGATCTCGACCTGCGGCCCGTCCAGCACCGCGCGGCCGCTGTCGTCCACGCGCACGGTCATCGTCGCCTTCTTGCCGCTGTGGCAGATCGTCTTGATCTCCTGCAGCTCGTCGGCCCAGGCCAGCAGGTACTGGCTGCCCTCGAACAGCTCGCCGCGGAAGTCGGTGCGCAGGCCGTAGCACAGCACCGGGATGCGCAGGCGGTCGACGACCTCGCTGAGCTGCCACACCTGCGCCTTGCTCAGGAACTGCGCCTCGTCGACCAGCACGCAATCGAGCTTGCCGTGCGCGGCGATGTCGGCTTCGACCCAGCGCTCCAGGTCGGCCGCGTGGTCGAACGCCGCGCCTTCGGCCTTCAGCCCGATGCGCGAGGCGACCGTGCCGCTGCCGGCGCGGTGGTCCAGCTTCGGCGTCAGGATCGCCACGCGCATGCCGCGCTCGCGGTAGTTGTGCGCCGACTGCAGCAGCGTGGTGGTCTTGCCGGCGTTCATCGCCGAATAGTAGAAGTAGAGCTTGGCCATGCCGATATTCTAGCCGTCGGCACGATCCGGACCACCGCGCGCGGCTTCGCCGCGCCGGCGGCCTGCGCCGGTGCCGCCAACGGGACGAGATGCGCGATGGCGATCATCTTCCTGCGCACGGAATCGCTCCAAGCAGCCGTCGATCCCGCACGGGATGGCGCCAAGCCGCGGCGGCCACGATAAACTGACGGCCTATACGCAAGCCCCGTCCGATGCACTCCCTCAACCCCCCCCAACGCGCCGCGGTAGCGCATACCGAAGGTCCGCTGCTGGTGCTGGCCGGCGCCGGCAGCGGCAAGACGCGCGTGATCGTCGAGAAGATCGCGCACCTGGTGCAGTCCGGGCGCTACCCGGCCAAGCGCATCGCCGCGATCACCTTCACCAACAAGGCCGCGCGCGAAATGCGCGAGCGCCTGGCGAAGCGACTGAAGGGCGACGCCGGCGAAGGCCTGACCATCTGCACCTTCCACGCGCTGGGGCTGAAGTTCCTGCAGATCGAGCACGCCGCCGCGGGACTGAAGCGCGGCTTCTCGATCTTCGACGCCGACGATTCGCACGCGCAGCTCAAGGACCTGATGCCGGGCGCGAAGCCGGATTCGATCGAAGCGATCAAGTCGCTGGTTTCGCGCGCGAAGAACGCCGGGCTGTCGCCGGAGCAGGCGCTGGACGCGGCGCGCAGCGCGCGCGAGGTCGAGGCGGCGAAGCTGTACGCGCGCTACCAGGCGCGGCTGACCACGTTCAACGCGGTCGACTTCGACGACCTGATCCGGCTGCCGGTGCAGATCCTCGAGGGCCACGAGGAAATCGCCCTGGGCTGGCGCGAGCGCATCGGCTACCTGCTGGTCGACGAATGCCAGGACAGCAACGACGCGCAATACCGCCTGCTGAAGGCGCTGACCGGGCCGCGCGGCAACTTCACCTGCGTGGGCGACGACGACCAGAGCATCTACGCCTGGCGCGGCGCCAACCCGGAGAATCTTTCGCAGATGGCGAAGGACTACCCGAAGCTGCAGATCGTCAAGCTGGAGCAGAACTACCGCTGCAGCAACCGCGTGCTGCGCGCGGCCAACGCGCTGATCGCGCACAACCCGCACGAGCACCTGAAGAAGCTGTGGAGCGACCAGCCCGACGGCGACAAGATCCGCGTCTGGGAATGCCGCGACAACGAGCACGAGGCCGAGCGCGTCGCCGCCGAGATCAGCTTCCTGCACACCGCGCGCGACACGCCGTGGAGCGAGTTCTGCATCCTGTTCCGCGGCAACCACCAGTCGCGCGCGCTGGAGAAGGCGCTGCAGCTGCTGCGCATCCCCTACCACCTGACCGGCGGCACCGCCTTCCTCGAACGCCAGGAAGTGAAGGATGCGCTGTCGTGGCTGCGCCTGGTCGCCAATCCCGACGACGACGCGGCGTTCCTGCGCGCAGTGCAGTCGCCCAAGCGCGAGGTCGGCGCGACCTCGCTGGCCAAGCTGGCCGAGATGGCCCAGCACGCGCACCTGCCGATGGCGCGCGCGGCGCTGGCGCACGGCGCGCTGAAGGCGCTGCCGGCGCGCGCGGCGAACGGACTGAGCGAGTTCAACGACATCGTCCACGACCTGCGCGAGCACGCGGCGAAGCTGACCGCGGCCGATCTGTTGCGCCGTCTCGCGGAGAAGTCCGGCCTGCTCGCCGACCTGCGCGCGCAGTGCAAGGACGAGGCGACGTTCCAGCGGCGCAAGCAGAACCTCGAGGAACTCGCCGAGTGGTTCGAAGGCGGGCGCGGCAGCGCCGGCGACCTCGCCGCGCAGCTGGCGCTGCTGTCGCGCAACGACAAGGACGACGGCGGCAACCAGGTGCGGCTGATGAGCCTGCACGCAGCAAAGGGGCTGGAGTTCCGCTACGTGTTCATCGTCGGCTGCGAGGACGGCACGCTGCCGCACGAGACGGCGATGGAGGAGGGCTCGCTGGCCGAGGAACGGCGGCTGATGTACGTCGGCATCACCCGCGCCAAGCAGGGGCTGTACCTGAGCTACAGCAAGGCCACGCGCCGCTTCCGCGAAACCGTGCGACTGATGCCGAGCCGCTTCCTCGACGAATTGCCGCAGGGCGAGTTGTTGCGCGACGGCACCGACCCGGAAGCGGAAGCCGAACGGCGGAAAGAGCGCGCCAGCGCCGGCATCGCGGCGATTTCGGCGTTGTTCGACGATTGATCTGCAAGGTGGGTCCCGCCCCACCATTGCGCGTCGCGGCGAACGCATGCGGTGGACTTGAGCCCGCCCTGCGGCGTCTTTGCGGTTGCAGGTCGGCGTCACGCCCCCGACGGCTTTCCCGCCCCAGAAAGCGGATGGAAATCAATGCGTTGCATGACGGCGTCCTGAATTCCGAAGGGTTTGCGTTGGCCGAGATGAACCCCTTGTTCGGAGACTCGTCATGAATAGGGCATCGCTTTGGATGACTGTTGTTTCGGGCACGACGCTGGCGCTTTCGTTTGCTGCGCACGCCGGCGACAAGGACGCCAGGATCGCCCGCGCGATGAGCGCGGGACCGGCGCAGATCGCCGCCAAGGCAAGGATCATGGAGCCCGACGGTACGGTGCTGCGGGAGGGATCGAATGGCTGGACCTGCATGCCGAGCATGGGCCCGGGCATGGATATTCCGCTATGCAACGACGCGACCTGGATGGCGTTCATGCAGGCGTTCGCGGAGAAGAAAGCGCCGAACCCCACCAGCGTCGGGATTGGCTACATGTTCGCCGGCGACATGCCGGTCAACAACGACGACCCGTTCGACACCACCCGGGACCCGGGCGAAACCTGGGTAACCGAAGGGCCGCACATCATGGTGATCGTTCCGAACGCGGAATCCACGCTCAAGGACATGACCAGCGACCCCAACGCCGGTGGCCCGTACGTGATGTTCAAGAACACCCCGTACGCGCACATCATGATCCCGACCGGCCCGCGGGCAACGCCCGGGGAAAACCAGTAAGGCCCAGCGTTCCCCGATCGGGACAGGCCGGCAAGGCGGGCGCGGGACGTGCCCGCCTTGCCAGCCTCGTGCGCGTGGGCACCAAAGGGGTTCGCCCTGCATCTTCCTTGCAAGGCGCAGGGCGATGATGGGTTTCGTTTTGCTCGACCCATCCTACTCGCTCGTTCAGATCCCTATTTCCGACCTTCAAACTTGGCCGGAGCCAATGGCCTGGCGAAATTTCTTCAGTACGACTTGCCGCGCTGCCTGATGAGCGTCATATGCATCCATCAGTTCAGGAAGCAAGGCGGCAGGTTTTCCGGTTATTTCTATGTCGCGTCTAATCCTTGGATCCAATTGGGTCTTGGATAGAAGATTGCCAAGAGTCCGTAGCGCAGCGATATAACTCGTGGCAGAGGCCTTGTCGGCCTCTGTAATGTGCAGGCCATGCCTTATGAGTAGGGCATTGGTCTTGGCGACCATTTCATCAAACGCTGTTGGCTCGAAGCTGTTTGATCTGACGAACAAGTGAATGTCTTCGAGCGATTGCCACACCTCCTTGTATGCGGCTTCGCGATCATCGATAAACCGGCCGGACAGCTTCCCGCGTTTCCATTGCAGATAGCCGATGGCAGCCACGCAGATCGTGACTGCAGCAGCGATAATTTCCTTTGTCGGGAGTTCCATATGCCTCCCCGGGACATTGCTGTTATCCGGCACGCTCGCCGACATGACGGATAATAGCCGCCAAACCACCCGCAGGAACACGTGCCCATGACCCGCTCCAGCCCCGCCTGGCAATGGATCGGCTTCGCCATCGCGCTCATCGGCGTCGGCTTCAAGTACTGGCAGCTGCCGCACGCGCAGGCCTCGCAGCTGCCCGGCGCGCTGCTTGGCCCCGGCCTGGTCGCGGTCGGCGTGGTCGCGATGCTGCTGCGCGCGTTCGGCACGGCGCGATTCCGGAAGGTCTGGCTGCTGGCCGCCGCGACGGTGCCGGTCGCGGTGCTGGTGCGGATGCTCACCGACACCCAGCAGCACGCCGGCACGCACCACTCGGGGCTGTCCGAACTGGCCATCGCCGCCGGCCTCGGCCTCGCCGCATCGCTGCTCGGCACCGCGATCGGCAGCCTGTTCCTGCTGCGCAGCAGCCGGCGCCCGGGCTGAGCCGCCGCGATGCCGTCGATCTTCGTCCTGCTCGGCATCGCGGTCGCGTGCTACGTGGTGTGGGCCGTGGCCAGCGGCAGCATCGTGGCGCGCAGCGGCATCCGCATGCGTTCCATTCGCCGCGACGAATCGCCACACTACTTCTGGTTCGTTGCCGGCTGCTACCTGCTGCTGGCGCTGGCCCTGATCTTCGTCTTCTGAGCCGACCATGAGCGATGCCGACACTTTCCGTTTGTTCTCCGACTACAACCGCTGGATGAACGGCAAGCTCTACGACGCGGCCGCCGCGTTGCCGCACGCGGAACTGATGGCGGACCGCGGCGCGTTCTTCCGTTCGATCTTCGCCACGCTGAGCCACTTGGTCGTCGCCGACACGATCTGGCTCAAGCGCTTCCGCCAGCACCCCTCCGGCGGCGTGCTGGAACCGCTGGACGCGGTTCCGCTGCCGGCCGCATTGAACGAGTTGCCGTTCGCCGAATTGCCGGCGCTGCGCGAACGCCGCGACTGGCTCGACGCGCGCATCGCCGGCTGGACGGCGATGCTGGACGAAACGGCATTGGCCGTGCCGCTGGAATACGCCAACACCCGCGGCGAGCGTTTCCGCCGTCCGCTCGCCGGCCTGCTGCTGCACTTCTTCAACCACCAGACCCACCACCGCGGGCAGGCGACCACGCTGTTCCACCAGGCCGGCATCGACGTCGGCGTCACCGACCTGCACACGCTGGTGCCGCACCTGCGCGACGCCTGAAACCGCAGCGCAAAGCGAAGCCCGGTAGAATTCCCCGGATTCCCGTTCCGGTCCCCGCCATGCGCCCGATCCTCCTGCTCGCCTGCGCCGCGCTTGCCCTGGGCGCGTGCAAGTCCGCTTCGTTCACCGCGCCCGCCGCCGCGCCGGCCGCCCCCAGCCCGGTCGGGCCCGCCGCGCCGACCGCGCCGGCCGACGACAACCTCAACGCGGTGCTCTGGGTGCAGACCGCGGTCGAATACAGGGCGCTCAGCGAACAGGCCTACCGCGCCGCCGCCGACCGGCTGGACCAGGCGCTGAAGGAAAGGAACTGGGACGCACTGGTACCGGAAGAGCGCGCCAACGCCGCCACCGGATTGAAGCCGGCGGTGGTGCTCGACGTCGACGAAACCGTGCTCGACAACTCGCCGTACCAGGCGCGACTGATCCGCGACGGCAAGTCCTACGACGACGCGACCTGGGACCTGTGGGTCGCCGAGAAGAAGGCGAAGGCGGTGCCGGGCGTGGTCGATTTCGCCAAAGCCGCCACCGCGAAGGGCGTGACCCTGGTGTACATCTCCAACCGCGCCGTGCACCTGAAGGAAGCGACGCTGGCCAACCTGCGCGCGGTCGGCCTGCCGGTGGCCGGCGACGACGTCTTCCTCGGCCTCGGCACCGCGGTCGAAGGCTGCACCCAGCCCAAGGCGAGCGAGAAGAACTGCCGCCGCCAGCTGGCCGGCCGCAAGTACCGCGTGCTGATGCAGTTCGGCGACCAGCTGGGCGACTTCGTGCAGGTGAAGGACAACAGCGCGGCGGGCCACGCCGCGCTGTACGACGAATATGCCGACTGGTTCGGCGAACGCTGGTTCATGCTGCCGAACCCGACCTACGGCGCGTGGGAAACCCGCTACAGGGGCGAGGCGCGCCGCCAGGCCAAGCGCGACGCGCTGGACGTGGCGGAATGAGCCGCGTGCCGCTGCAACTGGGTCCGCGCGAACGGCTGATCTTCGCGCTGGATGCGCCGGACCGCGCCGAGGCGATCGCGTGGATCGACCGGCTCGGCGATTCGGTGCGGTTCTACAAGATCGGCATGGAGCTGCTGGCGTCGGGCGACTACTTCGTGGTGCTCGACGAACTGGCCAGGCGCGGCAAGAAGGTGTTCGTCGACCTGAAGTTCTTCGACATCCCCGCCACCGTCGCCGGCGCGATCCGCGGCCTGTCGCAGTGGCCGGTGACCTTCTGCACGATCCACGGCTGGCACCCGGCGATGATGGAGGCCGCGGCGGCCGCGCGCGGCGGCGAGCTGCGCCTGCTGGCGGTGACGGTGCTGACCTCGATGGACGGCGGCGACCTGCGGCAGATGGGTATTTCCGCCGAACCGATCGACGCGGTCGTGCAGCGCGCGCGCGCCGCGCAGGCCGCCGGCATCGACGGGGTGATCTGCTCGGGGCAGGAAGCGGCATCGGTCCGCGCCGCGACCGGCGCCGGCTTCGACATCGTCTGCCCCGGCATCCGCCCCGGCCCGGCCGGCGACGACCAGAAGCGCACGGTCGGCGTGGCCGAGGCCTTCGCCCGCGGCGCCGATGCGATCGTGGTCGGCCGCCCGATCCGGCTGGCGGCCGATCCGCGCGCCGCGGCGGAAGCAGTGCAGGCCGAGATCGCCGGCGCCCTGCGCGGATGAACCGGCAGGCCGACCCGAACCCGCCTTGCGTGTGGCGCTTCGGCGCGGTCGAGGTCGACGAACGCGCCGCCACGGTGCAGGTCGCCGGCCAGCCGGCGCAACTGGACTGGACCTGCTTCGCGATCCTGCTGGCGCTGCTGCACGCGGCCGGGCGCCCGGTCGACAAGGACAAACTGCTGCAGGCGGGCTGGCCCGGGCGGATCGTGCACGAGAATTCGCTGGCCAAGGCGATCGGCCGCCTGCGCCAGGCGCTGGGCGACGACGGGTCGGCGCTGGAGACCGTGCATGGCCACGGCTACCGGCTGGCGCCTGCCATTCGCGCCATCCCGATGCCCGACGCCGGGGAACCGCTCGCGACGGCGGTCAACGCAGGGGCTTCCGATGCGAAGCGGGAATTCCCGCGCCCCGCTCTGTTGCTGGCCGCGGCCGCGGCCCTCGGCCTGTCGTTCTGGCTGGCCGTCCGCATGCCGGGCCAACCGCCCGCCGGGAACGCGGCGTCCGCGAAAACCGCCGCTTCCCTGCCGCTGCGCACCGAATCGCCCGACACCACCGGCCGCATCCTGTGGGTGGACGACAATCCGGGCAACAACGAAAGGCACCGCCGCCTGTTCGAACAGCGCAAGATCGCCGTCTACAACGCCACCAACAACGACGATGCATTGAGCCTGCTGGCGATGAAGCGGTACTCCCTGGTGATTTCCGACATGGGCCGCGGCCGCGGCCGGGAACCGCTGGCCGGGCTCAAGCTGCTGCAGGAAATGCGCCGGCGCGGCGACCGCACGCCGTTCTACGTGTTCACCTTCGAGGCCCCGGACGACCTGCGCCGCCTGGTCGCCGAAGCGGGCGGGCAAGGCCTGGCCGACGACCCGCAGGAACTGTACGACCTGGTCCTGCCCCTGTTCGGACCTGCGCCGGCAGCCCGCTGAGGCAGCCGCACATCCCGGATTCGATCCCGGTCACACAATCAGAATCAATGGCTTGCAGTGCAATAATTCAGGTATTGCATCAGCTTGGGCCAGCCGCTAGGCTTGTCCCGTCCGGCCCGTGCCGGAATCGCGCCACAACAATGTCCTCCGGCTTCGGCCGGTTATTCGGGGGCCGGGCCAAAAGCGCCGGCCCCTTTTTTGTCGCCGCCATCCACGGCGGGCATCCGCCGGCCATCGCCGGCGCGGCGCCGAGTCGTGCCCGCCCCGCCCGCAGACCGTGCCGCCGTTCCTTGTGCGGCGGCGAAGCAGCGGCCAAGATTCCGGCATGGGGAAATCCGTGCCGCACAAGCGGGGGCCGGGGGGTATCGGGGCCGCCGCCGCCGTCCTGCTCGCCGTTGCCGTCGCGCTGGCTGCCTGCAAGCCGCAGCCGGCGGCGACGCCGGCCGAACTGCCCGGCGCCGCCAGCGAACCGGCCAGCACGGTGCGCAGGCTGGCGCAGCGCCTGCACGACAACGACCTGGTCGGTTTCGCCACCGCCGCGGTGCCGGCCTCCGAATACGTGCGCCTCCGGGCCGCGTGGCGCGACAGCGGCAGCCGCTGGCCGCTGACCCTGCTGCCGCTCGACGACCAGTTGCTGCCGTTGCTGAAGACCCTGTCGGCGCCGGAGGCGGAAACGCGGCTCAAGCGCGGCTATGACCTGCAGTTGGCCAACCAGAACCGCGACCTGCGCGACGCGGCGCGCAACCTCGGCCTGTTCGGCGTGAAGTACGTGCAGGAGCGCGACGAATACACCGAGGAAGAGCGCCGCCACTACGCGCAGGCGATCGCCGCGCTGAGCGCCTGGGGCCAGCAGGCGCCGCTGGGCGACCCGAAGCGCGCGCACGCGGCGATCGACCGGCTGTGCGCGGCCGCGCGCCGCACCGGCATCGACAACGACGAAACCCTGCGCACGCTGGGCATGGAACAGAGCCTGCGGCGGCTGGCGCCGTTCTTCGCCGAGATCAAGGCGGTGCTGGACGACAGCTACGGGTTGCCGCTGGACCAGGCGCTGACGGACCTGCGCAGCGGCCTGGTCGCCGAACTCGGCGAGCACGCGCAGGTGCAGGTGCGCTACCCGCTCGCCGGCAAGGAAATCGACACCGTCGTCGACCTCGAACGCCGCTACGGCCGCTGGTACCTGGCCGGCTACCTGCGCGATGCGGAGAAGATCCTCGCCGCGATCCCGCCGCCGCCGCCGGAGGAAGCGGCCCCGGAACCGGCGGGCGCCGCCGCGACCAGGCCCGCCGACTGATCCGGCCGCCGGCGCCTGCCCCCGGGAACGGCTGGGCCATAATGTCCCGATGCCCGAACAGAATCCGCTGCCGTTCCCCGATTCCCCCGCGCCGGCCGAGCCGACGCCGCAGCCCCCGGCCCCGGAGCACCGCCCGCCGCGCCCGGTACGGCGGCCGCTGTGGGCGCGGCTGCTGGGCCGGATGGCGGACCCGTGGCTGAGCCTGCGCATCGAGCCGGAGCTGCCGGCCGAGCTGGTCGACGGCCGCCCGGTCTGCTACGTGCTGGAGAACTACGGCCTGTCCAATGCGCTGATCCTGGACCGGGCCTGCCGCGAAGCCGGCCTGCCGCCGCCGCTGGCGCCGCTGCCCGGCGACCCGGCCGGGCGCAAGCGCGCCTACGTGGCGCTGTCGCGGCGCAACGTCGGCCCGCTGCTGCCGGACGGCAGCAGCGCCTCGCCGAAGAGCCATTCCGGCTCGCTGGCCAAGCTGCTGCAGGCGCACCGCGCCGACCCGGCGCTGGACGTGCAGCTGGTGCCGGTGTCGATCTTCGTCGGTCGCGCCCCGGACCGGCAGAGCGGCTGGTTCTCGGTGCTGTTCTCGGAAAACTGGGTCATCGTCGGCCGCTTCCGCCGCCTGCTGGCGATCCTGCTCAACGGCCGCCACACCATCGTCCGCTTCTCCGCGCCGGTGTCGCTGCGCGAAAGCGTCGACGAGGGCCTGGAGCCCGAACGCACCGTGCGCAAGCTGTCGCGCGTGCTGCGCACCCACTTCCACCGCATCCGCGAGGCGGTGATCGGCCCCGACCTGTCGACCCGGCGCCTGCTGGTCGACCAGGTGCTGGCCGCCGAGCCGGTCCGGGAAGCGATCGCCGACGAGGCGCGGCGCAGCAAGTCCAAGCCCGAGGACGCCTGGAAGAAGGCGCAGGCCTACGCCTGGGAGGTCGCCGCCGACTATTCGAACCCGGTGGTGCGCTCGGCCAGCTTCCTGCTGACCCACGTCTGGAACCGCATCTACGCCGGCGTGCTGGTCCACCACCTCGACAAGCTGAAGGAAGCCGCGCCCGGCCACGAAGTGGTGTACGTGCCGTCGCACCGCAGCCACATGGACTACCTGCTGCTGTCGTACCTGCTGTACGAACGCGGCATCGTGCCGCCGCACATCGCCGCCGGCATCAACCTCAACCTGCCGGTGATCGGCACCATCCTGCGCAAGGGCGGCGCGTTCTTCCTGCGCCGCAGCTTCCGCGGCAACCCGCTGTACTCGGCGGTGTTCTCCGAATACGTGGCGCAGCTGGTGTCCGGCGGCTACTCGATGGAGTACTTCATCGAGGGCGGGCGCTCGCGCACCGGCCGCCTGCTGCCGCCGAAGGGCGGCATGATCGCGATGACCGTGCGCGCGTTCCTGCGCCAGCCGAAGAAGCCCGTCTTGTTCCAACCCGTTTACATCGGCTACGAGAAGGTGATGGAAGCCCGCAGCTACCTCGACGAGCTGGGCGGCCGGCCGAAGGAGAAGGAGTCGATCTGGGCGCTGCTGTGGGGCATCCCGAAGGTGCTGCGCAGCAACTTCGGCCAGGTGGTGGTGAACTTCGGCGAGCCGATCGCGCTGACCGCCATGCTCGCCGAACACGCGCCCGGCTGGGACGGCAAGCCGGTGTCCGAGGACGAGAAACCGGCGTGGCTGTCCGACACCGTCGACGCGCTGGCGTTGCGCATCAACACCAACATCAACCGCGCCGCCGACGTCAACCCGATCAACCTGCTGGCGCTGGCGCTGCTGTCGACGCCGAAGCACGCGATGGGCGAGGCCGACCTGGTCGCGCAGATCGAACTGTGCAAGCACCTGCTGGCCGACCTGCCGTATTCCGACCGCGTCACCGTCACCCCGCATACGCCGGAGCGGATCATCGCCCACGGCCTGGAGATCGGCGTGCTGCAGCGGATTTCGCACCCGCTCGGCGACGTGCTCGACGTGGTCGACGAAGACACCGCGGTGCTGATGAGCTACTACCGCAACAACGTGCTGCACCTGTTCACCACGTCGTCGTGGATCGCCTGCTGCTTCCAGAACAACCGGCGCATGGCCCGCAACCGGCTGCAGTCGCTGGGCAGGTCGCTGTATCCGTTCCTGCAGGCCGAGCTGTTCCTGCCGTGGAGCGAGGACGAATTCGCCGAGCGCATCGACCGCACCGTCGAGGTGTTCATCCGCGAAGGGCTGCTGGAACAGGTCAGCGAGGACGACGGCGGCATCCTCGCGCGCAACGCCGGGCAGACCGACGAGGTATTCCGCCTGCGCGCGATCGGCCATTCGCTGCAGCAGGCGTTCGAGCGCTACTACATCGCGATCAGCGTGCTGGCCAAGAACGGCCCCGGCACGCTCGGCGCGGCCGAGCTGGAAAGCCTGTGCCAGCAGGCCGCGCAGCGGCTCAGCCTGCTGTACGCGCCGGCGGCGCCGGAGTTCTTCGACAGGACCCTGTTCCGCGGCTTCATCCAGAAACTGCGCGAGCTGCGCCTGGTGTGGCCGGACGAGAACAGCAAGCTGTTGTTCGACGAACGCCTCGACGCGTGGGCGCGCGACGCCAAGGTCATCCTCGGCCGCGAGCTGCGCCACACCATCGAGCGCGTGAGCCCGGAAGCGGCGAAGCCGGAAGTGGAACCTCCGTTGGAATAGCCCCGCCTGGCTACCTATACTTGCCGCGCGGCATGCCGACGGCTGCCGCATGGGGAAATTCCAACAACCATTCCGGGGGATGTTCTAGATGCGAATCGCCTGTTTCGCGCGCCTGTCCGCGTGCGCAATCCTGCTTGCCCTGCTGACAGCCTGTGCGCCGTCTTCGTATGCCGTGCGCAATCCGGCGCCGTCCGGCCTGATATTCGACGGCACTGCGCAGGCAACGACAACGACGCTCAACGTGGTCGACAGCCGCACCGGCAACGACCGCGTGTTTTCCAGCGGCGTGTTGCCGGCGGCGTTGACGGTGGATGGCGCGCCCGTCGAGGCCTACGCCTACCTGACCCGCAACCTGCAGGCGGAACTGGCCTCGCGCGGCGTCGACACCGAAGTGAAGAACGCGACCGGCGTCCTGCCGCAGCTGGACCTGAAGTCCTTCCGCATGCAGAACCACCGCACCAATGCCTACAGCCCGTTCGTGACCTTCACGTTCCTCAGCGGCGACCTCGTCACCGACGAAGGCGCGCATCGCCTGGGAGTGTTCGTCAAGCGCGGCAAGGTCCCGGTCTGGAGCTTCAACGAGGTGATCGAGCCGACCCTCAACGAGCCCCTGTCGCTCGCGATCAAGGAACTCGCGGCCAAGATCGCGGGCCGCCTGTACGGCGCGCGCAGCAGCGATGCCGAAGTCGACCGCCTGGCCGCCAAGCTGTCCACCCGCGGCGACAACAGCTACCTCGATGTGTATGCACTGGGTTTCACCAACAATCCCAAGGCCATCGCTACCGTGCAGGCGCTGACCAAGGATCCCGACGAATACGTCCGTATCGCCGCCATCTCCTCGCTGGGCACGCTGGGCGCCAGCGACCAGCTGCCCCTGCTGGAGTCGATCTACCGCGACGGCAACATGTGGCAGGACCGGGCAATGGCGCTGAAGGCCATCGGGGATCTCGACACCGCCGAGGCACGCGCCTTCTTGTCCGAACAGCTCGCCGGCCTGAAGGCCGCGCCCGCCAGCAACGAGACCAACTGGACCCTGCAGGTCATCGGTCTTTACCAGTAACGCACCCGGAATCCGCCCAATCCGGAAAGGCCCGCCCAGTGCGGGCCTTTCCGTGCCTGCCATGGGCTTGCCTGGCAGCGTCGGTCGACCCGGCCCGGCGACACGGGTGCCGACAGTCCGTCACGGCCGCCAGCGCGTATACACCGGGCGGTAGTCCAGCCCGCCGCCATCGATGGCGTCGCGCCAGCCGGCGGGCAGCGGCCCGTCGACGCGGACGACATCCGCGGACAGCATCGGCGTCAGATCCCAGCGCGGCGCCAGGTAGGCCTGGAACCGATCGACGAACCGCTTCCGGTCGAGCTGCCACTGCGCCCGCGCCGGCAACCGGTACGGGAAGACCGCGGAATAGAAGATGCGCCGCGCCATCGGCTCCTGCACCACACAGCGCAGCAGCACGGTCCCGGGCGTCCCCACGCCCGGGTCCCCCACCCGCTCCGGAGCCACGGGCGTCGCCCTGGCCTCGGTCACGTCGTCGTGCGCGTACATCGCCCCCCCCTTCGACCCGCCCGGCTCTGCCCGGCCGGCTGGACCGGAATCCAGTTCACCCCAAGCCCGCGCCCCGATTCATTCCCCGTCCCTGAAAACTTCTGAAAACTTCTGAACGCCCGCGGAAGTGCGTCGAAACCGCCTGCCTGCGCGGGCCGCGGCAAGCGCCGCTTCGGGCGAACGCGGGCGGCCGGGCGGATCGCTGCGCGCCGGGCGACCGGTCAGGCCGGCTGATCGGGAATGAGGGCGCTCTCGAGCCGGGCGATGCAGTCCTTCAGCCACAGCTTGCGCTTCTTCAGCCGCTTGACCGCCAGTTCGTCGGCCTGCATGCCGGCGACCAACCGCTCGATTTCCGCATCGAGTTCGCGGTGCTCGAGCTTCAGCTCGGCCAGGCGCTGCGCGATCTCGGCGGGATTGGTCGGTTCCACGCGGCCAGCATACACAAGCCGGGCGCAGGCGCGTCATCGCGCCCGGCTACAATGGCGATCCCGATGAACAGCGCCGTCGTTCCCCTGCCGCAAGCCCTCGCCGACCCCGCCCCGCGCGACCCGCGCCGGGTCGAACGCGAGCACGCCAAGCTGGCCAAGCGCCTGCGCCGCCAGGTCGGCCAGGCCATCGCCGACTACGGCATGATCGAGGACGGCGACAAGGTCATGGTCTGCCTGTCCGGCGGCAAGGACAGCTACACGCTGCTCGACGTGCTGCGGCAATTGCAGAGGAAGGCGCCGGTGCGCTTCGAGCTGGTCGCGGTCAACCTGGACCAGAAGCAGCCGGGCTTCCCCGAACACGTGCTGCCGGACTACCTGCAATCGATCGGCGTGGCGTTCCACGTCATCGAGCAGGACACCTACTCGGTGGTGACGCGCGTGGTGCCGGAAGGCAAGACCATGTGCTCGCTGTGCTCGCGCCTGCGCCGCGGCGCGCTGTATGCGTACGCGGAGGAGAACGGCTTCACCAAGATCGCGCTGGGCCACCACCGCGACGACATGGTGGCGACGTTCTTCATGAACCTGTTCCACCACGCCAAGCTGAGCGGCATGCCGCCGAAGCTGCTGTCCGACGACGGCAGGCACGTGGTGATCCGCCCGCTGGCCTACGTGCGCGAGAGCGACATCGTCGAATACGCTGCGGCGAAGCGCTTCCCGATCATCCCGTGCAACCTGTGCGGCAGCCAGGAGAACCTGCAGCGCAAGCAGGTGGGGCTGCTGCTGAAGCAATGGGAAAGGGAATCGCCCGGCCGGATCGAGCAGATCGCCCGCGCGCTGGCCGACGTGCGCCCGTCGCAGCTGGCGGACCCGAAGCTGTTCGACTTCCTGTCGCTGGGGCACCGCGACGGCGCGGCGCGGGCCGATGCGCATGCATGGCTTTCGGGCGAGGCGCAGGCCGCGCCGGAAGACGACGAAGCCTGATGCGACGACCTTCTTTCCGTCGCCGTTCCCGCGGTTTTCAACAGTCGAATGGCTGCTCAGGCGGGAATCCCGGGGCGTAGGCGCCGCTTCCTTTTCCCCGAAGCAAAAACCAGGCCCGTGGATTCCCGCCTTCGCTGGAACGACGAATAAAACACAACCTCACATTCCGACTCTCCGATGTTCTTCAAGAATCTCACGCTGTTCCGCTTCCCCACCTCCCTCGACTTCTCGCAACTCGACGAACTCCTCCCTGAAGCCGCGCTCAAGCCGGTCGGCTCGCTGGAACTTTCCTCGCGCGGCTTCGTCCCGCCGTTCGGCCGCGACGAGGAAGCGCTGTCGCACCGCGTCGGCGACTCGGTCTGGCTGACCGTCGGCGGCGAGGACCGGATCCTGCCGGCGGCGGTGGTCAACGACCTGCTGGCGAAGAAGCTGGCCGAAATCGAGGAGAAGGAAGGCCGCAAGCCCGGCGGACGCACGCGCAAGCGGCTGAAGGAGGACCTGGTGCACGAGCTGCTGCCGCGCGCCTTCGTCAAGCCGTCGCGCACCGACGCGCTGCTCGACCTCGGGCACGGCTTCGTCGCGGTCGACACGTCGTCGAAGAAGACCGGCGAGAACGTCGTTTCCGAGATCCGCCGCGCGCTCGGCTCGTTCCCGGCGCTGCCGCTGAACGCCGAGGTCGCGCCGCGCTCGATCCTGACCGGCTGGATCGCCGGCGAACCGCTGCCGGACGGACTGTCGCTCGGCGACGAGTGCGAGCTGAAGGACGCGCTCGACGGCGGCGCGGTGGTCAAGTGCCAGCGCCAGGAACTGCAGAGCGACGAGATCGCCAAACACCTCGAGGCCGGCAAGCAGGTGTCGCGGCTGGCGCTGGTGCTGGACGACCACGTTTCCTTCGTCCTCGGCGAGGACCTGGCGGTGCGCAAGCTGAAGTTCCTCGAGGGCGCGGTCGACCAGCTGGAGAACAGCGAACGCGACGACCTGCGCGCCGAACTCGACGCCCGCTTCGCGCTGATGAGCGGCGAGGTGAAGCGCCTGTTCGCGGTGCTGGAGAAGGCGCTGAAACTCAGCAAGGCCGACTGATCCCTCCCGCGGCAAGGGGAAGCGCTACCATTCGCCCATGCCGAGCCTGCTCCGCGACCTCTTCGCTCCGCCCGCGCGCACCGTGGAGCGCGACAGCGTCGAACTCGCGCTGCGCGGCGGTTCCAGCGTCGAGATCCTGCGCGTGCGCGACCCGCGCGCGAAACGCATCAAGCTGAGCATCGACGAACGCGGCGCGCGCCTGACCCTGCCGCAACGCGCCAGCCTGAAGGCCGGCAACGACTTCCTGCACGCGCACCTGGACTGGCTGGCGCAGCAGGTCGCGCGCATCGGCACGCAGGCGGACGCGCCCGTGCTGGCCCGCGGCGAAACCGCGTCGTTGCCGCTGCGCGGCGCGCAGGTGCCGCTGCGCTGGGGCGAAGGCCGCTTCGCGAAGCTCGATTTCGACGGCGACGGCCTGCGCTTCAGGCTGCCGGCCCGCGCCGGCGACGCGGCGATGCGCCGCGCCCTGCGCGAGTTCTACGAGGCGCAGGCGCGCGCCGACGTCGGCCGCTGGCTGCCGCATTACCTGCCGTCGCTGCCGCGCGCGCCGCGGCAGATCCGCTTCAAGGTGCTGTCGTCGCTGTGGGGTTCGCTGGCGCCGGACGCGACGCTGGCGCTGGACCTGTCGCTGGTGCTGGGCCGGCCGTCGGCGTTCGAGTACGTGCTGGTCCACGAGCTGTGCCACCTGCTCCGCGCCGACCACTCGCCGGCGTTCTGGCGCGAGGTCGAGCTGCGCTTCCCCGCATGGCGCGACGAGCGCGACTACTTCCACGCCGAAGGCCGGCGCCTGAAAGCGAGCCTGCGCGCCTTGCTTTCGCCATTGTAGGAGCGGCGTAAGCCGCGACCGCTTTTCCGTGACCGGAACGAGAGGCTTCGCGGCTTACGCCGCTCCTACAAGGTCAACGGGAAGAGAAAAAATCGCCGATCGCCGCGGCGACCGCCGCCGGGTCCTCCATGTGCAGGTGGTGGCCGCCGGGCAGCACGCGCAATTCGCCGCGCGGCAGCAGCCGCGCGCGCGCGCTGCGCAGCGGTTCGGGGAAATAGCTTTGCGGCGGGTCGGCGTAGAGCACCCGCGCCGGGCATTCGATGGCGGCGACGATGCCGGCGATCTGCGCTTCGCCCATGCGCACCGCGCCGGGCACGGTCAGGCGCTGGTCGGTGCGCCAGACGTAGCCGCCGTCGACTTCGCGCACGCCGCGCTCGACCAGCAGCCGCGCCGCGGCTTCGCCGAGCCCGTTGACCTGCATCCGCGCGCGCACCGGCGCGTCGAGGTCGGCGAACACGCGCAGGTTCTTGCCGCGCAACGCGCGCGCCGCGGCCACGCTCTGGCGCAGGCGCGCGGCGGCGTGTTCCGGCGTTTCCGCCAGCGCGCCCAATGCCTCTATCGCGACCAGCCCGCCGACCCGCTGCGGCACCGCCGCGGCGATCAGGCTGGCGATGCCGGCGCCCATCGAGTGGCCGAGCAGCGCGAACCGCGACCAGCCCAGCGCGTCGGCGACGTCGAGCACCGCGTTGATCGCGACGAACGACGTGTATTCGGCGCCCGGCGACAGGTGCGCGCTGTGGCCGTGGCCGGGCAGGTCCATCGCGAACAGCTCGATGCCGCCCAGGCGCTCCGCCAGCGGCACGAAGCTCGCCGCGTTGTCGAGCCAGCCGTGCAGGGCGATGACCTTCGGCGCCGACGGATCGCCGCCGCGCAGGCCGGCGATGCGGCCGAGCGGCAGGTCGACGGTCGATTCGCGCAGCTTCAAGCGCCGTCCCCGCGCACGCGCCGCGCCAGCGCGGCCAGCGCGTCGGCATGCGCGGCATCGGCATTGAGGCAGGGGATGTAGCGCAGTTCGCCGCCGAGCCTGGCGAAGCCGCGCGCGTAGCCCAGCGCGACCTCCTCCAGCGTCTCCAGGCAGTCGACGGCGAAGCCGGGGCAGACCACGTCGACCCGCCTGGCGCCGCGCGCGGCGAGCTTTCGCAGCGTCGCATCGGTGGCCGGCTCCAGCCACGCCTCGCGGCCGAAGCGCGACTGGTAGCTCAGCGTCCAGTCGCCGGCGGCCAGGCCGAGCGCGGCGGCGATCGCCGCGACGCTGGCCTCGCAGCGCCGCGGGTACGGGTCGCCGGCGTCGGCCACGCGCTGCGGCAGGCCGTGGAACGAGAACAGCAGGTGCTCGCCGGCGCCGTGGCGCGCGCGCCAGTCGCGGATCGACGCCGCGACCGCGGCGATCCAGCCGGCGTCGGCGGAATAGTCGTCGACGAAATGCAGGCGCAGGCCGTCGGCCTGTTCGCGCACGCGGTCGGCGACCGAGGCGGTGGTGGTGGTCGAGTACTGCGGATACAGCGGCAGCACGACCACGTCGCGCACGCCTTCGTCGCGCATCCGCGCGAACGCGTCCGCCAGCGCCGGTTCGCCGTAGCGCATCGCGTGCGCGACCCGCCATTGCGGCAGGCGCGCCTGCACCGCCGCGGCCAGGCGCTGCGTATGCACCGCCAGCGGCGAGCCTTCCGGCAGCCAGACCTGCGCGTATTTCTCCGCCGAACGGCTGCCGCGCAACGGCAGGATCAGTCCGTGCAGCAGCGGCCACCACAGCAGGCGCGGGATCGGGACCACGCGCGGATCGCCGAGGAATTCGCCCAGGTAGCGGCGCACCGCCTTCGGCGTCGGTTCGGATGGCGTGCCCAGGTTGACCAGCAGCAGCGCGGTTTCGGGAGTGTCGGGCATGCCTAATTGTGGCAGATCGGAGTTCCTGCCCCGGTGCGGCGCCACCCGTGCCGCGGGCCCTGCCCGCCGTCGCGGCCGGCCTCAGCGCCGATTCATTGCGGAAGTTCTAGTTTCGGGCGGTTGCAGGCATTCCTGCGTATCGCATCAACGGAGCTTCCGATGAAATCCCTTTCCCGCCGCGCCGCCGCCGCCGCATTCGCCGCGCTGCTGCTCGCCGCCCCCGCCTTCGCCGGCCAGAAGGAGGACGACCGCGCCCGCAACGCGGTGCGCGTGCTGCAGGAAATCCAGCGCATCCCCGAGAACGGCATCCCCGACAAGCTGCTCGACGAAGGCCGCGCGATCATCGTCATCCCGGACACGGTCAAGGCCGGCCTGGTCATCGGCGGCCGCCGCGGCCACGGCCTGATGTCGGTGAAGAACCCCGACGGCGCGTGGTCGCAGCCGGTGTTCGTCAAGCTGACCGGCGGCAGCATCGGCTTCCAGGCCGGCGTGCAGTCGTCCGACGTGGTGCTGGTGTTCCGCAACGACCGCAGCCTCGACAGCATCGTCAACGGCAAGTTCACCCTCGGCGCCGATGCCGGCGTCGCCGCCGGCCCGGTCGGGCGCAACGCCGCCGCCGCCACCGACGGCCAGCTGAAGGCCGAGATCTGGTCGTGGTCGCGCGCGCGCGGCCTGTTCGCCGGCGTCGCCCTCGACGGCGCGGTGCTGCAGATCGACAACGCGGCCAACGTCGCCGCCTACGGCGCCAACGCCACCCCGCGCGCGATCTTCGAAAGCCGCGCCGACGCGCCGTCCGACGCCGTGGTCGCGTTCCGCGACGAGCTGGAGGAAGCCGCCGCCGTGGCCCGCGCCAACCGTGGCGGTGGCGCCGGCGCGCCGCGCCCGGTGGTCAGCGCCGGTGCCCCGGTCGCCTCGCCGCAGCCGGCGCCCCCGGTTTCCGCCCCGGCCGAGACCCAGCCGACGCAAGGCTTCCAGCCGGTCGACGACGGCGGCGTGAAGACCGAACCGCTCGATGGCACGCCGTAACCGCGCCGCATCCTGCGTTCGCGTTATCCTTGTCGTTCCCCAACGACGCAATGGCACCTGAATCATGGGCAGTTTCAGCATCTGGCACTGGCTGATCGTTCTGCTGATCGTGTTGCTGATCTTCGGCACCAAGCGCCTGCGCAACGTCGGCAAGGACCTCGGCGAGGCGGTGCACGAGTTCAAGAAGGGCGTGGGCGGCAAGGAAGACGACAAGCCCGGCCAGCTCAGCGACCAGTCGCGCAACGACGCGACCAGCGAGTCGAAGGAAAACGACCGCAACGCGCAGTGAGCGCTTGCGCGCAACACCCTCCCTTCCCGACCCTCCCCTTGACGGGGAGGGCCTGAACCTTCCGCCATGTTCGACATCGGCTTCACCGAACTGCTGGTCATCGCCGTGGTGGCGCTGGTCGTGCTCGGCCCCGAGCGCCTGCCCAAGGCCGCGCGCTTCGCCGGCCTGTGGGTGCGCCGCGCGCGCGCGCAGTGGGATTCGGTGAAGGGCGAACTGGAACGCGAACTGGCCGCCGAGGAGCTTAAGCGCAGCCTGCGCCAGGCGCAGGACGCGGTGCGCGAGGCCGGGCAGGCGGTGCAGGAAAGCGGCGAGGCGCTGCGGCGCGATGTCGAGCAGGCACGCAAGGCGGTGGACGAAACCGCCGGGATCGACCCCGGCGAAACGCCTTCCGATCCGGATGCAGCCGTTCGCCCCGGGCGCAGCGACGAAGTCCCGGAATCGACGGACCGTCCTTCGACCCCGGCCCCGCAGGATTGCGCCGAGGACGAACGGGATGCGGAAAGCCCGCCGCCCGAAGCGGACGCAGGCGAACCGGATGCTGCCGGGTCCGATCCGCAGGCCGAGCTGTTTCCGCCGCCAGCGAAGAGCAAGACCCGATGAACGCGCCGCACGCGGACGACGGCGCCGAGGGCAGCCTGATCGAACACCTGATCGAATTGCGCACGCGGCTGGTGCGCGCGCTGCTCGGCGTCGGCGTGGCGCTGCTGGCGCTGCTGCCGTTCACCCGCCGCCTGTACGACTGGCTGGCCGCGCCGCTGGTCGCGCGCCTGCCGGAAGGCCAGCACTTCATCGCGCTCAATCCCGCCGGCGCGTTCTTCGCGCCGCTGAAGCTGACCTGCTTCGTCGCCCTGTTCGCCGCCGCGCCGTGGGTGCTGTACCAGGCCTGGGCCTTCGTCGCGCCGGGCCTGTACCAGCGCGAGAAGAAACTGGCCAAGCCGCTGCTGTTCTCGGCGGTGGCGCTGTTCTACGCCGGCTGCGCCTTCGCCTACTTCGTCGTGCTGCCGTCGGTGTTCAACTTCCTGGTGAAGTTCAGCCCGGCGGCGGTGGCGATCACCCCCGACGCCAACACCTACCTCGACTTCGTCGTGCTGATCTTCTTCGCGTTCGGCGCCAGCTTCGAACTGCCGGTGGCGCTGGTGATCCTGGTGCTGCTGGGCTGGGTGACGCCGAAGCAGCTGGCCGAGGCGCGCGGCTATGCGATCGTCGGCATCTTCGTGCTGGCCGCGGTGATCACCCCGCCGGACGTGGTCTCGCAACTGCTGCTGGCGCTGCCGATGTGCGGGCTGTACGAGCTCGGCATCCTCGCCGCGAAATGGGTGGCGCCGAAAGAAGCCCGCAACGCCGACTGAGCGGCCGGTCGGACGCGCTTGACTCTGGACCTTGCTCCAGAGTCCATACTGTGCGCAGTCCCCTCCGGAGCACGACCCATGAAGATCGGCGAACTGTCCCGGCGCTCCGGCGTCGGCATCGATGCCATCCGCTTCTACGAGCGCGAGGCGCTGCTGCCGCCCGCGGCGCGGCGCGAATCCGGCTACCGCGACTATCGCGCCGACGACCTCGACCGCCTGCATTTCATCCGCCGCGCGAAGGCGCTGGGCTTCAACCTCGGCGAGATCCGCGAGCTGATGTCGCTGAGCCGGCGCACCGACGGCGACATGGCCGCGGTGCGCGCCGCGGCCGCGGAGAAGCTGGCCGACGTCGAGGCGAAGATGGCCGAGCTGGCGCGCATCCGCGACGCCCTGGCCGGCCTGGTCGAGGCCTGCCCCGGCCACGGCCCGCTGGCGCATTGCCCCATCGTCGGCGCGCTGGCGGGAGACACCGCATGAGCCCGCACGATCCGCACGCGCACCACGGCCACTCGCACGGCCGACACGGCCAATCCGCCTGCTGCAGCCACGAGCACGCCGCCGCGAACGCGGGCCAGGCCCGCGACCCGGTCTGCGGCATGACGGTCGATCCGGCGAAAACCCAACACCACGCCGAGCACGCCGGCCAGGCCTGGCACTTCTGCAGCGCCGGCTGCCGCACGAAATTCCTCGCCGATCCGGCGAAGTACCTCGCGCCCGCATCCGCCGCGCCGGGCGAACCCGCGCCCGCCGGCACGCTGCTCCAGAACAGCATGTTCACCTGCCCGATGCACCCGGAGATCCGCCAGGACCATCCCGGCACCTGCCCGATCTGCGGCATGGCGCTGGAACCGGAGATGCCGGGCCTCGACGACGAAGAGAATCCGGAACTGGTCGATTTCCGCCACCGTTTCTGGTGGACGCTGCCGCTGACCGCGATCGTGTTCGTGCTGGCGATGGGCGGCATGTACCTGCAACGCCTGATCGCACCGGACCTGCGCGTGTGGGTCGAGTTCGCGCTGAGCGCGCCGGTGGTGCTGTGGGCCGGCTGGCCGTTCTTCGTGCGCTGGGCGCAGTCGATCCGCAACCGCAGCCCGAACATGTGGACGCTGATCGGCACCGGCGTGGCCGCCGCGTTCGGCTACAGCGCGGTCGCGACGGTCGCGCCGGGCGCGTTCCCCGAATCGTTCCGCGAACACGGCCACGTCGCCGTGTATTTCGAAGCCGCGGCGGTGATCGTGTCGCTGACCCTGCTCGGCCAGCTGCTGGAGCTGCGCGCGCGCTCGAAGACCTCGGCGGCGATCAAGGCGCTGCTCGGCCTCGCGCCGAAGACCGCGCGGCGGCTGCGCGACGACGGCACGGAGGAGGACATCGAACTGTCGCACGTGCACGTCGGCGACCGCCTGCGCGTGCGCCCCGGCGAGAAGGTGCCGGTCGACGGCGTAGTGCTGGAAGGCCAGTCGCACCTCGACGAGTCGATGCTGACCGGCGAGCCGATGCCGGTGGGCAAGCGCGGCGGCGACCGCGTGATCGGCGCCACGCTCAACGGCAACGGCAGCCTGGTGATCCGCGCCGAGAAGATCGGTTCGCAGACCGTGCTGGCGCAGATCGTGCAACTGGTCGCGCAGGCGCAGCGTTCGCGCGCGCCGATGCAGCGGCTGGCCGACAAGGTCGCGTTCTGGTTCGTGCTGGCGGTGCTGGCGGTGGCGCTGGCGACGTTCCTCGCCTGGGGCCTGTTCGGGCCGGACCCGTCGTGGACCTACGCGGTGCTCAACGCGGTGTCGGTGCTGATCATCGCCTGCCCGTGCGCGCTGGGCCTGGCCACGCCGATGTCGATCATGGTCGCCAGCGGCCGCGCCGCGCGCGCCGGCGTGCTGTTCCGCGACGCCGAGGCGATCGAGAACTTCCGCCGCATCGACACGCTGGTGGTCGACAAGACCGGCACGCTGACCGAAGGCAGGCCGGGGTTCCGCAGCGCGGTCGCCGCCGACGGCCATGCCGAGGACGACGTGCTGCGGCTCGCCGCCAGCCTCGACCAGGGCAGCGAGCATCCGCTGGCCGCGGCGATCGTCGCCGAAGCGCGCCGGCGCGGGCTGGCGCTGGCGACCGCCGGCGATTTCGAATCGGCGACCGGCATCGGCGTGCGCGGCACGGTCGAAGGCCGTCGCGTCGCGGTCGGCAACGGCGCACTGATGCGCGAGGCCGGCGTCGACGTCGCGGCGCTGCAGGCGCGCGCCGATGCGCTGCGCGGCGAAGGCGCCAGCGTGGTGTTCGTCGCCGCCGACGGCGCGCTGTCCGGCCTGATCGCGGTCGCCGACGCGATCAAGGCCTCGACGCCGGAGGCGATCGCCGCACTGCACGCGGACGGACTGCGCATCGTGATGGCGACCGGCGACGGCGACGGCGCCGCGAACGCGGTCGCGCGCGAACTGGGCATCGACGAGGTGCACGGCGAGGTGCGCCCGCGCGACAAGATCGAACTGGTGCGCCGGCTGCAGGGCGAAGGGCGCAAGGTCGCGATGGCCGGCGACGGCATCAACGACGCCCCGGCGCTGGCCGGCGCCGACATCGGCATCGCGATGGGCAGTGGTACCGACGTGGCGATGTCGAGCGCGCAGGTCACGCTGGTCAAGGGCGACCTGCGCGGCATCGCCCGCGCGCGCAGGCTGTCGCAGGCGACGGTGGCGAACATGCGCCGGAACCTCGGCTTCGCCTTCGTCTACAACGCGCTGGGCGTGCCGATCGCCGCCGGCCTGCTGTTCCCGTTCGGCGGGCCGCTGCTGAGCCCGATGATCGCCGCGCTGGCGATGAGCCTGAGCTCGGTGTCGGTGGTGGCGAACGCGCTGCGGCTGGGGCGGGCGAAGATCTGACTGGCTGTTGGTTGTCGGTCGATCGTGATTTGCAGCGTCGAGCTTGCTCGGCGCTGCAAGGACCAGGCGATGACGGAACCACTTTCAGATCGGCGAAGTCGTCCGGACTACATCCCTGCAGTCATTACTCGCCCGGCCTGGCTTTCAGATACCTGCGCCATGCACGAATGGAAACAAGCAGCAAGGCGAAGGAAACAATCACGTGAATGATCGTGTATGGCCCCGCGTGCAATATCCGATCTGCAAGGATGAAAGCCGAGTATAGAAACAGGCACGCCCATCCGGTTGCGGCAATCAAATGCATTGCCGTCCGCAGTTTATCCTGAGTATCGTTGCTCACGATTCATTCCCCGCTTCGGACCTTCCGGCACATTCCCCGGCTTCACGTGGAAACCGACTCGCCGGATTCAGACCTCGATCTGCGTCGGCGGCAGCGGCGGCGCGGCGCTGCCGGCATCGCGCAGCAGCTGCTTCCACGCGAAGTACGCGGTGCCGGCCAGCAGCGGCATCAGCACCGCCATCAGCAGCAGGTTCATCAGCAACACCGCCGCGCTCGGGCCGAGCAGCAGTTGCACGACCAGCGCGATCAGTTGCGCGGCGAAACCGATCGCCAGCAGCGACACGAACAGCAGCAGCAGGTACACCGCCATCGCCGGCAGGTTGCGCAGTCCGGCGCGCAGGCTGTCGCGCATCGCCGCCAGGCCCGGCTTGCCGCCGAACGCGATCTGCGGCACGGCGATGAAGATCAGCAACGCCACCACGACCGCCAGCGCCAGCGCCAGCAGCAGGCACAGCAGCGCGCCGCCGACCGGCAGGCCGTTCAGCAGGGCGGGATCGGGCTGGCCGCCGGCCTGCTGCGTGGCGCGCATCTGTTCGGCGACTTCGGCGAAGCGCTGCAGCGACTCCGGCCCGATCAGCGCCAGGAACGCCACGCCCAGCACGATGCCCGCCGCGGCCTGCGGCAGCAGCGTCGCCAGCAGGCTGCCGGTGCGGCCCAGCTGCAGGCCGGCGAACAGGTGCGCCGGCAACGCCGGGCGGCCCTCGTCGACCTCGCGCACCGCCCACAGCAGGCCGGCGAACAGGAACGGCCCGAGCAGGGCCAGCGCCAGCTGCAGGGCCAGGCCCAGGGTCGGGTCGAGCGATGCGCCGAGCAGCACCAGCAGCGACAGCGCGCCCCAGGTCAGCCCGAGCAAGCCCAGCCCCAGCGGCTGGCGGCGCAGCAGGGCGAAGGCGTCGAGCAGCCATTGCGCGCCGGCGCTGGCCGGTACCTTGTTGATATTCGGCATCGAAGGAAGCTTCGGTTGGTGGGGGATCAGCGGCCGTGCAGGCCGCGCGCGTGCCGGACGAAACGCCGCAATAGTTTGCGGGCTTGCGGCGCCGCCGTCACCTCGCGGGCGATCGAATTCGGGCAACGCCCCTCGCTGCGCAGGTGCTCGGCGCGGGCGTGGACGTAGCCGCGCATGTGGTGGGTGGCGAACTCGGGGTGGAACTGCACGCCCCAGGCGCGGTCGCGCCAGCGGAACGCATGGCAGTCGTCCTGCTCCGACTTCGCCAGCACGGTGGCGCCTTCCGGCGGACGCGCCACGGTCTGCACGTGGGTGGCGTGGGCGAGGAAGCGCCCCGGCAGCACCGAGAACAGCGGATCGTCGCCGGCGTGCGGGTGCAGCTCGATCTGCACCGTGCCGGATTCGCGGCCGGTCGGGTTGTCCCTGACCTCGCCGCCCAGCGCGTGCGCCAGCAGCTGGTGGCCGTAGCAGATGCCGAGCAGCGACATGCCGTCGTGGGCGGCGTCGCGCAGCCAGTCGGCGCTGCGCTCGCTCCATTCGGCGCGGTCGGTGACCATCGCCGCCGAACCGGTGACGATGACCCCGGCGTACTTGCGGTGCGACGGCAGCGGTTCGCCGAATTCCACGTTGACCACGTCGGCCTCGGCCGCCTCCAGCCCGGCGGCGACGCGGATCCAGTGCGGGAAGCGGCCATGGCGCTTGAGCGACTTGACCGGCTGGCCGGTCTCGACGATCAGGAATTTGCCGTGGGGGGCCGGGGCCTTGGGCGCGGAAATCACGGTAAAACGCGGGGTCGGGAGGGGGTTGACCGTATACTAGCCCGCTTTCAGCAGCCCGACCGGACCATGGCCGCGACGCCGTCGACAAAAATCACTTTCCAGGAGCTGATCCAGACCCTCAACCGGTACTGGGCGGCGCAGGGTTGCGTGCTGATCCAGCCGCTCGACCTGGAAGTCGGCGCCGGCACCTTCCACCCCGCCACCTTCCTGCGCGCGCTGGGCCCTGAGCCGTGGAACGCCGCCTACGTGCAGCCTTCGCGGCGCCCGACCGACGGCCGCTACGGCGAGAACCCGAACCGCCTGCAGCGCTACTACCAGTACCAGGTGGCGATGAAGCCGAACCCGGACAATATCCAGCAGCTATACCTTGATTCGCTAAAGGCATTAGGCATCGACCCGCGCGTGCACGACCTGCGCTTCGTCGAGGACAACTGGGAATCGCCGACGCTGGGCGCCTGGGGCCTGGGCTGGGAAGTCTGGCTGAACGGCATGGAAGTCACCCAGTTCACCTACTTCCAGCAGGCCGGCGGCCTCGAGTGCAAGCCGGTGCTCGGCGAGATCACCTACGGCCTCGAGCGCCTGTGCATGTACCTGCAGAACGTCGACAACGTCTACGACCTGGTGTGGACGGTCGGCCCGCAGGGCGTGGTCACCTACGGCGACGTCTACCACCAGAACGAAGTCGAGCAGAGCGCGTACAACTTCGAGCACGCCGACGTCGCCGAGCTGTTCCACCGCTTCGACGCCTGCGAGAAGGAGGCGCTGAAGCTGGTCGACGCCGGCCTGCCGCTGCCCGCCTACGAGCAGGTGTGCAAGGCCAGCCATTCGTTCAACCTGCTCGACGCGCGCCGCGCGATCAGCGTGACCGAGCGCCAGCGCTACATCCTGCGCGTGCGCACGCTGGCGCAGGCGGTGGCGAAGGCCTATTACGCGCAGCGCGAGAAACTCGGCTTCCCGGGTTTGAACAAGGGCGGCCCCAAGGACACGGAGCGGGCCGCGTGATCCTGATCGGCATGTTCGATTCGCCGTACGTGCGGCGCGTGGCGATCAGCGCCACGCACCTGGGCTTCGCGTTCGAACACCGCAACTGGTCGGTCGGCAGGGACGCGGCGCTGATCCGCGAGTACAACCCGCAAGGCCGCGTGCCGGTGCTGGTGCTCGACGACGGCGAGGCGCTGACCGAGTCGGCGCTGATCCTCGACCACCTGGACCAGCTGGCCGGTCCGCAACGCGCGTTGCTGCCGGCCGCCGGCGCGGCGCGGCGCGAAGCGCAGATCGCGATCGCGCTGGCCACCGGCGCGGTCGACAAGGGCATCCAGCTGGTCTACGAGCGCCTGTTCCGCCCGGAAGAGAAGCGCCACGAGCCGTGGCTGCAGCGCTGCCGCACGCAGGCCGACGGCGCGCTGGCCGCGCTCGACCACCGCTGCGAAGCACGCGGCGCGCACAAGGAATGGCTGGTCGGCGACGCGATGACCCAGGCCGACGTCACCCTGGCCTGTTTCTGCACCTACCTGCACGACGCGGTGCCGCTCGACCTGTCGCCGTACCCCGCGCTGCGCCAGCGCGTGGAGCGCTACGAATCGCTGCCGCTGTTCCGGCAGTTCTACGTTCCCTTCGATGCCCCCGTGACCTGACCGGCTTTCCATGGATCCGAAAACGCAACCGCTCCTGATCGAACTCGGCACCGAGGAGCTGCCGGTCAAGGCGCTGCCGGGACTGGCGCAGGCCTTCTTCGACGGCGTGATCGCCGCGCTGGAAAAGCGCGGCATCGCGGTCGAACGCGGCGACGCCAGGCCGCTGTACACGCCGCGCCGCCTCGCCGTGTTGCTGCCGGGCGTCGCGCTGGAGCAGCCGGAACAGGCTTCGGAAGTGTTCGGCCCGTACCTCAACGTCGCGCTCGACGCCGAAGGCAAGCCGACCCGGGCGCTGGAAGGCTTCGCCGCCAAGGCCGGCGTCGACTGGACGCAGTTGCAGAAGACCAGCGACAACAAGGGCGAGCGCTTCGTGCACCGCGCGGTCAAGCCCGGCGCGCTGACCATCGACCTGTTGCCGGACGTGCTGCGCGAGGCGGCCGCCGCGATCCCGGTGCCCAAGCCGATGCGCTGGGGCGGCAACGACTACGGCTTCGTCCGCCCGGTGCACTGGCTGGTGCTGCTGTTCGGCAAGCAGGTGGTGCCGGCGGAACTGCTCGGCGCGAAGTCCGACCGCATGAGCCAGGGCCACCGCTTCGAGCACGACAAGCCGGTGTGGCTGAGCCAGCCGGAGGACTACGTCGAGTTCCTGCGCGGCGCGCGCGTGCTGGTCGACCCGGACGAGCGCCGCGCGCGCATCGTCGCCGAGGTCGAGGCCGCGGCGCGGCAGGTCGGCAGCGACGCGCGCGTCACCGACGACAACCTGGAACAGGTGGTGTGCCTGACCGAGTGGCCGAAAGCGGTGCTGTGCAGCTTCGAGCCGGCGTTCCTCACGGTGCCGCAGGAAGCGCTGATCGAGACGATGGAGGTCAACCAGAAGTTCTTCCCGGTGCTGCGCGACGGCAAGCTGACCCAGTACTTCATCGGCGTCGCCAACATCGAGTCGCGGGACGAATCCGAGGTGCGCAAGGGCTACGAGCGGGTGATCCGCCCGCGCTTCTCCGACGCCAAGTTCTTCTTCGACGAGGACCTGAAGCAGGGCCTGGCGTCGATGGGCGGCGGGCTGAAGTCGGTCACCTACCAGGCCAAGCTGGGCACGGTCGCCGACAAGGTGCAGCGCGTGGCCGCGCTGGCCGAAACCATCGCCAGGGAAGTCGGCGTCGACCCGGCGCAGGCGCGCCGCGCAGCGGAGCTGGCGAAGAACGACCTGCAATCGCGCATGGTCAACGAATTCCCCGAGCTGCAGGGCATCGCCGGCCGCCACTACGCGCTGGCCGCGGGCGAGCCGAAGGAAATCGCGCTGGCGATCGACGAGTCCTACCAGCCGCGCTTCGCCGGCGACGACATCGCGCTGTCGCCAGTAGGCAAGGTCCTTGCCATCGCCGAGCGCCTCGACACGCTGGCCGGCGGCTTCGCCGCGGGGCTGAAGCCGACCGGCAACAAGGACCCGTTCGCGCTGCGGCGCAATGCGCTGGGCCTGGCGCGGACGGTGATCGAGAGCGGCTTCGACATCGGCATCCCATCGCTGCTGGCAAAGGCCAACGAAAACCTCGCCGCGAAAAACGTGCAGGCCGACGCTGGCGAAATCTACGACTTCATCCTCGACCGCCTGCGCGGCTACTACGCCGACAAGGGCGTGCCGGCGACGCACTTCAACGCCGTCGCCGAGCTGAAGCCGGCGTCGCTGTACGACTTCGACACCCGCCTCGACGCGATCGGCCAGTTCGCGACGCTGCCCGAGGCCGAGGCGCTGGCCGCGGCCAACAAGCGCATCAACAACATCCTGAAGAAGGCCGACATCGAGATTCCACATGCGGTCGACCGCGCGCTGCTCGGCGACCCGGCCGAAGCGGCGCTGGCCGAAGCGGTCGAGGCCGCGATCGGCGACACCGACGACGCCCTGCACCACCACGACTACGTCAAGGTGCTCGGCCGCCTCGCGCAACTGCGCCCGCAGGTCGATGCATTCTTCGACGGCGTGATGGTCAACGTCGACGACCCGAAGATCCGCGCCAACCGGCTCGCCCTGCTGCGCCGCCTCGCCGCCCGCTTCGGCGCGGTCGCGGCGATCGAACACCTGTCGGCGTAACCGCAGGAGCGGCCTGGCCGCGGCCGTTGTTCGCGACGGCCCCGGCGCGGCTCGCGCCGCTCCTGCAAAAACTTACCCGCGCATCATCCTTCGTTAACCCGGTTCATCACCCGCCCGGTATGCTGGCGGCCATGCGCCTCGCCACCCTCGCCACCCTGGCCGTCCTGTTCTGCATCGCCGGCCCGGCGGCCGCGGCGGGCACGATCGACAAGGTGGTGGTCGAGGGCATCGACGACGAGCTGATGATCGAGAACATCAACGTCGCGCTGACGCTGAACCAGTCGCTCGGCAGGCGCCTGGGCGAGTCGCGGCTGGAATACCTGCTGAAGGAAGCGGAGGCCGAGGCACGCGAGGCGCTGGAGCCGTTCGGCTACTACTCGCCGACCATCACCATCGACGCGCCGCGCGGCGCCGCGAACGCCGAAGGCCGCATCGACGACCACATTGTCGTCACCGTGCGCATCCAGCTCGGCGAGCCGGTACGGGTGCGCCATTCCGACATCCGCGTCGAGGGCGAAGGCGCGGACGACCGCTACCTGCAGGAGGACATCGCCGCGTTTGCGCCGCAGCCCGGCGCGGTGTTCGACCACACCACCTACGAGGCCAGCAAGCTCAAGATCGTGCAGCGCCTGGCCGAGCGCGGCTACCTCGACGCCGACTTCCTCGACCGCAAGGTCGAAGTGACCCGCGCCGACAGGGCCGCCGACATCCAGCTGAGCTGGATCAGCGGCATCCGCTACGACATGGGTCCGACCACCTTCCACCAGGACTACTTCGAGCCGGGCCTGCTCGAGCGGCTGGTGTACTGGGAAGAAGGCAGCTACTACCACCAGGGCAAGCTGGACCGCCTGCGCCAGTCGCTGGTCGGGCTGGACTACTTCAGCAGCATCGACATCCAGCCCGACCCGGACAACGCGGTCGACGGCCGCGTGCCGATCGAAGTCACCCTGACCCGCGCCAAGCGCACCATCTATACCTACGGCATCAGCTACGGCAGCGAGAGCGGCCCGGGCGTGCGCACCGGCGTCGAGCGGCGCTACGTCAACTCGCGCGGGCACAAGCTGTCGGCGCAGCTGGACTACGCGCAGAAACGCAAGCAGCTGACCACGCTGTACCGCATCCCCGCGTTCAAGTGGCTGGACGGCTGGTACGGCATCGGTGCGACGCTGTACGACGAGCAGACCGACTACATCGACACGCGTCGGGTCGAGTTGTTCGCCAGCCGCAGCGGCGAGGTCAACGAGCACCTGACCGCGAACGTCTCGCTGCACACGCTGCGCGAACGCTGGCGCTACGGCGAGCCCGGCTACCAGTACGCGTCGCTGACCTATCCCGAAATCGGCGCGCAGTACGTCAACGTCGACGACCGCCTGTTCCCGCGCAAGGGCGTGGTCGCCAGCGCGGCGGTCCGCGGCGGCGTCGAAGGCGTCGGCTCCGACGCCAGCTTCGGCCAGTTGCACTTGGCCACGACGTGGCACTTCGGCATCGGCGAGGTCGACCGCCTGCTGCTGCGCGGCGAGGCCGGCACCACCCTGACCAACGACCTGTTCGCGATGCCGCCGAGCCTGCGCTTCTTCGCCGGCGGCGACCGCAGCGTGCGCGGCTATGCGTTCCGCGAGGTCGGCCCGCGCCTCGACAACGGCTACGCGGTCGGCGCCAAGCACGTGCTGACCGGCAGCGTCGAGTACGAGCACTACTTCGGCGGCGGCCCGTGGGGCATGGCCGCGTTCGTCGACAGCGGCAGCGCCTTCGACGACACGCCCGACTTCAAGACCGGCATCGGCGTCGGCGCGCGCTGGCGCTCGCCGATCGGGCCGGTGCGCGTCGACATCGCGCACGGCCTCGACGATGCGGATTCGGCGGTGCAGCTGTACCTGAGCATCGGGGTGGGCCTGTGAACCTGCCGGCGGACCGCGACCAGTCCGGCCGCAGGCTGTGGCGACGGCGGCGGCCGGCCGACGACGTCAGCCCGGAAGAGCGCGAGGCGCGCATCGCCGAACTGCGCGCGCGGCGCAAGGCGCACATGCGCGTGCTGGCGATCCGCAGCGCGATCGGCACCACCGTCCTCGTCGCCGTGCTCGGCATCGGCCTGTACTGGCTGCTGCAGACCGTGGCCGGTCGCGACGTGCTGCTGGCGCAGATCGTCGCGCGGCTGCCGGTCGGTTCGTCGTTCACGTGGAAGGAAGTCGAAGGTCCGCTGGCCGGCCCGCTGACGCTGAAGGGCGTCGATTTCCGCTACGAGAAGATCCATTTCACCGCCGGGCGCGTGTACCTGGACGCGGACATCCGTCCGCTGCTGGGCAAGCGCCTGCGCCTCGACGCGCTGCAGGTGAGCGACGCCACGCTCGACCTGCCGGAAAGCGACGAGCCGTTCAAGCTGCCGATCTGGCCCGACGACGTGCTGCCGAAGATCGAACTGCCGCTGGCGATCCAGGCCGACGCGCTGCAGATCGACGGCTTCCGCCTGAGCCGCCAAGGCGAGCCGCTGATCGACATCGCGCGGGCGCGCGGCGGCATCGACATCGGCGACGGCTACGCGAAGCTGGAGAAGCTGGCGATCGACAGCGACCGCGGCCGCTTCGCCGTCGACGGCGACTACGAACCGCGGCGCCGCTACCGCACCGACCTGGTCGCCACCGGCGTGTTCCCGGCGCCGCGCGGGCGCACGCCGGCGCGGCTGGGGCTGGTCGCGAAGGGCGACCAGTCGCGCATGCTCGCGGCGCTGGCCGGCAGCACGCCGGCGCCGGTGCGGATCAGCGTCGTCGTCGACGGCGCGAAGAACCCGGACTGGCATTTCCGCGGCGACACCGAATCGCTGGACCCGGCCCTGCTCGGCCTCGTCGACGACAGCCTGCCGCTGGCGTTCCGGTTGCGGGCCGACGGCCACGCCGGCACCGCGCAACTGCAGGGTCGCCTCGAAGGCGCGGGTCATGCCGCCGAGATCGAGCCGTCGCGGCTGCGCATCGACGACGACAAGGTGCTGACCGTCGAGCCGCTGGCGCTGCGCGCGCTCGACGGCCGCGCGGTGCTGCGCGGCACCGCCGATTTCGGCGACGGGGAGAACCCGAAGTTCCGCTTCGCGGTCAACGCGCGCGGGCTGCGCTGGGGCGGGGACCCGAAGAACGCCGGCGCCACCGACAGCGGCGCCATCGCCGGCGACGCCGATTTCGGCTTCGCCGGGCAACCGAAGGCCTGGGCCGCGATCGGCAAGGCCACGCTGGTGCGCAACGAACAGCAGGCGACGCTCGATTTCGACGGCCGCGGCGACGACGCGCACGTGGTGCTGCGCAAGCTGGTCGCGGCGATGCCGACCGGGCGGCTCGACGCGACCGGCGACGTCGGCTGGGCGCCGCGGCTGCGCTGGGACATCGACGCGAAGCTGGCCGGCTTCGATCCCGGTTATTTCCTGCCCGACTGGAACGGCGACCTGTCCGGCGCGTTCTCCAGCCGCGGCGCGGCGCGCGACGCCGCGAGCGGGCAGGCACCGGGCTTCGACGCGACGCTCGACGTACCGCAACTGCGCGGCACGCTGCGCGCCCGCGCGCTCGATGCGCACGGCAAGTTCGCGCTGCACGGCGATGCCGGCGAAGGCGAAGTGGCGTTGCGCCTCGGCGACAGCCGCGTCGACGCGAAAGGCAAGGTCGGCGCCACGCTCGACGTGGCCGCGCGACTGCAACCGCTGCACCTGGCCGACCTGCTGCCCGACGGGGGCGGCACGCTCGCCGGCACCCTGCGGCTGACCGGTGCGCGCACCGCGCCGGACATCGACGCCGACCTCGACGGCGATGGCCTGAAGTGGGGCGATTACGCCGCCGAGCGCCTGGGCCTGCACGGACACCTGCCCTGGCGCGGGGCCGGCCCGGGACGGAACGATGGCGACCTGCGCGTCGAAGCCAGCAACGTCGTCGCCGGCCTGGCGCTGGACAGCGTGCGCCTGCATGCGCGCGGCGCGGTCGAAGACCTGGCCTTCGACGGCGAGGCGCACAGCGCCAGCGTCGGCAGCGCGTCGCTCTCCGGCAGCGCGTTGAAGCGCGGCGCGAACTGGCAGGGCACGCTCGACGCGCTGCAGCTGGCACCGGGCAAGGGCGGCGCGTGGACGCTGCAGCAACCGGCGCGCTTTGCGCAGAACGGCGCGGCCTGGTCGCTGTCGCCGAGCTGCCTGGCGACCCGCGAGAATGGCGGCGGTTCGCTGTGCGTGCAGGCCGACTGGCCGCGCAGCGGCCTCAGCGCGCACGCCGACGCGCTGCCGCTGACCCTGGCGCAGCCGTGGCTGCCGAGGAACGCCGGCCGCGACCTCGGCCTGCGCGGCGAGATCCGGCTCGACGGCAGCTTCGCCCCGCGCGGCAATGCATGGCAGGGCGAACTGCACCTGGCCTCGCCCGACGGCGGCCTGAAGCTGGGCGCGTCGCAGCGCGAGGTCATCCGCTACGACAACTTCACCTTCGACGCGACCTTCGACCCGGCCGCGATCAAGGGCCGCCTCGGCACCGGCTTCAAGGGCGACGGCTACGTCGACGCGACCTTCGCCACCGGCTGGGACGACTTCTCGCCGCTGCAGGGCAACCTGTATTTCCACAATTCGCGGCTGTTCTGGCTGGAACTGTTCTCGCCCGACTTGGTGCGTCCGCGCGGCGTGCTGGCCGGCCACGTCGCGGTCGCCGGCACGCGCGGCAAGCCGTTGCTCAGCGGCGAGGCGACGATGAAGGAGTTCACCGGCGAACTGCCGTCGCTGGGCATCGAACTGGCCGACGGCAACGGCGCGCTGACCGCGCTGCCCGACGGCAGCGCGCGGATCCGCGCCGATTTCCGCACCCAGTCCACCACCGGCGGCGCCACGCCCGACGACGGCCGCCTGAACGTCGACGGCAGCCTGTCGTGGCTCGACGACAGCGCGCCGCTGCGCTTCGCCGTGCGCGGCGAGAACGTGCTGGTCTCCGACACCACGCAGCTGCGCGCGGTGGCCGCGCCCGACCTCGGCGTCGAACTGGCCGACGGCGTGATCCATGTCGGCGGCAAGGTCGCCATTCCCAGCGCCAACATCGACATCGAGAAGCTCGACGCCGGCGTGTCCGCGTCGGAAGACGTGGTGGTGCTGGACCCGGTCGATCCGGCCCGCGCGCCGAGCTCGCGCCTCGACCTCGACCTGGCGCTCGCGGTCGGCGACGCGGTGAAGCTGAAGGGCTACGGCCTCGACGGTTCGCTCGCCGGCACGCTCAACGTGCGCTCGCGGCCGGGGCGGCCGATGGCGGCGACCGGGCAGCTGAACGTGGACGGCCGCTACACCGCCTACGGGCAGAAGCTGCAGATCACCGAAGGCCGGCTGGGTTGGAGCAACGACGCGATTTCCGATCCCGACATCAGCCTGCGCGCCGAGCGCGAGGTGGCCAGCGCCGACGTCACCGCCGGCATCCACGTCACCGGCCGCGCGTCGCAGCCGCGCGCGCGGATCTGGTCGGACCCGGAGCTGCCCGAATCCGAGGCGCTGGCCTACCTGGTGCTGGGACGCTCGTTGAACAGCGCGAGCTACAGCGAGAGCCAGCAGATCAACGCGGCGAACTCGGCGCTGTCGGCCGGCGCCGGCCTGCTGGCCTCGCAGCTGGGCGCGAAGATCGGCCTCGACGAGGCCGGCGTGCTGGAATCGCGCACGCTCGGCGGCAGCGTGTTCGGCGTCGGCAAGTACCTGACGCCGAAGCTGTACGTCAGCTACGGCGTGTCGATGATCGGCGCCGGCTCGGCGGTGACGCTGAAGTACCTGCTGCGCAAGGGCTTCGACATGGAAATCGAGTCGAGCAACATCGAGACGCGCGGCTCGCTGAACTGGCGCAAGGAGAAGTGACCCGGGTCCGCCCGCCGCGCGGGCTTCAATCCGCGTCCAGTTCCCGGTATTCGAACCACGCGAAATCCGCCGGCTTGCGCGCGCCGGACAGGTCCTGGCAGGCCATGCCGACGAAATTGCTGGTGAATCCGCACGGCACGGCGTGTTCGTCGCTGAGGATCGACGCATCCTGCTCCCAGCCGGCGGCGTGCCAGTCCCCGCCGTCGCGCGAATAGAAGAAGCGGATGCGCCCGCCGTCGATGGCGAGCTTCAGGCAGACCGACTCCCAATCGTCGAGCGGATACTGCTTCTCGATCAACTCGCTGACCACGCCCTTCTCGCATTTCATCAGGCCGAGGCACCGCCGCGAATGCGGCGCATGGGTCAGGTACAGATAGTAGAAGCCGTCGGTGTTGTAGAACGCCACCAGCCCGGCCATCTGCTGGAAGTTGTCCGGATGGAACTCCACGCAGGTGGACGCTTCGACATGGAAGGCCTGCTGGCGCCGCGCCACCAGGCTTTGTTCGAACCGCGAAACGATGCTTTCGCGACCGTACAGGCGCAACCGGCCCTTGCGCGCGGCGAGGCTGGCGATGCCGTCGAATCCCACCCGCGGCGACATCCAGTGCGGCGGCAGGCGTTCGCCGTCGAACACCTCGCGTACCGGTTGCGCCGGCCACGGGTGCGCCGGCAGTTGCGGCACGGCGACGCGGTCCCGCGGTTCGCTGCCGCCGCCGGCGAGCCGCGGCCAGCCGTCCTTCCATTCGACCGGTTGCAGCGCGGTTTCGCGGCCGAGGATCGAACGGCCGTTGCCCAACGGCCGCCGGCACAGGTGCGCGAGCAGCCAGCTGCCATCGACGTTCCGCACCAGGCTGCCGTGGCCGGCGGATTGCAGGCGCAGCCCCGGGTCGCGGTTGCTGCTGACCAGCGGATTGCCGGGCATGGCCTCGTAGGGCCCGGCGATGTCGCGCGAGCGCGCCACCGTCGCCGCGTGCGTCAGGAAGGTGCCGCCTTCGGCGACGAGCAGGTAGTACCAGCCGTCGACCTTGTACAGGTGCGGGCCTTCGACCAGGCCGAGCTCGGTGCCCGCGAAGATGTTGCTGGCGGAGCCGACCAGCGACTGCTTCGCGGCGTCGTATTCCTGCAGCAGGATGCCGCCGAAGGCGTTGTGGCCGGGACGATGGTCCCAGAGCATGTTCACCAGCCACTTGCGGCCGTCGTCGTCATGGAACAGCGACGGATCGAAGCCCGAGCTGTTGAGGTAAACCGGCTCGGACCACGGCCCTTCGATGGACGGCGCGGTCACCAGGTAGTTGTGCGCGTCCTTGAAGCTGCCGGCCCAGTGGCGGACGACGGTGTAGATCAGGAAGAACGTGCCGTCGCACCAGCTCAGGCACGGCGCCCAGATGCCGCCCGAGTTGGGGCAACCGCGCAGGTCCAGTTGCGACTGGCGCGTCAGCGGATACGCGATGGTGCGCCAGTGCACGAGGTCGCGCGAATGCGCGATCTGCACGCCGGGGAACCATTCGAAGGTCGAGGTGGCGATGTAGTAGTCGTCGCCGACGCGCAGCAGGCTGGGATCGGGATGGAACCCGCGCAGGACGGGATTGTCGATGATTGGCATGGGGGATGGCCGGCGCCGCAACGCGCGAAGCGTAGCAGGCGCCGGGCGGGTTTCAACCGCCCCGCTTGGCCGCGACCACCGCGCCGCGCAGCCGGGGCTCGCCGTCGACGACATCGGTCCAGGCCAGGTAAACCGCAGCGCCAAGCGGCGCCATCCGCGGGAAGCCGGTCGCGCGGCCACGACCCTGCAGATCGGCGACGCGGACGCGGCCGATGCTGCGCCGCAGGTCCGGCGTGTATGCCGCCAGCCACAACGATTGCGCACTGGCGTCCTCGCGCAGCCAGGCGACCCAGACCGCTTCGTCGTCCGCGACGACCGCGACCCGGCCCTGCACCGCATCGCCGCCTTCGATTTCCACCGGCGCCCCGAAGCCGCCGCCCGCATCGGGCGAATGCGCTAGCAGCGCGCGCGGCCGGTCGTCCGCCGCCGTGTACCACGCCACCCAGGCGTCGTTGCCGCGCGCGGCCACCGACGGCCCGTTGACCGGGCAGGCCGGCATCCGCCACTGGTCGTCATGCACCTTGTGCGGCGACGTCCACGCCTCGCCATCGCGGCGCGCGACCACGATGTCACGGATTTCGTTTTCGTCGCGATCGCGCCACGCCAGCAGCGGTCCGCGCGACGTCCGCGCCATCGCGGTCTGGCAGCAATCGCAGGTGCGCGCGTCGAGTTCGCGTTCCGAAATGCGTTCGCCGGTCGCATCGAACAACGCCGTGCGCAAGGTCATCGCGCCGCCATGGCCTTCGTGCCCGCCATGCCCGCCGCCGGCCTTGCGTCCATCCAGCCAGGCGATGCCGAGCGCGCCATTGGCTTCCGGCCACATCGAAACGAAACCGTGTTCGCCGTGCACGCCATCGGTATTCACCAGCGTCGGCGCCGACCACGTCACGCCACGGTTGTCCGAACGCGCCAGCACCACGTCATAGGCATGGCCCGTCGCCTCGGACTTGCGCAACCAGTGCGCCCACCAGGTTGCGCCACTGGCCGCGACGTGCGGCGTGTCGGCCCAATTGGCGACCCAGTCGTCGCCACGCGCGACTTCACGCGGTGTATCCCAAACCTTGCCGTCGAACTTCGACAACTTCAGCACGTGGCTGCCGCCTTCGCTTTCCATCCACGACAGCAGCAAGTCACCGTCTGATATCGCGATCAGATCCGGTTGCGCCGAAATGCCAGAAAATGCTGGCAGCACCCAGGTTTTCATTTCGAGTCCGCTCGCAGCGATGCTTGCCTTGGTCGCGGGCTGGTGCGGTTGCGTATCGCAGCCAGCGAACAAAAGACAGGCTAGAAGGACGTTATGGATTCTCTTCATATCGCCTCGAATGCTTAGCGAAGCACGCCGCGGAAAAAGTCGTCCAACCGCTGCTGATCCACCTCAACATCACCGAGCACAGGAGGAGAAGTCTCCATGCGGGCAAGCTCTGCCTCCAAGTAGTCGCTGATGGCCGGGATACGTGGACCATCTTCTACCTCTGCGCTGATTCGCTTCTTAGCCAAAAGCTCGTCGATCGCACTGCGCAAGGCTCCGCGAGGGACCAGCTTGTCTAGCAGGATTTCGAACGCCATGGGTGGCGGAGAGTTTTCCTGCTCTATCCAGAGGCACGCCAGCACCGGTCGCAATACGTACAAATATTTCTTTGTACGAATGCGCTCGCCCCTCAAATAACCGCGAAAGTTCCCTTTCGCCATGTTGAAGTAGTGCCACCATGTAGCGATAGGCGAATAGTTGGCAGTCGCCAACTCGACGAACTCCCTCGTGATTTCCATGTCCTGTCGATACACGATGGGAGAGCGCAGCCATTCCGAGAGCGTCGGATTCGATTTCGACACCAGCCTTAACGCCTTGCGCAAATCCCAACCACTGACGTCCAGATCGTCATCGATCGGCAGTTCTATGACATCGCGCTGCGGTTGTCCCGGCCCCGTTCTCTCGTTGACCGTCAGGTACCAGTCGCGAGGATGCACATAGATAAAGCGCGCATCGTAATCGCTGTCTGGGGAGGAAAATCCCCAGCCTCGGCTGCCAGACTCGCATGCGAACAGAATGCGGACGCCGTGATCAGTTTCGATACGGCTCAACGCCAACTCAATCGCTTGCCGCTTCTCCGGCGCAATCGGATGAATCTCCATTCGCCTCACGCCACCCGCGCGCGCCGCGCGCGTTCCAGGTGCACCAGCAGCAGCGAAATCGCCGCCGGGGTCATGCCGGGGATGCGCTGCGCCTGGCCGATGGTCTGCGGGCGCACGCGTTCGAGTTTCTGCTGCACTTCCGCCGACAGGCCGCGCACCGCGGCGTAGTCGAAGCCGTCGGGAATGACCGTGCCCTCGTTGCGTTGCTGGCGCGCGATCTCGTCGCGCTGGCGGTCGAGGTAGCCGGCGTACTTGACGCCGATTTCGACCTGCTCGGCAACCTTGGCGTCTTCGACCGCCGGACCGATGCCGGGCACCGACGTCACCTTCGCGTAGTCGAGCTCCGGGCGCTTGATCAGGTCGAGCACGTTGGTCTCGCGGCTGACCGCCACGCCGAGGACGGCTTCGACCTCGCGGCCCAGCGCATTGGTCGGCGTCGCCCACAGCGCGCGCAGGCGCCCGGTTTCGCGCTCGATCGCCTCGCGCTTGCGCGAGAACCTCTCCCAGCGCGCGTCGTCGACCAGGCCGAGCTCGCGGCCCTTTTCGGTCAGGCGCAGGTCCGCATTGTCCTCGCGCAGCTGCAGCCGGTATTCGGCGCGGCTGGTGAACATGCGGTATGGCTCGTTGGTGCCGTGGGTGATCAGGTCGTCGATCAGCACGCCGATGTAGGCCTCGTCGCGGCGCGGCGACCACGCCTCGCGGCCCCGCACGAAACGCGCGGCGTTGAGGCCGGCGACCAGGCCCTGTGCGGCGGCTTCCTCGTAGCCGGTGGTGCCGTTGATCTGCCCGGCGAAGAACAGGCCGGCGACCAGCTTGGTTTCCAGCGACGCCTTCAGCCCGCGCGGGTCGAAGAAGTCGTACTCGATCGCGTAGCCGGGGCGGGTGATGTGCGCGTTCTCGAAGCCGCGGATGCTGCGCACCAGGTCGAGCTGCACGTCGAACGGCAGCGAGGTCGAGATGCCGTTGGGATAGATCTCGGTGACGTCGAGGCCCTCCGGCTCGACGAAGATCTGGTGCGATGCCTTTTCGGCGAAGCGTACCACCTTGTCCTCGATGCTCGGGCAGTAGCGCGGGCCGATGCCTTCGATCTGCCCCGAGTACAGCGGCGAGCGGTGCAGCGCGCCGCGGATGATCTCGTGGGTGCGTTCGGAGGTATTGGTGATCCAGCACGACACCTGGCGCGGATGCTCGCCCGCGTCGCCGACGAACGACATCACCGGCAGCGGATCGTCGCCGGGCTGTTCCTCCATCAGCGAGTAATCCAGCGTGCGTCCGTCGATGCGCGGCGGCGTGCCGGTCTTCAGGCGGTCGATCGCGAACGGGCGCTCGCGCAGGCGCGCGGCAAGCGTGGTCGACGGCGGATCGCCCATGCGCCCGGCGGCGAACTGGGTTTCGCCGACGTGGATCTTGCCGGCGAGGAAGGTGCCGGCGGTCAGCACCACCGCCGGCGCCTCGAAGCGCAGGCCGGTCTGGGTGATCGCGCCGCGCACGCGGTCGCCTTCGATGGCCAGGTCGTCGACCGCGGCCTGGAAGACCGTCAGGTTCTCCTGCGCCTCGACGATGCGGCGGATCGCGCTGCGATACAGCGCGCGGTCGGCCTGGCAGCGCGTCGCGCGCACCGCCGGGCCCTTCGACGCGTTGAGCGTGCGCCACTGGATGCCGGCGAGGTCGGCCGCATGCGCCATCGCGCCGCCGAGCGCATCGACTTCCTTGACCAGGTGGCCCTTGCCGATGCCGCCAATCGCCGGATTGCAGCTCATCGCGCCGACGGTTTCGACGTTGTGCGTGAGCAGCAGCGTGTGCGCGCCGCTGCGCGCGGACGCGAGCGCGGCCTCGGTGCCGGCATGGCCGCCGCCGATCACGATCACGTCGTAGCGATGGAAGTTGTCGTGCATGTCCGTCTTCGTCGTGCTGCCGGACGCGGCCGCGCCGCGCCCCATGATTTCGTGCCGCCACCCATGGCGCAATCCGGCCGGCTTCGCCCGGCCCGTGTCCGGCGCCGATCACGGCCGCGTCGTGGCGATCAAGAAAGCCGTTCGTGGGCGGGCATTTTCCCACCGGGCCGGGGGTGCGCCAAACCGTCCCCGGCCCGGCCCGCGGGAAAGTTGGCACGCTTCCTGCTTTATCCCTACAGCACCCGATGTGGCAAGCGACTCAGGGGCGCCAGCGCTGGACTTGGAACAGGGGCCAGCCATGCGCACGTCGGGGACGCCCGGGGGCCGGTAGTCGGGGGACTGCCGGCCCCTTTCTTTTTCCGCCGCCAAAAGCGAAGCCCGGCCTGGGCCGGGCTTCGCCGTGCATGGGCGCCGACGCCCGGCAGGGCCGGAACAGGGGGGATCCAGATTTCCCCACCGGACGTCGACATGGACCGTTGTTGGCCGATTACGTCAAAAACCGACGCAACCGGTCACCGCGGGCAGAATAGCCTGCACCAACACCCCGTACAACCGCGGAAGCGCGACCGCGGTCAACGTTCCTCGTCGCGGGGAAGGGTCTTGCGGCGCATTTCGGCGCGGCTGGACGCCGGCAGCGACGGCCGGCGCTGGTTGCCGCTCGAAGCCCGCGGCACCGGCCGCGGCTGCGGGGCCGGCTGCATGCGCTGTGCCGGCGCCGGGCCCTGGCGGGAAGCGGTGCCCTGGCGGTTGTCGCCCGGACGCAGGTTGAAGCGCTGCTCGTTGCGCGGGCGCGGCGGCGGATCGCGGTTCTGGTCGCCGCCGCTGTAGCCGCCCGGCCGGCGCCACGGCGGCGGGTTGTCGTCGCGGTCGCCCGACTGGTGGCCGTCGTGGTCGTGGCCACCGCCGTCGTGGCCGCCGGGGCGATGCGGCGGACGCGGGTAGTAGTTCGGATGGCGGTAGTACGGCGAGTAATACGGGTAGCCGTAGCCGTAATAGCCGTAGGAACCGTAGTAGCCGTACGGATAGTAGCCGCCGCCGTAGTAGTACTCGGTGTACGGGCGCCCGGAGTAGTAGCCGCCCGGCGCGCGCGCGCCGACGGTGTCGTAGGTGACGCAGCCGCTCAGCGCGGAAGCGGCGAGCGCGGCGGCGAGAAGGTGGCGGGCTTTCATGGCGTTCCCCCTGGGTACGGCGCATCCGCGCGATTGCGGATGCCGGCAGATTCCGGCCCGGGCATTGAATCCGCGCTTAATCCGCCCGTCCGCGACGCGGCGCCCGGCACGCCGTTCAGCCGCCCGCTTCGCGTAACCGCTTCCATGCCGTTACCCTTTTGCGCATGAACCCTTCCGACGAGACGCCGGCGGCATCGCCTTCCCTGCCCGCATTCGAGGACGTCCTCGCCGCCGCCGCACGCATCGCTCCGCACGCCCGCGCCACCCCGGTCCTGCGTTCGCGCGCGCTGGACGAACTGGCCGGCTGCGAGCTGCATTTCAAGGCCGAGCACCTGCAGCGCGGCGGCGCGTTCAAGTTCCGCGGCGCCTGCAACGCGGTGTGGTCGCTCGACCGCGATCGCGCCCGGCGCGGCGTCGTCACGCATTCGTCCGGCAACCATGGCGCGGCGCTGGCGCTGGCGGCGAAGACCCGCGGCATCGCCTGCCACGTGGTGGTGCCGGAAGGCGCGGTCGAAGCCAAGCTGGAATCGATCCGCCGCTACGGCGCGGTGCTGCACCGCTGCGCGCCGACGATCGCCGCGCGCGAGGCCGTGTGCGCCGAAGTGCAGCGCGAGACCGGCGCGGAGCTGGTGCACCCGTACGCCGATCCGCGGGTGATCGCCGGCCAGGGCACCGCGGCGCTGGAATTGCTGCGCGAAACCGGCCCGCTCGACGCGCTGCTGGCGCCGGTCGGCGGCGGCGGCCTGCTCGGCGGCAGCGCGATCGCGGCCGCGGCGCTGGCGCCGGGCTGCAAGGTGTTCGGCGCCGAGCCGGAAGGCGCGGCCGATGCCGCGCGCTCGCTGGCCGCCGGCGAGCGCCGCATCGACTTCGTCCCCGACACGGTCTGCGACGGCCTGCGCGGCACGCTGGGCGAGCCGAACTTCGCCCTGCTGCGCCGGCACGCGGTCGAGGTCGTCGTGGTCGACGACGCCGAAACCGTCGCCGCGATGCGCCTGTTCTGGCGGATCGCCAAGCAGACCATCGAACCGTCGTCGGCAACGGTGCTGGCCGCGGTCCTCAAGCAGCGCGAACGCTTCGCCGGCAAGCGCGTCGGCCTGGTGCTGTCGGGCGGCAACGTCGACCTCGACGCACTGCCGTGGAGCGCGGCATGAACGCGCGGCGCCGGCGCGGCTGGTGGAGCTGGGCCTGGAAACTGTTGCTGTTGCTGCTGCTGTGGCTGGCCGGCGTCGCCGCATGGATCGTCCACGTCGGCCAGCGCGACGAGGCCGCGCCGGCCGACGTGATCATCGTGCTCGGCGCCGCCGCCTACGACGCACGGCCTTCGCCGGTGTTCGAGGAGCGCATCCGCCATGGCATCGACCTGTACAAGCGCGGCATGGCCGGGCGCCTGATCTTCACCGGCGGCTACGGCGGCGTGGGCGCGCGCTTCTCCGAATCGCAGGTGGCGCGGCGCTACGCGCTGAAGCACGCGGTGCCGGCGGAAGCGATCCTGATCGAGTCGTCATCGCGCACCACCCGCGAGAACCTGGAGCAGGCGCGCGAACTGATGCGGGTCAACGACCTGCGCCGCGCCATCGTGGTCAGCGATCCGCTGCACATGGCGCGCGCGCTGCGCCTGTCGCGCGAGCTGGGCATCGAGGCGCTCGGCTCGCCGACGCCGACCAGCCGCTTCCGCAGCTTCGCCACGCGCTGGCGCTTCCTGCTGCAGGAGGTCTACTTCTTCCACCGCGACCTGGTGCTGGAATCGCGCTGACCGCGCCGCTTCCGGTGCGCGGCGCGGCGGCGCTATGATGCGCTCCCGCCCTCCGCACCGAACGGCATGAAGATCGACGGCACCCGCAAGCAGGACCGCGCCATCGAGCTGGTGCTGGCGTACTACGCCGCGTTCAACCGCGGCGACCGCGACGGCATGCTGGCGCTGCTCGACGACGCCGTGGTCCACGACCTCAACCAGGGCCCGCGCGAGACCGGGCGCGCGGCCTTCGCCGCGTTCCTGGCGCGGATGGACGCCTGCTACCGCGAACAGCTGCGCGACATCGTCGTGCTGGCCTCGCTGGACGGCGACCGCGCCGCCGCCGAATACGTGGTGCACGGCGAATACCTGCAAGGCGACGAGGGCCTGCCGCCGGCGACGGGGCAGAAGTACGTGCTGCCGGGCGGCGCGTTCTTCGAGATCCGCAACGAACGCATCGCGCGGGTGACGAACTACTACAACCTGCAGGACTGGATCGCGCAGGTATCGGCGTAGGCCGGGCCGCTCCCCGCGGGAATCATTGCCTGCGGCGGATCGGGATCGACTTCAGCGGCACCGCGGCGATCTCGTGGCCGCCTTCGCGGATCGGCGCGCCGGCCGGCGGCGCCCAGGCGTGGGCGTAGATCACTTCCCAGGTGCCCGGCAGCTTGCCGTCGGCGTCGCGCAGCGGCTCGTAGGCCGCGGCCGCGGCGGCGAAGCGCGCGCGTCCGGTCAGCGTGTGCCGGCGCGAACTGAGCGCGTTGGTCGCGCCGAGCGCGCGCAGCTCGCGCATCAGCGCGGGCAGGTCGTCGTAGCCGAGGCCGAAGCGGTCGCGGTCGAGCACCGGGTCGCGGAAGCCGGCGTGCACCAGCGCGTCGCCGAACTGCGCGATCGACGCGAACGGGCTGACGTGCGGGCGCTCGTCGGCCGCGGCGAACGCATCGCGCAGTTCCTGCAGTGTCTCCGGGCCGAAGGTCGAGCACAGCAGCATGCCGCCGGGCTTGAGCACGCGGCGGAAGCCGGCGAACACCGCCGGCAGGTCCTCGATCCATTGCAGGCAAAGGTTGCTGTACAGCACGTCGACGCTGGCTTCGGCGAACGGCAAGGCGCGGGCATCGGCGTTGATGCGGGCGAAATCCCGGTTGCGGGCCCGTTGCCACCATCCCGCCTGCCTCCGCGCCTGCCCCAGCATCGGCATCGCCAGGTCGAGCGCGACCACCTGCGCGCGCGGCCAGCGCTGCTTCATCGCCGCCGCCGCATGTGCCGGGCCGCAACCGACGTCGAGCACGACCTGCGGCTCGCGCTTCGCCTCCTCGCCCTGGCGCAGTGCAAGGTAGTCCAGCGATTCGAGCAGGCGCCCGCCGACCTCGCGCTGCAACGCGGCGGCCGCGTCGTAACCGGCGGCCGCGCGCGAGAACGCGTGGCGGATGTGGTGTTGGTCGAACAGGGATGCCATGCAATGCCGTCGCAGGAGCGGCGCGAGCCGCGATAAGGGGTCGCGGAAAAGCGTTCGCGGCTCAGGCCGCTCCTGCGAGACCGGAAACGAAAGCGGCGATTTTATCCGCGACCAGCCCAGCGTGCCCGATGAACGGCGCGTGGCCGCCGCCGGCGATGTCGAGATGCTCGGCGTCCGGCGCGAGCATCGCCGCGGCGGCGACCCCGGCCGCCGGCACCAGCCGGTCGCGGCGCCCGGAGATCCACAGGTTCGGGATGGCGAGCGCAGCGGCCTGCTGCCGCAAGTCGCTGCGTTCGAGCAGGCGCAGGCCCTGCTGCAGGACCGGCGGCGCCGGCTCGCCGCGCGCGAACAGGGTCTGCTTGAGGCTGCGCAGCTCGGCGCGCGCGTGTTCGGAACCGAGCGTGTCGAGCGCGAGGAAGCGATCCAGCGTGCCGCGGTAGTCGTTCTGCAGATCGTGGCCGAACTGCGCGAACACGCTGCGCTCCACCGCGTGCGGCCAGTCGTCGCCGACCACGAAGCGCGGCGTCGCCGCCAGCATCACCAGGCCGCGCACCTGCGGACAGGTTGCCGCCGCCTTCAGCGCGAACAGGCCGCCCAGCGACCAGCCCAGCCAGGCCGCCGGCGGCGTGCGCGCGGCGATTTCGTCGATGCAGGCGTCGAGCACCAGCGGCAGCGGCACGTCGCGGCTGTAGCCGTGGCCGGGCAGGTCGACGAGGTGGAATTCGATGCGGTCGGCGAGCCGCTCGACCAGCGGCGCGAACACGCCGCCGTGCAGCGCCCAGCCGTGCAGCAGCACCAGCGGCGGGCCCTTGCCCGCGACTTCGATATGCAGGTCCATCGCGTGGATCTTACCGGCGATGCATGCTCAGGCCGCGCCGCGCACCCGCGACACCGCGTCGCGCGAACGCGCCAGCGCATCGACCAGCGCGTCGACCTCGGCCGCGGCGTGCAGCGCCGACAGGGTCACGCGCAGCCGCGCCTTGCCTTCCGGCACGGTCGGCGGGCGGATCGCGGTGACCAGGTAGCCGGCGTTTTCCAGCGCCGACGACATCGCCAGCGCGGTGGCTTCGTCGCCGCACATCACCGGCTGGATCGGCGAATCCGAAGGCAGCAGTTCCAGCCCGCGCTGCCGGGCCTGCACGCGGAAGCGCTCGACCAGGCCCTGCAGCTTTTCGCGACGCCAGTGCTCGCGGCGGGCGTAGCGCGCCGCGGTGGTCGCGGCGGCGGCCACCGCCGGCGGCAGGGCGGTGGTGTAGATGTACGGACGCGCGGTCTCGGCGAGGTGGCGGACCAGCGCTTCGTCGCCGACCACGACCGCGCCGTAGCCGCCCAATGCCTTGCCCAGCGTGACCAGCTGCAGCGGCACTTCCTTCGGCCCGAGCCGCGCCTCGGCGACGCTGCCGCGGCCCTCGGGGCCGCGCACGCCGACGCCGTGCGCGTCGTCGACGTACAGCAGCGCCTCGGACATGCGCGCGGCCAGGCTCAGCGCGCGCAGCGGGGCGACGTCGCCGTCCATGCTGAACACGCCGTCGGTGGCCAGCATCGCCGCGCCGCCGGGGGCGAGCTTCAGCTGCCGCACCGCGCCTTCCGGATCGGCGTGCGGATAGCGGCGCAGGCGGCAGCCGGCCAGGCGCGAAGCGTCGATCAGGCTGGCGTGGTTGAGCCGGTCCTGCACGCAGACGTCGTCCTCCTCGGTCAGCAATGCCTGCTGCACGGCGAGGTTGGCGAGGAAGCCGCTGCCGAACAGCAGGCCGCGCGGATAGCCGAGCCAGTCGGCGATCTCGCGTTCCAGCGCCTCGTGCGCGGCGTGGTGGCCGCTGACCAGGTGCGAGGCGCCGGCGCCGACGCCGTCGCGCGAGGCGGTGTTCTGCAGCGCGTTGACCACGTTGAACTGCTGCGCCAGGCCCAGGTAGTCGTTGCCGCAGAACTCGAGCAGCCAGCGCCCGTCGACCTCGACGCGCACGCCGTCGCGGCGTTCGATGGTGCGGCGCGTGCGCACGCGGTTCTGCGCGGCGCGTTGCTGGCGCTGCTGGCGGATGCGCTCGTGGAAGTCGGGACGGGACATCGCGGGGTTCTTGGTTGCCGGTTCTTGGTGGTTGGAAAGAAAAAGGGAAGCCGTCACCGAAGAACCAGGAACCAATTGCCGGGAACCCGTTCCCTCAGGCCGCCTGCCCGCATGCCGGCACCTCGACGATGTCCGCGTGCACGGTGCCGGCCTCGACTTCCACGGGCATCGGCCGCAAACCGAGCCGCGCGAACAGGGCCATGTCCCGTTCGGTGTCCGGGTTGCCGGTGGTCAGCAGCTTTTCCCCGTAGAAGATCGAGTTGGCGCCGGCGGCGAAGCACAGCGCCTGCAGTTCGTCGCCCATGCCTTCGCGGCCGGCCGACAGCCGGACCATAGACTGCGGCATGACGATGCGCGCAACTGCGACGGTGCGCACAAATTCGAAGGGGTCCAGTTCGGCGGTGCCGTGCAGCGGCGTGCCCGCGACCTGCACCAGCCGGTTGATCGGCACCGAGTCCGGGTGCGCCGGCAGGTTGGCCAGCGCCTGCAGCAGGCCGGCGCGCTGCTCGCGCGTCTCGCCCATGCCGACGATGCCGCCGCAGCAGGTCTTCATGCCCGCGTCGCGCACGTGCGACAGCGTGTCCAGGCGGTCCTGGAACTCGCGGGTGTGGACGATCTCGCCGTAGAAGTCCGGCGCGGTGTCGAGGTTGTGGTTGTAGTAGTCCAGGCCCGCGGCCTTGAGCGCGTGCGCCTGCTCGCCGCTGAGCATGCCGAGCGTCGCGCAGGTCTCGAGGCCGAGCGCCTTCACCGCGCGGATCATCTCGGCGACCTTCGGGATGTCGCGGTCCTTCGGGCTGCGCCACGCCGCGCCCATGCAGAAGCGCGACGCGCCCGCGGCCCGGGCCTGCTTCGCCTTCGCCAGCACCGCCTCGGTGCTCATCAGCTTCTGCGCCTCGACCCCCGTGTGGTAGCGCTGCGCCTGCGGGCAGTAGGCGCAGTCCTCGGGGCAGCCGCCGGTCTTGACCGACAGCAGGGTCGATACCTGAACCTCGGCCGGGTCGAAGTGTTGGCGATGCACGCCGGCGGCGCGATGCAGCAGTTCGGTGAACGGCAGCTCGAACAGGGCGAGCAGTTCTTCGCGGCGCCAGTCGTGGCGGATCGTGGCCGACATTCGGAATTCCCTGACAGACAAGACAATGCGGGGCCGGCAGTCTGTTCGGCATGTCCGGCACTGTCAACCTAGGTTCCGCTCCGAAAGTCGACAGCCGCCGCGGCGACGGCTGGTGGCGCCGCGCCGGCCGCTGGCTGTTGCCGCCGCGCTGCCTGTTATGCGGCGAAGCCGGCGCGCACGGCCGCGACCTGTGCGCCGCCTGCGCCACGGCCCTGCCGTGGAACCGCAGCGCCTGCACGCGCTGCGCCCTGCCCCTGCCCGAACCGGGCGTCTGCGGCGAATGCCTGCAGCGGCCGCCGGCGCTGACCGAAACCCGCGCGGCCTTCGTCTACGGCTTCCCGCTGGACCGGCTGGCGCCGCGCTTCAAGTTCCACCGCGACCTCGCCGCCGGCCGCCTGCTGGCCGAACTGATGGCCGACGGCCTCGCCGCCGCGCCGCGCCCCGAAGCGCTGGTGCCGGTGCCGTTGCACCGTCGCCGCCTGCGCCGGCGCGGCTACGACCAGGCGCTGGAACTGGCCAGGCCGCTGGCGCGCACGCTCGGCATCCCGCTCCACGCCGACCTGCTGTCGCGGCAGCGCGCGACCGCGCCGCAATCCGAGCTCGACGCCGCCGCACGGCAACGCAACCTGCGCAACGCCTTCGCCGTTCCGCCGAATCGGGCGATGCCGCAACACGTGGCGCTGGTCGACGACGTGATGACCACCGGCGCGACCCTGCGCGCCGCGGCACGCGCGCTGCTCAAGGCCGGCGTGCTGCGCGTCGACGCGTGGGTCTGCGCACGGGTGCCCTGAGGAAACGCCCGGGCTCCCCTCTCGCCTGAAGGCGCGCTTCGGCTGGAATCTCAGCCGCCTGCCGGCAGTACCGGCGGCACGTAGTCCAGGGTCATGCCGAGCAGCCACAGCAGGCCCAGCACCAGCGGGACATGCACGACCAGCTGGACGAAGGTGAAGCCGACGATATCGCGTGCCTTCAATCCCAGCACGCCCAGCAGCGGCAGCATCCAGAACGGGTTGACCAGGTTCGGCAGCGCCTCGGCGGCGTTGTAGACCTGCACCGCCCAGCCCAGGTGCGCGTGCAGTTCGTTCGCCGCCTGCATCACGTACGGCGCCTCGATCAGCCATTTGCCGCCGCCCGACGGCACGAAGAAACCGAGGATCGCCGAATACGCCCCCATCACCAGGGCGAAGCTGTCGGTATCGGCGACCCGCACGAACACTTCCGACAGCCGGTGCGCCAGCGTCTCGCCGCCATGCCCCGCCGCCTTGGTCAGCAGCGCGGCGATGCCGCCGTACAACGGGAACTGGATCAGCACGCCGGTGGTGCCGGGCACCGCCTTCGCGACCGCGTCGAGGAAGCTGCGCGGGCGCCAGTGCAGCAGCAGGCCGAGCGAGAGGAACAGGAAGTTGTAGGTATTGAGGTTGGCGATCGCGGCCACCACCGGCTTGCCGGCGAATTCGCCGAACAGCCAGCCGAACGCCAGCAGCGACAGCAGCACGGTCAGCAACGGGCTGTATTCGAGCCACTCGCCCGGGCGCGCCCGCGGCGGCAGCGCCGGCGCCTCGGCCTTCGTCGCCGCCTCGCCGAAATCCCGCGCGGTGCGCGCCGCGCGGCCGCCCGGCGCGGTCAGCCACGCGACCAGCAGCGACACCGCGATCAGGATCGCGGTCAGCGCGATCGACTGCCACAGGAAGATGGTCTCGGTGAACGGCAGCACCCCGGTGATCTCGACCAGGCCCGGCGGCATGCTCGCCGGGTTGGCCTGCAACTGTGCCGCCGACGAGCTCAGGCCCATCGCCCACACCGCGCCGAGGCCGAGGTAGGCCGCGGCGCCGGCGGCGCGGTAGTCCATGCGCAGTTCCTCGCGCCGCGCCAGCGCGCGCACCAGCAGGCCGCCGAACACCAGCGAGAAGCCCCAGCTCAGCAGCGAGGCCAGCATGCTGACCAGGCCGACGTAGACCACCGCGCCGCGCCCGCCGTTCGGCACGTGCGCGAGCAGGTCGATGAAGCGCGACACCACCGGCGCGGTCGCCACCGCGTAGCCGCCGATGACGACGAAGGCCATCTGCATGGTGAACGGGATCAGGCTCCAGAAGCCTTCGCCGAACGCCGTCGCGGCCGCCTTCGGGGTGGCGCCGAACGCCAGCGCCGCCAGCGCGACGATGACCACGCCGAGCACGGCGAAGACGTAGGCGTCGGGGAACCATCTCTCGGCCCAGGCCGCGCAGCGCAGCGCCACGCGCGCCAGCACGCCCTCGGTGGCTGCGGTCGATTCGGCGCTCATCTCCACTCTCCCCGTTTTGTCGAATCCGCGATTACTTCCTCAGCGCATAGCCGAGCGCTATCCCCGCGAACACCGCCATCCCCACCCAGTTGTTGTGCAGGAACGCCCTGAAGCAGGCCGCGCGTTCGCGATCCCGCGCAATGGCGAATTCGTACGCGACCAGCAGCGCCGCCGCGCCCAGCCCGATCCAGTAGTACGTGCCGAGGCCGGCGCGATGCCCGACCAGCGCCAGCGTGCCGAGCGTCAGCGCATACAGGATGCCCTGCGCGACCAGGTCCATGTCGCCGAACAGGATCGCGGTCGACTTCGAGCCGGCGCGGATGTCGTCGTCGCGGTCGACCATCGCGTACCAGGTGTCGTAGGCGGTCGCCCACAGGATGTTCGCGCTGTACAGCAGCCACGCCAGCGCCGGCACCGAGCCCTGCACCGCGGCGAACGCCATCGGGATGCCCCAGCCGAAGGCCATGCCCAGGTACACCTGCGGCAAATAGGTGTAGCGCTTCAGGTACGGATAGGTCGCGGCGAGGAACAGGCCGGCGAAGCTCAGCAGCACCGTCAGCCGGTTCATCGTCAGCACCAGCGCGAACGCGACCAGCATCAGTCCCGCGAACAGCCCCAGCGCCTCGCGCCCCGACACCGCGCCGGTGGCCAGCGGCCGGTCCCTGGTGCGCTCGACCTGCGGATCGAGCCAGCGGTCGGCGTAGTCGTTGATCACGCAACCGGCCGAGCGGGTCAGCCACACGCCGGCGCTGAACACGAACAGCGTCCACAGCGGCGGCACGCCCTGCGCCGCGATCCACAGCGCCCACCAGGTCGGCCACAGCAGCAGCAGCACGCCGATCGGCCGGTCGCCGCGCATCAGCTTCCACAACTGCGCGCGCTTGGCCCGCCCCGGCGGGACGGCAGGCGTCTCGAAACGTTCGTATCCCATGCGCGAAGGTTACCAGCCCGTGCCTGTCGCGTGATTGTTGCGGCCGGCGGCGGCATCATAGGCGACCCAAGGCCCGGCCCGCCGATCCAACCAGGAACACCCATGTCCGTCACCGTTTCGATCACCGACAGCGTCAAGGTCGCCAACGACGCGCCGTTCGTCCTGTTCGGCGGCCTCAACGTGCTGGAAGACCTGGACTCGACCCTGCGCGCCGCCGAGCACTTCGCCAGGGTGACGGCGAAACTCGGCATCCCGTACGTGTTCAAGGCCTCGTTCGACAAGGCCAACCGCTCGTCGATCAAGTCCTATCGCGGCGTCGGCCTGCACGAAGGCCTGCGCATCTTCGAGGAAGTGAAGCAGCGGCTCGGCGTCCCGGTGATCACCGACGTGCACGAGGTCGAGCAGGCCGCGCCGGTCGCCGAAGTGGTCGACGTGCTGCAGGTCCCCGCGTTCCTGGCGCGGCAGACCGACCTGGTGGTGGCGATCGCGCGGACCGGGCGCGCGGTCAACATCAAGAAGCCGCAGTTCATGAGCCCGACGCAGATGCAGCACGTCACCGGCAAGATCCGCGAGGCCGGCAACGAACGCATCGTCCTGTGCGAACGCGGCAGCCAGTTCGGCTACGACAACCTCGTCGTCGACATGCTCGGCTTCCGCGAGATGATCGAATCCACCGGCGGCCTGCCCGCGATCTTCGACGTGACCCACAGCCTGCAGCGCCGCGAATCCGGCAGCGAGGCCAGCGGCGGCCGCCGCCGCCAGGTCGCGGAGCTGGCCCGCGCCGGCATGGCGCTCGGACTGGCCGGGCTGTTCCTCGAAGCGCATCCCGACCCCGACCACGCCCGCTGCGACGGCCCCAGCGCGTTGCCGCTGGACAGGCTGGAACCGTTCCTGGCGCAGGTCAAGGCGATCGACGAACTGGTGAAGGGTTTCGCGCCGCTGGACATCCGCTGAGGCGGGCATGCCGTGAATTCGGCTAGAATGCGCGTCCACGTTCCGTGCGCCCGTAGCTCAGCCGGATAGAGTAGTGGCTTCCGAAGCCATTGGTCGGGGGTTCGAATCCCTCCGGGCGCGCCATGTTCCGCACGCGGATCGCCGCGATCCGCGCCTCCGTCCCCGGCGACGTTCCCGGGGGGACCGATGGCTCCGCGCGCCGGCGATGCCGCGGCGTTTGCGCCGGCCCGGCGCCGGTCCGGAAGGCTCCTCAACCCGGCCGCAGCGACACCACCGCCAGGGTCAGGCGCGACAGGCACACCGGCTTGCCGGCTTCGTTCTCGATGCGGATTTCCCACACCTGGGTGCTGCGGCCGACGTGCACCGCCTTCGCGGTGCCGGTGACCGTGCCCTCGCGCACCGCGCGCAGGTGGTTGGCGTTGATCTCCAGCCCGACCACCATCGCCTTCGCCGGATCCACGCACAAGCCGCCGGCCATGCTGCCGAGGGTTTCGGCCAGCAGCACCGAAGCGCCGCCATGCAGCAGGCCGTAGGGTTGTTTGGTGCGCGCGTCGACCGGCATCGTCGCGCGCAACCAGTCGGCGCCGGCGTCGGTGACGACGATGCCCAGGTTCTCCACCGCGGTGCCGCGGGCGAGGGCGTTGAGTGCGGCGATGTCGACGGGTTGCAGGAAGGCCATCCGGAGACTCCATCATTCGAGGAATGCGATGCCCGGCCCGCGGACGCGCGGGCGCGGACCCTGCACGCGCCTACAGGATCGGCACCAGTCCCGCGCCGAACGCCATCAGGATGCGCGCGAACAGCGATTTCGGACCGACGCTGACCTCGGGGAAATCGCCGACCGACTTGTAGCAGTGGAGGAATTTCGGGTCGTTGCTCGGCAGCGGCCGCGGGCAGTCGGGGCCGGGCACGAATTCGTAGCTGGTCGCGTAGCGCCACGGCCACAGGTCGAATACCGGCAGCGCCGAGGAGATCTTGTCGAGGCTGTAGTTCAGCCCCGACACCAGCGGCAACCGCTGCCGCGGCGCGATGGTCCACGAGTTCGCCGGCGCGATGTCGCGCTCGATGCTGCCCGCCAGGCGCGCGGCGAAGGCCGCGTCGTCGATGATGACCACGCTCTCGGTGTTGTAGCGGTCCGAGCGCGGGTCGAAGTTGTGCGTGCCGATCACCGCGATGCGGTCGTCGATGACCATCGACTTGGCGTGCAGGCCGATGCGCAGGCCGGCGCGCTTCAGCGGCAGCGGCCGGGTCGACGAGCCGGAACTGAGGAACGACGGGCGCGACTCGGCGCGGCGCAGCGGGCGGTCGACGCGGTTCGCCGCATCGACGCCGCTGCCGGAACCGGAGCCGAGGATCAGGCCGGGGTCCGCGTGCGGGACGTGCTCGTCTTCGATCGCCGCCATCAGCCCGGCGTAGTCGATCGGCGCGTCTTCCGGGAACGGCTTGAGTTCGTGGATGTGGAAGCCGAGCTCGCGCAGGTACCTGCGCTTGTACTTGTGCGAAACCGCGTAGACGATCGGGTTGTCGGTCGAGGCGAGGCTGTTGGTCGACACCGTCACCCGCGGCGGCGACGCGCGCCGGTGCAGTTCGCCGAACACCTCGCGGGCGCGGTCGGACATGATCAGGTACGGGGTCTGCAGCAGCACCTCGTGCTGCGCGCCGGCGATCAGCGTCTCCAGCTCCGACGCCGACCGCGCTTCCTCGTCGCGATCCCGGCGGCGGTGCTTCTGCGGCAGGTCGGCGATGTAGTCGACCGCGCCCACCGGCAGCGCGGGGGCGACCAGGCGCTCTTCGACGATGCCGGCATCGGCGGCGGCGGCGCGCATTTCCTCGACCCGCTCGGGGTGCAGGAAATCCGCCGCCGGCAGCGCCGGCACGCCGTCGCGCAGCAGCGTGCGGCCGACGTCGTTGAGCCGCTCGGCCGGGATGCTGCGGTCGGCGTTCCAGAACGCCTCGAAACTGTCGGCCATCGCCAGCGCCACCGGCCCGGCGACCAGCACGTCGCGGTCGCGGAAGTCGAACTCCGCGTCCCAGTCGTAGTAGTCGTCCTGGTAGTTGCGCCCGCCGGTGATGCCGACCGCGTCGTCGACCACCAGCAGCTTGGTGTGCATGCGCTGGTTGAAGCGGCGGAAGCAGCAGAGCACGCTGGCGGCGTAGTCGAGGTAATTGAGCTTGACCTTGCCGAAGGTCGGGTTGTAGATGCGCAGCGCGAAGTTTTCGTGGGCGCCGGCCAGCGCGGCCACCAGTTGCGGGTCGCCGATCGCCGACAGCTGGTCGATCAGCACCCGCACCCGTACCCCGCGCCGCGCCGCGGCGAGCAGTTCGTCGAGCACCAGCCGGCCGCTGTCGTCGTGGTCGAAGATGTAGGTCTGCAGGTCGATGGCGCGGCGCGCGCTGCGGATCAGGTTGATCCGCGCCAGCAGCGCGTCGCCGCCCTGGTCCAGGATCAGCGCATAGTGGTGCGGCACCTGCGGCGTCGATTCGGCGGCGGCGCGCGCGCCGAGGTCGCGCAACGGCGACGGCTCGGCGCAGGCATCGGCGGCGCTGCAGTCGACCACCTGCGAACGCGCCTGCGCGGCGATCGCGGCGGCGTGGTCGCGCTGCGCGTCGGACAGGGTGGCGCAGCCGCTGCCGAGCAGGGCGAACGCGAGCAACCCGAACGTGGGCAGCGTGAAACGGAACAATCCGGTCATGGCGCGGTATTTTCGCGCAGCCGCGCGCGCAGCACGAACACCACGCGGTCGTTGACCGCCAGTTGCCAGTTGTCCATGTCGTAGTCGGCGCGGCTGACCGCGCCGGTGGCGACCACGTCGCAGTCCAGCGCCGGGCGCGCGCACGCCGCCGCCTCGACGTCCAGCGACTTCGGCCGCTGGATGCCGCGGATCGCGAGCTTGCCGGCCAGCTTGCCGCCTTGCGCGAGCAGGGCCGGATCGTAGGGGTCGGAGACGAAGCTCACCGTCGGGTATTTCTCCGCGTCGAAGAAGCGCGGCCCGCGCGTCCATTCGGTATAGCGCGGGTGGCCGGCGATCTCGACGTCGGCGGTGAAGAAGCGCAGGCGCACCTGGTGGCGGCCGTCGGGCAGTTCGACTACATGGCCGTCGTAGTGCGGAAAGCGGCCTTCCAGCTTCTGCCCCCAGCGCGTGCGCAACTCGAAGCCGAAGCGCGAATGCGCCGGGTCGAATTCGAGGTTGCCGGCGCCGGCCCTGGCCGCGCCGCACGCCAGCATGGCGCAGGCCAGCGCCAGCCAACCCCGGCGGCGCGCGCGCGTCCTGCGCGGAATCGCGCCGGTCACGGCCACCAGAAGGCGGACAGCAGGGCCACCCCCGGTTCGATCGCCGCGTCGGCCGGCAGCGACAGCACCGCGATGCCGCCCGGCGGCATGCCGCGGTAGTCGCCGGACTGTCCGCTGTACATCAGCGCGGCGAGCTGCTCGAAACCGGGGTTGTGCCCGACCATCAGCAGGCGCACGGCGTCGCGGTTGGCGTCGGCGAGGCCGGCCAGCGTGCCGGGCGTGGCTTCGTAGATGTCGTCGGTCATGCGCTGCTCGACGTAGCCGATCTTCTCCAGCACCGCCTCCAGCGTTTCGCGCGTGCGCCGCGACGGCGAGCACAGCACGCGGTCGGGGCGCAGGCCGTTCTCGGCCAGCCAGCGCCCGGCGGCCTCGGCCTCGGCCAGGCCGGTCGGCGACAACGGGCGGTCGGCGTCGGCCTGTCCCGGCCGGGCGGGTTCGGCGTGCGCGTGGCGCAGCAGGATCAGTTGACGCATGGCAGCACCACCCCCTGTTCGATTTGTGTCGCGGCTCAGGCCTTCCTGATCCACTTCAGCAACGGATCCCAGTCGGCCTGATGGTCGCGCACCTGCGCTGACTTGTAGTCGAACAGGCTGCGCCCGAGCCCGGCCAGCACCACGTAGGCCTGGGTGTCGCGCAACTGCGCCAGCAGCGGATACGGCCAGCCCTGCAGCATTTCCACGGCCTGCTGCGACGCATTGGTCCACGGCTTGCTGCGGTTGATCACCAGCCCGACCGGCAGCTTGCGCTTGTGCACCCGCGGCACCTTGGCCAGCGTGTTCAGGAAGGCCACGGTGGCCTCGATGTCGATGCCGGAGGGAATGACCGGCACGACGATCGCGTCGGCATGCTCGATGAACGTGTCCAGGTCGTCGGCCATCGCACCGGCCGGGGCGTCGATCACGATGCGTTCGGCGTCCTTCGGCACCGCGTCGTGCCAGCCGCGCTTCTTGCTGCCGTCGATCGGCAGCACCGCGCTTTCCAGCTCGGCGCGGCGCTGCGCCCAGTGCATCGAGGAACCCTGCGGGTCCGCATCGACCAGCACCGTGCGCTTGCCGTCCAGCGCGAAATGCGCGGCCAGGTTGGTGGCCAGCGTCGTCTTGCCCGCACCGCCCTTGGAGCTGGCGACCAGAATCGTCTTCATGCGCTCACCTCTTCACCGGGGAAGGCGCAGGGTACACCGGGGTGGGGGGGCGTGGAACCTTGTTCCTCTCCCTTCGCGGGGGAGGGCGCCCGAGGGGCGGGAGGAAGGGCGCGAAGCGGGCCGGCCTTTCGCCTTTGCGGCTGTTCCACGGCCATGGAAAGGCCGAACCCGCCCCCTCGCGCTGCGCGCGCCCTCCCTTTCCCGCAAAGGAAGAGGGGGAAATCCTGCGCGCGCGACACGCCGTGGCCCGACCGCGCCGGATATAGTTGCCGCCCTGCGACCCCGGGGAAACCATGAGCGAACTGCTGGACCTGTCCGCGCTGATCCGCGCCAACACGCCACTGATCGTGGTCGAGACCCAGGACGAAGGCCGCGTGGTCGAGCTGTTCCGGCAGGCGCTGGCGCAGGTCTGGCGCGCGCTGTACCGCTGGTCGATTACCGAGGGCCTGCGCCGCATCGACATCGACCGCGAGGACGAGGCCGAGGGCCCGCCCGACGCCAGTTTCGCCCTGCAGGCGATCAAGCAGGCCGAGCAGCGCGGCATCTACCTGCTGCTCGATTTCCACCCCTACCTGGGCTACGCCAGCCACCAGCGCCTGCTGCGCGACATCGTCCAGCGCCGCCACAGCCAGCCGCACGTGCTGGTGCTGGTCGGCGCCAAGGTCGAGCTGCCGGCCGAGCTCGAGGCGCTGGCGGTGCGCTTCAACCCGCGCCTGCCCGACGCCAACGCGCTGAAGAAGATGCTGCAGGAGGAAGTGGTCGAGTACGCACGCGAGCACGGCGGCCGCCGGGTCGAAATCGACGACGCCGCGGTGCGGCAGATCCTGCGCAATCTGCAGGGCCTGAGCCTGGTCGACGCGCGGCGCATCGCCCGCCAGCTGATCCATGCCGACGGCGCGCTGGGCCCGAACGACCTGCCGCAGCTGGCGAAGCTGAAGTTCGAACTGCTCAACCGCAGCGGCCACCTGCATTACGAGTACGACACGGCGCGGTTCGCCGACGTCGCCGGCGCCGCGCGGCTGAAGCGCTGGATCGAGCAGCGCCGCGTCGTGTTCGTTTCCGGCAGCGCCCCGCCCAGCCTCGACCCGCCCAAGGGCGTGCTGCTGCTCGGCGTGCAGGGCTGCGGCAAGTCGATGCTGGCCAAGGCCACCGCGGCGGGCTTCGGCGTGCCGCTGCTGCGCCTGGATTTCGGTTCGCTGTACGACAAGTACCACGGCGAGACCGAGAAGAACCTGCGCGAGGCGCTGGCCTCGACCGAACAGCTGGCGCCGTGCGTGCTGTGGATCGACGAGATCGAGAAGGGCCTGGCCAGCGGCGGCGAGGACGGCGGCGTATCGCGGCGCGTGCTCGGCTACCTGCTGACCTGGATGGCCGAGCGCAAGAGCAGCGTCTTCATCGTCGCCACCGCCAACCAGGTGCACGAATTGCCGGCGGAACTGCTGCGCAAGGGCCGCTTCGACGAGATCTTCTTCGTCGACCTGCCGACGCCGGACGCGCGCGTCGAACTGTTGCGCCTGCACCTGACGCGCCGGCAGATCGATCCGCGGGGCTTCAACCTGCCCGCGTTGGCCGCGGCCAGCAACGGCTTCTCGGGCGCGGAAATCGAGCAGGCCGTCGTCTCGAGCCTGTACGCCGCCTACGCCGAGAGCCGCGCGCTCGATACCGAACTGCTGATGCAGGAAATCCGCAATACGCGGCCGCTGTCGGTGCTGATGGCCGAACAGGTCGAAGCGCTGCGCGAATGGGCGCGCGAGCGCACGGTGCCGGCGGATTGATCGCGCCGTCCCTTCGGCACGGCCACGCCGCGCCCTGCCTTACCCCGGGTTGGACTTGCGGAACTCGGCCACGACTTCTTCCGGCGTCGGGTTCGCCTTGGCCCTGCCGTTGACGTAGACCACCGGGATCGGGCCGTTCATCACCGACATCACTTTCGTCGCTTCTTCCTGCGACGAGAGATTGCTGTAGTTGGCCGAATCGGCGTTGGCGTAGCCGATGCGGTGGTCGGAAAGATAGCCGGCCAGGCTGCGGGCGCGTTGCGCGGCATCGGAAGGGCAATTCTTCGGCGCGAAGATCACGATTCCGCTCGGCGACATTCCGTCCGGCATGGGGATGGCGACGAATCCGTTCGGGCTGGCCCTGTCCGGGCCGGTCCCGTTTCCGACCGCCCCGCCCAGCCGATCCATTGCCTTGCCGATCCCGATGCCGGATCCGCAGGACTTCCAGAAAGCGGTCAGCGCCATGACCAGAAACAGGACAGCGCCAATCTTGATCGCATTCATGCCGGCATCGTCTCCATGGGTTCCCCGGACGCGCAACCGCATCCCTTTTCCGTGCGTCGAACCGTGCGGCCACCAATGCCGGCGCTTCGTTCGCCTATCGTCGCTTCCCGATGCCGGGATTCGCAAGTTCGCGTCATCCCGCCCGCAGGCGCGATTCCATCCGGCGTGGATGCGATCCGATTGACCGCCCCTCCGGCGGCATTGCGTTAACCTAGGCGTACAGCGAAAGGTTGGCCGCGCGTTCGCGGCCGCTCGGGGGCTTTCCGCACGGCGACGGACTGGCCCTGCCTGCCCGCGCGCGGCGGCGACTCCTGGATTTCCCCTTCCCCCGGCAAGCCGCCGGCATGAAGCAGGAGTGCTCGCATGGGAACCGCCAGCGACCGCAATCCCGACCAGCGACCGCCGGACCCCGTCGCGGCGGCGCTGGCCGACGAATTCGAGAACGTGGTCAAACCGCGCCGCGCCGCCGCCGGCATCGACGCGGACGATCGCGGCGGCTGGGCGCTGGCCTTGTCCGGCGGCGGCATCCGCAGCGCGACGTTCTGCCTGGGCCTGATCCGCGGGCTGGCCAAGAACAACATGCTGCGCGAATTCGACTACCTGTCGACGGTTTCCGGCGGCGGGTACATCGGCGCCAGCCTCGGCCGCCTGTACGGCGCGGCCAACGGCAGCGGCGAACGCGCCGGCGCGGCGGAAGTGGAAGGCGGCGTCGCCAGCGACCGCTCGATGTGGCTGTGGTGGCTGCGCAACAACGGCCGCTACCTCACCCCCGCCGGCGCCAAGGACCTGAGTTTCGCCACCGCGTCGATCGTGCGCGGGGTCATCGCCACCAACCTGGAGATCGGCATCCTGCTGCTGTTGCTGGCCGGGGTCGTGCTGCTGCCGCACGTGCTGGTCTACGCGGCGCCGCCGCAGCCGTCGCTGGCTTCGTGGTGGAGCCAGGATTTCGCGCAGCTGACCGACTCGGCCTGGTGGTGGCTGTTGCCGCTGCCGCTGTTCGCGTTCGTGCACCAGGTGATCGCCTACTGGTACACCCGCGAGTCGCACAGCGTGCGCAGCGTGCTGCTGATCGTGGCGGCGGCGTTCCTGTCGATGGCCGCGGCGCTGCAACTGTTCGAGAACGGCAGCGCCGCGCTCGACACGGGCATGCAGGCGGCGGAGCAGTTCCATCCGGCCCGGACCGTGGCCTCGTTCCTGGCCGGTTTCCTGCTGCTGGCGCCGGCCACCGCATGGGTGGCGTCGTGGATCGACTGGCTGCGCAAGACGCCGGTCGGCGAAGTGCGGCTGAAGCGGACCAAGCGCCAGGCCTACGCGATGTGGACGATGGCGGTGGTCGTCGCCATCGCGCTGCTCGACGCCACCAGCTGGTGGCTGACCCGGCTCCTGCTGTGGCAGGGCCCGGGGCCGCTGCCGCTGGGCCGGACCGCGCTGATCGGCCTGCTGCTGGTCGCCGGGCGTTTCGTCGTGCCCGAGATCCAGAAGCGGCTGGCGGCGACCAAGAAGCCGAACCTCAACGTCGAGAAGCTGCTGAACGTGTTCGGCCTGCTGATCGCCATCGCCACCCTGGTGTTCTGGACCACCGCCTTCAACGTGTTCCTGTTCGCATGGACGCGCTGGGACACGCCGCTGCCGCCGGGGCCGGCCTGGACGTTCTCCCCGGCCGTGAACTGGGCGACCGTGGTCGGCACCTGCCTGCTGTACACGTTTTTCACCTGCCGCAGCTTCGAGTTGCTGAACCTGGCGTCGCTGCACAACTTCTACCGCGCCCGCATCGAACGCGCCTACGTCTCGTCCGGCAACGCCGGGACGGATGCCGCGCGCTTCCCGGATTCGGCGCTGGCGGAAGCCAGCGAGGTGCGGACGATGCGGGTGGCGCCGTTGATGGAGACGATCGCCGGCGACGACGTCGACCTGACGGCGTACCAGCCGCACCGCCACGGCGGGCCGATCCATCTGGTCAACTGCTGCATCAACCAGTCGGTGGACGACCGCACCGGCATCTACAACGCCGACCGCAAGGGCGTGGCGCTGACGGTCAGCGCGCTGGGCGCGGAGATCGGTGCGCACTTCGCCGCGCCCGGCGGGTTCGCGCAATCGCCGGGCAAGCTGTCGCGCTGGATCGCGATCTCCGGCGCCGCGACCAGCACCGGCATGGGTTCGCGCACCTCGCCGGGCTTCGCCACCCTGCTGTTCATGACCGGCGTGCGCCTGGGCTACTGGATCCGCTCGCTGGCACCGCCGCGTTGCCCGCAGCGCAACCCGCCGGGATGGCTGCGCGCGTGGCTCGTCGCGCAGATGCCGAAGCCGCTGGCCATCGTCGCCGAATCCATCGCCCGCTTCCCGGGCCCGTTCGGCCCGGTCTGGTACGTTTCCGACGGCGGCCATTACGACAACACCGGCATCTACGCGCTGCTCAAGCGCAAGCCGCGGCTGATCGTCGCCGCCGATTGCGGCGCCGACCCGAAGTACCTGTTCGCCGACCTCGAGTCGCTGGTGCGCAAGGCCAAGATCGACTACGACGCGAGCATCGAGTTCGTCGAACCGCAGCGGGTGCAGGAGGAAGCGCCGAACGCGTTCAAGTGCCAGCTGGGGACGCCGGAGAGCATCACCCCGGAGGCGGGTACGCGCTGGCTGGTGCTCGGGCGCATCCGCTACGCCGACGGATCGCATGGCGCCCTGCTCCTGGTCAAGCCGCGGCGGCTGGACCGGATGCCGTTCGACATCGTCGCCTACGCCGACCGCAACCCGGATTTCCCGCAGCAGACCACCGGCGACCAGTTCTTCGACGAAGCGCAATGGGAGGCCTACCACCAGCTCGGGCTGACGCTCGGCCGTCGCATCGACCGGCACGCACTGGAGTCCGCGCTGTCGATCGTCGACGAAAAGCCGTTCACTTCGTCCAGCCTCGCCGCGGCGCAGGCCGGCAGCGAAGCGCCGGAACCCAAGGAGAGCCGCCGCAGCCGGGTCGGGCTGACGGTGCAGGCCTCGCTCGGCGCCGGCATCTCGCTGAGCCTGATCCTGGCGCTGTGGCAGGGCTTCGAGCAGTTCCGCGAAACGCGCCTGCTCGAACAGAAGGAATACGACGCACGCTACGGCGAACTCGCCGCGCAGATCGGCGAACGCGACAAGCTGCGCAAGCTGCGCGTGGAGGATTTCCGGCCGTTCGCCAAACTCTCGGAAAGCCGCGACGACGGCCGCTTCGAATACCTGCGCAAGCTGGTCAACGACGCCTGCGCCGCGCTGCCGGTCGACGCCGCCCCCGCCGAAAGCCGGCATTGCTTCGACCTGCACGAGGAAATGGCGCTGGCACCGCCGGTCCGCTACGACTACTGGTTCCTCGACCGGCCCCTCGACACGGCCGTCGACACGGCCGTGGCCGCGGCCACGCCGGCAGCCGATGCAGCGGCGCCAACCGGTGCGCCGGCATCGGAACCGGCAACGGCGCCACCGCCAGCCCCATCGGCGGCCATGCCGACGGCCGCGCCCGCGCCCGCCGCGCCGGCCCCGCAGGAACCGGCAGCCGCGCCGCAGGTTTCCCTGCCGCCAGTGGAAGCGATGGCCTGCGACGCCGTCGACGGCATCCGGCCGCGCGTCTACATCCACATCTACGACGAAGCCAGCCGCAAGCCCGCCGACGTGCTCGCCTACCGCTTGCAGGCGCGACTGGGCATCGAGCCGCAACCGGTCGAGAACGTGGTGCGTGCGGCCAACCGCACCAGCAAGGCGGCGCCCTTCGTGTGGACGACGCCGGCCCTGGTCAACCACGGCGGCGTCTCCGAGCCCTGCATCAAGGCGATCCGCGCCGCGACCGGCGGCGTGATGCGCAGCTCCAGGGTCGTGATCAGGCCGCTGCCGTCGTCGTACAAGCCCAATCCGGGCATGGTCGAGGTGTGGCTGCCGCCGGCGAAGGAATAGAACCCCGGCCAAATCCCGTTCGCCCCGGGGCGTGGCACCGGAGGCGCGGAGTCGAACGACGGCATGGCCTGGAATCCAGGCGTTCCGACTTCGCGGAACCACGCTCGGCGCGAACGGTTCCCGGTTCCGGGATCGGCGCTAGACAAGCCCGCGCAGCAGCCACATCCACGCCGGCAGGGTGGCCAGCGACAGCAGGATGCCGTAGCCGACCAGCGCGGCGGCCAGGCGCGAGGCGAGGTGGTGGGCGATCGCCAGTGCGGCGGCGCTGATCATCGGCGGCATCGCCGACTCCAGCACATTGGCCTGCAGCATCTGTCCGCGCATGCCGAACGCCAGCGACAGGCCCAGCGCCAGCGCCGGCAGCGCCACCAGTTTCAGCAGCAGGCCGGCCGCCAGCGGCTTCACTTCGTCGCGCGGCAGGCGCAGCCTGATCGACAGGCCCACCGCCAGCATCACCAGCGGCAGCAGCGCGTCGGACAGCTTCTGCAGCATCGACGCGACCCACGCCGGCGGTTGCGCCGGCATCAGCGTCAGCCCGAACAGCAGCGCCCACAGCGGCGGGAACTTCAGCATCCGCAACCCGATCTGTTGCGCGGTCGGCGGCGCGTCGCCGCCGTACTTCGCCACCACGTACAGGCCGAAGCTCGACAGCAGCACGAAGGTGCCCAGCTGGTCGTACACCACCGCGTACGGCAGCGCGCGTTCGCCGAGCAGCGCGTGCACCATCGGGTAGCCGATGAAGCCGGTGTTGCCCAGGCCCACGCACAGCAGCAGCGCCGCGCGCTCGTCGCGGCGGAAGCCGGGCCACCGGGCGCACGCCACGACCAGCGCCACCGTCGCCGCCACCAGCAGCCACGGCGTGGCGACCAGCCCGAGCAGCGAAGGGTCGATGCGCAGGCGCGGCACGTAGATCAGCACCGCCGCCGGCAGGCAGACGTACAGCACGACCAGGTTCAATGCCTCGGCCGACGTCGGCGGCAGAAGGCGCAGTCGCGCGAACAACATGCCCAGCGCGAGCATGGCGAGGATCAGGGCGAAAGCATCGAAAGCCATCGGCGGGCGGCGTGGGGGGCGCGAATCCGGCCAGTCTAAGGCAACGCCGAACGAGGACGGCGCGCCCGCGGATCGAGCGCGTACGCGCCCGAGCGGCCGCGGGTCGAACGCCGGTCCCGGCGCCACTGGAAAGCCAAGGAGAGGGCTTCCCGGCGGCGTCCGATGGGTCGGTGTGCGACGCACGGTTACAATTACCGGCCGTTGCATCCCGCGCATACGCGCCAGCCATCCCCCGGGCCAGCCATGACCAGCACCGCCGAACTGACTTCGCCTTCGTCCGCCAACACGCCGCAGATCGGCGCGCTCGACCGCGATTACACGCTGGAGCACAAGTACACCCGCACCGACGGCCGCATCTACCTGAGCGGCGTGCAGGCGCTGGTGCGGCTACCGCTGATGCAGCAGTTGCGCGATGCGGCGGCGGGGCTCAACACCGCCGGCTTCATCAGCGGCTACCGCGGCTCGCCGCTGGGCGGCTTCGACCTGGAGCTGTGGCGCGCGAAGAAGCACCTGGAGGCGGCGAAGGTGCGCTTCCAGCCCGGCCTCAACGAGGACCTCGGCGCGACCATGGTCTGGGGCACGCAGCAGACCAACCTGTTCCCCGGCGCGAAGGTCGATGGCGTGTACGCGATGTGGTACGGCAAGGGCCCCGGCGTCGACCGCTGCGGCGACGTGTTCAAGCACGGCAACGCCGCCGGCACGTCCAGGCACGGCGGCGTGCTGGCGATGGCCGCCGACGACCACGCCTGCCGCAGCTCGACGCTGCCGCACGGCAGCGAAGACGAATTCGTCAGCGCGATGATGCCGGTGCTGAACCCGGCCGGCGTGCAGGACATCCTCGACCTGGGCCTGGTCGGCTGGGCGATGAGCCGCTACACCGGGCGCTGGATCGGCTTCAAGACCATCGCCGAGACGGTGGAATCGTCGGCCTCGGTCGACGTGAACCCGTTCGCGCGGCAGATCGTGCTGCCGCAGGACTTCGAGATGCCGGAAGGCGGCCTGAACATCCGCTGGCCGAACCCGCCGCTCGACCAGGAGATGCGCCTGCACCGCTACGCGGTCAAGGCCGCGCAGGCCTTCGCGCGGGCCAACGGCATCGACCGGGTGGTGCTGGACTCGCCGCGCGCGCGGCTGGGCATCGTCACCACCGGCAAGAGCTACCTAGACGTGCTGCAGGCGCTCGAATACCTCGGCCTCGACGCGCAGGCCTGCGCCGACATCGGCATCCGCGTGTACAAGGTCGGCATGACCTGGCCGCTGGAGCCGGTCGGCATCGCCGCGTTCGCGCGCGGCCTCGAGGACATCGTCGTCGTCGAGGAGAAGAAGGCCTTCATCGAGCAGCAGATGAAGGAACAGTTCTACAACTGGCCGGCGGACTGGGGCCCGCGCCCGAGCATCGTCGGCAAGTTCGACGAGGCCGGCGAGTGGATCCTGCCGTCGACCGGCGAGCTGACCCCGGCGACGATCGCCGGCGTGATCGGCAAGCGCATCCAGCGCTTCTTCAACACCGAATCCATCGAACAGCGGCTGCGCTGGATGGAAGAGAAGGAAGCGGAGATGGCGCTGCCGCGCGCCAGCTTCCCGCGCGTGCCGCACTACTGCTCGGGCTGCCCGCACAACACCTCGACCAAGGTCCCGGAAGGCAGCCGCGCGCTCGGCGGCATCGGCTGCCACTACATGGTCACCTGGATGGACCGGCGCACCGATACCTTCACCCACATGGGCGGCGAAGGCGTGACCTGGTCCGGGCAGGCGCCGTTCACCGCGACCGAGCACGTCTTCCAGAACCTCGGCGACGGCACCTATTTCCACAGCGGTTCGCTGGCGATCCGCCAGTCGATCGCCGCCGGCGTCAACATCACCTACAAGATCCTGTACAACGACGCGGTGGCGATGACCGGCGGCCAGCCGGTCGACGGCCAGCTCAACGTGCCCGACATCGCCCACCAGGTGCGCGCCGAGGGCGTCGAGACGATCGTCGTGGTCAGCGACGAGAGCGGCAAGTGGAGCGACAAGTCGATCTTCCCGGCCGGCGTGGAGTTCTTCGACCGCCGCCAGCTCGACGACGTGCAGAAGCGGCTGCGCGGGACCAAGGGCGTGTCGATCCTGATCTACGACCAGGTCTGCGCGACGGAAAAGCGCCGCCGGCGCAAGCGCGGCAAGATGGTCGACCCGAACAAGCGCGTGGTGATCAACTCGCTGGTCTGCGAAGGCTGCGGCGACTGCGGGGTGAAGAGCTTCTGCGTATCGGTGCTGCCGAAGGAAACCGAGTTCGGGCGCAAGCGCGAGATCGACCAGAGCAACTGCAACAAGGACTTCAGCTGCGTCGAGGGCTTCTGCCCCAGCTTCGTCACCGTGCACGGCGGCCAGTTGCGCAAGGGCAGGAAGTCGAACGCGGCGGCGAAGCTGGACAACCTGCCCGCGCCGCAGTTCCGCAGCGACCTGGCGCAGCCCTGGAACATCCTGATCACCGGCGTCGGCGGCACCGGCGTGGTCACCATCGGCGCGCTGCTGGGCATGGCCGGCCACCTGGAAGGCAAGGGTGCGACCGTGCTCGACCAGACCGGGCTGGCGCAGAAGGGCGGCGCGGTGACCACCCACATCCGCATCGCGCGCGCGCCGGAAGACATCCACGCGGTGCGCATCGCCGCCGGCGAGGCCGACCTGGTGCTGGGCTGCGACATGGTCGTGGTCAACGACTACTGGGCGCTGTCGAAGGTGCGCGGCGAACGCAGCAACGTGGTGCTGAACACCTACGAAGCGATGCCGGGCACCTTCACCACGCACCCGGACATGCAGTTCCCGGCCGCCGAAATCGTCGCCGGGGTGAAGCTGGCGCTGGGCGGGCGCGATCCGGTGCTGCTGGACGCCACGCAGTTGGCGACCGCACTGCTCGGCGACGCGATCGCGACCAACCTGTTCATGCTCGGCTACGCCTGGCAGCAGGGCTGGGTGCCGGTGTCGTTCGACGCGCTGATGCGCGCGATCGACCTCAACGGCGCCGCGGTGGACATGAACAAGACCGCGTTCGCCTGGGGCCGCCTGATGGCCATCGACCCGCAAGCGGTGCTCGAGGCCGCCGGCGTGGTCCACAACGCGCAAACCGAAAGCGAGCGCACGCCGCGCAACCTGCTGCCGCTGCCGCCCAGGCAGTGGGAAGGCACCGAGTGGGGCGCCAACTCCGCGCCGCGCGACCCGGCCGACGAATCGGAGCTGCGCGGCCTGCCCGATGGCGGCGCCGGCAACGTCGCCTTCCCGCCGCTGGACGACGCGCGCCTGTCGCGCTCGCTCGACGAGCTGATCGCGCGCCGCGTCGCGTTCCTGGCCGATTACCAGAACGCCGCCTACGCGAAGCGCTACGAAGACCTCGTCACGGCGGCGCGCGCCGCCGAGAACCTGAAGGCGCCGGGCTCGACCGCGCTGACCGAAGCGGTGGCGCGCAACTTCTTCAAGCTGATGGCGTACAAGGACGAATACGAAGTGGCGCGGCTGTATGCCGCCAGCGGCTTCCGCCAGCAACTGGCGCAGCAGTTCGAAGGCGACTACAGGCTGCGCTTCCACCTCGCCCCGCCGCTGCTGGCGAAGAAGGACGCGCACGGCCGGCTGCGGAAACGGGAATACGGGCCATGGGTGCTCACCGCGTTCGGCCTGCTGGCGAAGCTGAAGTTCCTGCGCGGCAGCGCGTTCGACCCGTTCGGCCACACCGCGGAACGCAAGGCCGAGCGCCAGCTGGTCGCCGACTACGAACGCACCGCACGTGAATTGCTGGCGAAGCTCGACGCCGGCAACCTCGGCCTCGCCGTCGAGATCGCCAGCATCCCCGAGCACATCCGCGGCTACGGCCACGTCAAGGAAGCGCACCTGGAGAAGGCCAGGGCGCGCGAAGCGGCGCTGCTGAAGCAATGGAACGATCCACTGCGGGTGGCGCAGGCGGCGTAAGTCCGGCAGGCGCGTCGAGCGGGTACGGCTGCGTATCGCCGGCGACGCCTTGCGTCGCTTGGTCCGGCGCACCGGGGATTCCGGCACGGACGTCGAACCGCACGGCCCGGGCGCGACTCGGCTTCGGCACGGGATCCGGGCCGGGACAACCGTACCAGCGCCTGGAAGCACATACCCGTACCCGCGATCGAACAGGCGGGACGGGGGTGCCATGCGATTCGCTACCGACGGGAAGGTCTGGGATCGGCTGCTGCCGGCCTTCGTGTTGCCGTACGCCATCTGGACCCTCTACGTCCACCTGATCGTCTCCGCGCACGCCAGTTTCACGACCCTCCTGCAGGGGTTGCCGCTGGTCGCCGTGGTCGCTGTCGCGGCCACGGCCGGATGGTTCCGCCTGCATGATCCCGCCGCCGCGCGCGAACCCACCCCGGCCGTCCAGGGGAGCGCCGCACCGGCGACTCCGGGCCCGACCGGCATGGGCAATCCCCGGGCCGTCCCGCTGGCCGTGCTCGCAGCGGCGATGCTCTGGGTCGGACTGCTTTCGGCGGGCATGCCGTACGCGGTGTTCTGGTGGGGTGGCCTGCTGGCGATGTGCGGGGCCTGGATCCGGCACCTGCGCGGCCGGCATCCCGGGCCGCAAGCCGGAAGCGCGGTGAAGTGCCCGGCGTGGCTGGTGCCGTGCGTCATCGCCGCCGCGGTTTGCGTGGTCCTGGTCGCGAATCGACCGGACGCGGACGATGCCTTGTACCTGAGCATCCCGGCGACGCTGCTGCGGCTTCCGCAGCAACCCGTGCTGTTGCACGACACCATGTACCGGTTGCCGGAAGGTTCGATCCTGCTGCCCTTCTACCGGCTCAGCAACTACAACGTGCTGATCGGCGCGGTCGCCCGGCTGACCGGCATCGACCATCTGCTGGTTGCCTACTTGGTGCTTCCCGCGCTGTTCGCCGCAATCGTCGTCTTCGCATGGATCTACCTCTTGCGGCGCATCGTGCCGGCGCGCTGGCCGGTGGTGCTGCCGATCCTGTTCCTTTGCGTCATGGCGTTCGGCGAAGCGCACCGCGCGTACGGCAATTTCGCGTTCGTGCGCCTGTTCCAGGGCAAGGCCATCCTGGCGGCCTGCATGGTGCCGGCCATCGCCGGCGCGGCGCTGGCCTATGCGCGCCACGGCGGCCTGCGCCATTGGCTGCTGCTGTGCGCGGCGCAAATCGCGGCGCTCGGGGTCGCGGCGAGCGCCTTGTTCGTGGCGCCGGCCACCGCGGCCCTGGGCCTGGCCGGCGGCTGGTCGCCGGATGCAAGGCGCAGCCTGCGCTTCGTGCTGGGATTGCTGCCGGCCGCATATCTTTTCGGCGCGGCCTGGCTGGTAGGCTCCGATACGCGCGAAGCGCAGGCCCTGGCGCTTCCCTCTGCCGTGGCGATGCCCAGCGTGCCCCATCTCCTCGAACGGACCTGGGGCGTCTGGAGCACGCGAGTCCTGCTGACGGCCCTGCTTGCCGCGTGGGCCTTCATGCGCGACCCGGTCCGGGCGCGCTACTTCTCCGCCGGCGCGTTCTTTTTCCTGCTCGTCGCGCTCAATCCCTACACGACGCCATTCGTGGCGGCGCACTCCGTCGGCGCCAAGACCTACTGGCGATTGACCTGGGCATTGCCCTTGCCGTTGTTCCTCGCGGTGATCATCGACGGCATGGGCGCCCGCGCGCTGGCGTTGAGGCCGAAGGCGCTGGCGGTGGGCGCGTGCCTGGCCCTGTCGTTGCCGGCGATCGTGTTCGGCTCGCGGTTCGGCACGCTCCTGCGTGCGAATCACGTCACCCTGGGGTTCCCCGGCCCCAAGGTTCCGCCGATCGAATTCGGGGTGGCGCGGGAAGTGGCCGAACACGTCGACGAAAAGGGGACCGTGCTTGCCCCGCAAGATGTCGCCACGTGGTTGCCGGCCTTCGCCGTCCGCCCGAACGTCATCGGCGTTCGGCACATGTACCTGAGCCTGGCCTTCACGCCGCGGGAAACGGCGCAGCGCAGCAACATGATGCGATACGTCGAGGGCAAATACCGGCCAGCCGATGCGGAGCGGTGGTTCGCGGAGTCGGTCCGGCGATATCGCCTCACCGCGGTCGTGTTCTCGCGCTCGGCTCCGTGGGCGAAAGAGATCGAAACGATCCTCGGCGAACAAGGGTGGCGGCCGCTTTCGTGCGGCGCCTACGAAATACAGGTGCGGGGCGAACCCGGCATCGCCGCGGCCGGGCCGGCCGGGTGCGGGACGCAAGCGATCCCTGCGCGGCCGTGAACGTCACCAAGCTCATCGCGTCGTCCGCTTGCGCGGATCGGCCGAGCGCGCGCCGGGCAACGCCGCGATGGCCGCAGCCGCATTCACCTGCCGGTTGTCGCCGGGGCCCATGCTGCTTCGCTCGAGGATCGCCCGGACCTCGCGGGCATCGAGCGCCGGCGCAAGCGACAGCAGCAGCGCGGCGATGCCACTGACATGGGCGGCGGCCAGCGACGAACCGGAGGCGAAGCCGTAGCGGCCATCGGGCTGGGTCGTCAGGATGTCCGTCCCGGGCGCGTCCACCACGCCCGCCGGCGCTTTCCGCGCCTGCGCGGAGCGCACCACGATCACGCCCGGCATCGCCGCCGGGAAGCCTGCGACCCGCCCATCCGGCGGCATCGCCGCCACGACGATGCGGTCCTGCCGCAGCAGGACCGCGAGCAGTTGTTCGAGCAGCAGGTCCGGCGGCCCGCCAAGGCTCATGTTGATGATGCGGGTGTCGGTATCGATGAGCGCGGCCAGGGCCTTGGCCAGGGTGAAGGTGTTGCAGCGCGCGCTGCCCGCGCCGGCCGGATGCCAGCACGCCTTGTAGGCGCTGAGCCTTGCCTGCGGCGCGATGCCGACGATGCCCACCTTGTTGCCGCCGGCGGCCGCGATCACCCCGGCGACCTCGGTGCCATGGAGATCGCGGCGGAAGGCCGCGGCATCGTCGTCGACCATGTTGTACGCGCCGCGGATGCGGTCCTTGAGGTCGGGGTGGGCGAGGTCGACGCCCGTGTCGACAAGCGCGACATCGACCCCCCTGCCCTGGCTGGATTGTTGCGCCAGCGGTGCATCGATTTCGGCGAAACCGCGCTGGAGCCGGACGTAGGGATCGTCGTAACGCATTTCCCCGGGCTGCCCGGCATACACGTCGTATTCCTGCAGCCGTTCGGCGATCCGCACTCGCGCATCCGCGGACAACGCCTTGAGCAGGGCATCGCGGTCGGCGCCGGAAGCCGGCCTGAGCACGGCGCAGTACAGGCCCAGCGGCTTGATCGGCCAACCGACGATCTCGCGAAGCCGGTATTGCCGCTTCAATTCGTCGAGCGTGGACATCGCGCGCTGGCCATTCCGGTATTGGTCCGCGGTCCCGTAGCCCAGCACGTTCGACGCCGCATGCGGCGCCGGCGGCGACACCGGGTTGGCGACCGCGATCACGATGTCGCGCTGGCCGTCGATCGCCGCCATCCTGTCCGCCGGCTGCACGCCGCCGGCTCCGGCGCGACTGTCCGGGAATGCGTCCGCAGGCGCGTGCGCGCAGGCGCAGAGGGCCGCCGCGGCAGCGAGCAGGAACGGTATTACCGGTTTCATGGCGTGCCGGCCACGGGCTCGGCGAGGAGGATGCCGCGGGTCGAGCGCAGCCGCTGGAGCAGTGCCTCGCGCCGGACGGCTTCCGTGGTCGGCACGACCAGGTAGCCGCCGACCTTGTTGGGGCCCTCCACCACCCGCAAGCCGCTGGCATCCAGCAGGGCGTTCCAGTCGGCCAGCTCCATCGCGGGGTCCGGCACCAGCCGGATGGAACCGGCGGGCGCCGGCGCCGCCTCGCGGCTCAGCGTGCGGTATGCGGGAGCCGACTCCAGCGACCACAGCTTCGCCCCCATCGCGCCCAGCCCGATCGCCTGCAGCACGATGGCGGCAACCAGCGCGCGTCCCGCCCAGCCGACCGGACGCGAAGGTTCCGGCGCCTTCGCAAGGTCGGGATTGTCGATCCGGGAAAGCAGGCGCTTCAGGCCGGCTTCCGCATCGATCGGCAAGTCGACCGGCAGCGACATCGCGCGTTGCAGGCGCTGTTGTTGCGCGAATTGCGCGCGGCACGCATCGCAGCGCGCGAGGTGGCCGTCCAGCCACTCGCTTTGCCGGGGCGTCAGGGCGCCCTGCAACGCGTCGGGCATCGCTTCCCAGGCGAGCATGCAATCCTGATTGGAATTCGGGGTAAAGCCCATGCTGTCTAACTCCCCTGCTCCCGCGTCTCGCCGCTCAGGGCGGGCACGACGTTGAGCAGCTTCATTCTTGCGTGGAACAGGCGCGCCTTCACCGTCCCGACCGGGCATTGGAGGATGGCGGCGACCTCGTTGAGGCTGTGGCCCACGCCGTAGACCAGTTCGACGACGACGCGCTGGTCCGCGCTGAGCAGTGCGAGCGCCTTGCCCAGCAGATCGCGCAATTCGCGGTCCTCGCCCGGATCCGTGCCTTCACCCAATCCCGGAGGGAAGGCGTCGTCGGTCAAGTCGTCGGCCAATTCGACGCCCTGCCGGCGCAACGCCTTGAGTCCGCAGCGATAGGTGATTCCCATCAGCCAGGTGGAAACCCGGGCATCCCCGCGGAAGTCGCCCGCGTGCTGCCAGGCGATCCAGAAGCAGTCGTTGACGACCTCCTCGATGATGTCCGGGCGTCGCGTCAGCCGGGACAGGAACCGGCACAGCCTGCCGTGGTAGCTCCGGTACAGCGCGGCCAGCGCCGCATGGTCGCCCGCCGCCATGCGCTGGAGCAGCGCACGATCGATGGCATCGGCGGTGCGGGCATTCGCCTCGTTCATTGGCCTGGTGGTCGATCCCGTTCGTGGTTCCCTGCATAGGTGCCCCGACGCCCCGGATTGGTTGCCTCAGAACGACCGGGTGAGGCTTGCGACCCAGTGCGGCGGAGCATGGGCGCCGTAGACCCGTCGCGCGCCGAGGCTGTTCATGTTGCGGTCGACCTGCAGCCGCCAGGGTCCGTCGCTCCACGCCAGCCCCAGGTTGCCGTAACCGTACGTCCGCAGCCGGCTGTATCCGTATCCATAACCGTAACCGTGTTCGTAGTAGGAGTGGTGCCCGGGACCATACGAGCCGACAGCCACCTCGGCGATCCCGGCGCCCGCGGAAAGGGAGACGTGCCGCGTCAAAGGCCAGCTGACGGCCACGTCGACGGCGCCGCGGAAATGCCGCTCCCCGTCGTCGCCGACGTGGATGGCCGAAAGGCCGAGGGTCACGCTGTCCCGGTAGGTGAAATAGAGGTTCGCCTCGGCGCGATCGGGCATCCGGTTGCGGCGATAGTCGTAGTACAGCAGGCCGGCCTGCGCCCGCCAGTCGTCCGAAAGCGCCCAGGAACGCGATACCCGCGCCAGGGCCATCACCGGCCGCCCCGGCGAGCGCGCTTCCACCCCGCCCGCAAGGCCGAGCGACCAGCCGCCGGGGGACGCCCAGGAGATCGCGCCCTGGAGGACCGGGGTGGCCGGCGTGATCGCCAGGCCACGGTCGACCAATTGCGAAGCCAGCGCGACCTCCCCGCCGATGCGCGAGGCCTGTGCCTGGAGCGGTGCGGGCCGGCAGGCCAGCGCGACCGCCGTGGCCAGCAGTACCGGACAGGAACGGAGCCGGGTTGGTGGGGACGCGCGCGAGTTCCGGATGAATCGGCGCCTAGGGGTTGTCATGTCCGCGCTCAAGCCATCCGCTTGGGCGCGAGCTTACCGGCCCCGCACGGGCCGTTCAAATACGCACGGCGCCGGCCCTTGCCGGGCGTTGGCTCAATGCGCGTCGACGAAATCCGCCACCGCCTTGATGTCCGCCTCACTCAGCGACTTGGCCACGCCTTGCATGATCTTCGCATTGCTGGTCTTGCCGCGGGCGCCGCTCTTGAAATCGTGGAGCGCCTTGGCGACATAGGTCCCGGACTGGCCCTGCAGGCGCGGAATCGTGGCCCAGGGCGGTCGCGGCTGCGTGGTGTTGACGTCGGCATCCGAACGCGGGCCCTTCCCGTTGGCGCCATGGCAACCCTGGCACGGGGGAATGCCGCGGGACGGATCGCCATCGCTGAAGAGCCGTCCGCCCGGCGAGGCGGCAGCGGCGCCCGCGCCCGGCTTGGGAGGGAGCGACGCGTAATAGGCGGCGAGGTTGCGCATCTCGGCATCGCCCAGGGAAGCGACCAGCGGACCCATGACCGGATCGCTGCGCTCCCCGTCCTTGAACGTCTTCAGTTGCACGTAGAGATAGGTCGCCGACTGCCCGGCCAGATCCGGGAACGTCGGTGCGATGCCGAGTCCGTTGGCGCCATGGCATGCGCTGCAGACATTCGACAGCGCCTTGCCGGCCTGGACGTCGCCGGAGATCGGCTGCTGCCGGCGCACATCGAGGAAGGCCCCGGGCGCTTTCGGCGCGCCACCGTCGCCATCGGCCACGGCCGCCGCCGTGGCGGCAAGGGTGACCGCCAATCCCCCGGTGGCGAACGCGATCAGGTGCAGGGCTCGCTTCGAAAACCACATGATTCCACTCCTCACAGCCTCAGGGTGATGAATATACCCATCGCCATGGCGTCCCATTGCGATGCGGGCGCCAGCTCGGTGAACACGCGATTGCCGACGACCAGGTCGCCGGGCGTGTCGAAACCGGCAAGGTGCCAATCGGAGAACCGGCCGCGCTGGTACTTCCAGAAAAAGCGCAGGTCGGCGTTCGCGGACAGGGCCAGGTCGAGTTTCGCGGTCAGGTCGTGCACGCGATAGACGTTGGTGGGGAAACGGTCGCCGACGGCCGCTTCGTCCAGGATGCGGGCGTAGACGACGGAAAGCGCCGCCAGGCTCGCGTAGTCGTAACGATTGACGCCGCGCGAATAGGTGAAGTCGTAACCGAGGTCGAGGCGGACGCGCGGCGAGAACGCGCGATTGAAGTGGGCACCCGCATTGACGTTGCGCTCGTCGTCGGTCTCGGACCAGAAATTGGCGAAGGGATAGAACCGCCCGCCGAACTGCATGTCGGCCTGGTCCGGAGAGGAATAGGTCAGCGCCTCGTTGTCGTTGACGTTGCCATTCCTCAGCCGGCTGGCCTGGTAGCCGGCATACGCGCTCATGCTGGTGGCCGGCGACGGCGACCAGTCCCATGCGGCATCGACGCCGAAGGTGTCGAACGACCGCCGTCCGATCGTCGCCCGGTAATCCTTGCGGTCGCCGTGCAGCGTCGCGCTGAACGTGGCCGTCTCCCCCACCGGCATGGTCAGGATCGCCTTGAGCCTGCCCGCCTGCAGGTCGCCGAGGTCGTACTTGCGCATCTGCGCGACGGTGAAGGCCGGGTTGCCCGCCGCGGGCGGCACGTAACCCGGCAACGACGGCGAACGGGCATCGGAATAGGGGTACGGATCGTAGGGGTCGCCGGTGCGCCTTTGCGCTTCGTAGCTTATCCGCAAGGTCGCGTCGTCGAAGACCGTGCCGTCCCAGTCCAGCTCGAGGCGCTGGTCGTCGACCCGGTCGCGTTCGCGCACGTGCGGCGTGCGTCGCTCGAACCGGTAGCGCAGGCCCAGCGTGCTTTCGCCGATGTTGCGGTTTCCGCCGAGTTCGAACTCCAGGCGGTCGTAGCTGTAGGGGATGTTGGCGATCCGGGTGTAGACCGACTGGTAGGCGGGGTCCCCGGGCTTGAACAGGCCGGAGAAGGCCGGCGCCGGGATGATGAACGCCACCGCCCCGTTCTCCGCGACATAGCCGTACTGCCCGGTGAGCGGGTTGTACATCGTGTACCGGGTCTTGTTGTCTTCGTCGTACCGGCGCAGGTGCGCGTACAGCCCGAGCGCCTGGGTCGGGCGGAAATCCGCCCGCAGGTCGACGAGCAGGGTGTCGATCCGCGCCCTGGCCGTGCTGCGCGACAACGCCGCCGGGGTGTTCCAGTCCGCGCAGGCGATGCCGCTGCCGCCGATCATCGCGCCGTCGGGGCAGAACGCGGGGTCGAGCGGCGCCTGCAGCGCGTCGTCCTGGCGCATGCTGGCCCAGGACGCGACCAGCGACAGGTTGCCGTTCCAGAGCTTCAGCGGGTGCGACGCCTTCATCTGCGCGCTGTAGTAATCGTTGTCCGGCTCGAGCGCCCAGGTGCCGCCATCGATCATGGAGGCGGCGCCGGGCACCACGGCGAAAGGCACCCGGAAGTCCAGGCGATCCTTGTCGTTGCGGAAGAACGAGCCGTTCAGGCTGAAATCGAACAACCAGCCCATGGCGCCGCTCTTGTTGCGCAGCCCCAGGCGGATGTCGGTGGTCGTGGAATCGACCGGGCGCACGGTTTCGTACTGGCCGCCGTAGCGGCCGGGCACGCTGGGCGTGCCCGCGCCGCCGGGTCCCGGCGCCACGAAGTAATAGCTCAGGTACATCGGCCCGCCCCACGCGCGCGTGCCCTCGCGGCGCTCGTTGGTCACGCCGGCATAGCCGATCCAGTGCCGGGCCGGCGCCGCGCCTTCCCAGCTGGCGCCGGTGCTGCGGCGGTTGATCGCCAGGGTCTGCCGCGGCCGTTCCTCCATCGCCTCGCGCACCGCTTGCGGCGTGCTGCCGGCGGCGATGCCCGGCGGCAGCGTCAGCTGCGTGGTTCCCACGCCGTCCCACAGGGGATACGCGGTGGTGCTCAGGGTGTGCGGCGTCGCGCGATGGAAGAACTCGAACCGGCTCGCGCCGTAGCGGCCCGCGCGCACGCGGAAATACTGGTCGTCCTGGCTGATCCGGCTGCCGCGCAGCTCCACGAAGCCGCCGGTCTTGCGGTTCGTGGCGGAAAAGGCCGCCAGGCCCAGCACCGGCCCGTTTCCCCAGTCCGCGTACCTGCGGAAGAAGGCGTTGTCGGCATCGCCGCCGGTGGACAGGTAGCCGAACTGGACCAGGCCGAAATGGCTCCAGTCCGCCTGGTCTTCCCCGTCGGCGCTCTCGTCGCCGGGATATTCGTAGGGGTACGGGTAGAGCGCGCCGCTGGGCGTGCGCAATTGGCCCGGATGCAGCCACGACATGCCCCGCGGATCCGGGACGATGAACGGCTCCCAGCCGGTCGGGTCCAGGCTGTTGCCGAACTGCAGGTTGCCGACGCGTTGCGAATCGCTGGCGTCGGCCTGCGCCATGGCCTCCGCGCAGACGGCCATGCCGAGCGCGGCGGCGATCAGTGTTGCCAGCAGGTTTCGTTTCGGCATGACGGTGCCCCTGCGATAAGGACAGGTCACTTGACCAGGGTGGAACCCGCGGGATGGTTGGACCCGTGGATGTTGGCGTGGCAGTTGAGGCACCCGCGCGCCATCACGCGCTCGTCGGGGGCGATTCCGCTGCGCAGGCCCTGCCGCGTCAGCAGGTCGTTGGGATGCCCGCTGTTGGTGTGGCACTGCCGGCACAGCATCGGCACCGGGAGTACCGTCAGGTTCGCGTGGTTGGACCCGTGCGGGGTGTGGCAATTCAGGCAGCTTTCCCGCACCGGCGCGTGCTCGAACAGGAACGGCCCGCGCTTGTCGGCATGGCAGGTGAAGCAGGTTTCGTTGGCCGTGGCGGTCTTGAGCAGCGGCTTGGTGAAGCTGCCGTGCGGATTGTGGCAATCCACGCAGGAGATCTGCCCCTCCGGCAACGGCATGTGCGAACGGCGGTTGAACTGGACGCGGATGTCGCGATGGCAGGTCGAGCAGACCTCGTTGACCGAGGCCTTGGCCATCAGGCCTTCGGGCGACAGCCTCGCCATCGGATTGTGGCAATCCGTGCACGACAATCTGCGCCGCTCGTGCACCGAGCCAATCCAGTGCTGGCGGGCGCCGCCGGCGTGGCAGCCCAGGCAGGTGCGTACCTGGACCTCGACCGGGGTCGCGCTGCCGTGCGTATAGGCGATGATCAGGCCGCGGATGTCCGGGCGCTTCGCATGCTCCGACCCGGGGCCATGGCAGGCTTCGCACGCGCCTTCCGGCGCGACCCCGTGCGCTCCGGCGACGAATGCGCTCACGTGCATGCTGTGCGATGCGTGCACGTCCTCCAGCGCATGGCAGGACCCGCAGCTTTTCGCGCCGATCGCGGTCGCGTGGGCCGCCAACGGATTGCGCGCCATCGACGCCGCCGAGAACGGCAGCGCGGCAGCGTCGTCCCATGCCGGGCGACGATGTTCGTCGCTTCCCGCGCCCATGTCGGTCGGAGGCAGGCTGCGCGCGATGTCGCTTGCGCTCAGCGGCTCGGGTAGCCCGCGGGGTTCGGCCTGGCCGGATTGGGCCGATTGGACCGACTGGGCCGGGTCGCTCCGCTGCGCGTGCAACGTGGACAAACCGGCCAGCAGCAGCATGGCCAGCACCGCCGTCATCGGCAGTGCCTTGCGCATCGTGCGTTTCCGCCGGGATGTTTCCGTCATCGAACCGTCCACCTGCGTTCCGCAGGGATGGACGAACGCCATCCCCGGGCAATGAAAGGACTTGTCGCGGGTAGGTGCCGGCCGCGCCGGGAAAAGGTTGCATCGCCGGCGCGAATGCAACTTTTCGCCCCCTCCCGCGGCACCTACCGGCATTCGAGGAGGCGCATGACATGACGGGAACCCGCATGCCCGAGACCGCGGGCGGCGTCGCGACGGATTCCGGCGAGCGCGGCGCCGGGGCCGCCGCCGCAGCGGACGCGGCGCAGTTGCACGACACCCAACTCGCCTTCGACAGCGTGGCCGCCGACTACGACGGCCCGCGCGGCAACAACGAGCTGATCCAGCGCATGCGGCACGCGCTCCGGGAAGTCGTGTGCCGCGAGCTCCCGCCGGGATCGAGGCTGCTGGACCTGGGTTGCGGCACCGGCATCGATGCGCTCGGGTTCGCGCAACTCGGCTATCCGGTCGTCGCCACCGACTGGTCGCCGGGCATGGTCGCGCGCACCGAAGCGCGCATCGCCGGCGCTTCCCTGCCGGTGCCCGTGGCCGTCAGGCAACTGGGCATCCACCAGCTTGCCGCCCTCGATGGCAGCTTCGACGGCATCTACTCCAACTTCGGACCGATGAACTGCGTCCCGGACCTGGCCGCGACCGCGGACGAATGCGCGCGCCTGCTGGCCCCGGGCGGGGTCCTCGTGTTTTCGGTGATGGGCCGGATCTGCCCATGGGAACTGGGTTACTACGCGCTGCGCGGCCGCTTCGGGCGGGCCGCCGTGCGCGCCGCGCGCGGTGCGACGCCGGTGGGCATGAACCGGCACACGATCTGGACGCGGTACTACCTGCCGCGCGAGTTCCACCGCCATTTCGCGGCGCGGTTCGAGTTGGCCGGCTACCGTGCGCTGAGCCTGTTCATGCCGCCGCCCTACCTGGTGGACTTCTACCGGCGCCACCCGCAATTGTGCGATCGCCTGGGCCGGCTCGACGATTATCTTGGCGAATGGCCGCTGCTGCGCGACATGGGCGACCACTTCCTCATGGTGATGCGCCGGCGCTGAGGCATGGACGGCGCGCCCGCCACGACCGGGATCGTCCTGCACGGCGCCGCCGTGGTCACGCCGGCGGGCATCGCGCAGGCGCCGTTGCCGCTCCGTGCGGGCCGGATCGCCGCCGTCGCGGGCGCGCGCGTTCCGCGCCTCGCGCTCGACGGACACCTCGTATTCCCGGCGCTGGTCAACGCGCACGACCACCTGCACGTCAACGCCGTCCCGCCGCTGCCCGCGCCCGGGCCGTTCCGCAACAGCTACGAATGGATCGAGGCCTTCAAGGCGCATTTCGCCGAGCCGGCGGTGGCGGCGGCGCTCGCCGTGCCGAAGGACGTGCGCCTGCGCCACGGCGCGCTGAAGAACCTGCTCGCGGGAACGACCTGCGTGGCGCACCACGATCCCTGGCATCCGGTCTTCGACGCGCCGGACTTCCCCGTCGCCGTGCTGCGCGAGCATGGCTGGGCCTATGCGCCGGGCTGGCCCGGCTACGGGCCGGACGTGCGGCGCAGCTTCCTCGACACGCCGCCCGACCGCCCGTGGATGATCCATCTGGCGGAAGGCACCGACGCCGTGGCCCGGGCGGAACTGGCCGGGCTCGAGGCGATGGGATGCCTGGCGCCGAACAGCGTGCTGGTGCATGGCGTGGGCCTGCGCCCGCAGGACGTGGAACGCGTGATCGCGCGCGGCGCCGCCGTGGTCTGGTGCCCGTCGAGCAACCACGCCCTGCTCGGCGCGACGCTCGATCCGCGACCGCTTTGCGCGGCGGGCCGCCTCGCCCTCGGCACCGATTCGCGACTGAGCGGCGCGCGCGACATGCTCGACGAGATGCGCGGCATCCTCCTGCGCGGCGAACTCGGCCCGGCGCAGCTCCTGGAGATCGCGACCACCGCGGCCGCGCGCATCCTGCGGCTGCCCGGACGCGGCGACCTGTCACCGGGCGACCATGCGGACCTGATCGTCGTGCGCGACGACCGCGGCGCCGGGCCCCATGCGCTGGCGGGCCTTCATCGCAGCGAAATCCGCGCGGTCGTGCGCGACGGCACGCCGTGCATCGCCGACCCCGACCTCGCCGACTGGTTCGCGCTCGCCGGCATCGACGCCGTGCCGGCAACGCTGGACGGCAAGCCGAAGCTGCTGGCGCGCTGGCTGGCCGATCCCGAAGTCGCGGCGCTCGAACCCGGACTGGCACTGCATGCCGACGCGGGCTTGCGACGCCACGCGCCGATGCCCTTGGCGGGGAGTCGCTGATGGCCGGCGCGATCATGCTCGAACCCGCGGCGGCGTATTCGCTGTGGGCGCCCAGCTACCCGCCGCACGCCCACAACCCGGTGATGCAGGCCGAAGAGCGCGCCATGCTCGCGCTCATGCCGGAAGCACTGCACGGCCAGTCCGTCCTCGACGCCGGCTGCGGCAGCGGGCGCTATCTGCTGCATGCACTGCACCGAGGCGCGGCGCGCGTTACCGGCGTGGACCTGTCGCCGGAAATGCTGGCGCGCGCCGACACCGCCTTGCGCGATGAAAGTCGCGAAGTCCCCATCGCGCTGCTGGCCGGAAGCATCGACGCACTGCCTGTTGCCGATGCCTGCGCGGACCTGACCGTGTGCGGCCTGGTGGCCGGCCACCTGCAGGAACTGCGTCCGTGCCTGGCCGAACTGTGTCGCGCGACCCGGCCGGGCGGCATCGTGCTGTGCAGCGACGTGCATCCGATCGGGCACGCGCTCGGCTGGGTGCGCGACTTCAAGTCCGGCGGGCAACGCTACGCCGTGCGGCACACGCAACACCTGTACGGCCACTGGCACGACGCCTGCGCCTCGCTCGGGCTGCGCATCGAACGGGTGCGCGAGCCGATGCTGGATCCCGCCGACATTCCCGCGGATGCGCACTTCGACCGCACCGCGCTGGAAGTTCCCGTCGCCCTGGTGCTGCAACTGCGACGCGAGCGCTGACCAAGACCCGGACCCCTGCATGCCGCCCATTCCACGCACCCTGCTGATCAACCCGACGATCGCCTCGCGGCGCAGCGCGCGGTTCCCGCTGGCCCTGCTGCACCTGTCCGCGGCACTGGAGCGCAGCGGCGCCGGCAGCAGCCGGATCATCGACGGCAACGTCGACCGCGACTTCATCGACGCGACCTTGCATGCGCTCGAACAGGAGCGCTTCGACCTGGCCGGCATCAGCGTCATGGGCGGCCCGCAGCTGGCCCCGGCGATCGCCGTTTCCCGCGCCATCCGCGAACGCTTCCCGCAGGTGCCGATCGCCTGGGGCGGCTACTTTCCCACCCTCAATACCGCGGCGGCGATCGCCTCGCCCGATGTCGACTACGTCGTCCGCGGGCCGGGCGACGAAACCCTGCCGGAACTCGTCGCCGCGTTGCGCGGCGAAGGCGCGCCGGCGCTGGAGCGGATTGCCGGACTGTCGTGGAAACGCGCCGGAGAGATCGTGCACAACCCGGCGCGCGGCATCCCGGTGCCCGCCGACGGGGCCCGGCTTCCCTACGAACTGCTGGGCGACCCGCGCCGCTACCTGGCGCGCACCTACCTGGGCGCGCGCACCGTGGCGCACCAGGCCGCGACCGGCTGCCGCTTCCGCTGCACTTTCTGCGGAGTGGCGGCGATGTACGGCGGCGCGACCCACCTGTCGAGCGCAGCGCGGCTGGAACGCGACCTCGGCTACTTCAAGCACGAACTCGGCGCCGATTCCGTCCAGTACTACGACCACAACTTCTTCGACCGCGAACAGGACATGGTGCCGCTGCTCGAAGTCATGGCCCGCTTCGAGATGCCCTGGTGGTGCTACGCCCGCGCGGATGCGTTGCTGGGCCTGTCGGCGCGCTCCTGGGAGCTGGTGCGCAGGAGCCGCCTGCGGATGGCGTACATCGGCGCCGAGTCGCCCAACGGGCAGATGCTCAAGGACATCCGCAAGGGCACGCGGCCGGACCAGACCGTGGAAGTGGTGAAGTTGTGCAAGCGCCAGGGCGTGATCCCGGAACTGTCGTTCATGGTCGCGCCGCCGGAAAACACCGAGGAAGAGACCGAACGCACCTTCGCGTTCATCCGCGAACTGAAGCGCATCAATCCGGAGGCAGAGGTGATCGTCTACGTCTACACCCCGCTGCCGGACGAGAGCCGGCACGAATCCGACCGCCGCCGGCGCGCGCCCGTCGCGATGCGCGACCTCCACGGCCAGCCCGTGGCGTTCCCGAAGACGGTCGAGGAATGGGCCGAGCCGCGCTGGATCGACTATGCCTGCCACGCCGATGCGCCGTGGCTCGACGAGAAGCTGCGCCGGCGCATCCATGATTTCGTGACGGTGCTGCGTTGCCGCTATCCGACGGTGCAGGACCTGCATTCGCCCGCATGGGCCAAGCGCGGTTTGCGCGCCATGGCCGGCTGGCGTTACCGCTTCGGGAAGATCGACCGCCCGTGGGAACTGGAACTCGCCAACCGGCTGGTGCGCCTGCGCATGCCGCAGGCATCGGGGCTCTGAGCGCGGACCGCCTGCGTGCATGTCGCCCAGGCCAACCTGCTGCCGGTGCCGGAAGGCTGGATGCATGCCGATGTCCTCCGGCAATGGCACTCGCTGGTGGACATCGCCGAGATCGCCGCGAGCGGCGGCGTCCGCGTCTCGGTGCTCCAGGCAGCGTCGCGCGAGGATCGCATCGTGCGCGACGGCATCGAATACCGCTTCGTCGACGTTTCCGAAGCGAAGGGAGCGCCGGAACGCAGCCACCGCCTCGCCGCCGCGTTGCAGGAGCTCGGGGCCGACGTCCTGCACGTGCAGGGCCTGGCGTTCGGCGGCGATGCGTTTGCGATCTCGCGCCGGCTCCCGCGGTTGCCGATCCTGTGCCAGGACCACGCCGACCATCCGCCAAGCCGGTGGCGGCCGTGGCGGCGGCTGCAGTGGCGCCGCTGGTTCGCCGCGGTCTCCGCGGTTTCGTTCACCGCGCCGGAGCAGGCGCAGCCGTTCATCGACGCCGGCGTGTTCGCGAAGCGGATGCAGGTGTTCGCCATCCCCGAATCCACCAGCCGCTTCACGCCCGGGGATCGCGGGCTGGCGCGCGCCGCGACCGGGCTGCATGGCGATCCGTGCGTGTTGTGGGTGGGGCACCTGGCCCGGGGCAAGGATCCGCTGGCCGTCATCGACGGCATCGCGCGGGCCGCGTTGCGGCTGCCGGGGCTGCAATTGTGGTGCGCCTACGGGACGGCCCCGCTGCTGGACGCGGTCCACCAGCGCATGGCGGCGTACCCGCAACTCGCCGGGCGCGTGCATCTGCTCGGCAAGGTGCCGCACGCCAGGATCGAATCGTTGATGCGCGCCGCCGACCTGTTCGTGTCCGGCAGCCACGCGGAAGGTTCCGGATACGCCCTGCTGGAAGCGCTTGCCTGCGACGCCACGCCGGTGGTCACCGACATCCCGCCATTCCGCGCACTGACCGGCGACGGCGCCATCGGGCGGCTGTGGCCGCCGGGCGATCCGGAACGCCTGTCCGGGGCGCTGGTGGACGCATGGTCGAACCGGGCGCCACCCGGTCGGGTGCGCGATCATTTCGATGCGACCCTGTCGTTCGCCGCGGTGGGGCGTCGATGGGCGGATGCCTATGCGCGGGTGGTCGACAGCCATGCGCGGGGTGCGCGGTGAAACTCGCGCTGATGGTCCCGGGCGGCGTGGATCGCAGCGGCGAGCAGCGCGTGATTCCGGCGTTGCTCGCCCTGATCGAGCGACTCGCGCGGCACCACGAGGTGCACGTGTTCGTCTTGCGGCAGGAGGCGACGGCGGGCGAATGGATGCTTGCCGGCGCGCGCATCCATAACATCGGCGAGGGCTGGACCCGCCTGCGCGCCATCCGCGAGGTCCGCCGCGAGCACCGGCGGGCGCCGTTCGACACGATCCACGCCATCTTTTCCGGTTCCTGCGGCCTGTTCGCGGTGGCGATGGCCAGGCTCCTGCGCGTGCGCAGCCTGGTCCATGTCGCGGGTGGCGAGCTCGCATCCCTGCCCGAGATCGCTTACGGGGGGCGCCGGCGTTGGACCGGCCGGCTGCGCGAAGCGCTGGTATTGCGCGCCGCCGATGCCGTCACCGCCGCCAGTGCGCCGATCCTCGCTTCGTTGCAAGACCTCGGGATCGCCGCGCAGCGGGTGCCATTGGGAGTCGATCTCGCGGCCTGGCCGCCTTTGCCGCCTCGCCGACGCAGCGCGGGGCCGGCGAAACTGATCCATGTCGCCAGCCTCAACCGGGTCAAGGACCAGGCGACCCTGTTGCGCGCGCTGGCGATCCTGGCGGCGCGCGGACAGGCGTTCACGCTGGACGTGGTCGGCGTGGACACCTTGCATGGCGAAGTGCAGGCGCTGGCCGGCGAACTCGGGCTGGAGCGCCGCGTCCGCTTCCATGGCTTCCGGACGCAGCGCGAACTGCGTCCGCTGCTGGCGTCGGCCGACCTGCTGGTGATGTCGTCGTTGCACGAGGCCGGGCCGCTGGCCCTGCTGGAAGCCGCGGTGGCGGGCGTGCCCGCGGTCGGCACGGCGGTCGGGCATTTCGCGGAGTGGTCGCCTTCGGCGGCCCTGGCCGTCCCCGTCAGGAATCCGGACGAAATGGCGAATGCCATCCAGCGGGCGCTTGCCGACGAGGAACTGCGGTTGCGGCTGGCGGAGGAAGCGCAGCGTCGCGCGATGCGGGAGGATGCCGATTCCACCGCCGCGGCGTTCCAGGCCTTGTATCGAACGACTCCACAAAACGGAAGGCATTATCGATCCGGCCCAAATTGAATACGAACTTCACCGTTCGTCCTGAGCGCAGGCGCGTAGCGCCGGAGTCGAAGGACGTGGCGAGGCTGTCCTTCGACTCCGCGCCTTCGGCGCGACGCTCAGGGCGAACGGAGACTTTGGACTGTTCGAGGTTCGTATCAATGGAGACCACGTCGCCTCGGGAGCGCGGAAAGGAACCGCACCCGACGCGCCCTGATGCGATCGACCATCCAGCCGGCGCGTATCCACGCCTGCAACAGTCGCCGGCGCAACGCGGGCAGCGGCACCAGCGGATAGCCGAGCTTTCCGGCAGGGTCGGCCAATATCGCGCTCAATCGCTCGCGATCGCGTCGCGTCAGCGCATTCAACGCACCCTCCGCAGGCTGGCGGTTCAATTTCCCCGCCGCGTTGCTGCTGTCGAAAGAGCTGTTGCTCGGGGTGGGAATGCCGTTCGCAGTGGGCCGCATCATGACGGGCAGCGGCTCGATCCCGAGAAAAGACGCCATCCGGCGGACACTGCCCGCCGTGTCCTCGAGCAGGTCCTCGTAGCGGACGAGCAGGTACGCGTCCGACGCGGACCGGTCGGAGCGACGGGCCGCTTCCCGGTACGACAGGTGCATCTGGCGAAGGATCCGGCGCGCGTCGCCCGACGGATGGCCGGCATTCCGTGCGGCCTGGCGGCTGGATGCGTAGACCGCGCAAGGATGGCGGACGACATGGAGCAGTTTCGCCTCGGGGAATTCGGCCGTCAGGCGCGCCAGGAAGCACTCGTTCGCGGGTGTTTTTTCCACCCATCGCTGCAGGGCGTGCGCGGTGCCGAACCCCGCCGTGCAATGCGCGTAGGCAAGCGCGATCGCGACCAGCGGCCAGGACGTCGTGCGCGGTCCGAGTCGCGTTTCGACCAACGGCCACCATGCCAGCAGGGCGCGCGCGAATCCGACATACGGCGAGTTTTCCGCCGACGAGCGCCCGAGCAGCCAGTAGGGGGACTGGTTGATCGGGTTGGCAAGCCTGCGCAGCCACTCGCAGCCGAGGAATGGCAGCCATGCCTCCGCGGGCAAGCGCTTCAGGTGCCAGGCGAAATTGGTGAGCATGGTGCCTTCGGCGGGAAGCACGGAGAGCGCCGGATGGTGGTCGAGCAGGTCGCGCACCAGGGTCGTGCCGCTGCGGTGGGCACCGAAGACGAACACGGGCCGGCGCGCGATGGCGAACGCGTGCTCGATCTCGCCGGCAGCGAGGAGCGCGGGACCCGCCGATTCGGCAGCGGACCACACGGCATCGGACCACGCCGCCGCGGCCTGGCGCACCGCGCCCAGGTCGGTGACGCGCGGCCTTTGCAGCTGCCGGTCGAACTGCGCCTCGAGATGGATGATGTCCAGGGGATCGCATCCCGGGTATGCGCGTCGTCGGGGATCTGGCCGGCCCATGCGTGGCTTCGTCCCGATCAGGCGTCTTTGCGGGCCACGTACAGGCGAAACCTGGAGGGTTGCCTGTGGCCGCGAAGTTTCGCCGCGAGAGGGCGCATCGCCCACGCCAGCCCGTACCAGGGGCGGTGGACTTCCCAGCGGATCGACAGCGCCCGCTGCATCTCCTGCAGCCACCCATCGGTCAGGAAACCGAGCATGGCGATCGAGTCGCCCGCCACGCCATGGCGTTGCAGGAAGGCGGCCTGTCGCTCGGCGAGCATCCTGCGTCCGTCCTCCTCGCGCGGGTACCAGGGCGTATCGCCGATGACCACCAGGCCGCCCGGCCTCACGCAGCGCAGCGCCTCGCGCAGGCTGGCCTCAGCGTCCTCGCTGTAATGGAAGGAAGCATTGAACACGGCGGCGTCGAACTGGTCGTCGGCGAACGGGAGCCGGTCGAAGCTGGCCTGGAAACGCGGGAACAACGCCGGCAACCGCGCCCGGTAATGGCGCGCGGCGCCCATCCCGTCGCTGTCGTTGGTGAGCAGGTCGACGGCGCAGGGACGATGGCCCGCGAGCGACAGGCGATAACTCATCCAGCCGTTGCCCGCGCCCAGGTCGAGGACCCTGCCCTTCGGCCGGTCGGGCAACAGGCGCCGCACGACGTAGTCGTGGCTGCGCGCCCTGATGCGCCATTGCGCGGGGTCCTTGCCGGAGACATCGCGATACGGAAGCTCCAGGTAGTAATCCCCGCAGTCGCTGCCACGGCCTTCCGCCTTCCTGACCCGTTCGTAATCCCGGATGAAGCCGGCAAGGCGGAGCTGCGTTTCCGGCGGCAGCGCCCGCGCGATGCCGCGGCGGACCGTGATGGAAAACCCGCAGGCCGCGCAGTCCGAAGCGGGGATGCCGGCGCCGCAACGGGGGCAGCGCAAGCGGATCCCCGCCGGCAATTGTTCCTCCTCCATTGCGTGCATGCTCAAGGCGCCAGGACCGGGGATTCCATGGCCGCGCGCACCGCATACAGCATGTCCATGCGCGGCACCGGCCGCGTCAACCAGCGCAGCGCGCGCCGGCCCAGGCTCATCGTGGGCCAGCGCTGGCCCTGCAGCCACAACTGCGTGCGCACCATGTCGTCGCGTTCCTGGATGGTTTCCTGCGACGGCCTGATGCGGTTCTTCAGGTAGCGGCCCGCGTCGCCGGCGGAGCGGGACCATTCCATGCCGGCCAACGGATGCAGCCACAGTTCGGAACAGGAGACCCGGGTCATCGTCTGGCGGCGCGAGAACGTCCGCAGCAGGAGCGGGCACTGCCGCGCGAACCGCGCCAGCACGTCGCCGGGAACCGCGCCCGGGTAATAGCGGTCGACCATGCGCAACGGCGGCAGCGCCCACCAGAACGAACCGTCGTCGCGGCCGCCATCGACCTCGCGCCAGCCGTCCGCGGTCATCGCGGCGCACAGCAGGGCGATGTCGTGCAGGTGCATCAGGCGCAGGTTGCGGTTGCAGATGCTGCCGGCCGCATGCAGCAGCAGGTGGCTCATCAGGCCGCCGGTGGATGCGTAGCCGTTCAGGCCGGGCCGTGCGTCCGCCGGGTAGACGCGCCCGGTGACGTCGGCGACCGAGACCGGCAGCCGCTCCTGGATGCGGACGTGCAGCTCGATGTTGACCGGCATGTCCCAATGCTCGCCGAGGCCGGGCACGGGCTGGCTGTCGGCCGGCTTGAACACGCGGTGCTTCCATTGCGCGTACGCCTCCTCGTAGCCGATCGCCTGCAGCATCGCGCCCGCCGCCCCGGCATCGCTTTCGCGGACCAGCAGGTCGATGTCGGCCATCGGGCGTTCGCCCTGCGCATACAGCCCCATGGCCTGCAGCGCCGATCCCTTCAGGGCCACCACCGCCAGGCCGGCCGCGCGCGCGTCCGCATCGATGCGCTTCAGCATCGCCTTGATGTGCCGCTGGCGGCATTCGACATGCGCGTGCTGGTCGCGCAGGAAGCGCTGCCATGGGGTGTGCTGCCAGCGGCAGCGCCCGCTCAGCACGGGGGAAACGCCGTGCGCCGCGGCCACGGCCGACGCCAGTCGCCACTGGATGCCGTCCCATGCCGGCGTCTCCGTCCCCGGCCGCGCCAACTCCAGCGCCAGCGCCTCCGTGGCCCGCGACAGGCCGGCCTTAACCGTCTTGAGTGGCGGCAGCATAGATCCCTTCCCGTGCAGGGTGCTTCGTCGGGGCGGCGGTGGCGCCGGGATTGCGGTGATCGCGCTCGCTGGCGATCAATGCGTCCCAGCACGCATCGAGGCCGATGCGGGCCTCGTGGTATTCCCGGGACGCAAGGCGCTGCCGCGACTGCAGCAGTTCGACCTGCCGGTGCAACAGGTCGCGAAAGCGGCGGTAGAACTCCGAGTCGTAGGCGCCGCGGAACATCATGGCCAGGTCGCCGCTGTCCTTCCAGTGCGTCTTCCTGCCCAGCTGGGCCCTGACTTGCTCGTAGAAGCGGGTCCCCGGGAGCGGATAGGAAACGCTGACCCCGATTTCGTCCGGCGCCGTGCGCGCCACCAGCGCGCGGGTCGCCAGCAGGTCCTCCAGCTGCTCGCCGAGGTATCCCAGCTGGATGAAGAAACCCACGCGGATGCCGTGCGCGCCGAGCCGCTCCCGCGCGGCGACCAGTTCCTCGATGGACGTGTCCTTGGACATCGCGTCCAGGATCCGCTGGCTCCCGCTCTCCGCCCCGATCCACGCCTCGACGCACCCCGCTGCCCGGAGCGCGGCGGCCATCCGTTCGCTGATCATGTTGGCGCGGATCTGGATGGTGAAAGGCACCGCGCCATCCAGTTCCCTGAGGTGCTCCGAGAACTCCCTGAGCCAGTCGACGCGGAAGCCGAAGATGTCGTCCGCCATCCAGATGTGGTCGGGCGCGTAGGCGCGCTTCAGGAAGCTCATCTCTGCGGCGACGTCGCGCGCGCTGCGTTGCGCGTAGTGGTTGCCCCAGATCGGCTTGGAACACCAGTTGCAGCGGAACGGGCAGCCCCGCGACGCCACCATGTTCAGGCTGAAATAGCCGTGCCGCTCCCGCCACAGGCGGCGATAGCGCTCGATGTCGACCAGGTCCCATGCGGCGTCGCCGGAGAGCTGGCGATCCGGCGGCAGCGCGCCCACCCGCGCCACTTCCGTGCGCCCATCCACCAGGGACGCCACGCCGGAAACGCCGGAAACCCAATCCGCCGCAGCGACGCCCGGGTCGCAGTCGAGGCGCCCGACCAGCTCGCGCAGGGCGGCGATGCCCTCGCCGACCAGTACGGCATCGGCCCCGGCCTCGAGCAACCGCCCGGGCCGGTCCGAGGCATCCGAACCGGCGACCACGACCCGGGTCCCGGCCGCGCTTGCCATGGACACCATCCGGCAGGCGGCCTCGTGCATGCGATCGAGGCACATCTTGGTCAGGAAGTTGAAATTGTCCTCGTACAGGACGACCAGGTCCGGCGCCGCGCCGCGCAGCGCCTCCGCGTACGCTTCGACGCCATCGGCCAGCATCGCATCGAACAGCGTCACCTCGTGCCCCATCTGGCGCAGCATGGCCGCGACCTGCAGGGTGGCGAGCGGCGGGTACGGCTTGCCGCGGTCCCACTGCTTCTGGTCGAAGCGGAGGAAATAGGAGTGGGCGAGCTGGATCCTGAGCATGTCCGGGGTAGGTTCCCGGCGGCCGGCCAATGGTTGCCTGCGGGGGCACGGCAACTTTTCCGCGCCGAAGCCGCACCCACCGGTGCAAGGACCGAATCCCCGAGCGATGCACAGCATGATGACCGCCAGACGGCCGTGCCTTGCCAGGCACAAGCAGCTCATGGGTGGACGGTTCCGCTTCCGCAGCGAAAGCGAGGCGCTGCTGGACGTGGTCGAAGCGGCCTACGCCGGGCACGCCCCGCACCGCTTCCCGCAGGCAGGCCCGGAGCTCGATGTCGAGTTGCGCCTGCTGCCGCGACGGATGCCGGCGGCCGGCGAACCGCCGGCCGTCCGCACGCGACTGGACGGCGGCATCCTCTGCGGGATCATGGACGAGCACAATTACGTGCTGGTTTCGCCGCAACAGCGCCGTGCGCAGGTCGTCGCATCGGCGGACATGCTCGACCATCCCTACCACCTGCGCTACGAGCTGGTCGAATTCGCGGTCTTTCTCCTGGCCGCGCGCTGCCAGGGCCTGGTGCCCGTGCATGCCGCCTGCGTCGGCCGCGACGGGCGCGGCCTGCTCCTGCTCGGCGAAAGCGGCGCCGGCAAGTCGACCCTCGCCCTGCACAGTCTGCTGCGGGGCCTGGATTTCCTTTCCGAGGACGCGGTGTTCGTCCGGCCGGACGGCATGCTGGCGACCGGCGTCGCCAATTTCCTGCACGTGCGCGCCGATGTCCTGCACGGCATCGGCGACGACGCGCGGCGCTGGATCGCCGGTTCGCCGGTGATCCGGCGCCGCAGCGGCGTGGAGAAGTTCGAGGCCGACCTGCAACGGGCGCCCGCGGGCACCCGCCTCGCGGCGACGCCTCTGCAACTGGTCGGCACGGTGATCCTTTCGCGGCACACAGCCGGCGGTTCCCGGGCGGAACTGGCGCCCGTGGCCCGCGAGGATGTCGCTGCCTGCCTCGCGGCCGACCAGGCCTACGCCATGGCCCAGCCGGGATGGCATCGCTTCGAACAATGGGCCCTGGGATCGCCGGCCCATCGCCTGCAGCGCGGTCCACACCCGGGGAGCTCGGTCGATGCCCTGCAACGACTCCTCGGCTGACGAAGGCCGCATCGTGTTGCGCGCCTTCGCGGGCACGCTGACCGGCCGCGACTGGCTCCAGGTGGCGGCGTACGTCCTGGCATCGCTGCTGGCGGCGTTCGCCGGAAGCCTGGCGGCCCTGTTCCTCGTGCCGCTGATCCAGCCTGGGCCGGTGCTGCCGTTCGGCGGCGGCATCCTCGGTTCGCCCGGGAGCCTCGAGGCCGATGCGGCGCTGTTCGCGGCCGCCGCCGGCCTGTTCGCGCTGTCGCGATGGTCCGCGGCCTGCCTGGGCGCGCGGCTGGCGGCGCGCTACGGCATGTTCCTGCGCCGTAAGGTCCACGCGCGGCTGGTCCGCGCGAAGCTCGCTGCGCTGGCGGATTCGACCTCCGCCGAGATCGCCAACGTCCTCACCTACAACGTCGAAATCATCGTCAATGGCTTCAATGCGCTGCTCCAGCTGCTGGTTGCGGTCCTCACCACCGTCGTGACGCTCGCATTCGCGTTCTGGGTGTCGCCGCCCCTGGTGCTGGCGTTGCCCGCGTTCGCGGCCCTGGCGTGGATGGCGACCAGCCTGTTCGGCCGCGAACAGTCGCGCATCGGCCGCCGGTACGTCGCCGACATGACCCGCCTGTTCTGGCGCGGCGAGGACTTCCCGCGGCGCTTGCGCCATGTCCGTTCGTTCGGGCGGCAGCAGGCCGATCACGCCGCCTATGCGGACATGGCGACGCGGCTCGGGCGCGGCTACAGGCGCCGGTTGGAACTCGCCGCCCATGGACGCCTGCTGCTCGAGTTGCTGGCAACGGCCATGATCGCCGCGGCCTTCGTGCTGGCCCATCGCTGGCATGGCATCGACCAGGCCGCGCTGGTCGCGGTGAGCCTGCTGCTGGGGCGCCTGTTGCCTTACCTGGCATTGACCCGGCAAGGCGTGCAGCAACTGCGTTCGGCCATGCCGGCATTCGAGCTGTGGCAGCGCTATGTATCGCTGGAGGCGGACCGGACGCCATGCGCGCATGACGCGGACGGCGATCTGCCCGCCCTGCGCATCAGGCGGATGCGCCTGCCGCGATCGCTCGTCTCCCTCGAGGTTCGCGACCTGTCCCTGGCGCCCGGCGAACTGACGCTGGTCTGCGGCGACTCCGGCATCGGCAAGAGCTGCCTGGTCGACATCCTCTCGGGCATGATGGCGCCGGCGGAATTCGAGGCGGACATCGCCGGGCAGGAAATCGGCTTCGACCGGTACCGGGCGCTCGTCGGCCGGAGCGCCTACGTCAGCCAGCAGGTCCGTCCCTGGCACGCGAGCGTGCGCGAAAGCCTGCTCTGGGCTGCGCCCGAAGCGAGCGAGGCGCTGATGTGGAGCGCGCTGGCCGATGTCGGCCTCGACAAGCGACTGCACAGGAGCGGGTACGGGCTCGACACCGCCCTGCAGGATTCCACCAGCCGGTTCTCCGGCGGCGAGCTGCAGAGGTTGCTGCTGGCCCAGGTGCTGTTGCGGAAGCCGACGCTCGCCATCCTGGACGAAGCGACGGGAGCGCTCGATACCGCCTCGGAACGCGAGGTCCTGTCCGCGCTGCGGATCCGCCTGCCGCGAACCGCCCTGGTCGTCGTGTCGCACCGGACCGGACTGGCGACGATGGCCGACCAGTCGCTGGAAATCGACGGCAGCGGCGTGGCGGCCGCGGTTCGCCATCGACAGTCCGCGGAACCGGGGCACGGGCCGGCCGCCCTGGCCCTGGAACCCTAGCCGGCACCTGGCCGGGCCGACGCGCGCGGGAAGGGTAGACTGGCAATCGGCACCCCTCGCTTCCCGACGATGAACGAGCAACCCGCCAACTCGCCCAACCCGGCGCATTCGCTGCGGCGCTGGTTCGGCACCGCGATCGTGCTCGGCGGCGCGGCGGTGATGGCCGCGCAGTTCCTCGCCTTCGCCCGCAGCAGCGACGTCACCTGGAACGCGCTGGTCGGCGGCTGCGTCGCCGCGCTGGCCACCGCGCTGGGCACGTTGCCGGTGCTGTTCTCGCAGCGCCTGTCCGAACGCATGCAGGACACCCTGCTCGGCTTCGGCGCCGGAGTGATGCTGGCCGCGTCGGCGTTCTCGCTGATCATCCCCGGCCTCAACGCGACGCGGAACGCAGGGCTGTTCGGTGGCGGCGGCTGGGCCGCCGGCGCGGTGATCGGCACGGCGTTGCTGCTCGGCGCCGGCACGCTGATGCTGATCGACCAGCTGCTGCCGCACGAGCACTTCATCAAGGGCCGCGAAGGCCAGAGCCCGGGCAAGCTGCGCCGCACCTGGCTGTTCGTGTTCGCGATCATCCTGCACAACCTGCCCGAAGGCCTGGCGATCGGCGTCGGCTACGCCGGCAACGATCCGCTGCGCGCCTACGCGCTGGCCACCGGCATCTCGATCCAGGACATCCCCGAGGGACTGGTCATCGCGGTCGCGCTGCTGGCCGCCAACTACAGCCGCTGGCTCGCGGTCGGCATCGGCATGGCCTCGGGGCTGGTCGAACCGCTCGGCGCGGTGCTCGGCGCCGGCATCGTCAGCCATTCGGCGTTGCTGCTGCCCTGGGGCCTGGGCTTCGCCGCCGGCGCGATGCTGTTCGTGATCAGCCACGAGATCATCCCCGAATCGCACCGCAAGGGCCACGAGAAGTTCGCCACCGCGGGATTGCTGGTCGGCTTCGTGCTGATGATGCTGCTGGATACCGCGCTGGGCTGATCCTGCGGGCGCGGCACGGACGACCGTCCAACGCGTCCGGAAACCGGGGCGGGAAGCAGTGGCGGCCCGCGCACGGAACCCGTGGCGAAAGCCGTGACCGGCCCCGGCCACGCCATCCGTTGCAGAAAGAGGCAACAACGCGCCCGGCGGCCCGTGGGGGGCGGGCGCCGCTTCTGTCGCAATCGCAGCGTCCTGCTGCCGGGAAGGAAAGCCCGCTCGGAGGTCGGACGCGAGCCCATTGCACGATCCGGGAGCCCTCGACATGACTACGAACTACGCGCAACCGCTACATGCGATCACCAGCCCGCTCGCGCTGGCGGTCGACCGCTGGATCTGGGTCTTCATGGCGGCCTTCTTCATCGCCATCACGCTGGTCGGGTTCATCCCGGATTCGATCGTGAAGATCGAAATGGTGCGGGCCGGCATGCGGCCGCCGTTCCCGCTGGTGCTGCACCTGCACGCCATCCTCATGGGCGCCTTTCTGCTATTGCTGCTCGCTCAGGCCACGTTGATGGCGACCGGCCGGCGCGACCGGCACATGTTGCTGGGGCGCACGGCCTTCGTGCTCGTGCCGGCCATCGTGGTCGTCGGCTTCATCCTGGTTCCGACCATGTATCAGCAGGTCTGGCACGGAATGCAAGCCGCACCACCGCCGGTACGCGAGCGGCTCCGGGAACTGTTGCTTTTCCTCGACAACATCAAGCTGTTCCAGATCCGCGCCGGCATCCTGTTTCCCGTCTGCATATGGCTGGCCTTGCGCGCGCGGCGGACCGACCCCGGCTTCCACAAGCGGATGATGTTCCTGGCCACGGCCATCCCGTTGCCGGCGGCGATCGACCGGATGACCTGGTTGCCGTCCACGCTTCCGGCCAGCCCGTTGGCCTCCGACCTCTACATGCTGCTGGCCGTGTCGCCGATGTTGCTGTGGGACGTGATCCGGCAGCGGACGGTACATCGGGCTTACTTGGTCTGGCTGGGCCTGTTCCTGCCCTTCGCCGTCGCCGTGCAGCTGTTGTGGGACACGGCAGGCTGGCATGCGTTCGTGGCGCGGATTTTTGCGCCCTGAGATTTCGCAAGTCGGGCTGGCTGCCGACGATTCAGCGCGGCAGCACCACCGGCGGACCTTCGCGGACCAGTGCGTCGAGGATCCTGTGCCCGGCGCGGCCATCGGCCGGTTGCAGGCCGAGGCGTTGCTGCTCGACGACGATGGCGCGGCGGCTCAAGGTTCCGATCGCGCCGTCGACTTCGCCGATGTCGTGGCCGCGGGCGAGCAGCAGGATCTGCAGGTGCTTGCGTGCGGCGCGGTCGAGGCCGGGATCGTCGGTCGGCCACGCGCCCCGCAACGGGCCGCCGCCGCGCAGGCGGTCGGACAGCAGCGCGATCGCCAGCGCGTAGCTCTCGGCGGCGTTGTACGAATAGATCGCATCGAAGTTGCGGAACACCAGGAAGGCCGGGCCGGCGACGCCCGCCGGCAGCAGCAGCCCGGCGGCTGCGTCGCTCGCCGGCAACGGCGTTCCGTCCGCGCGCGTCACGCCGCGGCTGCTCCAGTCGGCGACCGGGCGCTTGTTCTTCCGGCCCGCGTCCGCGGCGTCGAATCCCGCCGGCAGCTTCACTTCGTAGCCCCAGCCTTCGCCGGGGCGCCAGCCGTTGCGGGCCAGGTAGTTCGCGGTCGAAGCCAGCGCATCGGGCACGCTGCCGACCAGGTCGCGGCGGCCGTCGCCGTCGAAATCGACCGCGATGTCCCGGTAGGTGCTGGGCATGAACTGGGTGTGGCCGAACGCGCCGGCCCACGAGCCGAGCAACCCGTCCGCCTGCAGGTCGCCGGACTGCAGCAGCGCCAGCGTCGCGAACAGTTCGCCGCGGAAATACGCCTGGCGCCGGCCACGGCACGACAGCGTCGCCAGCGACTGCAGCAGCGGGCGCTTGCCGAAGGTCGTGCCGTAGTCGCTTTCCACGCCCCACACCGCGACCACGGTTTCGGCGTCGACGCCGTATTGCGCCGCGACCCGCGCCAGCGTGTCGGCGTGTTCCCGCAACTTCGCCTGGCCGTCGGCGATGCGTTGCGCATCGACCAGCACCGCCAGGTAGTCCCAGATCGGCGTGCGGAACTCGGGTTGCGCGTCGAGCAGTTGCAGCACTTCCATTTGCGGCTGCAGGCCGGCGGTGAAGCGGTCGAAGGCCGCCGCGGACACGCCGCTGGCCGCCGCCTGCCCGCGCAGACCGGACAGGCAGTCGGCGAAAGCCGCGTCGCCGGCCCATGCCGCGGCGGAAGAAAGCCACAAGGCGGCGCCCGCCAACCGCGCCGGCATGCCGGCCCCTGTCGTATCCGTCCGTTCCATCGCGTCTCCATCTCCATGCGGAAAACCCGGGGCGACATCCATCGCCCAGACCTTCCTACGTCCGTGCGCCGCATCATGCAGCATGCGGGGCGCTTGTGGTTTACTCTGCGGCAACGGCGCGTGCAGGGATGTTCGGCCAACCTTCATCCATCATCCCGGAGCGTCCCGATGATCCGACTGCTGTCGCCTGCCGTTGCCCTTCTCGCATTCAGCCTTGCCGCCTGCACTTCGCCGGAACCGGACGAACAGGAACAGGCGTTGGCGCAATCCGAACAGCGCGCCGCCGAGGCCGCGCAGCCGGCGGCGAGCGAGCCCGCTCCCGCCGACGCGGGCAGTTGCGATGCGCTGCAAGCGCAGTGGACGGTCGGCAAGGCGGTCGGCGAAACCGAACTCGAACAGGCGCGCAAGGACGCCGGCGCGGCCAGCGCGCGCGTGCTCAAGCCCGGCCAGCCGGTGACGATGGAGTTCAACGCGGCGCGGCTGAACATCGAAGTCGACGACAAGGGCATCGGCGTTTCGGTGCGCTGCGGCTGATTTTCCGGCGCCCCGGAATTCCAATAACCACCTTCTCCCCGCTTGCGGCGGGGGAAATGCGGTTACTCCTGCAACAATTGCGGCACCGCACCAACTGTGTTTTAGTGCGGTTTTCCCGACGTTTCCGCGCGATCCCTCCCGGTGCGCGCGGCGTTGTCGTCCCTGCCGCTCGAGGTTGCACGCACCATGGTTCCCAGCCCTCACCGCCCGCTTGCACGCCAGCCGGGGCTCTACGACCCGAACGACGAACGCGATGCCTGCGGCTTCGGCATGATCGCGCAGCTCGACGACCAGCCGTCGCGCGCGCTCGTCGACACCGCCATCGCCGCGCTGTCGCGCATGACCCATCGCGGCGGCGTCGCCGCCGACGGCCTGACCGGCGACGGCTGCGGCCTGCTGATCCGCAAGCCCGATGCCTTGCTGCGCGCGCTGGCGCGCGAGGCCGGCATCGCCGTCGGCGACCGCTACGCCGCCGGCCTGGTGTTCCTGCCGCGCGACGAGGCGCAGGCCGCGCAGTGCCGCGCGACGCTCGAAGATGAACTGCGCAAGGCCGGCGCGGCGTTCCGCGGCTGGCGCATGCCGCCGACCGACGATTCGGTGTGCGGGCAGCTGGCGCGGGAAACCCTGCCGCGGATCGAACAGGCGTTCGTCGACGCCGGCAGCGGGCAGGACGACGACGCGTTCGCGCTGGCGCTGTTCCTGGCCCGCCGCCGCGCCGAACAGCGGTTGCGCGGGTTCGCCGACTTCTACGTGGTCACGCTGTCGCCGCACGCGATCGGCTACAAGGGCATGGTGCTGCCGGACAAGCTGGCGCTGTTCTACCCGGACCTGCAGCGCAGCGAACTGGCCAGCAGCGCGATCGTGTTCCACCAGCGCTTCTCGACCAACACCCTGCCGCGCTGGCCGCTGGCGCACCCGTTTCGCCTGCTCGCGCACAACGGCGAGATCAACACCATCGAAGGCAACCGCCGCTGGGCGCAGGCGCGCAGCAAGGTGTGGAAGACGCCGCGCTTCGACATGACCGAGTTCGACCCGATCATCCCGATGAAGGGCTCGGACTCGCAGAGCCTCGACGCGATGCTGGAACTGCTGGTCGCCGGCGGCATGGAGCTGATCCAGGCGCTGCGCATCCTCGTTCCGCCGGCGACGCAGTCGCTGGAATTCAAGGACGCCGACCTAGCCGCGTTCTACGAGTTCTACGGCCTCAACACCGAGCCGTGGGACGGCCCGGCCGGCATCGTCTCGATGGACGCGCGCTACACCGCGTGCATGCTCGACCGCAACGGCCTGCGCCCGTCGCGCTGGCTGCTGACCTCCGACCGCCACTTCCTCGTCGCCAGCGAAGCCGGCGTCTGGGAACTGCCGGCCGAACGCATCGTGCGCAAGGGCAAGCTCGGCCCCGGCGAGATGATGGCGATCGACCTGAAGCGCGGCGACCTGCTCGACACCGAGGCCGTCGACCGCATCAACCGCGGCCGCGCGCCGTACAAGCAGTGGCTGCAGAAGGGCGTGACCTACCTGCAGACCGAGCTGATCGACCCATCGCTGGCCGAGGAGCCGTTCGACGAGAAGACCCTGCGCAGCTACCACAAGCTGTTCCAGCTCACCGACGAGGAAATCGAGCATGTGCTGCGCCCGCTGGCCGAGGCCGAGCAGGAAGCGACCGGCTCGATGGGCGACGACACGCCGATGGCGGTGCTCAGCCGCAAGAGCCGTCCGTTGTACGACTACTTCCGCCAGGCGTTCGCCCAGGTCACCAACCCGCCGATCGACCCGCTGCGCGAAGACTGCGTGATGTCGCTGACCACGCAGCTGGGCAGGGAAACCAACATCTTCCACGCCGGCCCGGAGACGGTGAACCACGTCATCCTCAATTCGCCGGTGCTGAGCCAGCGCAAGCTGCGCCAGCTGCTGAAGATGCCGCAGTACGCGGACAAGAACCGGCTGGTCGACCTCTCGTACGCGCCGGAGGAAGGGCTGAAGGCGGGCATCGAGCGCATCTGCCGCGAAGCCGAGCAGGCCGCGCGCGACGGCATCGTGATGCTGCTGCTGTCCGACCGCTACCCGGTGCCGGGCCGGCCGATGGCGCACGCGCTGCTCGCCACCGGCGCGGTGCACCACCACCTGTGCAGGGTCGGCCTGCGTTGCGACGTCAACCTGATCCTGGAAACCGGTACCGCGCGCGACCCGCACCACCTCGCCTGCCTGCTCGGCTTCGGCGCCACCGCGGTGTATCCGTACCTGTCGTACCAGACCCTGTTCGACATGGGCCGGCGCGGCATCCTCAGCCTGAAGAAGGCCGGCGAACAGCGCCAGATCGGCCGCAGCTACCGCAAGGGCATCTACAAGGGCCTGAGCAAGATCATCTCGAAGATGGGCATCGCCACGATCGCTTCCTACCGCGGCGCGCAGCTGTTCGAAATCGTCGGCCTCGATCCCGAAGTGGTGGAGCTGTGCTTCCCCGGCACGCCCTCGCGGATCGGCGGCGCGGGCTTCGACCTGCTCGACGCCAAGCAGCGCGAACTCGACCGGCAGGCCTGGAACGACCGGCACCAGCCCGACGTCGGCGGCCTGATCAAGTACGTGCACGGCGGCGAGTACCACATGTACAACCCGGACGTGGTGATGGCGCTGCAGCGCGCCAGCCGCAGCGGCGAGATGCGCGACTGGCAGGCCTACGCGGACACGGTGAACAACCGCCCGCCGTCGGCGCTGCGCGATTTCCTCGGGCTGAAGCCGGCCGCCGTGCCGACGCCGCTGGACCGGGTCGCCGACGCGTCCGACCTGCTGCGCCGCTTCGACACCGCGGCGATCTCGCTCGGCGCGCTGTCGCCGGAAGCGCACGAGGCGCTGGCCATCGCGATGAACCGCCTCGGCGGCCGCAGCAACTCCGGCGAAGGCGGCGAGGACCCGGCGCGCTACGGCACCGAGAAGCGCAGCAAGATCAAGCAGGTCGCCTCGGGCCGCTTCGGCGTCACCCCCGAATACCTGGTCAACGCCGAAGTGCTGCAGATCAAGGTCGCGCAGGGCGCCAAGCCCGGCGAGGGCGGCCAGCTGCCGGGGCACAAGGTCAACGACCTGATCGCGCGGCTGCGCTACGCGCGGCCCGGCATCGGCCTGATCTCGCCGCCGCCGCACCACGACATCTATTCGATCGAGGACCTGGCGCAGCTGATCTTCGACCTCAAGCAGGTCAACCCGCAGGCGCTGGTCTCGGTGAAGCTGGTCTCGCACGCCGGCGTCGGCACGATCGCCGCCGGCGTGGTCAAGGCCGGCGCCGACCTGATCACGATCTCCGGCCACGACGGCGGTACCGGCGCTTCGCCGATCAGCTCGATCCGCTACGCCGGCGTGCCGTGGGAACTCGGCGTCGCCGAGGCGCACCACGCGCTGGTCGTCAACCAGCTGCGCGAGCGCACCATCCTGCAGACCGACGGCGGCCTGAAGACCGGCCTCGACGTGGTCAAGGCCGCGCTGCTGGGCGCCGACAGCTTCGGCTTCGGCACCGCGCCGATGATCGTGCTCGGCTGCAAGTACTTGCGCATCTGCCACCTCAACAACTGCGCGACCGGCGTGGCGACGCAGGACGAGCGCCTGCGTTCGCAGTACTTCACCGGCCTGCCCGAGCGCGTCGAGAACTTCTTCCGCCTGCTGGCGGAGGAAGTGCGGCAGTGGCTGTCGTACCTGGGCGCGCGTTCGCTCGACGAGATCGTCGGCCGCACCGACCTGCTCGAACAGATCGACGCGTCGCCGCGCGCGGGCGTGCGCCTTGACCTGTCGCGGCTGCTCGCCGGCGCGCATTTCGACGGACTGTCGTGCGCCGCGCAGCGCCTGTACGAATCGCCGGATTCGCTGGCCACGCAGATGGACGGGCTGCTCGCCGAACCGATCCGGAAGAAGAGCGGCGGCGACCACCGCTTCCTGATCCACAACACCGACCGCAGCATCGGCGCGCGCCTGTCCGGCGAGATCGCGCGCCGCCACGGCAACCACGGCATGGACGACGCGCCGCTGAACCTGCACTTCCGCGGCACCGCCGGGCAGAGCTTCGGCGCGTTCAATGCCGGCGGCCTGCACCTGGAACTGGAAGGCGAGGCCAACGACTACGTCGGCAAGGGCATGGCCGGCGGCCGCCTCGTGCTCCGCCCGCCGCGCGGCGCGCGCTTCGAGGCGCGCAACACCCCGATCCTCGGCAACACCTGCCTGTACGGCGCCACCGGCGGCGAGCTGTTCGCCGCGGGCCGCGCCGGCGAGCGCTTCGCGGTGCGCAATTCCGGCGCGCTGGCCGTGGTCGAGGGCGCCGGCGACCACTGCTGCGAGTACATGACCGACGGCGTGGTGCTGGTGCTGGGCAAGGTCGGCCTGAACTTCGGCGCCGGCTTCACCGGCGGCCTGGCCTACGTGCTCGACCTCGACCGCGACTTCGTCGACCGCTACAACCACGAGCTGATCGACATCCACCGCATCTCGCCGGAAGGCTTCGAGAACTACCGCCAGCACATCCACAAGCTGATCCAGCGCCACCGCGAGCTGACCGGCAGCATCTGGGCGCAGCAGGTCCTCGACGAGTTCCGCGACTACATCGGCAAGTTCTGGCTGGTGAAGCCGAAGGCGGCGAGCATCGAGTCGCTGGCCGATGCCTTGAGGCGCGCCGCGTGATGGCCCCCGTAGGAGCGGCGTAAGCCGCGATGAGGCTTTCATGGGGAAGCCCGGTCGCGGCTTACGCCGCTCCTACAGACAACCGTATTGATGAGATTGAAAGCATGAGCCGCAAGCAAGCCTTCCAGTTCCTCGACCTGCCGCGCAAGATGCCGCAGCGCATCCCGCTGGAGCTGCGCACTGCCGGCGACTGGGGCGAGCTGTACGGCAAGTTCGGCCTGGCCGACGCGCAGTACCAGGCCGGGCGCTGCCTCGACTGCGGCAACCCGTACTGCAGCTGGAAGTGCCCGGTGCACAACGCGATCCCGCAATGGCTGCAACTGGTGCAGGAGAACCGCATCGACGAAGCCGCGGTGCTGTGCCATTCGACCAATCCGCTGCCGGAAGTCTGCGGCCGCGTGTGCCCGCAGGACCGCCTGTGCGAGGGCGCGTGCACGCTGGAGGAGTTCGGCGCGGTGACGATCGGCGCGGTCGAGAAGTACATCGTCGACACCGCGCTCGACAGCGGCTGGCGCCCCGACCTGCGCAGCGTCGGGAAGACCGGCAAGCGCGTCGCGGTGATCGGCGCCGGCCCGGCCGGGCTGGCCTGCGCCGACCGCCTCGCCTACGCCGGCATCGACGCGGTGGTCTACGACCGCTACGAACAGATCGGCGGCCTGCTGCAGTTCGGCATCCCCAGCTTCAAGCTCGACAAGTCGGTGATCGCGCGCCGCCGCGAGGTGCTCGAGGGCATGGGCATCGAGTTCCGCCTCGGCGTCGAGGTCGGCAGGGACGTTCCGCTCGACGAACTGCTCGCCGAATACGACGCGGTGTTCCTCGGCACCGGCGCCTATCGCTACACCGATGGCGGCCTGCCCGGGCAGGATTCGCCGAACGTGCTGCCGGCGCTGCCTTTCCTGGTGCAGAACGGCCGCATCGTCGGCGGCAACGACCCGTGGGGCCGGCCGATCGCCGGCTGGGAAGACAAGCTGGTCCTGCCCGACCTGCACGGCAAGCGCGTGGTCGTGCTCGGCGGCGGCGACACCGGCATGGACTGCGTGCGCAGCGCGATCCGCCTCGGCGCGGCGAAGGTCACCTGCGCCTACCGCCGCGACGAAGCCAACATGCCCGGCAGCGCGCGCGAGGTCGCCAACGCGCGCGAGGAAGGCGTGCGCTTCCTGTTCAACCGCCAGCCGCTGGCGATCCAGAGCGACGAGGCCGGCAACGTCATCGGCGTCGAAGTCGTCGAGACCCGGCTGGGCGAGCCCGACGCGCGCGGCCGCCGCAGCGCGGTGCCGATCGCCGGCAGCGAATCGCTGCTGGACGCCGACGTGGTGATCATCGCCTTCGGCTTCTCGCCCGGCGTGCCGGACTGGCTGGCCGCGGCCGGCGTCGAAGGCACGCCGAACGGCCGCATCGTCGCCACCGCGGAAGACGGCGACGGCCGCCTGCCCTACCAGACGACCAACCCGAAGCTGTTCGCCGGCGGCGATTGCGTGCGCGGCGCCGACCTGGTCGTCACCGCCGTCGCCGAAGGCCGCGACGCGGCGCAGAGCATCGCGCGGATGCTGCTTGCCTGAGGCGCCATCCGCCGCGCCCGGCATGCCCGTCCGTCCGCAAGAAATGCCCATCGGTTCGAAACCGGCTTTTTGCCTGACTTTGCGCTGAAAACGCCGCGCACGGCTGCTGCAATCGCCGCGCGAAAGGCGGACGATGCGCCTACGGGCGAAACACGCGCTGCAATCCGGAGGGCGCTTCGATGTTCAAGACACCACGATTCCTGTTGCCGGCCGCGCTGGCCGCGCTCGCCGCCTGCGCCGCGAGCGATGCCTCGCCGCCGGCCGCGGCGGCAAAGGCCGGCGATCCCGACGCGAAAACCGAAAGCATCGTGCTCGGCATGGGCTGCTTCTGGGGCGCGGAGAAGCGCATGTCGGCCCTGCCCGGCGTGGTCGACGTCGAAGCCGGCTACGCCGGCGGCGACGACCCGAAGGTGCGCTACGACGACCTGCACAAGCAGGAACTGCGCCTGCGCGCCGGCAGGAGCGATGCGCGCAACCACGCCGAAGTGGTCAAGGTCCGCTTCGATCCGGCGAAGACCACGCTGGAGAACGTGCTGATCGGCTTCTGGCAGAACCACGACCCCACCCAGGGCGACCGCCAGGGCAACGACGTCGGCAGCAACTACCGCAGCGCGATCTACTACGCCGACGAAACCCAGCACCAGCTGGCGCTGGCCACGCGCGACGCCTACCAGCAGGCGCTGCGCAAGGCCGGTTACGGCGCCATCACCACCGAGATCGCGCCGCTGCGCAACTACAACCGCGCCGAGGACTACCACCAGGACTACCTGGTCAAGCATCCCGACGGCTACTGCGGCCTCGGCGGCACCGGCGTGGCCTACGCGCCGACGCAAGCCGCCGCCGACGCGGGCGCTGGCCCCGCTGTCGCGAAAGCTGCCGCGCCGCTCGATCCGGCGAAACTGTCGCTGCAGCGGCAGCTGGTTTCGTTCGAGGCCGAAGACTGCCCGTACTGCGCGAAATTCCACGCCGAGGTGATGGACCACTGGAGCAGCCCGGTGCCGATCGTCGCGACGCTGAGCCCGCGGCCGCCGCAGGGCTGGACGCTGGCCAAGGCGCTGTTCGCCACGCCGACGATCGTGCTGTTCGAGAACGGCAAGGAAGTCTCGCGCTACACCGGCTACAACGGCGACAAGGCGCGCTTCTGGGGCTGGCTGGGCCAGCGCCTGCTGACCCCGGAGCAGCGCCGCATCGCCTTCGAGCAGGGCACCGAGACCGCGTACACCGGCTCGTACCTCGACGAGGAGCGTCCCGGCACCTTCGTCGATCCGATCACCGGCGCGCCGCTGTTCCGTTCCGACAGCAAGTTCCACAGCGGCACCGGCTGGCCGAGCTTCTTCAGCCCGATCCCCGGCTCGATCACGCTGCACAAGGACCGTTCGCACGGCATGGTCCGCACCGAGGTGCGCAGCGCCAGTTCCGGCATCCACCTCGGCCACGTGTTCGACGACGGCCCGCCGCCGACCGGCAAGCGCTACTGCATCAATGGCAACGTATTGGTATTCGTGCCGGACAAGCCGGGCGAAGACTGGCGGGTGGCGGTGAAGGCGGCGAATTGATCGTCGCCCGGGCGACGTACACTGTCGGCATCCCGACCGATGCCGACACCCCATGCGCCTGGGCCTCGCCGCCAACAAGCTTCACCACGCCAACGACAACGCCGCGCTGTTCCGCTGGCTGCGCGCCTGCGAACCGGGCATCCGCGAACTCGGCCTGGGCCTGCACGCGGTCGGCCGCACCTACGACGCGATCGCCGCCGCCGGCATGCTGCGCGGCCACGACGGCCTGAAGCGCTATCCCTATGGCCGCGACGGCGGGCTGATGAAGCTGGTCGCCGAGGTCGTCGGCATCGAAGGCGCCGAGCGCACGCTGGACGGCGCGATCTACCTGATCGACCCGGTCGATCCCTCGTCGATCTTCCCCGAGGCGGTGGCGCTGAAGCGGCAGTGCGTGATCCACGGCAAGCCGTTCGTCTCCACCGTGGCCTCGGCGCGCGACTGGATCGAGATGGAACGCATCCACGCCGGCCTCGCGCCCGACCGCAACGCCGACGTTTTCCACGCGCTGGAATCGCAGACGCTGGCGCTGATCGCGCACGACGCGATGAAGGCGACGATGCTGGCGTTCGCCGCCGACAGCTTCGACGTGCTGTCGCGCTACGCGCAGCGCGTCGCCACCGGCACCACCGGCCAGCAGCTCAACGAACTGGCGTGGAGCCGCGGCTGGCCGCGGGACACGCCGTGGGTGGTGCGCTACAACAGCGGCCCGCTCGGCGGCGACGCGCAGATCGCCGACCGCGTGCTGGAGCGGCGCTGCCAGCGCGTGGTGTTCTTCGAGGACCCGCACGTCGCACGCCAGCACGAGGCCGACATCCAGCTGCTGGAGCGCGCGGTGACCACGGTCACCGACGAAGCGGTGTGCATCACGTCGCCGGCGGTGGCGAAGCGCTGGATCGAAACAGCGAGGTTGCGCGCCGCGCGATGACGCCGCATCACGCGGCGTTCAACACCATGAAATCCGGGTCAGCAACGTGCAAGGCGCGTTAGTTCATCGTCGAGTCCGGAAGCGCTTGGCAACATCGCCACACCCTTCCACTGCAGGAGAAATTCCATGCAGAAGCACCATGCGTTGTTTGCAATGACCGCACTGGCCGTCGTCGCGTTCGCCGTCCGCGCGCAGGACGCGGCGCGGGACGCGCTGACCGAACCGCAGGTGCGCGCCCTGCTCACCGACAACGGCTACAGGCGCATCGACGACCTCGATTTCGAGGACGGCATGTGGGAGACCGAGGCCACCAGCGCCGACGGCAACCGCGTCTACCTGCGGGTTCCGGCCAACGGCTCGGGCATCCGCGCCGAAGCCCTGGTGTCGACGCTGAGCAAGGCCGACGTCAAGGCCAAGCTCACCGCCGCCGGCTACTCCAAGGTGCACGACGTCGAATTCGACGACGGCGTCTGGGAGGCCCAGGCCGAACGCGAGGACGGCAACGACGTCATCCTCCGCGTCGATCCGAACAGCGGCGAGGTCCTCGCCGTCGAGAACGACTGACCCTGCGGGCAACGGCGCCGCCGTAGAAGCGGTGCCGTTGCCTGTTTCGTGTCCGTGTCCCAGTCGTGGTTGCTGTTTTCAATCCATGCAGCGTGTAAGCCAGACACTATCGCTATGTGCCGAAAGCGAATGAATCACGGTCCCAAGGACGCGATGGAACAGTGGTCCGGATCCAGAGCCGCGAATACGGACGAAAGGCACACCTTCATCGTGTTCAAGCCGAACCGATACCTCTTCTTCCTCAGATCGCATTTCGACGTCGTATTCATTTCCTGACACGAATTCCGGCCAAGAACCCAATTCCTCAGCCAAATCCGTTGGAAGGGAAAAATAGGAATCGATTCGTACGTCTCTGTTCGACATAGAGCGGAACCTCATGCCTCAAGCGTGCACGGATGCTGCTTTTGCAAACCGCCAGCCGATCAGCAAGCCGGCGAACAGGAACGCCGCCGCCAGCAGCCACGGCGCGCCGGGCAGGTGCAGCGGCGCATGGTCGCTGATGAACAGGCCGAAGGTGCCGGCGAACATCAACGGCGCGAAGATGCCGGCCAGCGAGACCAGCGACATCAACGCGCCCTGCACGCGGCCCTGCGCGTCGGCGCTGACCTGCCGGGTGATCAACGCCTGCGTCGCCGGACCGGCGAGGCCCCACAGCGCGCTGATCGGCAGGCCGACCAGGAACATCCAACCGGTGCCAGCGAAACCGTAGACCACGAAGCCGACCACGCCGCACGCCAGCCCGAACAGCAGCGTGCGCCGTTCGCCCAGCGCGGGCACGATGCGCCCGACCAGCCCGGCCTGCACGATCACGCTGCACACGCCGACGATGCCCAGCACCCAGCTCACCTGCCGCGCGTCCCACTGGTACAGGTATTCGGCGAACAACACGAACACGCTGGGATACACGTAGTGCGCCAGGTTGGAGACCAGCACCACCGCGGCCAGGCCGAACACCTGCGGGAACCGGCGCAACATGCCGAGCGAGCCGACCGGATTGGCGTGCGACCAGTCGAAGCGTGGCGTGCGCTTTTCCTTCGGCAGCGATTCCGGCAGCACGAACCAGCCGTACAGGAAGTTCGCCAGCGCCAGGCAGGCCGAGAACCAGAACGGCGCGCGCAGGCTGATTTCGGACAACTGCCCGCCGATCACCGGGCCGATGATGAAGCCGAGGCCGAACGCGGCGCCGATCTTGCCGAAGGCCGCGGCGCGCTTCTCCGGGGCGGTGACGTCGGCGATGTAGGCGTTCGCGGTGGTGAAGCTGGCCGAGAACATGCCGGAGAACACTCGTGCGATCAGCAGCCACGGCAGCGACTGCGCCAGCGCCATCAGGATGAAGTCCATGCCCAGGCCGAAGCACGACAGCAGGATCACCGGGCGCCGGCCATGGCGGTCCGACAGCGCGCCCTGGATCGGCGTGCAGAAGAACTGGATCCCCGCGAACAGCGTGCCGAACACGCCGACCCACCAGCTGGCCTTGGCGAAGTCGCCGCCGGTGAATTCGCGCACCAGCCCCGGCAGCACCGGGATGATCACGCCGAACGACAGGATGTCGATCAGCACGGTGACGAAGATGAAGGCCAGCGCGGCCTGACGGGCTGGGTTTGCTGCGGATTCGGGAGCGGGGGAATTCATCCAGGCCTTCCTGCCGGGCGGAAGCGCGCATTATGCGTTCCCTTCTCCCTCCGGGAGAAGGTGGCGCGAAGCGCCGGATGAGGGTTCGGCGAAGCTGACTGCGCCAGGGTTAGCCAAAGATCCAACCAGCGGCCTGCACACTTCTTGTCGCGACATCGCGAGTGCATGCATTTCCGCTCCACCGAACCCTCACCCCAACCCCTCTCCCAATGGGAGAGGGCCTTCACGGCTCAGCCGACGTCGCCGTCGACGTAATACCAGCGGCCGCCTTCGCGGCGGAACCGGCTCGTCTCGCGCATCCGCTGCGCCGAACCGCCGCCGACGCGGAAACGCGCGGTGAACTCGACCTCGGCGGCATCGTCGCCGGCCGGCCGGTGCGCATGCACGGTCAGGCCGAGCCAGGTCGGCCGCCGGTGACCCGCTTCGCCGGATTCCAGCGATGCCGGCCGCGTCTCCGGCGCCCAGGTCGCGAGCAGGTAGTCGTCCAGTTCGAGGACGTAGGCGCTGTAGCGCGAACGCATCAGCGCCTCTGCGTCGGGCGCTGCCTCGCCGGCGTGGAAGCGGCCGCAGCAGCCGGCGTACGGCCTGCCGCTGCCGCAGGGACAGGCCGGCGGCGCCTTCATCGGCTCAGCGCTTGCCGTTGCCGGTCTCGATGAAGCGCAGGAACTCGGTGCGGGTGCGCGCGTCCTCGCGGAAGATGCCGAGCATCTTCGAGGTGACCATGCTGACCCCGCGCTTGTGGATGCCGCGCGTGGTCATGCACTCGTGCGCGCCCTCGACCACCACCGCGACGCCGCGCGGCTGCAGCACGTCCTGGATGCAGGTGGCGATCTCCGCGGTCATCTTCTCCTGCACCTGGAAGCGGCGCGCGTAGGTCTCGACCACGCGCGCCAGCTTGCTGATGCCGACGACCTTGCCGTCCGGCAGGTAGCCGACGTGGGCGCGGCCGATGATCGGCGCCATGTGGTGCTCGCAATGGCTTTCGTATTCGATGTCGCGCAACACGATCATCTCGTCGTAGCCGGCGACTTCCTCGAAGGTGCGCTCCAGGTAGGCGCGCGGATCGTCCGTGTAGCCGCTGAACCAGTCGCCGTAGGCCTCGACCACGCGCCGCGGCGTGTCGAGCAGGCCCTCGCGCGACGGATCCTCGCCGGCCCAGCGCAGCAGCGTGCGCACGGCGTCCTCGGCCTGTTGCTGGCTGGGTCTGTTCGCGTAGGCGTCGCTCATGGCGCGAAGGCTCCTCGACTCGGGACGCGCATGGTACCCGGTTTGCCGTGACGGCGCCCTCGCCGCGGCGGTTTCCCCGCGCGGGAGCGGCGCGCGCCGCCCCTACCGGGACGCGATCTCGGAAAGTCGGGGAGACAGGCCCGATACGCGCACCACGTGGCGGCCGAGCGCGGCGCGCAACACGGCTTCGGAAGCGGCGATGTGAAGCTCGCCGCGGGCGCGGGTGATCGCGGTGTAGACCAGTTCGCGCGAGAGCACGCGGTTGTCGTTGCGCGGGAGTTGCAGCCAGACGCTGTCGAACTCGGAGCCCTGGGCCTTGTGCACGGTGGTGGCGAAGGCGCTGTCGTGGGCGGGGAGCGCCGCCGGGTGGAAGGCGCGCGGATTGCCTTCGGTTTCGCCGGGAAACCAGGCCAGCAACGCGCCGTCCGCGCCGCGCAGGCAGACGCCGACGTCGCCGTTGAACAGGCGGTTGCGGTAATCGTTCTCGGTGACCAGCAGCAACTGGCCGTGGAAATGCTCCGTCGCGGCGCGGCGGCGGACGCCCGACAACAGCTCGCCGATGCGCACGTTGAGCGCGTGCACGCCCTGTGCGCCTTCGCGCACGGCGGCAAGCAGGCGCAGGCGCGCGGACAGGGCGAGCGCAGCGACCGGATCGTCGGTCGCCGCGAGTTCGCGCCAGCGCGCGAGCAGGATGTCGCGATGCGCTTCGAGCGGATCGGCCAGGTTCTCGTGGAAATGCACCCCGCCCAAACCGCCGCGCAGCAATTGCAGGGCCGCGTCGGCATCGCCGTCGCGCACCGCCTCGGCCAGCGGCGCCAGTCGCAGCGATTCCTGCTGGCGGTAGCCGCGGCGCAGGTGCACGCGGCGCGCGGCGAAGGCGCGGGGGGCGTCGTCCGCGGCGGGCGACGCAGAGAGCAGCGGTTGCAACAGCCTCGCATCCTCGGCATCGAGGGAAGCGCCGTCGCCGGCCGCGTGCAGGATCGCCGCAAGCACGTCGCCGGCCTCCACCGACGGTAGCTGGTCGGGGTCGCCTAGCAGGATCAGCCGCGCGCCGTCGGCGACCGCTTCCACCAGTTTCGCCATCAGCGGCAAGTCGACCATCGAGGCTTCGTCGACCACCACCACGTCGTGCCGCAGCGGATTGTCCGCGCCGTGGCGGAAGTCGACCGATTCCGGAATCGTGCCGAGCAGGCGGTGCAGCGTGCGCGCCCCGGTCGGCAAGGCATCCAGCAGGGTCGCGTCGACCTTGCCCTGCAGCTTCCGCAATGCCGAACGCAGGCTCTCGGCCATGCGCTCGGCGGCGCGGCCGGTCGGCGCGGCGAGCGCGATGTCCGGCAGCGGCTGTTGCTGCTGCACGGCGCGCGCGGCCAGCAGCACCAGCAGGCGCGCGATGGTCGTGGTCTTGCCGGTGCCGGGGCCGCCGGTGACCAGCAGCAGCTTGTGCCGCAACGCCATCGCCGCGGCGCGCGCCTGCAGGTCCTCGCCGGCTTTTGCCTCGGGGAACAACACGGCGAACAGGTCGCCGAGCGGTTCGACGCCGGCGTTCGATTCCGGCGACGCGGCGATGCGCTGCAGGCCGGAAGCCAGGCGCCGCTCGTATTCGCGATAACGGCGCAGGTACAGCAGTCCGTTCTCGAGCACCAGCGGCGCATCCGCGGGGGAAACTCCGGCCGGCGCCGCCGGCTGCGCCACCCAGCGCGAACCCGCCAGCGCCCGCAACCAATCCGCCGTCGCCGGCCATGCGAACGCGCCTTCGACATGCAGCTGCGGCCGCGACGGATCGAACGCCGCATGTCCCTGCGACACCGCCAGCGACGCGAGTGCGGCGGCGGCCAGCACTGCGTCCGGCGTGGCGCCGTCGAGCCGGCGCAGGCTCTGCGCGAAGGCGTGGTCGAGGGTGCGCAGCGCGCCGGCGCGGGCCAGGTCGTCGAACAGGCTCATGCGGCGCTCCGTTCGCCACCGCGACCGAACAATCCGTCGAGTCCATCGACCAGCGCGGCATCGAACTTGCGCTCGTGGATGCCGCGCCCATCGCCGCGCGCCGCGTCGATGCCGCGGCAGAACAGGTAGCGGATGCCGCCGAAGTCGCGTTCGTAGTCGTACTCCGCGCCGCGGCGGAAGCGCAGCCAGCGGTGCAGCGCCACGGTGTAGACCAGCGCCTGCAGGTCGTACTCGCTGTGCCGCATCGCGCGTTCCAGGCCGGCCGCGGCGTAGTCGCCGGCGAGGTCGTTGGACTTCCAGTCGAGCACGTAGCAGCGGCCGCCATGGAAATAGGTCAGGTCGATCTTGCCGGTCATCAGGCCTTCCAGCTGCCGGCGCGCGCCGAAGCCGTTGCGGTCGCGCGAGACGCCGTGCTCGTGCAGCAGCTTCAGCAGCTCCCGTACCGCGGTCGGCTGCAGCGAGAAGTGGAACTCGATCTCGGCGCGACGGCGGTCGCCCGGCACGTCGCACAGGCGCACGCCTTCGGGCATCGTCGCGGTGAGCGCGTTGCCGATCAGCGGCGTCAGCGCGGCGACGCCGTCATCGAGCGCGTCGTCGGCGAAGCCGCGGCCGATCAAGGCCTCGCGCAGCACTTCGTCCTGCCCGGCCGGCGCAGCCTGGCCGGCCCGCCAGCCGCGCCACGCGGCGAAGTCGCAATGCTCCAGCGCATCGTGCAGCGCGCTGCCGTAGCCGGTACCGGCGAAGCGCGGGTCGCGCTGGGCGTCGCCGGATTCCCCCGCGGCGGCGGTATCGTCCTCCGGTTCGTCGGCGGCCGGGCTCTCGTCGAGCGCGGTCGTGGTCGCGCCTTCTCCGGCATCGGCTTTCGACAGCTGGCTGAAGCTGTATACCCACCAATCGCGCGACAGTTCGACGCGCGGTTCGCGCGCGGCGGCGACCTCAGCGTCGGCTTCCGGCGGCAGGCGCTTCGGCGCGGGGCCGACCTTGCCGTCGTCGAGGAAGATGTCGGCGCAGGCCTCCAGTGCCCCGCGATCCGCGAGCATCTTCCACAGCGGCGTGGCATGCGCGTTGTAGAACGGCCCCGCCGCGATCCACAGCGCGTGCTCGGCGCGGGTCAGGCCGACGTAGAGCAGGCGCGCGTCCTCGGCGCACTGTTCCCGCTTCCAGCGTTCCACCGCATCCTTCCAGCGCGAACCGTCGCCGGCCTTCCAGTGCAGCTCGCGGCCCTTGTCCCTGTCGTAGGCCACGCAGTTGCGGCCCGGCGCCTTGTGGTCGCGGCCGATGCCGGCGTACGGCAGGAACACCAGCGGGTATTCCAGGCCCTTGCTCTTGTGCAGGGTGACGATCTGCACGCGCCGGGCGTCGGATTCCAGGCGCAGTTGCTGCGCCTCGTCGTTTTCGTCGGCCTCGGCGATGCGCCGCTGCAGCCAGTCCGACAGGTCGCGCAGGCCGAGCGTGCGCGCGTGCGCTTCCTGCAGCTGTTCGCCGAGCTGCAGGTAGTTGCTCAAGCGGCGCTCGCCGTCGAGCAGGCCCATCAGCCGCTGCGCGTTGGCCGCGCACAGGTCGGACACCAGCGCGAACGGACCGTTGTGCAGGTAGCGCTCGCGCCATTGCATCAGCGCGTGCAGGCGCGAGCCCATCGCGTTTTCGTCGGTTTCCAGCGCGGCCACCGTCGCGGCGCTTTCGCCCAGCAGCAGGGTCGACAGCAGCGCGCGCAGCCGGCCGGAGTCGCCGGGTTGCAGCAGCGCCTGCAGCAGCGCGGACAGGTCGCGCGCCTCGTCGGTGTCGAACAGGCTGTGCTTGCCGGCGGCGACGGCGGGAATGCCGACCTGCCCCAGCGCGTCGCGGATGCGGGTGGCTTCGTAATGGCTGCGCACCAGCACGGCGATGTCGCCGGGGCGCACCGGTTCGCCGTCGATGCTGGCCTTGCCGGCGCGCGCGTCGGACAGCACCGAGTGAATCGCGGCGACGCAGGCGCGGGTGGCGGCATCGCGCGAGTTGCCGGCATTGAGCTCGCCTTGCTTGTTGAGCTTCCCAGCGTCGGGCTCGATCATGCGCACGGTCAGCGCCGGCGCGGGCTTGCCGTTGCGGACGAAGTTTTCGTCCTGGCGCTTGCCGCCGGGGTGGACGGTCTCGAAGGCGATGCCTTCGATGTCGAACGCGGTTTCCTTGCCGGCGATCTCGTACAACCTGTCGATCGCGCGCAGCACGCCGGGGCGCGAGCGGAAGTTGTGCGACAGCGGCGGCGCAGGCGCCGCTTCCCGCTTCGCCGCGAGGTAGGTGTGCACGTCGCCGCCGCGGAAGCCGTAGATGGCCTGCTTGGGGTCGCCGATCAGGAACAGCGCCGGCTCCGTCCCGTCGCCCGCCTCGCCGAACACGTTGCGGAAGATTTCCCATTGGCGCTCGTCGGTGTCCTGGAATTCGTCGACCAGGGCAATGGCGTACTGTCTGCGCAGGTTGCGGCGCAGTTGTCCGGCGTACGCGCCCTGCAGCGCGTCGGCGACGCCGCCGATCTGGTCGTCGAAGCTTTGCACGCGGCGCTCGCGCTTGGTCGCGGCGAGACGGGTGCGCGCTCCGGCGCGGATGCGGTGGAGAAGCTGGATGCGGCGGCGCTCGGCGTATGCGTCGCAAGCCTCGCGCATCGACAGATACGCCTCGATGGCCGGCGAGAGCGGCGACCTTGGGGTCTTGCCGGCATGTGCCTTCTTGGTGCCCTTTTCCAGCTCCGCAGCGGTCAGCTTGGCGAGCCTCGTCTGCGGCACGGCGCCGATGCCGGCCCCGGCGCAGCAGCGGTCGAGCTCGCGGCGCAGCGGTTCGACCCAGTCGCGCCTGTAGCTGTTGCGGTTCATGACGTCGCCATCGATGGCCGACAGCAATGCGTCGAAGAATGCCGCGCCGTGCTTCACGTACGCGGCAACGAGCCCTTCCGCTGCCGCCTTCAGCCGCGGAGACGGGTCCTCGCCAAGCTCTTGCGGCTCCGGCAGCAATACCTTCTGCTTCACCAAGGCCGGCAAATCCTTCGCCAGGTCTTCGGGCTTCGACCACAACGCCGACAAATCCTCGGCCTCGACCGCATCGGCCGCATGCACGCGCCACAGGTCCGCGGCCAGTGCCTCGAACAACTCGTGCTCGCTGCCCAGCAACTCGGGCGCGGCGAAGGCGATGCCGGTCTCCAGTGCGTGTTCGCGCAGCACGCGGGCGCAGAAACCGTGGATGGTGAAGATCGAGGCGAGGTCGATCTCCAGCGCGGCGGTGCGCAGGCGGCGCTGCAGGGCGACCGGGGTTTCCTCGCTGCGTTCGAGATGGCGCTCGACGATCCGGCGGGTCAGCCGCTTTTCCGGGTTTTCGTCGGCGGTCGCCCCGGTGCCGACCAGGCCGGCCGCGAGTGCCAGCCGCTCGCGGATGCGCCGGCGCAGTTCCTGTGTGGCCGCCTCGGTGAAGGTCACCGCCAGCACCTGGCCGATGCGCAACTGCTTCTCGACGACGAGGCGCACGAACAGCGTGGCCAGCGCGAAGGTCTTGCCGGTACCGGCGCTGGCCTCGATGAGGCGGATGCCGTGCAGTTCCAGCTCCAGCCCGGAGTCGTCGCCGCGCGCGGTCATGCGCCCTCCCCTGCATCGGCGAAGCCCGTGAATACCTCGCCAGCGCAAACCGCCTCGAACACCCGATGCGCGGTTTCCGCGAATTCGCGCGACACGTCCTCGCCCGCGAACGGGTCGGCGCCGCGCAGGGCCAGCCGGATCGACGGCGATGCGCTTTCGGCGTCGATGTACTCGCCGCCGTACCACTGGTCCTCGGCCTTCTGCCGCGCGCGATCCGGCCGGTCTTCCTTGTACCAGGCCCAGCCGCTGCGCGGGCCGTACTGCAGCGGTGCGCGCAGGCCGCGCTCGCGCAGGTCGAGCAGCGCGGCGAGCACGCGTTGTGCCTGTTCCTTGTCGAAAGGTTCGAGCACGTGCGGGCCGATGTCGCCTTCGCCATCGTCGACGAACTCGACCAGCGGCAACCGGATGCCCTGCGCCGCCGCGGCCAGGCGGTCGATGCCGTGCCGCACCCACGAGGTGCCGTTGCGCTGGCCGATGCGCACGCGGGCGATGCCCCCGGGATAGGCGTCGACGAGGTTGCCGTGCAGCTTCCAGCCGTCGATGCCGACCTCGACCGGCAACGATTGCGGGCGATCCTCGCCACGCCAGTCGGCGAACTTCGCGGCGTACGGCGCCACCTCGTCGACCAGCTTGCGCAGCCCGCGCCGGCCGACCTCGCCCGACGGCACCAGCGCCCGCGCGCGCAGCCGTGCGTACAGCGCGTCGGGGTCCACGCCGGCGAGCAACGCGTCGAACACCTGCTGCTTCAGCGCCCAGCCTTCCAGCCCGCGCGCGGCCACCTGCAGCGGCTCGACGTCCTCGACCGTGTTGGCTTCCTCGGGCAGGCGCAGGCCGAGGCGCTGCGACAGGAAGCGCCCGGCCGGGTCGAGCAGGAAGCGCTTCAGTTCGTCCAGCGACAGTTCCCGCTCCATGTCCTTCGGCGGCGGCAGCGTCGCATCGAACCATCGCGGCAACGCTTCCCGCGTACCGGAAGCGCCCGCCGCCGCCGGCCGCCATTCGCCGCGATAGCTGAAGCGCCGCGTCTCGGGCTCCTCGTCGCCGCGCCGCTGCCGCTTCGCTTCGCCGAACGCCTGCGGCGAGAATGGCTGCAGCGGGTGGCGCACCACGAATTTCCTGCCGAACGCTTCGTCGTCGGCATGGTGCCGTTGCGCCACGGCCAGCAACTCCGCCACCAGCGGCGAAGGCTCGCGCGTGCTGCCGTCGCGCGGGTCGGCGCCGAGGTAGCTGAGGTAGAACACGTCCTGCGCGGCGGCGAACAGCTGCAGGAACAGGTAGCGGTCGTCGTCGCGCAGCGAGCGGTCGCCGGCGCGGCGCGCCGGCGTGCCCAGCGCGGTCGCCAACCGGTTGAGCCCGGCGGACGGATCGCGGCGCGGGTATTCGCCGTCGTTCATGCCGAGCACGCAGATGGCGCGGAACGGCAGCAGGCGCAGCGGCACCATGCGGCCGAAGCCGACGCCGCCGCTCATCAGCGGTGCGCGGGTGTCGGCTTCGCCGAGAACACTGGCGAAATGCGCGCGCACCGCCTCGGCCGGCACCTCGCCGTCGAAGCCGGCGTTCGCCGCGCCCTTCGCGAATTCGTCGACGTGCCTGCGCAGGCGCTCCAGCGCGCGCTGCGCGTCGTCCTCGCGCGGCTGGCGCGGGAACAGCGCGTCGAGCAGGTCGAGCAGGCGCCGGCGCCATTGCGCCGGCGCCGCCGCTTCGCCCAGCAGCTTCTGCTGCCGCGCGAGCAGGCGCAGCAGCCGCAGCAAACGGTCGAGCGCATCCAGCGCGCTGCCTTCCAGCCGCGGCCACGGCGCGACGCCGGCGATGTCGGCTTCGTCGCCGCTGGCGTGGCCCAGCAGCAGGCGGTCGATGGCGAACGCCCAGGTGCCGGCATCGTCGCGCGGGGCGCCGGCGCGTTCGCGGTGTTCGGCGTTGATGCCCCAGCGCGCGCCGGCCTCGCGCAGCCACGCCTGCAGCTGGTCGAGCTCGGCCGCGGCCAGTCCGCCGTTGCCGGCCAGCGCGGGGCTGGCCAGCAGGTCGAGGATCTCGTGCAGGCCGAAGCGCGAGGCCGGCAGTTGCAGCAGGCGCAGGAACAGGTCGGCGACCGGTTCGCTGGCCAGCGGGCTGGCGTCGGCGACGGTGTAGGGAATGAAGTCGGCGTGGCCGCGGCGGCCGCCGAACACGGCTTCGACGTAGGGCAGGTACGGGTCGATGTCCGGCGCGAGCACGGCGATTTCGCGCGGCTGCAGCGGCGGATCGAAGCGTTCGTCGTCGAGCAGCGCACGCAACTGGTCGTGCAGCACCTGCACTTCGCGCAGGCGGGTGTGGCAGGCGTGGACCTGCAGGCTGGGGTCGTCCCGTTCGATGGCGGCGCGCTGCGCGGCGGGCTTCGGTTCCCGGTTGAGCAGGTCGGTTTGCAACCGGTGCAGCAGGCTGTCGCCGAACGGTTCGGGATAGGTGCCGAGGTCGATGGTCGGGTGCACGACTTCGTAGCCGCCGAGCACGGCCATGAAGTCGCGGCCGGCGGCGCCCCAGTCGCGCAGCAGCGGGTTGTCGTCGTCGCCTTCGCCGAAGGGATCGAGGCCGGCGCGGGGCTTTTCCTTCAGCGTCTGCAGGTCGCCCCAGAATTCCCGGGTCGGCGAGGGCAGGTAGAAGTGCAGGGTGCCGGCGCGGGCCTGGGTGGCGATGACGCGCAGCACGTCGGGGGAGACGTTGAGGGTGGCGAAGACGAACAGGCGCGGGGGCAGGCCTTGCGGCACCGCCCCGGTTTCGCCGAAGCGGGCGAGGTAGTCGCCGATCCGGCGGGCGCGGTGCGCTTCGCCCCTGGCGAGGTGACGCCACAGCGTCGCCTGCGGGTCGTCGGGTTCGGCGCCCTGCTCCCAATCGAGCAGCCAGTCGCGGCGCCAGGCCTGGTATTTCTCGAAGATGGCGGCGAGCTCGGCGGCCAGTGTCCAGGGCTTGAGCGGGTCGGCGTCGGCCAGGTAGTCGCGCAGGGGCCGCATCGCCGGCTTGCGCATCAGGGCGGGGTCGCGCAGGGCGGCGTAGAGGCGCCAGTGCAGGGCCGGCGCGTCGAAGGCATCGCCGCGGTCGCGGAGGTTTTCCTTCAATGCGCGGGCGACGAATTCGCCGGGGGCGAGGAATTCGAGGTTGGCGGCGATGCCGTGGACCTGGGCCAGTTCCGCCTGCAGCCAGCGCTTCATCGCGGCCTGGGGAACGAGGATCACGTCGGGGGCCAGCAGGTCCTGCCCCGGCGCGGGCCGCTTGAGCTCCCCGGCCAGCAGACCCGCCAGCACCTGCAGCGAGTTGGAGTGGTAAAGGCGGAAGTCGGCGGCGGTCCCCTGCATCAGGCCATGATGCCCAATGGCCATCGCAATTGCCGAGACCTTGCGTTCCAGCGCATGCGGGCGGGCGACGACGCACGTCGAATACCATACCGACGGGTGCAGGTTCGGTTCAGCCCGTACCGGCGAAGCTTGAGCGTTGTTTTTCCGTTAACCCGTTGCCCGCCTCCCCATCGATGACACCCACCGACGCCCCCGCCATCCGCCTTGCCGGCCTGCAGTTGGACCGCGGCACGCGCACGATCCTGCGCGGCATCGACCTGGTCGTGCCGAAGGGCAGCATCACCGCGGTGCTGGGGCCGTCGGGCTGCGGCAAGTCGACGCTGCTGTCGGCGATCACCGGCGAGCTGGTGCCGGCGGCGGGCACGGTCGAACTGTTCGGCCGGGCGGTGCCGCGGCGCAGCCGCGAGCTGCTGGAGCTGCGCAAGGGCCTGGGCGTGCTGTTGCAGGGCAACGGCCTGCTGACCGACCTGACCGTGGCCGAGAACGTGGCGTTGCCGCTGCGCACGCACACCAAGTTGCCCGAGCCGCTGGTCCGCCGCATCGTCGATTTCAAGTTGAACGCGGTCGGCCTGCGCAACGCCGCCGAACTGTACCCGCGCGAGCTGTCCGGCGGCATGGCCCGCCGCGTGGCGCTGGCGCGGGCGCTGGCGCTGGACCCGCCGATCGTCATCTACGACGAGCCGCTGACCGGCCTCGACCCGATCGCCAGCGGGGTGATCATGAGCCTGATCCAGCGCCTCAACGACACGCTGGGCCTGACCAGCGTCATCGTCAGCCACCACGTGCACGAGACCCTGCCGATCGCCGACCAGGCGGTGGTGATCGCCAACGGCGGGCTGGTGTTCTCCGGCACGCCGGCGGAACTGCAAGCCTCGTCCGACCCGTTCGTGCGCCAGTTCCTGCACGGCGAACCGGACGGCCCCATCGCGTTCGACGCGGGCAAGCGCGCGGAGGCTGCGTAATGGCGTTCGCCGAATCGGTCCGCGCGCTCGGCTCGGCCGGGCTGTTCTCGCTGTCGGTGCTGCGCGCGTCGAAGCCGACCCGCGACTTCTTCGCCGAACTGACCCGCGAGATCTACAAGATCGGCGGGCGCTCGCTGCCGATCATCGTGGTCGGCGGCGCCTTCGTCGGCCTGGTGCTGACCCTGCAGGGCTACCGCACGCTGACCACGTTCGGCGCGTCGGACGCGCTGTCGACGCTGCTGGGCCTGTCGCTGTACCGCGAGCTGGGCCCGGTGCTGACCGCGCTGCTGTTCATCGGCCGCGCCGGCTCGTCGATCGCCGCCGAACTGGGCCTGATGCGCGCCACCGACCAGATCAAGGCGCTGGAGCTGATGGCCATCGACCCGGTGGCGAAGGCGGTGGCGCCGCGCTTCTGGGCCGCGGTGCTGACCGTGCCGCTGCTGACCGGCTTCTTCTGCTCGCTGGCGATTTCCGCCAGCTGGTTCGAGGCGGTGCGCGTGCTCGGCCTCGACAACGGCACGTTCTGGTCGGCGCTGCAGAACAGCGTCGACTTCTGGGACGACTTCGGCGTGGCCCTGCTGAAGTCGGCGATCTTCGGCGGCACCTCCGCGCTGGTCGCCGCCCACGTCGGCTACCACGCCGAACCGACCATCGAAGGCACCTCGGTGGCGACCACCCGCGCGGTGGTCAACGCCTCGCTGCTGGTGCTGATGTTCAATTTCGTCCTGTCCGCCCTGCTTTTCAGGAGTTGATCCCATGTCCATCCGCGGACCCCGCCTCGAATTCGCCGTCGGCGCCTTCCTGCTGCTGGCACTGGCCTCGTTGCTGGTGCTGGCGATCGCCTCGACCAACCGCAACTTCGGCTTCGGCAAGCACGACTACGAACTGAAGGCGCGCTTCAGCAACCTCGGCCAGCTGCGCAAGCAGGCGCCGGTGAAGATCGGCGGCGTGGTGGTCGGCCAGGTCAGCGACATCCAGCTCGACCCGGTCAAGTTCGATTCGGTGCTGACCCTGACCATCGACGACAGGTTCAAGGACCTGCCCGCCGACACCGCCGCCGGCATCCTCACCAGCGGCCTGCTCGGCGAGAACTACGTGAACCTGTCGCCGGGCGGCGACCCCGAGGTGCTCAAGCCCGGCGACGAGATCGCCTTTACCCAGCCGGCCGTGGACCTGATCCAGCTGGTCGGAAAGTACATGTTCAGCGGCGCTGGGAATAATGCGGCCGGCAACAATCCGCCCCCACCACCTCCGCCGGAGGAAGGAAACGCACAATGAAGTCGAATCTGCTCACCGCCGCCGTCGCCGCCGCGCTGCTGGTTTCGGCCCCGTTCGCCGCCAGCGCGCAGCAGGCGCAGGCCACCGCGCGCGTCGCGCCCGCGCCGCAGAGCAGCGCCAGCAAGCTGGTGCTGGACAGCAGCACGCGCATCCTGACCACGCTGGAGAAGCGCCGCGCCGAATTCCGCGCCAGCCCGGCCGCGCTGAACGCCTACGTCGACAGCGAGTTCAACCGCCTGTTCGACCGCGAGTACGCCGCGCGCCTGGTGCTGGGCCTGCACGGCCGCGGCGCCAGCGACGCCGACGTCAAGCTGTTCGCCGACGCGCTGGCCGACAACCTGCTGGCGCGCTACGGCACCGCGCTGCTCGATTTCGACGGCCAGCTGAAGGTGCGGATCAAGTCCGAGGCCGCGCTGCCCGGCGGCCGCGGCGTCAAGGTGTCCAGCGAGTTCCTGCGCGCCAGCGGCGAGCCGGTGCCGGTCGACTACCTGATGCGCAACACCGGCGGCCAGTGGAAGCTGTTCGACGTGATGATCGAAGGCATCAGCTACGTGCAGACCTTCAAGAACCAGTTCGACGCGCCGTTGCGCACCAAGAGCATCGCCCAGGTCGCCGCCGACCTGCGCGCGGGCAGGCTGCAGGCCGGTGGCAACAACTGAGGCCGGCTGCCACCGCGACGGCGACGCGCTGGTGTTCGCCGGCGCGCTCGACCGCGCCGCCGCGGGCGCGTTGTGGACGCAGGCCAGCGCCGCGCTGGAGGGCGTGCAACGCTTCGTCCTGACTTCGGTCACTACCGTCGACAGCGCCGGGCTGGCATTGTTGGCCGAACTCGCCGCGCGCGCGCGCGCGGCGGGCGCGGCACCGGCCATCGAGGGCGAACCGCCGGGGCTGTCCGACCTGCGCGCGGCCTACCGGCTGACCTCCGGCCTGGCCTGATCCGCACCGGCGCGACGCCCCGCTCCGGCATCTCCAGACGTCCGTTCCGCGCTTCACCAAGGACCCCCACCCCAATGAAGCCGTACCGCCTCGCCATCGCCGCCGTTTTCGCCGCGCTCGCCTCGGCCTGCGCCAGCGCGCCGCCGTCGGCCGCATCGGCCGACCCCGTGCCGCAGATCGTCGCCGCCGATGCGCCGGCCGACGCCACCGCCGACGACGCGGTGCCCGCGGCGGAAGCGCCGGTCGCCGAAACCGCCGCGGACGAACCCGCAGCCGCCAGCGCGGCCGAGCAGGACTTCGCCGCGATCTACGGCCAGGACTACGACCCGGTCGCCGACCCCACCCTGCCGCCGGAAGCGCAGCTGCCGGTCAGCTACGACCCGTGGGAGAAGTACAACCGCAAGATGCACGCGTTCAACAACGCGGTCGACCGCGGCATCGCGCGGCCGCTGGCGCGCGGCTACGTCAAGGTGGTGCCGAAGCCGGTGCGCACCGGCGTCAGCAATTTCTTCGACAACCTGCGCTCGCCGCTGTCGATGTTCAACCTGTTCCTGCAGGGGCGGCCGAAGGACGCGTGGGACACGCTGGGCCGCTTCCTGATGAACACCACGTTCGGCATCGGCGGCCTGTTCGACCCGGCGAGCAAGGCCGGCGTCGCGCGCCACAACGCCGACTTCGGCCAGACGATGGCCGTGTGGGGCTGGCGGCGCTCGCGCTATTTCGAACTGCCGCTGTTCGGCCCGCGCACCGTGCGCGACGCCTTCGGCGTGGTCGGCGACATCCCGCTGTCGCCGACGCACTTCATCGAACGGGACGCCGTGCGCGTCGGCCTGCAGGGCGTGCAACTGGTCGACACCCGCGCGCAACTGCTGCCGCTGGACGGCATGCGCGACGGCGCGCTCGACGAATACGCGCTGGTCCGCGACTCTTGGCTGCAGCGGCGCAACTACCAGATCCAGCAGCGCGTCGGCGAGAAGAAGGACCAGGACGAGTCGCTGCCCGACTACCTGCGCGAACCCGACAGCATGCCTGACGTGCCGGCCAACGCGATGCCGATCCCGGTGACGCTGCCGGTGCCGAGCATCGACGGCGGCGGCTGAGCCGCCCTTCCCGCGGCATCGCGTCGGCGATGGCCCGAAGGGTTGCCGCCATGGATGGCGGCAACAAAAAAGACCGACGGATGGCGGTCTTTTTTGTAGCGGGGAACCCGTCGCGGGCGTCAGGCGGCCAGCGCCGCGTCGATGGCTTCGCGCAGGCGCGGATCGTCGGCGCCGATGTCCGGCGCGAAGCGGGCGGCGACCCGGCCGTCCTTGCCGACCAGGAACTTCTCGAAGTTCCACAGCACGCCCGGCGGCGGATTGACCGGAATGCCGAAGCCTTCCAGCCGCGCGCGGTGCGGGCCTTCGCCGATGCGTTCCGGCTGCGCTTCGGTCAGCGCGCGGTACAGCGGATGGGTCGCGTCGCCGGTCACCGCGATCTTCGAGAACAGCGGGAAGGTCACGTCGTAGTTGGCGCTGCAGAACTGCGCGATCTCGGCATCGCTGCCCGGCTCCTGCTGCTTGAAATCGTTGGCCGGGAAGCCGAGGACCTCGAGGCCGGCGGTGCGTTTTTCGCGGTACAGCTTCTCCAGTCCCTCGTATTGCGGGGTGAGCCCGCATTTCGACGCGACGTTGACCACCAGCAGCACCTTGCCGGCGTAGTCGCCGAGCGTGGCCGGGTTTCCGTCGATGGTCGTCAGCGGGATGGCTTGCAGGGGAGTCGTCATGGCGGTCGTCCGTGGCGGGGGAGAAACGGCCATTATGCGCCGTCGTCTCCCGCATCGCCGAGCAGGCGCTGCGCATCCTCGCCCGGCAGGGCCTCGATGCCGCGCAGCTGCCGCTCGATCGCGCGCGTGCGCACGCCGGCCTGCTTGATGCTGTTCTGCACGGTATCGAGCTGGCCGTGCGCCTTCTCCAGCACGGCGGCGAACTTGCCGAACTCGGTCTTCACCGCGCCGAGCAGCTGCCGCACTTCGCTGGAACGCTTCTCGATGGCCAGCGTGCGGAAGCCCATCTGCAGGCTGTTGAGCAGCGCGGCCAGCGTGGTCGGGCCGGCGACCACGATGCGGTGCTCGCGCTGCAGCACGTCGACCAGGCCCGGCCGGCGGATCGATTCGGCGTACAGGCCCTCGGTGGCGAGGAACAGCACCGCGAAGTCGGTGGTGTACGGCGGCGCCACGTATTTCTCGTTGATCGACTTGGCCTGGACGCGGATGGCGCGCTCCAGTTGCGTGCCGGCCGCACGCATCGCCTCGACGTCGCCGCGCTCCTGCGCGTCGAGCAGCCGCTCGAAATCCTCGCGGGGGAATTTCGCGTCGATCGGCAGCCACACCGGCACGTCGCCGTCGTCGCGCCCGGGCAGGCGGATCGCGAAATCGACCATCTCGCCGCCATCGGGCCGCACCTTCACGCCGCGCGCGAACTGCTCGGGCGCGAGGATCTGTTCGAGCAGGCTTTCCAGCTGCACCTCGCCCCAGCCGCCGCGATCCTTGACGTTGGTCAGCACGCGCTTCAGGTCGCCGACGCCGGACGCCAGCTGCTGCATCTCGCCGAGGCCGCGCTGCACCGCTTCCAGGCGCTCCGACACCAGCTTGAAGCTCTGCCCGAGCCGCGCCTCCAGCGTGCTCTGCAATTTTTCGTCGACGGTGGCGCGCATCTGTTCCAGCTTCGCCGCGTTGTCGCTCTGCAGTTCGCGCAGCCGCGACTCCAGGGTGGCGCGCATCTCGCCGATGCGCTGCTCGTTGCGCTGGGTCAGTTCGCGCAGCTGCGCGGCCAGCGTGTCGGCGAACTGCTGCTGCCGCACGGCCAGCTCGGTGCGCGACTTGTGCGCGTCGTCGGTCAATGCGGCGCGCAGTTCGTCCAGCCGCTGGTCGGTGCGCAGGGTCAGGTCGGTGAGGCTGCGGCCGAAGCCGTCGATGCGGGTTTCCTGCTGGCGCGACAGGCCGTCGAGCTGCTCGCGCAACTCGCCGCGGCCTTCGCGCTGTTCCTCGCGCAATGCCTTTTCGAGCCGGGTTTCCGGGCGGCGCAGCAGCAGCGCGACCAGCAGCACGATGGCGACCGCCACCAGGACGACGAGTACGACGAGCAGGGTTGGGGAATCCATGCGCACAGTGTAGCCGGGGCGGTCTCAACGGCTGCTACCGCGCCCGCTTCGCCGGGGCGGTCGCGTCGTACCGGCGGGAAACGAAAGCAGCGGCGCGGGCCTGCCCGGCTTCCCGGCCGCCTCCGCCGCCATGCGAGAATCCCGGCATCGACATCGAGGGGAAGAGACCGCATGAGCTGGCTGCGCCGCAAATCCATCGACCTGGTCACCGCGCACGAGGAAGGGCGCCGGCTGCTGCCGACGCTGAGCTGGCCGCACCTGGTCGCGCTGGGCATCGGCGCGATCGTCGGCACCGGCATCTACACGCTGATCGGCGTCGGCGCCGGCCTCGCCGGACCGGCGGTGCTGGTGTCGTTCGTCGTCGCCGGCGTGGTCTGCGCCTGCGCCGCGCTGGCCTACGCCGAGATGGCCACGATGATGCCGGCCGCCGGCAGCGCCTACACCTACAGCTACGCGGTGCTCGGCGAGACGCTGGCGTGGATCGTCGGCTGGAGCCTGATCCTCGAATACACGCTGGTGGTCAGCGCGGTCGCGGTGGGCTGGTCGGGGTCGGCGCAGGAATTCCTCGCCGGCATCGGCCTGCCGCTGCCCGCGGCGCTCGCCGCCGGGCCGCACGCCGGCGGCATCGTCAACCTGCCGGCGGTGCTCATCACCTTCGTCGTGGCCGGCCTGCTGATCGTCGGCACGAAAGAGAGCGCCACGCTCAACGCGGTCCTGGTGGCGGTGAAGGTGGTCGCGCTGGCAGTGTTCGTCGCCATCGCCCTGCCGCACTTCGACGCCGGCAACCTGCATCCGTTCATGCCGCACGGCTTCTTCGAGAGCATCGGCGCGGACGGCAGGAAATACGGAGTGATGGCGGCGGCGGCGATCATCTTCTTCGCCTTCTACGGCTTCGACGCGATCTCGACCGCGGCCGAGGAAACCAGGAACCCCGCCCGCGACCTGTCGATCGGCATCGTCGGCTCGATGCTGGCCTGCACGCTGATCTACGTGCTGGTCGCGCTGGCCGCGGTCGGCGCGCTGAGCTATGCCGTGTTTACCCAGAGCGCGGCGCCGCTGGCGCTGATCATGCGCGAGCTGGGCCAGGGCACGGCGGCGGGGATCGTGTCCGGCGCGGCGGTGGTCGCGCTGCCGACCGTGCTGCTGGCGTTCTTCTACGGGCAGAGCCGCATCTTCTTCGTGATGTCGCGCGACGGCCTGCTGCCGCGCTCGCTGTCGAAGGTGGGCAGGCGCGGCACGCCGGTGGCGATCACCGTGTTCACTGCCGTGCTGACCGGCGCGCTGGCCGGGGTCGCGCGCCTCGACGAAATCGCCGCGCTGGCCAACGCCGGCACGCTGATCGCGTTCGTCGCCGTCGCCGCCTGCCTGCTGGTGCTGCGCAAGCGCGAGCCGCAGCGCCCGCGCGTGTTCCGCACGCCGCTGGCGTGGCTGGTCGGGCCGGTCGCGATCCTCGGCTGCGCCTACCTGTTCTGGAGCCTGCCGACGAAGACCCAGCTGTGGTGCCTGCTGTGGAACGCGTTCGGGCTGGTCGTCTACCTGGCCTACAGCCGCCGCCGCAGCCTGCTGGCGAAGGGCGTGGACGCATGAAGGTGTAGGATGTCCGCATGGACATCCGGCTCAAGCGCGCCTACGAACCGCCGTCGGCCAGCGACGGCGCGCGCATCCTCGTCGACCGGCTGTGGCCGCGCGGGGTCAGGAAGGAAGCGCTGAAACTGACGCTGTGGTGCAAGGACATCGCGCCGAGCCCGGCGCTGCGCCAGTGGTTCGACCACCGCGCGGACCGGTTCGACGAATTCGCCGCGCGCTATCGCGCCGAGCTCGCCGCGAACCCGACGGCGACGGCGGTCCTGCGCGACCAGCTGGCGCACGGCCGCGTCACCCTGGTGTACGCGGCGCGCGACCCGCAGATCAACCAGGCGGTGGTGCTGCGCGACTGGCTGCGCACGCACGCGAAGGGCTAGGGCGCCCGGCCGGTCCGCCTCACTCCAGTACCCGCTCCGCATCGACGATCTCGACGCCCTGCATCTGCCCGAGCAGGGAATCGAACCACGGCTTGTGCGTGGAGCCGACGACCGACAGCACGCGCGCGCCGGGATGGGTGCGGAACGTGGCGCGGATGTTGGCGACCATGCGCAGGTTGCGGGTTTCCCAGCCGGCCACGTACCAGCGGCCGTAGTGCCGCGGGCTGGGTTCCTGCACGGCCGCGCCCATGTCGCCGCCGATCTGCACGCGCAGGGTTTCCGGATCATTGACGAAACGGTACAGGGCGAGCAGGTCGCCCTCCTCCACCAGCGTCCGCATGCGTTCGCGCAGCGGCCCGGTGCGCGGCCTGGCCGAGTCCCACGCGCCGCGGATCGCCTTCTCGAAGGCGGGCTCGTCGTCGATGTCGTAGCTGTCGCCGGTGTGGTCGTCGATCGGATGCACGCGCTGCAGGCCCAGCCGCGCGGCCAGGCGCGCGGCGATCCGGTAATCCTCGTTGTTCGACGCCTCGTACTTGCGCAGCTGCGCCACCAGCGCATCGTCGAGCCCGTCGCCGGCGCGGCGCTCGGCTTCCGGCAACTGCAGCCACTGCACCAGCGCCGATGCCGCCTCGTTCGCGGCGAGGAACAGCGCGGCGAGGCGGCGGCGCTGCGCCGCGGTCGGCCGCTGCGGCCAGTCCTTCAGCGTCTGGTGCGCCGCGGCGATCGCCGCCGGCACGTCCAGCCCGGTCGCGGCATGCGCCGCGGCGTTGTCGTGGCAGTAGGGATTGTCGGCGATCGGCCCGTAGACGGCGGGATGCCGCGCCATCAACTCGCACTGTTCGCCCGGGATCGACTCGATGGTGACGATGTCCGGCTTGAACGCGGCCAGCCGGTCGAGCACGGGCCGCAGCGCCGGGTCCGGATCGAAGTCCTTCGGCAGGTCCTGCGACAGGTGCACGGTGCCGAGCACCAGCACCTGCGCGGGCGCGCCGGCCAGTTCCGCGTCCAGCACCGACAGGTCGACGGACTGCGCCGACGCGGTGCCCGCCATCGCCAGCGCGAGCAGGGTTGCAGGGGTTGCCAGTCGCGGGCGCATGCCTGTTCCTCCGGATAGCCTGCCGCGCAGGTTACCCGCCGCGGCGCCGGCCGCGTGTGTGCTATTGGTTCACCAACCTAAGGGACCGCGATCAGCGCGCGGTGTAGCCGCCATCGACCAGGTGGTAGCTGCCGGTGATGAACGAGGCCTCGTCCGACAGCAGGAAACAGGCCAGCGCCGCGACCTCCTCCGCGGTGCCGAGCCGGCCGGCCGGGTGCAGCGCCTTCAGTCCGTCGTAGGTCGCGCGGTCCAGGCCCGACAGCAGCGGCGTGTCGATGAACGCGGGGCCGACCGCATTGATGCGCAGGCTCTTGTCCGCGTATTCCAGCGCCGCGGTCCTGGTCATGCCGACCAGCGCGTGCTTGGCGGCGACGTAGGCGATCGAGCCGGGCCAGCCGACGCTGCCGAGGATCGACGACATGTTGACGATGGCGCCGCCGCCGGAGGCGAGGATCGCCGGGATCGCGTATTTCATCCCGTAGAACACGCCGTGCAGGTTGACGTCGATGACGTGGCGCCAGTCCTCGATCGGATAGTCGGCGGTCGCATGGCCGGGTCCGCCGATGCCGGCGTTGTTGACCGCCAGGTGCAGGCCGCCGAAAGCGTCGGCCGCGCGCGCCACCAGCCGCTGCACCGCCTGCGCGTTGGCGACGTCGAGCTCGAAGGCCAGCGCGTCCTTCAGGCTGCCGGCGACCTTGCTGGCGCCGTCGCCGTTGAAGTCGGCCACGACCACCTTCGCGCCGCCCGCCGACAGCCGCCGCGCGATCGCTTCGCCGATGCCGGACGCACCGCCGGTGACGATGGCGACCTTGCCGCTGAATTCCTGAGCCATGGCGACGCCCTCCGGGCCGTGGAAGTGCGCCGAGTATGCGGCGCCCCGGATGGCGGCGCTTTGATCTGGATCAGCCGGGAGCGGCCCCGTCTCCCGCGTGCGGGGGGACGCGGATTCAGTCCAGCACGCGGCAGAACACCGCCTTCAGGTAGCGCGATTCCGGCACGTTGACCAGGAACGGATGGTCGGCGCCGGCGCCGGCGACCTTGACCACCTGCACGGTGCGCCCGGCGTAGAACGCGGCGCGGCGCAGCATGTCGAGGAACTGTTCCTCGCCGACCAGGCCGGTGCACGAGAACGTCGCGAACAGGGCGCCCGGCTTGCACACGCCCAGCGCCAGCTTGTTCATGTCCAGGTACTTCTTCAGCGCGTTGATGACCTGGTCGCGGTCGCGGGTCATCTTCGCCGGGTCGAGGATCACCACGTCGTACCGCTCGCCGCGCGCGGCGGCGTCGCGCAGCCACGGGAAGATGTCGGCCTGCACGAAGCGCGGCTTCACCCCGTTGAGCTTCGCGTTGCCCTTGGCGATGTCGATCACCGCCTCGTCGATGTCGATGCCCAGCACTTCGCGCGCGCCGCGCACCGCCGCGTACACCGCGAAGCCGCCGGTGTTGCAGCACAGGTCGAGCACGCTCTTGCCGGCGACCTGGTGCGACAGCCATTCGCGGTTCTCGCGCTGGTCGGCGAAGAAGCCGGTCTTGTGCGCGCCGGCCGGGTCGGCGCGGAACTTCACGCCGTATTCGGTGATGACCGCCGGCGCCGCCGGCTCGCTGCCGCGGAAATCGAACGATTCCTGCTTCTGCACGTGCTCGTCGGCGAAGCTGTGGAAGCGGCAGCCGGGGAAGTGGGTGCGCAGCGCGTCGTAGATCCACTCGCGGTGGCGGAACATGCCGGCGCTGAAGAACTCGACCACCAGCAGGTCGCCGTAGCGGTCGACGACCAGGCCGGACAGGCCGTCGCCCTCGCTGTGCACGACGCGCCAGGCGTCGCTGACCGCGTCGAGCCGGAGGATCTCGCGGCGCAGCTTCACCGCCTCGCCGATCTTGCGCACGAACCAGTCGCGATCGACCGCGACCTCCGGATCGGTTTCGAGGATGCGCACGGCGATGCGCGAGTGGCCGTTGTAGAAGCCGCGGCCGATCCACGCGCCGTCGACCCCGAACACGTCGACGATGCTGCCCGGCCTGGGCTTGGTCGGCGGCTTGTCGACCAGCTTCTGGAAGATCCACGGGTGGCTGGATCGCCAGGCATTCTTCAGGCGGACGGTCGGCAGTGTTTCGTTCATGTGCGCATTTTCGCACGCTTTCGCCTCCCCTCCGGCCCTTGCAATCGCCCCGGGCGCCGCCATTGCTGGAACATGGACCCGCGCGCCTTTCGACAACACGATCCCGACGACCCGCGCTTCGACGCCGAGGCGCAAAGCCGCTTCGACCGCCGCCGCATCCTGCGCGCGTTCAACCTGAGCCTGGCCTTCGTGCTGGCGCTGGTGCTGGCGTATTCGGCGCAATCCGGCTTCGACTGGCGGCCGCTGGCGGTGGCCCCGTGGAGCGCGCCGGGCCTGCTCGGCGTGCTGACCGCGCCGCTGCTGCACGGCTCGATCGAGCACATCGCGGCGAATTCGGTCTCGCTGCTGATCCTCGGCACGCTGGCCGGCAGCGCCTACCCGAAGGCGACGCCGCGCGCGCTGCCGCTGCTGTGGCTCGGTTCCGGCCTCGGCGCCTGGCTGCTCGGCGCGCCGGGCACCTATCACCTCGGCGCCAGCGGGCTGACCCACGGCCTGATGTTCCTGGTCTTCATGCTCGGCGTGCTGCGCCGCGACCGCGCCGCGGTCGCCGCCGGCATGATCGCCTTCCTGTTCTACGGCGGCATGCTGCTGACCGTGCTGCCGCGCGAGCCCGGCGTGTCGTGGCAGGCGCACCTGGGCGGCGCGCTGGCCGGCGTGGTCGCGGCGTTGCTGTTCCGGCGCAAGGATCCCGAACCGCCGCGCAAGAAGTACAGCTGGGAAATCGAGGAAGAGAACCTCGAACGCATCGACGACGAACTGGAGCCGCCGCCGCCGCGCGACGTGCCGGTGCTGTGGCAGCGCCCCGACGGCGAGACGCGCCGCGTGGTGCTGCGTTTTCCGTCGCGACCGCGCGAGTAGCAGGGCTTCGTTCTATAGTTCGACTCCGTTTTCCGGAGCCGGCCATGTTTCGCACGCTCGCGTTGCTGTTTCTAATCCTTGTTTCGACGGTCGACGTGGCGGCATCCGCCGAACGCGCGCCGTACCGCATCGTCGGCTACGTCTCCGATGGCGCGGCCCTGCCGAAGATCAGCGCAAGCAAGCTGGACGTCGTCAACTTCGCCTTCGCCAGGGTCGGCGAAGACCATCGCGTGTTCCTGCCGACGCCAACCGCGCCGCAACGCCTGCGGGAACTGGGCGAATTGCGCCGCGACAATCCGCGGCTGAAGATCGTGCTCTCGGTCGGCGGCTGGGGCGCGGGCAATTTCTCCGAAGCGGCGGCGGACGCGGCCGCGCGCAAGGCCTTCGTCGACAGTTCGGTCGAACTGGTCCTCGCCCACGACCTCGACGGCCTCGACGTCGACTGGGAATACCCGACCCGGCCCGGTCCCGGCATCAGCCATTCGCCGGCCGACCGCGGGAACTTCAGCCTGTTGCTGGAGGCGCTGCGCGCGCGCTTCGATGCGCTCGGCCGCGAGCGCGGCCGGGAGTACCTGCTGACCATCGCCGCCGCCGACGGCGAGGCCGCCAGCGGACTGGAAATCGCCCGCATCGCGCGCACGCTCGACTGGATCAACCTGATGAGCTACGACTTCTACGGCAGCCTGTCCAAGACCACCGGCCACCACGCCTCGCTGTTCCGCAGCGCGTCGGGCAGGCCGGGCAGCCGCACCGCGCAGCAGGGCGTCGAGGAATTCCTGCGCGCCGGCGTGCCGCCGCGCAAGCTCAACCTCGGCGTCGCCTTCTACGGCCGCCATTTCGACGAGGTCGAGCCCGGCAACGACGGGCTCAACCGGCCCTACCACCGCGGCGGCGGCTACCTGTCGTGGCGACAGATCTCGACCGATTACCTGCACCGCGAGGGCTACGTGCGCCATTGGGACGAACGGGCGCAGGCGCCGTGGCTGTGGAACGCGCAGCGCCGCCACTTCATCAGCTACGACGACCCGCAATCGCTGCGCGCCAAGGCCGCGTTCGTGCGCGAGCAGGGGCTCGGCGGGATCATGTACTGGGAGCACGCCACCGACGCCGACGAACAGTTGCTCGACGCGGTCGACGCGGGCTTGCGCGAAGCGGCGAAGCCCTGAAGGCGTCACTTGCCGGCGAGCACGTCCGCGCCCAGCTGGCGGTCGTGCAGCCGCGAGAACAGCAGCAGCGAGGCCGCCGCGCCACACAGGCACAGGAACATGTCCCACTGGGTGTCCCAGACGTCGCCCTGGGTGGCGAGGAACGCATCGGCATCGGCACCGAAGGCCAGCGCCGACCACCATTCGATCAGCTCGAAGAACGCGCTGAAGCTCAGGCAGGCCGCCAGCACCAGGTAGGCCAGCCAACCGCCGCGGCGCAGCGGCGTCAGCCGCAGCAGCAACTCGCGGGCGAGGATCGCCGGCACGAAGCCCTGCATCCAGTGCCCGAGCCGGTCCCACGGATTGCGCGCGGTGCCCAGCAGTTCCTGCAGCCAGAACCCGCCCGGCGTCTGCGCATAGGTGTAGGCGCCGCCGTGGATCAGCACCAGCGCGTGCAGCGCCAGCAGCCAGCACAACAGGCGCGTCAACGGGAACCGCCGCCAGCGCCAGGCGAGCAACAACAACGCCGCAATCACCCACACCGTCTCGAGCAGCCAGGTCAGGCGGTCGCGCGCGATCCAGAACGAAACGGCGAGCGCGAGCGCCACCCCGCCGGCGAGCAGCCAGCGCTCGCCGCGGGCGGGTGGGCGCCGGATGGCCGGTGCAGCGATCGTCACGGCGGCGCGCGGCGCGTCAGAACTTCCAGAGGAATTCGGCGCCGAGCGTGCGCGGCTCGTTGATGAAGCCGGTCAGGTTGTTGAAGTCGATGCCACCGACCACCTGCACTTCGTTGGTGATGTTGCGGCCGAACAGCGCCAGCTCGTAGTCGCCGTAATTCCAGGTGTAGCCGACGCGCAGGCCGCCCTCGAGCAGCGACTTGCCGGTGAACTCGGTCGAGTCGTACAGGAAGAAGTTCACTTCGCTGCGGTAGGCCCAGTCGGTGAACACGAAGAACTCGGCGCCGTCGCCGGCCGGGATGCCCCAGCGCGCGGTCAGGTTGTGGGTCCACTTCGGCGCCTGCGGCAGCGGGTTGCCGTCGATGTAGTAGCGCCCGGTGGGCTGGTTGGTTTCCGGGTCGAGCTCGGGCCGGTTGGTCACGGTGCACGCGGCGCAGCCGGCCACGCGCAGGTCGGCGTCGTCGATCTCGGTGTCGTTGTAGCTGCTGCCGAAGGTGAGCAGCAGGTTGTCGAGCACGTAGGCCTGGAAGTCGAGCTCGAAGCCCTGGCCGATGGTCTTGTCGGCGTTGAGCAGGATGTTGGCGTTGGCCGCGCCGCCGACCGCGGTCAGCTGCTGGTCCTTCACTTCGTAGCGGAACACGCCGAAGGCGATGCGGCCGCGCTTGTCCCACAGGTCGGCCTTCACGCCGGCCTCGAACATGGTCGAGGTTTCCGGCCCGGCGACCGAGGTGCGGTTGAACGCGCCGGCGGCCTGGATGCTGCTGCCGCGGTAGCCGGTGGCCACGCGCGCGTACAGGTTGGCGTCCTCGTTCAACTTGTAGACCGCCGACAGGTCCCAGCTCAGCTTCTTGTCTTCGGGCGCGCGCGACAGGCTGCCGCCGGCGCCTTCGGCGGCCAGCAGGTCCGCGCGCGAGCACAGGACCGGCGGCGGCAGGATGCCCAGGGTCGGGCCGACGCAGGCGGCGAACCCGCTGTTCCAGTAATCCTCGACGGTCAGCTCCTTCTCGTCGACGGTGTAGCGCAGGCCGCCACGCAGTTCGACGGCGTCGCTGACCTGCCAGGTGCCGGCGGCGAACACCGCCCACGAGTCGTTGGTCTGGCGGATGCGCTCGTAGCCGTCCTGCGCGCCGCCGGCCAGCGAGTCGTAGCTGAAGCTTTCGACCTTGTAGTCCTCCTTGAAGTAGAACAGGCCGGCCTGCCAGTCGAAGGCGGTGCCGGTGTCCGATTCCAGGCGGAATTCCTGGGTCCACTGCGAGTGTTCGGGGATGCCGTCGGCGGTTTCCGAGGCGAACGGGATCTCGGGGGTGAAGTACGGCCCCGCGCTGCCGTCGATGTCGCCCCGGCTGTAGGTTTCGACGCTCTCGTAGCCGGTGATCGAGTGCAGCTTGTAGCCGCCGAAATCCCAGCGCAGCCGCGCGTTGGCGCCCTTGCTGTCGAGCTCGGAATGGTTGAGGCCGTCCAGCGCGACCCTGGTTTCGTCGAAGCCGTCGACCAGGTCGTTCGTGCCCGGCTCGATGATGTTGGCGCGGAACAGCCGCGCGGTGCCGTTGAGGCGGCGCGCGTGCGCGCCGAACAGCGCCTCGAAGCCGTCGCCCTCGTACAGGAACTGCACGCGGCCGGCCGATTCGTCGTAGCCCTCGTAGCCGTCGTTCTCGCCCGGACCGGTGTTCTCGACCCAGTCGTCGCGGCGCTGGAACAGTACCGAGGCGCGCGCCGACCAGTTCCCGCCCAGGCCGCCGCCGACCGCGCCCTCGAGGTTCCACATGTCGTCGCTGCCGTAACCGAGCTTGGCGTAGCCGTCGAGTTCCCGGGTCGGCCGCGCCGAGTTGAACTTGACCACGCCGGCCGGGCTGTTGCGGCCGAACAGCGAGCCCTGCGGGCCGCGCAGCACTTCGATGCCGTCCAGGTCGAATACCGGGAAGCCCTTCAGGATCGGGTTCTCCTGCACCACGTCGTCGTAGACCAGCGACACCGGCTGCGAGGTGTTGAGGCGGAAGTCGGTGTTGCCGTAACCGCGGATGTAGAAGCGCGGGAAGGCGCGGCCGAACGACGATTCGATGTTCAGGCTGGGCACGCGCGCGGACAGGAAGCGCACGTCGTTGCCGCCGGAGCCGAACACCGCGAGCTTTTCGGCGTCGAGCGCGCTGATCGACACCGGCACGTCCTGGATGTTCTCGACCTTGCGCTGCGCGGTGACCTCGACGGTGTCGAGCGTGGCGGCTTCCTTCTCCGCCGGAGTCTGCGCCGCTTCCTGGGCGAAGGCCGGCGCCAGCGGCAGCAGGCCGACGATGGCGAGGGCGAGGCGGTGCGGACGCGGGTGCAGCGGGTTCGGGGACATGGCGAGGTTCCGGGCTGGGTGGTGGGAACGGCGGCGCTGGCACGGCTATGTTGCAAAACGGCATACCCCGCAGCAACCCTTTTTTAACGCATCCCGACCTGCGGCCAATGTGACTTCAGGCGCTTGCGGACATGGCCGCGAGCCGCTGCAATGCCGCGCATCCACCATCCCCGCAGGAGCCCGACCGTGAGCCAGTGGTTTCTCTTCGATACCCGCAGCAACCAGCGCACCGGACCGTTCGACGAAGCCGCCGCGCGCGCGCAGGCGCAGGCCAACCCGGGCCTGCTGTGCTGGCGCGAAGGCATGCGCGAATGGAAGCCGGTGCGCGACGTGCCCGAGTTCGCGGCCGCCGGCGCCAGCCCCGCCCCGCCGCCGCCGCCGGGCAGCGGCGGCCGCCAGCGCGCCGACGAGATCGACTTCCGCATCGTCGGCGGCGACATGCAGTTCGTCGAAGTGGAACTGGACCCGGGCGAGAGCGCGATCGCCGAGGCCGGCGCGTTGATGTTCAAGGACGCCGCGGTGCGCATGGACACCGTGTTCGGCGACGGCTCGGCGAGCTCGGGCGGCGGGATCATGGACAAGCTGTTCAGCGCCGGCAAGCGCGTGATCACCGGCGAAAGCCTGTTCACCACGGTGTTCACCCACGGCGGCAGCGGCAAGGCCAGGGTCGCGTTCGCCGCGCCTTACCCGGGCACGGTGCTGGCGCTGAAGCTGGACGAGCACGGCGGCCGCCTGATCTGCCAGAAGGACAGCTTCCTCGCCGGCGCACGCGGCGTCAGCCTGGGCATCTTCTTCCAGCGCAAGATCCTGACCGGCCTGTTCGGCGGCGAGGGCTTCATCATGCAGAAGCTGGAAGGCGACGGCTGGGTGTTCGTGCACGCCGGCGGCACCGTGGTCGAGCGCGAACTCGCCGCGGGCGAACGCATCGACGTCGACACCGGCTGCGTGGTCGCGTTCCAGGGCCAGGTGAGCATGGACGTGAAGCCGGTCAGCGGCATCAAGAGCCTGTTCTTCGGCGGCGAAGGCATGTTCCTGGCCACGTTGACCGGCCCGGGCAAGGTCTGGCTGCAGTCGCTGCCGTTCTCGCGCCTGGCCGGGCGCATGCTGCAGGCCGCACCGCAGATGGGCGGCGCCAACCGCGGCGAAGGCTCGGTGCTCGGCGGGCTGGGCCGCATCCTCGACGGCGACAACGGCTTCTAGCCGCGGCCGAAGCGCCGCGCGATCAGGTGGTCGAGGCTCGCCTTGCCGGGCCCGGCCATCAGCAGCCAGAACAGCACCAGCACGTACAGCACTTCGTCGAGTTCGACGAACCAGTCGAGCTTCGAATACGCCGGGTCGAGTTGCGACGCGCCCGGCAGTACCACCACGACCAGCGCGATCAGCATGTTGAAGATCATCGGCAGCGTGGCCAGGCGCGTGCCCAAGCCGAGGATCAGCAGCGCGCCGCCGATCAAATCGGTGGCGCCGCTGAGATAGGCGCTGAGCGACGGCCACGGGATGCCCCAGTCGGCGAAGCGCGCGGCGAAGCCTGCGTGGTTCTGCAGCTTGGCCCAGCCGGTCTCGAACCAGAAATAGCCGAACGCCAGCCGCAGCAGCAGCGGCGCCAGCCAGTCGCAACGCGCGGTGAAGCGTAGCAAGACATCGTGGAGGCGCAGCGGCAGGGCCGGCGTCGCCATTCCGGCATCGGCAGCGATCGCGTTTCCGCTTTTTCTCGCATAGGTGGCGCAGCGTTGCATCGTGGTTTCCTCAGGCAGGTGGATCGGTTTGCAGCGCGGCGACCAGTCCGTCGGCCAGCCAGCGCTTGAGCAGGCCGGCGGCGCGCAGGGCTGCGTCGGTTTCGGGGAGGTCGTCGCCGAGCCGTTCGCACAGTTCGGCGAAACCGGCGCCGTCGCGCGCCAGCGCCAGCAGTCCGGCTTCGCCGGGCTCGAGCCTTCGCCAGAACACCTCGAAGCCGCGCCGCCACAGCAGCCAGTCGGCGATCTCGCCGGCGGCGAATGGCGGCAGCGGACGGCCCGCGTTGTGCGCTTCGACCAGCGCGGGAATCGCGGCCGGCAGCGCGCGCAGCCGCATCGCCGGCTGCAACTGCAGGCGCAGCGACGGCCACGCCGCCGGCGGCAAGCGGGCGGCGTCTTCGATCGATGCGACTGGCGCGTCGACCGCATCGAAAACCTCGCCCTGCAGCCATTCGAATTCGGCCAGCTCCGCCCAGCCGGGCGCCGTGCCTTCGCGCTCGCGCAACCAGGCGGCGAAGTGGCGGCCGAAATGGCGCACCGACGGATGCCGCGACGGGTGCGCGCGCAGGTAGCCTTCCGCGAGTTCGCCGAACGCGTCCTCGCCGATCCATGCGTGCAGCACCGGGAAATCGTGGGCGAGCACGTCGGCCAGCCGCAGCCGGTAGGCGTCGGCATAGATGCGCAGGCGCGCATCGCGGCGCTCGGCGGGCAGTTGCGCGGCGACGCCGGCTTCGCCGTGCATCAGCCAGCGCTGCAGCGCGGCCTGGCGTTCGAATAGCGCGGAGGCCGGCGCGTTCATGCCGCCTCGCTCCGCCGCAGCGCCGCAGCGGCGATGTCGCGCGCATGCGCGAGTTCGTCGAGCAGTTCGGCCAGCGGCGGGATGTTGTCGTCGCGCTCGATCATCGCCGGCACCTCGCCGAAGCGGCGCACCGCGTGCGCGTACAGCGCCCAGACCTCGTCGCAGACCGGCGCGTCGTGGGTGTCGACCAGCAGGCCGCTGCCGAGCGCGTCGATGCTGTGCCCGGCGAGGTGGATCTGCTTCACGCTGCCCGCGGGCAGCGCGTCGAGCAGCGCGACCGGGTCGTAGCCGTGGTTGCGGCTGTTGACGTAGACGTTGTTGACGTCGAGCAGCAGCGCGCAGCCGGATTCGGCCACTACCGCGGAAAGGAATTGCGCCTCGTCGAGCGTGTCGCCGGCGAAGCGCAGGTAGCTGGAGACGTTCTCGACCAGGAACTGCGTGCCGAGCGCGTCCTGCACCTGGCGCAGGCGTGCGGCGACGTGGCGCACCGCTTCCTCGGTCTGCGGCAGCGGCAGCAGGTCGTGCAGGTTGACGCCGTCGCCGCCGGTCCAGCACAGGTGGTCGGAGACCAGTCGCGGCTTCACCCGCTTCGCCAGCGCGGCGAGCCGGCGCAGGTAGTCGCGGTCGAGCGGGTCGCGGCCGCCGATGTCCAGCGACACGCCGTGCATCGCCAGCGGATAGCGTTCGCCGATGCGGTCCAGCCAGTGCAGCGCGCGGCCGCCGTCGACCATGTAGTTCTCGCTGATGATCTCGAACCAGTCGGCCGTGCAGTCCATGGACAGCGCGTCCGCGTAGTGCTGCGCGCGCAGGCCCAGGCCGAATCCGTGCAGTCGGTTGTTCATGGCATCGCGTCCGGACGGGGTGGCTCGCTTCCCGCCGCGCGATCGCGCGACGGGAAGCGCGTGGTTCAGTACTTCTTCTCTTCCTGCTGCTTCGCCTCGCCGGCCTTGGCCTGCGGCTTCTCGAAGCGGCCGCCGGCGGTTTGGCACTGCTGCTCGGTGGTTTCGGTGAAACCCTGGCCCTTGCACGCGTTCTGGCCCTTGCAGGCGTTGTTCGCGGTCTTGCACGCGCCCTGGCCCTTGCAGGCGTTGGCGCCCATGCAATGGCCGGTGTCCGCCTTCGCGGCGGTCTGCGCGGCTACCGGCGCGGACATGAACAGGGCCGCGGCGGCCATCGCCACGGACAGTCCGGAGAGGGTTCTGATCTGCTTGTTCACGGGAAATACCTCGATGGTCGGATCGATGGGAATCGGATTGATGGGGAACTGCGCCGCCGCGGCTGCGGGCGGTGCGGAGACATTCCACCCCCGGGCCCGACCGCCGCCTATTCCCGTGCGTTCCGCGGTTATGCCCGTGCGTCCGGACGTCATCGCCGGTTAAGCCTGGCCGGACGATCGGGCATGAACCGGCGCAAACCCGGTCATGGCCGCACCCCCGCGCTTGGCCTACGATGCGGCGCATGGAAGCCGACAGCGCCCCCGCCGAGGTACCGGAGCAGATCGACCGCGTGCTCGAAACGGTGCTCGGCGCGTACCGGATGCGCGTGGAGATCACCGCCGACGTGCGCTATTGCGGCACCTGGTTCGACCGCGAACCGGCCACCGATTACGGCCAGTTCCACCTGGTCACCGAAGGCGAATGCTGGGTCGGCGGCGAGGCGTTCGCCGTGCCGCTGCACCTCGGCGCCGGCGACATGATCGTGTTTCCGTCCGGCGTGCGTCACCTGCTGTCGTCGAGCGCGGACGCGCACCTGCCGGAAGCCGCCTGCGACCCGACCGACACCTGCATGCTGTGCGGCGAGCTGGAGTTCCTCGGCGGCAGCGGCAACCCGATCATCAGCGCCCTGCCCGCGTACTTCGTCGTGCGTTCGCGCGAAAGCGGCGAGGAATTCCGCCAGCTCGCCGCGCTGCTCGCCGCCGGCAGCCGCGACCGCCGCTGGGGCCGCCAGGTGGTGCAGAACAAGCTGGCCGATTCGCTGTTCACGATGGCGGTGTGCGAATACGTGCGCTGCGCCGACGAACCGCGCGGCCTGCTCGCCGCGCTGTGCGATGCGCGCCTGTCGAAGGCGCTGGCGGCGGTGCACGAGCGCCCCGGCGAGGACTGGACGATCCAGTCGATGGCGCACGCCGCGGGCATGTCGCGCACCTCGTTCGCCGAACTGTTCGCGCACACCGTCGGCATGCCGCCGATCCAGTACCTGGCGCACTGGCGCGCGACCGAAGCGCGGCGCCTGCTGAAGAACCGGCGTTTCTCGGTCGCCGCCGTCGCCGAGATGCTCGGCTACCGCAGCGAGGCCGCGTTCCGCCGCTTCTTCAAGCGCCTCGAGGGCGTCGGCCCGGGGCACGTGCGCAGCCACGGCGACGACGCGGACGCGGGCTGATCGCCCGGACGCCCCGCGTCAGTCCGCGCGCAACGCGCCGGTCTCGCGGATCTCGACGGCCACGCCGTCGATCTCCCCCGGGATTTCCATGCGCAGGCGCCCGCTCGCCTGCTGCACCGAGACGATGATGCCGTTGCCACCGCTGGCGGTGCGGCCGATGCCGACCGCGACCACGTCCGGCAGCGCCAGCCAGCGCGCCTCGTGCGCCTGCTTGACCGCGCGGATCTCGGCGATGGCGGCTTCGGGCGGCGGCTCGGCATCGATCATGGCAGGTCCACCTGCAGCGCTGCGAACACGTTCTGGATGCGGTTGATTACCGTGGTGTTGGTGCTGCCGGCGAACAGCAGGCCAACCAGGCGGTTGTCCATGTCGAGGATCGCCGACCCGCTGTCGCCGCCCTGGCTCATCGCGCCGGCCATCAGCTGGTCGGTGAAGGTCGCGGTACGGCCGGAGCCGTAGTCGACCTGCGCGGTCACGTCGACCTGCTCGATCTCGCCCGTGGTCAGCCCGGTGGTGCGCCCGCTCTTGCGGATCGGCATGCCCAGCCCGCCGTCGGCGACGCCGGCGATGCGGCCGATTTCGAGGATGTCGGCGCTGACGCTGGATGGATCCAGCGGCGCGGCAATCGCGCAATCGACCAGATTGGTCGCGGCGGGCGCCGCCTCGCGCACCGCACGCAGCCGCGTGCGGCTGCCGACCGCGGCGGCGGCGGCATTCAGCATCCCGGCCGCGATGCCGCCGATCGGGCACGGGCTTTCGCCGCCATCGCCACCGCCATTTCCGTCGCCATCCGCGCCGTCGAAGACGATCGGCGCCCACTCCACCAGCCGCGCGATCTGGTCGGCCGGATCGCGGCCGCCGTCGGCCGGACCGGGCTGCAGGATCGCGTCGCCGACACTGGCGTCGTTGCTGTTGGCCAGCACGTGGTTGTTGGACAGGATGTGCGGGTTGCCGCTCTTCAGCACCAGGCAGCCGAGCGTGCCGGCGGTGATGCCGACGTGGCCGATGCTGACCCCGCCCGGCGCCGGACGCACGCGGCCGGTGCGCGACTGTTGCGCGAAGATCGGCCCACTCTGCACCACGTCGGTCGGCACGCCCTGCACCGTCGCCGGGATGCGATCGCGCAACGCCAGCGACTCGAGCGGACGCTTCGCGCGCACCGAACATACGATCGCCAGGTCGCCAGTCGCGCGGCCGCCCGTGCGCTTGTAACCGACGCCCACTGCGACGACGTTGCGCCGCGCCAGCAGTCCGTTGCATGCGCCGGCATGCACGCGCCGTACTTCATTCAACGAGGCAGCCATGGCGCTTCTCCCGTGAAGTTTCGGCGCCTGCAGCTTGGCACCATTCGCCGCTTCAGGGTTAACCGCGACGAAACTCGCAGGGTTCAGCGATGTGCGCGTTGCGTTTCGCGCAGGTGAAAGACGCGGCGCGCGGCCTACGGCTGCAGGTGGCCGAACGGCAACGCGCCCGCCTGCTTCACCGTGCGCAGCACGAAGCTCGAATTGGCGTCGGCGACGCCGGCGTCGTTGAGCAGCTTGTCGAGCAGGAAGCGCGAGAAGTGCTCCAGATCCTGCACGACGACGTGCAGCAGGTAGTCCATGTCGCCGGTCAGCGCATGGCAGGCGACGACCTCGTCCCAGTCGTTGACCGCGGCGACGAAGCGCTCGATCGCCGGCTGTTCGTGTTTCTCCAGCTGCACGCGGACGAAGGCCTGCAGGCCCAGCCCGACCGCGCGCGGGTCGATCCGTGCCGCGTAGCCGGCGATGACGCCGCCGGCCTCGAGCCGCTGGATGCGGCGCAGGCACGCCGACGGCGACAGGTTCACCTGCGCGGCGATCTCGGCGTTGGTGGCGCGGCCCTGCCGCTGCAGCAGGCCGAGCAGGCGCAGGTCGGTGCGGTCGAGGGTGACGGTTTCGTTCATTGTTGCTTCGCAGCATTACATGACGCAACAAGATTGCGCAGAAAACGGCATATTACGCAACTTTGCAAGCCCGTTGCGCGGTTTCGGCGCTAGCATCGGATTCGAAACCATTCCCGGATTCCTGCCATGAACCAGCCCCGCCGCGTCGAGAACCAGCTGACCGACAAGGGCTACGTGCCGGTGTACACCACCGCCGTGGTCGATCAGCCGTGGGCCGACTACAGCGCCGCCGACCACCGCACCTGGGGCACGCTGTACCGGCGCCAGCGCGAGCTGCTGGTCGGCCGCGCCTGCGACGAATTCCTGCAGGCGCAGGACGCGATGGGCATGGACGCGGCACGGATCCCGCGCTTCGACCAGTTGAACGAAGTGCTGGGCGCGACGACCGGCTGGACCCTGATCGGCGTCGAGGGCCTGCTGCCGGAACTGGATTTCTTCGAGCACCTGGCCAACCGCCGCTTCCCGGTGACGTGGTGGATCCGCCGCCCGGAGCAGATCGACTACATCGCCGAGCCGGACCTGTTCCACGACCTGTTCGGCCACGTGCCGCTGCTGATGAACCCGCTGTTCGCCGACTACATGCAGGCCTACGGCAAGGGCGGGGTGAAGGCGCACGGGATCGATCCGGATGCGCTGCAGTTCCTGACCCGCCTGTACTGGTACACCGTGGAATTCGGCCTGATCGACACGCAGGACGGGCTGCGCATCTACGGCGCGGGCATCGTGTCGTCGAAGGGCGAGTCGCTGTATTCGCTGGAATCGCCGGCGCCCAACCGCATCGGCTTCGACCTGGAGCGGATCATGCGCACCCGCTACCGCATCGACACCTTCCAGAAGACCTATTTCGTCATCGACAGCTTCGAGCAGCTGATCGACGCCACGCGCCCGGACTTCACCCCGATCTACGCGCGGCTGGCGGGGCAGGAGGCGATCGCCGCGGGCGACGTGCTGGACAGCGACCGCGTGATCACGCGCGGGACGGGCGAGGGTTGGGCCAAGGACGGCGACGTCTGATCGCCTCTCACCTCAAACGCAAGGCGGGTTAAAACCCGCCCTGCGCCACCCCGAAATTCATAGGGCGGGTTTTAACCCGCCTTGCGTGTTCCCACGTATCCGGTATCGGTTTCGGCATGGCGAAGCCCGCCCGCGAAGCAGCGCTGGCCGCTACGGCCGGACCACGCCGGCGAGCGACAGCAGGAAAAGCAGGCCGCCGATGAACGCGACGACGGCATGGGGCAGCGCCACGTGCGGCCAAAGCAGGAACCGGGTCCAGCCTTGGTGGCCGCCGGCACCCCAGTGGCGGAACCAGGTGGTTCCTATCTGAAACGGCGCGGAAAGCGCTTGCGTACCGGCGAAGTGGCGCTCGATGGCTTCCGCGCGCTTGTAGTACCCGGCCTGGAACGACTTCCAGATCGCTTCCAGCAGCCAGAACAGCAGGGCGCTGACGAAGGCCACCAGGAACACCACGTGCGCATGGCTCGCCAGCGCGCTGGCGATCGCGGCGAGACTGAAGGTGACGCTCCAGGCCTTGATGGTGAGCGCGCGCGAATCGAAGTCCTCGATGACCTTCTGCACGTAGAAGTACTCGGCCTGGAGCGCTGCATCCAGCTGGTCGTCTTTCATGGGCCATCCCCGGGACCGGAGGCTGGATTGGAGCGTAGCGCAAACCCGGCATCGGGGGTGTCGGGTTTTACCGCCCGGCCCGCCGCGACGCATCGATCGGCCGCCCGCTAGAATCCCCTCAATGGACGCCCCCGCCGATTTCATCGAAGTCTATCCCGACGCGGTCGGCCACGACGACTGCGCGGCCATCGTCGCGCGCCTGCGCCAGAGCCCGCAGCTGCAGCCGGGCCGGATCGGCGGCGGCGTGTTCCCCGAGCTCAAGCACAGCCGCGACCTGCGCATCAGCGGCAATCCGGAATGGCAGGACGTCGACGCGCGGCTGCAGCAGGCGGTGTTCGCCGGCCTGCTGCGCTACCTGCGCAAGTTCCCGCAGGCGCTGATCTCGCCGCTGATGCTGCAACAGCCCGGCGCCGACGGCCAGCCGCGCCGGCTGCAGGCCGAGGACTTCGAGCGGATGCCCGATGCCGCCATCGCCGACCTGGCCCGCACCTGCCTGCGTCCCGCCGCGATCAACCTGCAGTGGTACGCGGCCGGCGAAGGCGGCTATCCGTACTGGCATTGCGAGCTGTACCCGCGCGACGCCAACGCGGAGACGCTGCACCGCCACCTGCTGTGGACGCTGTACCTCAACGACGGCTTCGACGAAGGCGAAACCGAATTCCTGTTCCAGCAGCGCAAGGTCGCGCCGCGCGCCGGCAGCCTGCTGTTCGCGCCGACCGCGTTCACCCACACCCATCGCGGCAACCGCCCGCGCAACGGCGACAAGTTCATCGCGACCAGCTGGATCCTGTTCCAGTCGGCGCAGCACCTGTTCGCGGCGGGCTGAACCCGCCCGGCGCTTCGCGCCTTTCCTCCCTCCCGCGCCGGGGAGAGGAAGCTCAGAACAGTTCGCCCTGCGGCGACGGCTTCCGCGGCGGAACGAACTTCGTGCAATCCATCGCGCCGTACCAGTGCCGGTCGTAGCCGAAGCGCTTCTTCGCCAGTTCGAAGCGCCGCGCCAGCAGGTCCGCGAACACGCCCTCGCCGCGGAAACGCTTGCCGAAGGTCGCATCGTAGTCCTTGCCGCCGCGTTGCTGGCGGATCGCGCTCATCACGTGCGCGGCGCGGTCCGGCACGTGCGCCTGCAGCCAGTCGCGGAACAGCGGCGCGACCTCGTGCGGCAGGCGCAGCAGCACGTAGCCGGCCGCGGTCGCGCCGGCGCCGCGCGCGGCTTCCAGCACCGCTTCGAGTTCGCGGTCGTTCACCCACGGAATCGCCGGCGCGAACATCACCCCGACCGGTACGCCGGCGCCGGCCAGCGCGCGCACCGCGCGCAGCCGCGAATGCGGCGCCGACGCGCGTGGCTCCAGCTTCGACGACAGCTGGTTGTCGAGCGTGGTGATCGACAGGAACACTCGCACCAGGTTCTCGCGCGCCATCGGCGCGAGCAGGTCGAGGTCGCGTTCGACCAGCGCGTTCTTGGTGATCAGCGAGAGCGGATGCCGGGTTTCCGCCAGCACTTCGATGATGCGCCGGGTCAGTTGCAGCTTGCGCTCGGTCGGCTGGTAGGCGTCGGTGTTGATGCCCAGCGCGATCGGGCTGACCTGGTAGCCGGGCCTGGCCAGTTCTTCGCGCAGCACTTCCGGCGCGTTGGTCTTGGCGAAGATCTTCGTTTCGAAGTCGAGGCCCGGCGACAGGTCGAGGTAGGCATGCGACGGCCGCGCGAAGCAGTACGAACAGCCGTGCTCGCAACCGCGGTACGGATTCAGCGATTGCGAGAACGGAATGTCCGGCGACTGGTTGCGGCTGATCACGCTGCGCGCGCGTTCCTCGCGGACTTCGGTCTGCGGCGCGGACTCGATCTCGCCTTCGCGGTCGCGCTCGTGCCAGCCATCGTCGGCCTTTTCGGCGATGGTCTTGGCGTAACGACCCGGCAGCCATCCGGTCGAGCCGCGGCCCTTGATCGCCTGTCCCCGGTGCGTGCCTTCGCCTTCGTGCATGCGGCCACCCTACTCCCGCGCCGTCTCAGTTGCGGCGACACGACGGTTGCTTTGTCGGCGCGTCTGGGCGCAACCGCCGCGCCCAGACGCGCCGCAGAGGGTTTCACGGGGCGACGGCCTTCGCGGCCGCGCCCCTGCGGGCCGCCACAAGGTGCAGCCCGCGACAATAGAATGCGGACATGCCGGGAACCCTTCACGACCTCTGGACCACCTTCTGGGCGATCCCGCATATCCGCAGCTGGATCACCCTCGCGTGGCTGCTGTACCTCGTGCCGCTGTGCGCCTGGATCGTGCTGCAGAAGCGCGAGCCGGTGGCGACGCTGAGCTGGCTGCTGTCGCTGTCGCTGCTGCCTTACCTGGGCTTCGCGATCTACTTCCTGTTCGGCCCGCAGAAGATCGTGCGCCAGAACCTGCGCCGCCACCTCGCGCGGCGCGGCATGGGCGAACATGCCGCGTTGTGCCCGGCCGATGCCGACTGCGCCGAGCTGGCCCTGCTGGCGCAGGCGACGACCGGGCTGCCGCCTTCGACCGCCACCGCCGCGCAGCTGCTGATCGACGGCGGCGCGACCTACGAGGCGATCCTCGACGCGGTCGCCACCGCGCGCAACCACGTGCACCTGGAGTACTACATCTTCGAGCCCGACCGCACCGGCACGCGGCTGCGCGACGCGCTGGTCGAACGGGCGAAGGCGGGCGCCAAGGTGCGCCTGCTGCTCGATGCGGTGGGCTCCTCGCGGGTCGGGCGCCGCTTCCTGCAGCCGCTGCTCGACGCCGGCGGCGAGTTCGCCTGGTTCCACCCCTCGCGGCTGCACCTGTTCGCGCGGCCGTGGCTGAACCTGCGCAGCCACCGCAAGATCGTCGTCGTCGACGGCCGCATCGCCTTCACCGGCGGCATCAACATCACCGACGAGGAAGACGAGCGTTTGCGCGACGACGCCTACCGCGACCTGCACCTGCGCCTGGAAGGCGAGATCGTGCGCAGCGTGCAGCAGGTCTTCGTCGAGGACTGGGCCTACGCCAGCGGCCACGGGCGCCGGCACTTCGTCGGCACCCACCTGTGGCCGCACGACCGCGTGCAGGACGGCGGCGGCATCTCCGTGCAGACCCTGGTGTCGGGGCCGGATTCGTCGTGGGAGGCGATCCACCGCCTGCACGTCGGTGCGATCCACGAAGCGAAGCGCCGGGTGTGGCTGGTCACGCCGTACTTCGTGCCCGGCGAGGCCGCGCGCATGGCGCTGACCTCGGCCGCGCTGGGCGGGCTCGACGTGCGCGTGCTGGTGCCGCGGATCAGCGACTCGCGGCTGGTGACATGGGCGGCGCGCTCGTATTACGACGAATTGCTGGCGGCCGGCGTCGAAGTGCGCGAGTACGGCCCGCGCATGCTGCACAGCAAGGTGCTGCTCTGCGACGACAACCTGGCCATCGTCGGCAGCGCGAACTTCGACAACCGCAGCTTCCGCCTGAACTTCGAGCTGTCGATGCTGTTCCGCGACCCGTCGTTCTGCGCGACGCTGGCGCAGTTCCTCGAGCGGGAACTGGCCCGCGCGCAGCGGGTCGACCCGCGCCGCCCGCGACCGCCGTGGCGCGACCGCCTGCCGGAGGCGCTGGCCCGGCTGGCCTCGCCGCTGTTGTGATCGCGAGTTGCGACCGCTGCCGCTGCGCAACGGCGCCGAAGCGGTAAACTGCCGGCCACCGTCCGCATGGGGTTGCGAGCATGTACTGGCTGTTCCTGCTGTTCGCCATCGGCGCCCTGGCCGTGGCCTTCACCACCACGTCGACCGTGGTGCTGCTGCTGTGCCTGCTGGTCTCGTTGGCCTGCTTCGTGGCCTGGGCGATGGGCTTCTATTCGGCGCGGGTCGGCAGCGTGCGCGACAACGCGGCGCCGATGATCGACCCGGTGGAACTGCGCCGCCTGCGCGAACAGGCCGAGGCGCGCAAGGCCGCGGCCGAGCAGCAGTCGCCGGGCGAGGGCTGAACCGTACCGCTTCGCGATGGCCCTGCTCAGCGTCAACGTCAACAAGATCGCCGTGCTGCGCAATTCGCGCGGCGGCGGCGAGCCGAGCGTGCTGCGCGCGGCGACGGCCTGCCTCGACGCCGGTGCGCACGGCATCACCGTGCACCCGCGCCCGGACCAGCGCCACGTCCGCGCCAGCGACGTCGACGCGCTGGCCGAGCTGACCGCGCGGCGCGGGGTCGAATTCAACATCGAGGGCAACCCGTTCGCGCCGCCGCGCGAAGGCTATCCGGGCTTCGTCGAACTGTGCCGGCGTGCGCGCCCGGCGCAGGCGACGCTGGTGCCGGACGGCGACGGGCAGATCACTTCCGACCACGGCTTCGACTTCGTCCGCGACGGCGAACGGCTGCGCCCGCTGGTCGCGGAACTGAAGTCGCTCGGCTGCCGGGTCAGCCTGTTCGCCGACGCCGGTTGCGCGGGGCTGGAACAGGCCGCCGCCTGCGGCGCCGACCGCATCGAAATCTACACCGGGCCGTTCGCCGACGCCCACGCGCGCGGCGACGCGCGCGACGCACTGGCGCTGTGCGCGGATACGGCGCGGCGGGCGCAGGCATTGGGGCTCGGCGTCAACGCCGGCCACGACCTGAGCCAGCATAACCTCGGCGACTTTTTGCGCGCGGTGCCGGACGTGCTCGAAGTGTCGATCGGCCACGCATTGATCGGCGAGGCGTTGTACGCCGGGCTGGACGCGACGGTGCGCGCCTACCTGGCGATCCTCGCAGCGCGCTGAGCGATGCGGGCTACGGCTGGGCCACGCTGATGTTGTCGATGCCGCGCCGTTGCGCCTCGGACAACAGCGTCGCCAGCCGCTGGTAATCGGCATCCGGCTGCGCGCGCACCACCAGCAGGCTGCGCGGGTCCGACGCCACCGCGGCTTCGATCCGCAGCCATAGCGCCGCGTCGTCCAGCGCGCGTTCCTCGAGCCGGTAGCTGCCCTCGCCGGTGATGCCGACCTCGAGCGTCGTCGGTTTCCTGTCTTCCCTGGTATCGACGGGCTGCGGCAGGCTGGCCGCGAGCGGCCGCGCGACCATCGGCGCGGCGACGATGAAGATGATCAGCAGGACCAGCATCACGTCGATCAGCGGCGTGATGTTGATCTGCGCGACCGGACTGCCGGGGATGCTGCGGGAGAAAGCCATGGCGCACTCTCCTTCGCTGTGGGTCGCTGCCGACGCTACGCCGGTCCACGAGGCCGTGCAAACCCCCTCCTGTGCCGGAGCGGAGGCACGCGAAATCGCCGGGAGCAGCCAATGGCATCGCGCCGGCGACGGCCCGGAGGGTCGCCGCCATGGATGGCGGCAACAAAAAAACGCCGCCCGGAGGCGGCGTTTCGAAGGCGTCATGTGCGGTGCTGCGGGATTACTCGACGAACTTGATCTTCAGCATCTTGGCGTTCTTGGCCGCGGCCAGGACCTTCGCCATGACGTCGTAGTGCGAATCCGCGCTGGCGTTGATCAACAGGTCCGGCTGGTTGGTCGGATCGCGCTGCACCTCGTTCTCCATCATGCTCTGCAGCGCCGACACCGCGACCGGGCTGTTGTTCCAGTACACCGTGTTCGACGCGTCGATGCGCAGGTCGATCGGTGGCGGCGGCTCCTGCGTCTGCGGCGGCGGGTTGATCACGCGCTGCGGCAGGTCCACGTCGATCGGGTAGGTGGTGATCGGCGCAGTCACGATGAAGATGATCAGCAGGACCAGCATCACGTCGATCAGCGGCGTGACGTTGATCTCCGACATCGGGCCCTTGTTGCTGCCGGTAGAAAATGCCATGGCTCAGCGCCCCTTTTCCTTGATCGAGACGAAGCCGATGTCGAGCATGCCCTGGCTGGTCGCGATCTTGGTGATCTCGTTGATCGTGCCCATCTTGGTGGTCTTGTCGCCACGCAGGTTCAGCGGCGGCTGCGGGGTCAGCTGTGCGGCGCTGGACAGGCGCGACTCCAGGATTTCCTTGGTGATCGGCTCGTCGTTCCAGAACAGCGAGCCGTCTTCCTTCACCGCGACGGTGATCGGGCCGACGCGCTTGTCGAGCTCTTCCTTGTCCGGCACGAAGTTCGTTTCCGGCAGCTCGACCTTCACCTTGTGCGACATCAACGGCGCGGTGATGATGAAGATGATCAGCAGCACCAGCATCACGTCCACCAGGGGCGTGACGTTGATGTCGGTCATCGGACCACTGCTGTTACCACTACTGAAGGCCATTTCCGGGCTCCGTCAAATCTGACTTGCGGGTTCTCGCTCGGCGACGCGCGTCTTACTTGACGCGCGAGCCGGTGGCGAAGAAGTCGTGCAGGTCGTGCGCGAAGGTGTCGAACTTGGCGATGGTCGCGGCGTTGTTCTTGCTGAAGAAGTTGTAGGCGAACACCGCCGGGATCGCGACGAACAGGCCGATCGCGGTCATGATCAGCGCCTCGCCCACCGGGCCGGCGACCGCGTCGATCGAGGCCTGGCCGGTGGCGCCGATGCGGATCAGCGCGCCGTAGATGCCCCACACGGTGCCGAGCAGACCGACGAACGGCGCGGTCGCGCCGACGGTGCCGAGCAGGGTCATGCCGCTCTGCAGGTTGCCGCTTTCGCGGGTCACCGCCTGGCGCAGCGCGCGGTCGACGAATTCGGAACGGCTCAGCGATTCGCCGAGGCCGGTGCCCGCGGTGCCGGCGCGCTGGTGGTGCGCGGCGGCCTGGGCGGCGTCGAGGGCGATCTTCGAGAACGGTTCGTTCTTCGGCTGTTCTTCCATCAGGCGGATCGCGTCCTGCGCGTTCGGCGTGTCCCAGAACGCGTTGACCACGCGGTCGGCCTGGCCCTTCAGGCGGACGTTGCGCAGCGCGTTGATGACGGTCCAGTACCAGGACAGCGCGGACATGACGACCAGGGTCAGCAGCACGGCCCAGGAGACCGCGAACTCGCCCGGCTTGCTGGTCATTTCGCCGATCAGGTGCTCGAAGCCCATCTGCGTGAGGGCATTCGCGGCATTGTTGCCCCCGGCTGCGGCGGCGATGAGGATTTCTTGCAGCATGACGCGTACCTTTGTTTGATGATTGAGATGTTGCGGAGACTAGCGTTCGGTTGGTTAACCGGTTCTTTTGAAACGTGGAGGCTTTGGTAAATCGGTTCGGCTCGGTCAGCCGCCCAGCTTGAAGTCGACCGGCACGCGCACGCGTCCCGCCGCCTTCTGGCCGTTGACGATCGACGGATTGAAGCGCCACTTGCGTGCGGCTTCCATCGCGGCGCGGTCGAGGTCGCGGTTACGGCTGGACTTCTCGACCGAAACCTTGGTGACGTTGCCGTTGGCGTCGACGTCGATGATCAGGATCACCGTGCCCTCGATGCCGGCGCGCTGCGCGGCCGGCGGGTAGCGCGGCGGATTCATGTTCTTCGAGGAGATGTCGACGCTGGCGCCGATGTCGGCCACGGGGGCCGGCGGGGCCGGCGGGGCCGGCGGCACGTAGGTGTCGGCCGGACGCGGCTCGGCGATCTCGATCGGCGGCGCCTCGGGCGGCGGCGGCAGCGGGGTCGGCTTCGGCGGCGCCAGGTTCTTGACCGGCGGCGGCGGGGTTTCCGGCTTGGGCGGCGGCGGCGGCGGCGGCGGCGGCGGCGGCGGCGCATCGACGATGGTGACGATGGTCTTCTGCTCTTCCTGCTTTTCCGCCTGCGGAGCCACGGCCGGGATCAACAGCAGCATGAACACCGCCGCGTGCAGGGCGATGACGAAGGCCATGCCGATGATGCGCGGCCAGTTCAGGCCTTCCGGCCCCTCGTCCTGTTGATACCTATTGATGACCAGTTGTTCAGCCATGCAGCGTGACTCGTTTCTGGGCGGGTGCCGCATGGCACCCGGTTTCCGTGGACCGCGACGTTTCCGTCGCGGGAATTTCCAAGCTTATACAATCCAGCGATTGGATACCATTGTTTTCTCCGCCGGACCGCCTGGCGGCGGTACGCCGGCTCAATTTTTCAGCGCGAGGATTTTCCGGGCGTCCTCCGGCTTCTTGACGCCCTTGTCCAGCGCCGACTGGGCCGCCTGCTTGGCCTCGGCGATGCGGCCTTCCTGGTGCAGCACCCTGGCCAGGTTCAGGTAGGTTTCGCCGTTCGGCGCCAGCGGCGCCGCCTTCTTCCACGCATCGATCGCCTGCGGGATCTGCTCGGAGTAGTAATACGACTGCGCCAGCGCGATGTAGGTCTGGTGGTCGGGCTTGAGCACGCCCTTCTGCAGGCCCTCGTTGATCACCGCGATCGCTTGCTTCTCCTTGCCCTCCATGTTGGCGTAGGTGATGTAGAGCTGGCGATAATCCCTGTCCTCGGTCAGCTGCCCGGCGGCGCGCAGCTTCTCCAGCACCGTGGCGGCCTTGTCCATCTGGTCGGCCTGCTGGTAGACCGAGACCAGGTTCAGCTGCGCCTTCTTGTCGTCCGGGGCCTTGGCCGCCAGCTGCTCGGCGAGCTGGATGGCTTCGGCGCTCTGTCCGGCATCGGCGTACGAAGCCATCAGCAGCTGTACCCATGCGTTCTGTGGTTGCGGCGTTGCGTCGATGGCCTGCTTCAGCACCACGACGGCGTCCTTCGGCCGCTGGGCGTAGTAGAGCGCCTGGCCCTTGATGACCAGGTGTTCCGGATCCTGCGACTTGCTCTCGGCGAAGAACCTGTCGAGCGTGGCCAGCGCCTCGGTGTACTGGTCGTCCTGCATCTGCAGTTGGGCCAGGAACAGCATCGCGCCGAAGTGGTTGTCGTTCGACAGCTGGTTCAGTTCGATCGCTTTCTGCACGCTCGCCTTCGCGGTGGCGGTATCGTCGAGGTTGTAGGCGATCTGTCCCGCGAGGAAATTGACCAGCGCCTTGTCGTAGTCGGTCGCGCTCGAATCGGCCAGCAATTCGTCGGCCAGCGGCTTGGCTTCCTCGAACTTGCTGTCGTTGAAGGCGTCGATCAGCTTCTGCATCTTCTTGCCGAGCTTCTTCGAGCCCTTGCCTTGCGGTTCGGCACGGGTGGCGTTCGGATAGCGCTTCTCGGCTTCGCCACCCTTCTTCTTGCTGTGACGTCGCTCTTCGCGCGCCTGCTGTGTGTCGCGATCCTGCCTCAGCCGCTCGTTGTTCGTCTGCTGCGCATCGTTCCGCGCCTCCTGCGCGGCGCGCTCCCGGACGTTTTGCTCGTTTCTGGTCTCTTGTGCCGCGACATCCGCGGCCGCGGTGCCCCCGGCAAGCAGGCCGGCGACGGCCAGGGTCAGCAGGTTTCGTTTGAAATTGCGCGACAGCATCGGTTCACCTCGACGAATTACAAGCGGATGCGCTGCGGGCTGGGCGGCGCGGGGAACAGGGGGTGGCAACGCTAGCAGAAACCCGTGGAAACCGGAATCCGCACAACGGCTGCTCGCGTGCTGCTCAACCGCAGCGCGGCGCGCGCCCGGACGCGCGCGCCTGCTGGTAGGTCGGCGCCAGCGCCGGCGCGTCCTGCTGCATCTTCCTGATCCGCGCGGCCGGATCGGGATGGGTCGAAAGCCACTGCGGCGGGCGGCTGCCGCCGGCCGCGATCATGTTCTGCCACAGGTTCACCGCCTGCGCCGGGTCGAAGCCGGCCTGCGCCATCAACCGCTGCCCGACCACGTCGGCCTCGCTTTCCTGTTCGCGCGAACCCGGCAGCAAAAACGCGGCTTGCGCGGTCATCCCGCCCAGCTGGTTGACCGTGTTCGCCGCGCCGGAACCGTATTTCGCCCCGGCCAGCGCGCCGAGGATGCCGAGCCCGGCCTGCGCGCCCATCTGCCGGGTGATGCGCTCCTCGTGGTGGCGCGAAATGACGTGGCCGATCTCGTGGCCCAGCACCGCGGCGAGCTGGTCCTGGTTCTTGGCCACGGTGAAGATGCCGGTGTTGACCCCGACCTTGCCGCCTGGCAGGGCGAAGGCGTTGGGTTCCTTGTCGTCGAACAATGCGGTCTCCCACGCGGTGCCGCGCCATTGCGCCGGCAGCTGCGCGACCAGCGCGTTGACCACGCAGGTGACGTAGGCGTTCTGGCTGCCGCCGGCGACGACCTTTTCCTTGGCCTTGGTTTCGGCGAAGGCCTGCGCGCCGAGCTGGTTGAGTTCCGCCTGCGAAACGCCGCCGACCATCTGCTTGCGGCCGGTCGGCGAGGTGGTGGTGGCGCAGGCGCCGAGCAGGACGGCGACCGCGAGTACGAGCATCCGTGGCTTCATGCCCAATCCCCTTCAGTGGGAAGTCCGGTGAGGGCGGAAGTGTGTGCGGAGCAGCCTTAACTTTTCGTCAAACCGGGGCGGTCGACAGCTGCAGCGCCAGCAGCGCCACGGCATTGTTCAGCGCATGCGCGGCGATCGGCGCCCACAGCGTGCCGGTGCGCCGGTACAGCCAGGCGAAGGCCGCGCCCATCAGGCCGTAGGTGGTCCACAGCAGCAGGGTTGCCGGGGCGCTGTTGGCGGTGAGGCCGGGCATTTCGTGCATGAAGGCGAAGCAGGCGCTGCTGAGCACGAGGCCCAGCCACGGCCGGCCGGCCGCCCACAGGCGACCGAACAGCACGCGGCGGAACAGCAGTTCCTCGTAGGCGGGTGCCAGCAGCACCACGAACAGGGTGACGAACAGCGGGCTGGAGGCCATCGCCTGTTCGATCGGCGCGATGTTGGTCGGTTCGGGCGCGAAGCCGGCGGTACGGCCCAGCGCGGTCAGGCCGTTGCTGAAAGCGAACACGGCCGCCGTGGTCAATCCGATCCAGCCCCACGTGCCGGGCTTGCGGATCGCGGCAAAGGACATGGCGCGCTCGGCGGCGCTGGCGCGACGACGCCAGAAGTACGGCACCGCCGCGGCGACCGCGGTGTTGAACAGCGTCATCCACAACATCGCCAGGCCGCCGGGTCGGCCAATCGCGGCCGTCAGCGCCTGCATGTCCTGCGCGTCGACGCCCTGCACCGCGACCTGCACCGCGCGGATCATCGCCCATGCGATGCCGGTCAGCACCGACATCGCCAGGAGCACGACGACGGCGATGGCGAGGTCGACGAAGAAACCGCCGATCGCGCCGCGCCGCGCCAATGCGTCCGGCCGCGCTGCGGCGACGGGCTGCGGGTTGTCTTCCATGGCCGGACTTCCTGTCGGCGACGACACCAGCTCAGACGTCAAGGTTGGCGACCTTCAGCGCGTTGTCTTCGATGAAATCGCGGCGCGGTTCGACCACGTCGCCCATCAGCGTGCTGAAGATCTGGTCGGCGGACACCGCGTCCTCGATCCGCACCTGCAGCAGGCGCCGCGTGTCCGGGTTGACCGTGGTTTCCCACAGCTGCTCCGGGTTCATTTCGCCGAGGCCCTTGAAGCGCTGGATCTGCCGGCCCTTCTTCGCTTCCTCCAGCAGCCAGGCCTGCGCCTCGGCGAAGCTGGACACCGGCTGCGCCTTGTTGCCGCGCACGATCTGTGCGCCGTCGCGGATCAGGCCGTGCAGCAGCGACGCGGCTTCGCGCAGCGGGCGCAATTCGCCGCTTTCGAACACCGCCAGCGGCAGCACCTGCACCAGTTCCTCGCCCATGTGCCGGCGCGTGGCCAGCAGCGCGGCCGGATGCGATTCGGTCGCCGGCTGCAGCTGCAGCGCGTAGCGCGGGCTGCCGAGGCTGCCGCGGTTGAGCTTCTTCTCCAGCGCGTCGAGTTCGTCGCGTCCGCCACCGCTCTGCTGCAGGTATTCGGCATCGAGCGGGGCGAAGTCGAGCAGCGCGTCGAGCAGCGCCGGATCGTAGCGGTGCGCGTTGCGGGCGATCGCCTCGCGCGCGTTCGCGTAGACGAGCAGCAGCTTCTCCAGCGCCTCGCCGGAAATCGGCGGCTCGCCCGTGGCCGGGATCAGGCCCGCGCCCTCGACCGCGCTGTTGGCGAGGTAGGCGTTCAGCGCCGCGTCGTCCTTCAGGTACAGCTCGCTCTTGCCCTGCTTGAGCTTGTACAGCGGCGGCAGGCCGATGTAGACGTGGCCGCGCTCGATCAGTTCCGGCATCTGCCGGTAGAAGAACGTCAGCAACAACGTGCGGATGTGCGAGCCGTCGACGTCGGCGTCGGTCATGATGATGATGCGGTGGTAGCGCAGCTTGTCCGGGTTGTACTCGTCCTTGCCGATGCCGGTGCCCAGCGCGGTGATCAGCGTGCCGACCTCGGCACTGGCGAGCATGCGGTCGAAACGCGCGCGCTCGACGTTGAGGATCTTGCCGCGCAGCGGCAGCACCGCCTGGTTCTTGCGGTTGCGGCCCTGCTTGGCCGAACCGCCGGCCGAGTCGCCCTCGACGATGAACAGTTCGCTGTGCGCCGGATCCTTCTCCTGGCAGTCGGCCAGCTTGCCGGGCAGCCCGGCGATGTCGAGCGCACCCTTGCGTCGGGTCAGGTCGCGCGCCTTGCGCGCGGCTTCGCGCGCACGCGCGGCGTCGACGATCTTGCCGACGATGGCGCGCGCCTCATTGGGGTTTTCCTGCAGGAATTCCTCGAGCTTGGCGCCGAACACGCTGTCGGTGACCGGGCGCACTTCCTCGGTGACCAGCTTTTCCTTGGTCTGCGAGGAAAAACCCGGATCCGGCACCTTGACCGACAGCACCGCGACCATGCCTTCGCGCATGTCCTCGCCGGACAGCGTGACTTTTTCCTTCTTCGCCGCGCCGGTCTGCTCGATGTACTTGTTCAGCACGCGGGTCAGCGCCGCGCGGAAGCCGGTCAGGTGGGTGCCGCCGTCCTTCTGCGGGATGTTGTTGGTGAAGCAGAACATCGTTTCCTGGTAGGCGTCGGTCCACTGCAGGGCGACGTCCACGGTGATGCCGTTCTGCTCGCCGGTGACGGAAATGACATTCGGATGCAGCGGGTTCTTCAGCTGCGCCAGGTGCTCGACGAAGCTGCGGATGCCGCCGGCGTATTCGAAAACATCCTGCTTGGTTTCGCCACGCTCGTCGATCAGGGTGATCCTGACGCCCGAATTGAGGAACGACAGCTCGCGCAGGCGATGGGCCAGGACGTCGTAGTGGAACTCGGTATTGCCCTTGAAGGCATCGTCCGCCGGCCAGAAGCGCACCAGCGTGCCGCGCTTGGTCGAGGCTTCGAGCTGCATCAGCGGATACACCGGTTCGCCGTGGCGGTATTCCTGCTGGTAGTGGTGGCCGTCGCGCCAGATGTCGAGCGTGAGCTTCTCCGACAGCGCATTGACCACCGATACGCCGACGCCGTGCAGGCCGCCGGAAACCTTGTAGCTGTTGTCGTCGAACTTGCCGCCGGCATGCAGCACGGTCATCACGACTTCGGCGGCGCTGACTTCGCGGCCCAGCTTTTCGCTCATCGCCGCGTGGCGGCCGACCGGGATGCCGCGGCCGTTGTCGAACACCGAAACCGAACCATCGACGTGGATGGTGATGGTGACGGTGTCGGCGTGGCCGGCCAGCGCCTCGTCCACGCCGTTGTCGACGACCTCGAACACCATGTGGTGCAGGCCGCTGCCGTCGTGGACGTTGCCGATGTACATGCCGGGGCGCTTGCGGACGGCTTCCAGTCCTTCCAGCGCGGTGATGCTGTTGGCGTCGTAGTTGCCGGCGGGGGTGCCGGCCTTGATGGCGTTCTGGGCGGTGAGGTTTTCTTCGCTCATGCGTTCGCGTCGTGGCAATGCTGGCGCGCCCCCGGCAATGCGGGAGACACATTAGATATAGAGTTTGACACGCGATTATAGCGTATCGCGCGAGTATTTTTCGTCATCGGCCGGACCGCCTTCAGGTGGCCGACGGGTGTCGCAGCACGGCGCCTTGTTCCACGTGGAACAACCAGGGTTCGGCGCCGGCGAAGGCGTCGGGTATCGCGGTCCCGGTAACGAAGACCTGCGCCCCGCTGGCAGCCAGCCGCCCGACCACCCGCTGCTGGTGCCGCGGGTCGAGCTCCGATGCCAGATCGTCCAGGGCGACCACCGGCCACTCCCCGCGTCGTGCCGCGAAATCCTCGGCCTGGGCCAGCAGGCAGGCCAGTGCGGTCAGTTTGGCCTGGCCCCGCGACAGCGGCTCGTCGTTCGGCCGGGCCGCATGGCGCACCCGCCAGTCCGCCCGGTGCGGGCCGACGCTTGTGTAACCGGCGGCGCGGTCGCGCTCCCGGGCCAGCAGCAGCGCATCGGCCAGCGGCAGCTCGTGGCGACGCCAGCCCGGCTGGAATTCCAGGCTTGCCGCACCCAGCCCCGGGACCAGTTCCGTGGCCAGCCTGCCCAGAGGCACCTGCAGCTGTTCAAGGTAGCTCTGACGCCTTTGGGTCAACGGTTCCCCGGCCTCGGCCAGTTCCCGATCCCAGACGTCCAGCTGGCGCGGATCGCCCCCCGCCTTCAGCAGGGCATTGCGCTGCTTCAGTGCCCGGGCATAGCGCCGCCACAGCGGGAGGAAATCCTGTTCCACGTGGAACAGACCCCAGTCGATCAGCCGGCGCCGCGGTTCCCCACCACCGGCGACCAGCGCGTGGCTGCCCGGTTCGAAGCTGACCACGGCCAGCGCCGCACACAGGTCGCCCAGCTGGGAAACGCTGGCACCATCCAGTCGCCCTTCCCAGCCCTGCCCGCTGTGGCGCAATCCGGCGCGACGCAGGCGCGATTCCGCCCCCTCCTGCCATTCGACGAAGACTTCCAGCGCCTCGGTGCCGCTCCGGACCAGTCCGTCCCGGACCCGGCCGCGGAAACTCCGGCCATAGGCCATCAGATGCAGGGCCTCGAGCAGGCTGGTCTTGCCGGCACCGTTGTCGCCGGTGATCAGGTTCAGTCCGGGCCCCGGCTCGAGGCCGGCGGAACCGAAACGGCGCAGGTTGCGCACTTCCAGCCGGGTTACCCGCATTGCCTCCCCCGGAAACGCAGACGCCCGGAGATTTCCGGGCGTCGACCGTGTTCCACGTGGAACCGGCGTATCGGGAAGTCCGGCCACGGTTGGCCGGGCCCTGGCGGCAGGCTTCGCATTACAGCCTCAGCGGCATCACCACGTGGCGGGACTTCTCGCTGCTGGCCTCGCGCACCAGCGCCGACGAATTGGCGTCGCGCAGCTGGATCACCACGAACTCGTCCCGCAGCGCCGACAGCGCGTCCAGCAGGTAGTTGACGTTGAAACCGATCGCCAGGCCATCGACCTTGGTTTCGGCCTCGACCTCTTCCTGCGCCTCTTCCTGTTCCGGATTGTGCGCGCTGATCTTCAACTGTCCCGGGGAAACCTCGACGCGGACGCCACGGTACTTCTCGTTGGACAGGATCGCCGCGCGCTGCAGCGCCGCGCGTAGGACTTCGCGGTCCAGCTTGACCTCGCGGTCGGCGCCGATCGGGATCACCGCCTCGTAGTCGGGGAAGCGGCCGTCGATCAGCTTCGAGGTGAAACTGACGTCGTCGCGCTTGACCCGGATATGGCTGCGGCCGACTTCCAGCTCGAGCACGCGGTCGCCGCCCTCGAGCAGGCGCTGCAGTTCGGTCACGCCCTTGCGCGGCACGATGATCTGGCGCTTGGCGCCGACATTGGTTTCCAGCGCGGCCTCGCACAGGGCCAGGCGATGGCCGTCGGTGGCGACGCAGCGCAGGGTCTTGTCGCGCAGGTCGAACAGCAGGCCGTTGAGGTAGTAGCGCACGTCCTGCTGCGCCATCGCGAACGCGGTGCGCTCGATCAGTTCCTTCAGCACCGCTTCCGGCACGTTGACCCGCTCGGTCGCCTCGACCTCGTCGACCGACGGGAAATCGTTGGCCGGCAGCGTGGCCAGCGTGAAGCGGCTGCGTCCGGCCTGCACCGTGACCTTGTCGCCTGATTGCGAGACGGTGACCTGACTGCCGTCGGGTAGGGCGCGGACGATCTCGAACAGCTTGCGCGCCGGGATCGTGGTTTCGCCATCTTTCGCGTCGTCGACCGCGCTGCGCGCGATCATCTCCACTTCCAGGTCGGTGCCGGTTAGCGACAGCTGGCCTTTCTCCACCTGGACCAGGAAGTTGGCCAGTACCGGCAGGGTTTGCCGCCGTTCTACGACGTTGACGACCTGGGCCAGCGGTTTGAGGAGTGCTTCTCGCTGCAGACTGAAACGCATGTCGTGGACGGCCCCTTGCCTTGTCTGGTTTGTAGATTAAATCGAAAAGCGGTGGCGCTGGAGTCGCGCCGAATCCGGTATAACCAAGATAAGCCACTGAAAAACAAGAAGTTTTCAGTACTGCCGGAACGTGGATAGGCTCCCCGCTAGGGCAGGACAAGCTGTGGATAAAAAACCGGGCCGGAAACTGTCCCCGGCTTGTCCACAACCCGTTCGATGCTTGCCCACGAAGTTTACGGAACTGTACGCGTTTCGTCTGCGGTTTGAATGACGCGGACGCACAAACGCCCCAACGGCTGGGGTCGGGTCCGCCTCGGGACCACAACCGGCCGGTGGGGCGTCGGAATCGCCGCGTCTTGCGCCGAACGAACGGTTACTCGCTCAGCTTGCGGATCAGCTTGTCCCAGTCCTCGCGCAGCTTGCCGTCGGTTTCCATCAGCGTGCGGATCTGCCGGCAGGCGTGCAGCACGGTGGTGTGGTCGCGGCCGGAGAATGCGTCGCCGATTTCCGGCAGGCTGTGTTCGGTCAGCTCCTTGGCCAGCGCCATCGCGACCTGGCGCGGCCGCGCCAGCGAGCGCGTGCGCTTCTTGCCGAGCAGGTCCTTGAGCTGCAGGCCGTAATAGTCGGCGACGATCTTCTGGATGTTGCCGACGCTGACCGCCTGCTGCTGCGCACGCAACAGGTCGCGCAGGGTCTCCTGGGCGAATTCGGGGGTGATCGCGCGGCCGGTGAAGTTGGCCTGCGCGGTCAGCGTGTTGATCGCGCCCTCGAGGTCGCGCACGTTGCTGCGCATCTTCTTCGCCAGCAGGAACGCCACTTCCTCGGGGATCTGCACGCCGCGCTCGCGTGCCTTGGCCAGCACGATCGCCGCGCGCGTCTCGAAGTCGGGCGGGTCGATCGCCACCGACAGGCCCCAGCCCAGCCGCGATTTCAGCCGCGGTTCCAGGCCTTCGACTTCGCGCGGGTAGCGGTCGCAGGTCATGATGATCTGCTGGCGGCCGTCGAACAGCATGTTGAAGGTGTGGAAGAACTCCTCCTGGGTGCGGTCCTTGCCGGCGAAGAACTGGATGTCGTCGATCAGCAGCGCGTCGATGTGCTGGAACTGGCGCTTGAACTGGTCGGCGGTCTTGTTCTGCAGGGCGCGGAAGAACGCGTTGTAGAACTCGTTGCTGCGCAGGTACAGCACGCGCGCGGCCGGATTCAGCCGGCGCATCTCGTTGCCGACCGCGAACATCAGGTGGGTCTTGCCGAGGCCGGTGCCGCCGTACAGCAGCAGCGGGTTGTGCGCGCGGTCGCCGGGCTTCTGCGCGGCCTGCCACGCCGCGGCGCGGCCGAGCTGGTTGCTGCGGCCCTCGACGAAATTGTCGAAGGTGTAGTGCCCGTCGAGGTTGCCGGCGAACGGCTCCAGCGCCGCAGTCGCGGTCGCGGTCGCGGTCGGCGAGGCCAGGGGCTCGGCTAGCCGCGCGCGCGAACCGATCTCCAGCGACACGTCGTGCTGGCCGGCGTAATGCGCCAGCAGTTCGCGGATCCGGGCCAGGTAGCGCTCGCGCACCTGTTCGACGATGAAGGCGTTCGGCGCGTACAGCACCATCGCGTCGTTGCGCTGTTCCGCCTGCAGCGGTTTGAGCCAGGTGTGCACGTCCTCGGCCGGCAGTTCGGCTTCCAGGCGTTCCAGGCAGCGGGGCCAAGCATCCATCGGAAAATCGGTACCTCGAAAAGCAGGCGTCGTCGGAAAAGCGGCGCGACGCCTTCGGCGGCACGCGGACGGGGAAAATGGGGCAGGGGAGACTACCACGAAGCGCCGCCGCCGCCGTGCGCGGCGGTCGGATGAATGGCCGGGTCGGCACCGCTCCGGCCGGTTCCTTCGCGAAGGACGCCGCGCCTTGACCGCAAGTCCGCGCATCCTATAGAATTTCCGGTTCTTTCCCACCCATTTCACGCCCGAGGGCCCCATGGCCACCAAGCGCACCTTCCAACCCAGCAACCTCAAGCGCAAGCGCGACCACGGCTTCCGTGCGCGCATGAAGACCGCCGATGGCCGCAAGGTCCTGGCCCGTCGCCGCGCCAAGGGCCGCAAGCGCCTCACCGCCTGAGGCCCGCCGGCCGCGCCACGCGGCCGACCGTCGCAATGCGAGTCCCCGCCAAGCCCGCGCTGCACTCCAGTGCGGGCTTTGTCGTGTCTTGAAGATGGCGAATCTCCCGGAACCCGCGGTTGCCGCGCGCTTCCCGCGCACCGCACGGGTACGCGCGCAGGCCGACTACGCGCGCGCGTTCGAACGGGCGCGACGCACTTCGCACCCGCTGCTGACCCTGCACTGGCATCGCGCCGCCACGCCGCCGCGGCTGGGCCTGGCGGTGTCGCGCAAGGTCGATGCGCGCGCGGTGGCGCGCAACCGGATCAAGCGCGTGTTGCGCGAACGCTTCCGCCTGCTGCGCGCGCAACTGGCGGGTGGCGACTACGTCGTGGTCGCGCGCGCCGGCGCATCCACGGCGCGCGCCGAGCAACTGGCCGAAGCGTTCGTGCAGACCCTGCGCCGCGCCGGTGCATTGCCCGCGCCGGCCGTGGACGGCACAATGCCGCCGCCCTTGAATTCCCCCGCTGCATCCTCGACATCCCATTTCACTGACGAACCGGAATCCGACGCCGGTTGAGACTGCCTGCCCGATGAACCAGACCCGTGTTTTCCTGTTTTTCGCCTGGCTGATCGTGGCGACCCTGCTGTGGATGGAGTGGGGCAAGTTCAATGCGCCCAAGGATGCGGCCGCGCCGACGCAACCGGCCGCGGCTGCGCCTGCCGCCGCACCGATCCCCACGGCCACGGTGCCTTCCGCCACGGCGACGGCGACGGTTCCCGCGGCATCGGCCGGCGTGCCGACCGTTGCATCCACGGCCGCGCCGGCGGCAGAAGCCGCCAACACGGTCACCGTGACCACCGACGTGCTGCGCGTGGTCCTCGACGGCGGCAACGTGCGCCAGGCCGACCTGCTCAAGTATCCGCAGAGCAAGGCCGCCGGCAGCGCGCCGGTGCGCCTGTTCGCCGACGACGCGGAACACTATTACGTCGCGCAGAGCGGCTGGACCAATGTCGCCGGCAATGCGCCGACGCATGTATCCGGGTTCGTGCCGGAGCAGGGCGGGACGCTTGCGCTGGCTGACGGCGCCAACGAAGTCGCCGTGCCCTTCGTCTGGAACGGGCCGGACGGCGTCAGCATCCGCCGCACCTACACGTTCCGGCGCGGCCAGTACGCGGTGGACGTGCGCGATGAGGTGACGAACGCCGGCGGCACGCCTTGGCAGGGCCAGATCTACCGCTGGCTCCTGCGCAAACCGCCGGTGGTCAAGACCGGCATGACCAACCCGGAATCCTTCAGCTTCCGCGGCGCCGCCTGGTACAGCCCGGACACCGGCTACGAACGCCGCAAGTTCGACAAGTACCTGGAGGACGGCAAGGTCGACCAGAGCATGCAGCAAAGCTGGATCGCGATGCTGCAGCACCATTTCTTCAGCGCATGGATCCCGCAGGCGGACGACAAGGTCACGGTGTCGCTGGACGCGCCCAACGGCGGCGCGCAGGCGCTGGTGCGCGAACTCGGCCCGGCGGTCGAAGTCGCGCCGGGGCAGAAAGCCGCCAGCGAAGCGCGGCTGTGGGTCGGGCCGAAGCTGGTCGAGCAGATGCAGGCGCAGAACGTGCCCGGCCTGCAGCGCGCGGTCGACTACAGCCAGTTCAAGATCTTCGCGGTGATCGCCGAAGGCCTGTTCTGGGTGCTGAGCAAGCTGCATGGCCTGTTCGGCAACTGGGGCTGGGCGATCATCGGCCTGGTGGTGCTGCTGAAGCTGGCGCTGTTCAAGCTGTCGGCCGCGCAGTACAAGTCGGCGGCGAAGATGCGCAAGTTCGCCCCGCGCCTGCAGCAGCTGAAGGAACGCTACGGCGACGACCGGGCGAAGTACCAGCAGGCGATGATGGAGCTGTACAAGAAGGAGCAGATCAACCCGATGGCCGGCTGCCTGCCGGTGATCCCGCAGATCGTGATCTTCATGGCGCTGTACTGGATGCTGGCCGAGTCGGTCGAGCTGCGCCAGGCGCCGTGGACGCTGTGGATCCAGGACCTGACCGCGCGCGACCCGTACTTCGTGCTGCCGGTGCTGAACATGGCGATCATGTGGTTCACGCAGCGGCTCACGCCGATGACCGGCATGGACCCGATGCAGCAGAAGATGATGCAGTTCATGCCGCTGGCGTTCGGCGTGGTGCTGGCCTTCCTGCCGGCCGGCCTGGTGCTGTACCAGGTGGCGAACGGCGGCCTCGGCCTGCTGCAGCAGTGGTACATGCTGCGCAAGTACGGCGAGGCGAAGCCGGCGACGGCCGCGGCCAAGTAAGGGCCAGGGAACCCGCCGAGAGGCGGGTTCCTTTTTGCTTTCGCGGGAGCAACTCCCAGCCGCGGGCTTTCGACCCTCGATGGGTGCCGTCGTCCCGAACGCAGTCGGGGCCCGTTGTCGTTCTTGCGCCGAATGCCGCGAAGCGCTGGTTCCCCCGCGGCATTCGGGACGACAAGCGGAAGGCGGCCGGATCTCGCGGCGGGAAGCCGCTCCCACGGGCGTTGCGCTTTCGATACGCTTTCACCCGACTCCGGAATCCCTGCTCCCGATGTCCACGCCCGGCACCGACACCATCGCCGCAATCGCCACCGCGCCGGGCGCGGGCGGCGTCGGCATCGTGCGCTTGTCGGGACCGCGCGCGCGCGCGATCGCGGAAGCGATTTGCGCGAGGCGGCTGGAACCGCGCCAGGCGCACTACGCGCGGTTTCGCGGCGACGATGGCGAGGCGATCGACGACGGCATTGCGTTGTCGTTCCCGGCGCCGGCCAGCTTCACCGGCGAGGACGTGGTCGAATTGCAGGCGCACGGCAGTCCGGTCGTGCTGCAGCAACTGGTCGCGCGCGCCTGCGCGCTCGGCGCGCGGCATGCGCGTCCCGGCGAGTTCAGCGAGCGCGCCTTCGTCAACGGCAAGCTGGACCTCGCCCAGGCCGAGGCGATCGCCGACCTGATCGCCGCCGCCGACAGCCGCGCCGCGCGCGCCGCGCGCCGCGCGCTCGACGGCGCGTTCTCGCGCCGCGTCGACGCCATCGCCGCGGCGCTGCTGGCGCTGCGCGTGCACGTCGAGGCCGCGATCGATTTCGCCGACGAGCCGCTCGATACCCTCGGCGGCGCGCAGGTGCGCGCACGCCTCGGCGAAACGCTCGCCGCGCTCGCCGCGCTGCTCGCCGACGCCGAACGCGGGCGCAAGCTGCGCGACGGCATGCACGCGGTGATCATCGGCCCGCCGAATGCCGGCAAGAGCTCGTTGCTGAACGCGCTGGCCGGCAGCGACCGCGCCATCGTCACCGACATCGCCGGCACCACCCGCGACACGCTGCGCGAAACCATCCGCATCGACGGCCTCGAGCTGACCCTGGTCGACACCGCCGGACTGCGCGAGGGCGGCGACGCGATCGAGCGCGAAGGCATGCGCCGCGCGCGCGACGAATTGCAGCGCGCCGACCTGGCCCTGGTGGTGCTCGACGCGCGCGATGCGGAAGCCGGCGCGACCGCGGTCGCCGACGCGATCGCCGGCGTGCCGCAGCGGCTGTGGATCCACAACAAGGCCGACCTGCTCGCCGCCACGCCGGCGGGCGATGCGCACCGCGTGTTCGTTTCCGCGCGCAGCGGACAGGGCCTGCCGGAATTGCACAGCCGGCTGCGCGCGCTGGCGCTGGGACATGCGGGCGAAGGCAGCGATGGCGAATTCTCCGCGCGCGCGCGCCACGTCGAGGCGTTGCGCCGCGCCCACGCCCATGCCGACGCCGCAAACCGTGAATTCGGTCACGAACGGCTCGAGCTGGCCGCAGAAGAATTGCGCCTCGCCCACGACGCCCTGGGCGAGATCACCGGAACGGTCACGCCCGACGACCTGCTCGGGCGCATATTTTCGACCTTCTGCATCGGCAAATAACCGGCCGCGGGTTGACAAAAGCGGGCAAATGGCGCGTTCTTATGCGTGGGGCGCAACTCGGGTTATCAGGGGAATCCAAAAAAATGTCTTTTGCCACGAACTGCACGAAATCGCGTGCGCCGGCGTTGCTGTTGCTGATCGCGCTGGCGGCATGCTCGAAACAGGAACAAGCGGCCGCGCCGACCGCCAGCACGCCGGCCGCCACGCCGGCCGCGGACACGACCGCCGCGCCGGCCGCGCCGGCGGCGAACGTCACGGCGATGAGCGCCGAACAGCTGCGCGAAGCGGCGACCAAGGCGCTCAGCGACAACCGCATCTATTCGCCGGGCGGCGACAACGCGCTCGAGTACTACCTGGCCGCGCGCGACAAGCAGCCGGATAATCCGGCCGTCACCAGCGCGCTGACCGACCTGCTGCCGTACACGGTGATCGCCGCCGAGCAGAGCATCGCGCGCGAGGATTTCGCCGAGGCGCAACGCCTGTCCGCGCTGATCGAACGCACCGACCCGCGCGCGCCGTCGCTGCCGCGGCTGAAGCAGACCATCGCCTCGGCGCAGCAGGCGGCCAGCAGGCGCAGTGTCGAAGAGGCGGCCAAGGCGCAGGAGCTGGCGAAGAAACAGGAAGAGCAGCGCAAGGCCCAGCAGGCCGAACAGCAGCGCAAGGCCGCCGAGGCCCTCGCTGCGCAGCAGGAGGAAGCCCGCACCCGTGCCGCCGAACAGGCCGCCGCGCAGCAGCGCGAGCGCGAGGCGGCGGCCCGCACCGCGGCGCCTGCGCAGACGACCCCGGCCTCGCCGGCCACCGCGGCACCCGAGCCTCCCACCCTGCGCGCGATCAGCATGCCGTCGCCGCGCTACCCGGCCGAGGCGCAGCGCGCCGGCACCGCCGGCGAAGTGATGGTGGAGCTGACCGTCGGCACCGACGGTTCCGTGACCAATGCGCGCGTGGTCCGCTCGAACCCGCCGCGGATCTTCGACCGCGAGGCGCTGAGCGCGGTGCGGCGCTGGAAGTTCGCGCCGATCCCGCAGCCGACCACGACCCGGCGCACGATCAATTTCACCCCGGGCGGCTGAGCGCCCGCATGAAGGCGGAAACGGACGAAGGCCGGCGCGAGCCGGCCTTCGTCGTTGCGGCCCGGCTCAGGCCGAGATCGCCAGCTTCTCCTGCCGGTAGCGCCACACCGCGCCCAGCCACAGCAGCAGGGCCAGGCCGAACGCGCAGACCAGGTACACGCCCCACTGCGCCGGCGTCGCCGCTTCGCCGCGGGTGATCTTCACCAGCAGCTGGTTCTGCGCCAGGAACGGCACCGCGTACTGCCACAGCGCCTGCGCCTTCAGCGGATAGGCCATCAGCGCGTAGGCCGGCAGCATCGGCAGGAACATCAGCAGGGTCATGTGGCTCTGCGCTTCCTTCAGGCTCTTCGCGCCCGCCGCGAGGAAGGTCAGCAGCGCGGTGCCGAGCAGCACCAGCGGCAGCAGCACCAGCAGCAGCTTGAGGATCGCCGGCACGCTGACGTCGAGCGCGCCGAGCGAACCCGAGGCGACCGTCGCGGCGAACTTGAACGACAGCAGGGTCAGCACCAGCCCGAGCACGCCCAGCGCGCCCGCCGCCAGCATCTTGCCGCTGACGATGGCCCAGCGCGGCGCCGGCGTGGCCAGCAGCGGCTCCAGCGACTGGCGCTCGCGTTCGCCGGCGGTCGCGTCCAGCGTGATCGCGGCGCCGCCGAGGAAGGCGAAGATCATCATGATCAACGGCAGCAGCACCGACAGCAGCAGGCCGCGCTTGGCCTCCGGCGTGGCGAGGTCGCGGTCCTCGACGCCGACCGCGCGGGTGATCGACGGATCGATGCCGCGCGCGAGCAGGCGCAGCGCGCCGACCTGCTGGCCGTAGGCGCCGAGCGTGGCCTTGACCCGCGCGACCATCAGGTCGGCGTTGCGGCTGGTCGAATCGGCGACCACGGTGACCCTGGCCGGGCGGCCGGCGCGCCAGTCGTCGGCGTAGTCCGCGCCGATCACCAGCGCCACGTCCTCGCTCTGGTTGCGGATCGCCGCATCGATGCGCGCTTCCAGCGTCTTCGCGTCGCCGGCGTCGGCCTTGGCGCGGATGCCCTGCCCGGCCAGCCACGCGACCAGGTTCGGCGCACCCTCGGCACCGGCCATGTAGATCTCCAGCGGCTTCTCCAGCTGGGTCTGCGCGCGCAGCGCCGTCAGCTTGCCGATGCCGAACAGCAGCACCGGGTAGAACAGCGGCCCGATCAGCAGGGTCAGCGCCAGCGTGCGGCGGTCGCGGGTGAAGTCGCGCAGTTCCTTGCGCAGCACGGTCCACAGGTTGCCGATCCCGTTCGATGGCTTCGATGTCGTCGCGTTCATGCGAGCAGGCCCTCCTCCGAGCCGATCAGGCGGACGAAGGCGTCCTCCAGGTTGTCCTCGCCGGCCTGCGCGCGCAGCTGCTGCGGCGTGCCCTGCGCGACGACCCTGCCGTGCGCGATCACCACGATGCGGTCGCACAGCGCGGCGACCTCCTGCATGATGTGGCTGGAGAAGATCACGCAGCGGCCCTCGGCGCGCAGCTGCCGCAGGAATTCGCGCAGGCCGCGCGTGGTCATCACGTCGAGGCCGTTGGTCGGCTCGTCGAGGATCACGTTCTTCGGGTCGTGGACCAGCGCGCGCGCGATCGCGGTCTTGGTGCGCTGGCCCTGCGAGAAGCCCTCGGTGCGGCGGTCGAGGAAGTCGTCCATCTGCAGCGCGGCCGACAGGATCCTGGTGCGTTCCTCGACCTGCGCGCGCGACAGCCCGTGCAGTTCGCCGAAGTAGGCGATGTTCTCGCGCGCGCTCAGGCGCTTGTACACGCCGCGCGCGTCCGGCAGCACGCCGAGCGCGCGCCGCGCCGCTTCCGGGTCCGCCGCCACGTCGACGCCGTCGACCAGCACCCGGCCGGCCTCGGGCCGCATCAGCGTGTACAGCATGCGCAGGGTGGTGGTCTTGCCGGCGCCGTTGGGGCCGAGCAGGCCGGTGATCTCGCCGTCGCGGGCCTCGAAGCCGACGTCGTCCACGGCGATCACCGGGGGGTCTTTCCGGCCCTTGCCGGGGAAGGTCTTGCGCAGGTGGTCGGCGACGATCATGGGTTCCATCCGTTGTAGCTGGTGAAGGGTTGCGCGTAGGCGAGCGCGTCGAGGCAGCCCGCGTCGAGCGCCTTCGCGTCGGTCTTCTCGACGAACTGCGCGAACAGCTTCGGCATGCAGCCGGCGCCGATCACGTTGTGGCCCTGCCCGCGCAGCACCAGCAGGCGGCCGTTGGGCAGCGACTTCGCCACCTCCTCGCCGTAGCGCGGCGGGGTGACCGGGTCGTACTCGCCTTCCAGCAGCAGCGCCGGCACGCCGGTCGCCAGCGGGGCGTGGAAATCCGCCGGCACCCCGCCCTTCGGCCAGACCTTGCATTGCGCGGCGAGGAAGTCGGTCAGCTCGTGGCCGAGCACGGTGCCGTCGTCGTCGCTGCTGCGGACGATGCCGTCGCCGTCCTCGCTGCACACCACCGACAGCTGCATGCCCATCGCCATCGCGTCCTCGAGTTCGCCGTACAGCATCCGGGTCAGCGCGACCAGCGCCTCGTAGCGGCCCTGGTTGGCCTCGTGGATCAGCACCGGCAGCAGGGTCGCGACGGTCGGCATGTAGGCGTACATCCGCACCAGGCCGGCGACGTGCGCCGCGCGCAGGCGCTGCTCGCGCTGCTCGCCGGTGCGGGCGTCGCGGTAGCGCACCAGCGGCGGGTCGCGGCGCAGGGTCTCCAGCAGCCTGTCAAGTTCCTTGCGCGGGTCGCCGAGCCTGTCGCGGCAGGTCGCGTCCTTCTCGCAGAGGCCGAACTGCAGCGCCAGCGCGTCGTCGAGGTTGCGCGCGAAGATGTTGCCGAGCACCAGCGTGTTCGGCACCACCGAATCGAGCACGATGCTGCGCGTGCGCTCGGGGTGGCGCATCGCGTACTGCTGGGCGACGCGGGTGCCGTAGGACACGCCGACCAGGTCGACCTGCCCGGCGCCGAGCGCGGCGCGCAGCGCTTCGAGGTCGCGCACCGCGTCGGTGGTCGTGTAGAAGCGCAGGTCGGCCCGCTTCGACAATTCGTCGCGGCAGGTTTCGACGCGCTTCACCGCCACGGCCATGTCCTCGTCGGTTTCGTCCCCGGCCCCGTCGAGGCGGCAGGACAGCGGGTTCGATTTGCCGGTGCCGCGCTGGTCGAGCAGCAGCACGTGGCGGTGCTTGCGCAGTTCGGCGAAGGCGGAATTCAGCGGCGGATAGGACTCGGTCGCCGACTGGCCGGGGCCGCCGGCGAGGAAGAACACCGGGTCGGGTGCGATGTCGGCTTCCTCGGTGGCCGGCAGCCAGGCCAGGTTCAGCGCGAGCTTGCGGCCCTGCGGCGCGGCCGGGTTCTCGGCGACTTCGAACGTCGCGCACTGCGCCTCCAGCGCGCCGCCGGCGGGCGACGGCAGCGCGCACGGCGAGAATTCCAGCGCGCCGTACTTGCGCTTCGGAACGGTCGTTGCGGGCGCCGCCGCGAGCGCGGCCTGCTTCGGCGCCTCGGCCGGCGCCGGCCGGTGCAGCAGGCGCCAGCCGAACACCGCGGCCAGCACCGCGAAGGCGAGCACTATCCTGGTTCTGCGGGACATGGATCGTTTGCTCCGGAAGGGAAGGGGAATCGGTCAGTCGTGTTCGTACAGGAAGATCGCTTCGATGCTCGAATCGAACAGCCGCGCGATGCGGAACGCCAGCGGCAGGCTGGGGTCGTACTTGCCGGTCTCCAGCGCGTTGACCGTCTGCCGCGAAACCTCGAGTTCCTCGGCCAGCTGGCCCTGCGACCAGCCGCGCGCCTCGCGCAGTTCGCGCAACCGGTTGTTCATGCGTAGCGCCGCGCGATGAAGATCTTGGCGATGCCGTAGACCATGCAGATCGCCGGGAACACCATCAGCATCGCCACGCTGCCGGAGACCGCGATCAGCTTCGCGCTCTGCAGGAAGCCGGCGGTCATGTAGCCGATGCTGACCAGCCCGGCGGCGATGCCGACCGATTCCAGTTCGATGCGGCGCTGCAATTCGTCCGAATCGCGGACGTAGCGCGCGATCGCGCGCATCGCCAACGCCACCAGCAGGGCCGGCAACAGCGCGACCAGCGTGCGCAGCCACGTCGCATCGACATGGCGCAGCAGCCGGCCCCAGAACAGCATCACCACGGTATACGCCGCCATCGGCGGGAAGAACTCGCGGTAATAGCGGCGTGCCAATGCCTTCGGCGCGCTGTCGTGGATGCCGCCCGGCGTGAACCACAGCAGCAGGGCGAGGAACAGGCCACCGACGCCGAGGCCCGCGAGAAAACCGCGTGCGGTGTCGCCCACCGGCAACCGCAGCCATCCGGCACCGGCGGACAGCGCCAGCGAGACCAGGCTGATGCAGAAAACGACGATGGCGGCGCGGCGACAACCGGTCATGGCGCCGGGTTGTTGCGCATCGCGGCGATGGCCAGGCCCAGGAAGGCGAAACCAATGCCGACGAAGGCCGGCTGGCGGGTGCCGATCGCGAAGAAGGCCAGTGCGCAGCTGAAATAGTGGAGCGCGGGATGGCGGCAAGCGGGAATCCAGTTCATGGCATGACCTGTCAAGCGTGCTTGACAGCCAAGATAGGCCGGTCCCCGCAGCTTGTCAAGCGTCCTTTACATTCCCGCGGGGGCAAGCCCGCCCGCCTCCACCCTGTCCGGAAGGTTTCGCGGTCGCGCCCCAAGGACGCTTCGGCGGGTCACTTGCTGCTGACGTACTTCTCGCGGCGGATCTGCGGTACCGGCAGGCCGGCTTGTTTCAGCGCCTCGAAGCAGGCGTCGACCATGTTCGGGTTGCCGCACAGGTAGGCGATGTCGGTGGCCGGGTCCGGCGCGAATTCGGCCAGGTGCTGCTGCACGTAGCCGTGGCGCACGTCGGCGTGCGCGTGCGGCGATCCGGGCGCCGGCAGTTCGCGCGACAGGCACGGCACGAAGCGGAACCGCGGATGCGCGGCGGCGAAGGCGCGGAACTCGTCGCCATACAGCAGCTCGGCCGGCGTGCGCGCGCCGAACAGCAGCACGACCTCGATGCCGCGCTCGTCGATCAGCCTTTCCAGCTGCGGCAGCATCGCACGGTACGGCGTGACGCCGGTGCCGGTGGCGATCAGCAGGTAGCGGCGGTTGGCGTCGCCGGGCATCAGGCAGAAACGCCCGTACGGGCCGCTGGCCTGCACCTGGCCGCCGGGTTCGAGCCCTTCGAACAGCGCGGTCGCCGCGCCGCCGGAGACGTAGCTGACCGCGATCTCGACCGGATCGCCGGCGCCGCGCGCGTGGTCGTGCAGGCTGGCCAGCGAATAGCTGCGCTTGGTCGCGGTGCCGTCGGCGTAGGCGAAGTGCACCTGGATGAACTGGCCGGGCGCGAAGTCCAGCGCCTGTCCGTCGTCGCGGACGAAACGGTAGTGGCCGACGCTCGGCGCGAGCATGCGGCGTTCGATCAGCCGCAACGGGAACTGGACGATGGCCAAGGAATGGGACGCACTGTGCCGGGACCGGTCCGGCGGGACGCCTATAATAATCGCCATTCCCGCCGCGTCGCCGCATCGATTCCCGCGGCACGCACCAGATGGATTTCCGCATGGATTCCGCAACCCCCGTTCCCGCGCTCGCGATCCGCGAGCTGCGCAAGACCTACGACAACGGCACCGCCGCGCTGAAGGGCGTGTCGCTGCAGGTCGCGCCGGGCGACTTCTTCGCCCTGCTCGGCCCCAACGGCGCCGGCAAGTCGACGCTGATCGGCATCGTCAGTTCGCTGGTCAACAAGTCCTCCGGCGACGTCGCGGTGTTCGGCGTCGACCTGTCGCGCGACCGCGAAGGCGCGATGCGCCTGCTCGGGCTAGTACCGCAGGAACTGAACTTCAACATGTTCGAGAAGCCGCTGGACATCTGCGTGAACTACGCCGGCTTCTACGGCATCCCGCGCGCCGAGGCGATCGTGCGCGCGGAAGAAGAACTCCGGCGCGCGCAGCTGTGGGACAAGGCCAACGTGATGAGCCGCACCCTGTCCGGCGGCATGAAGCGGCGGCTGATGATCGCGCGGGCGATGATGACCCGGCCGAAGCTGCTGATCCTCGACGAACCCACCGCCGGCGTCGACATCGAGATCCGCCGCGGCATGTGGAAGACGCTGAAGGAGATCAACGCCGCCGGCACCACGATCATCCTGACCACGCATTACCTGGAGGAAGCGGAAAGCCTGTGCCGCAACCTCGCGATCATCGACCGCGGCGAGATCGTCGAGCAGGGGCCGATGAAGGCGCTGCTGGCCAAGCTCGACGTCGAGGGCTTCCTGTTCGACATCGACGGCGCGCTGCCGGCGCAGCTGCCGCGGATCGAAGGCGCGACGCTGCACGCCGCCGACCACCACACGCTCGACCTCGACATGCCGCGCGCGATGGACCTGAACCGCGTGTTCGCCGCGCTCGGCGACGCCGGCATCCGCGTGCGCTCGATGCGCACCAAGAGCAACCGCCTCGAGGAGCTGTTCGTGCGCCTGACCGGCAACGGCGGCGACGGGAAGAAGGCCGCATGAGCACCCGCGTCGAAACCAAGGCCGCCGCGGCCGCCGGGCCGACCGACGCGCAGCGCAACCTCGTCGCGCTCGGCACCATCGTCCGCCGCGAGGTCGCGCGCATCCTGCGCATCTGGGGCCAGACCCTGGTGCCGCCGGCGATCACGATGACCCTGTACTTCCTGATCTTCGGCGGCCTGATCGGCAGCCGCATCGGCGACATGGGCGGCTTCAGCTACATGCAGTTCATCGTCCCCGGCCTGGTGATGATGAGCGTGATCCAGAACAGCTACGGCAACATCTCGTCGAGCTTCTTCGGCGCCAAGTTCGGCCGCCACGTCGAGGAGCTGCTGGTCAGCCCGATGCCGAACTGGGTGATCCTGTGGGGCTACGTCGCCGGCGCGGTGCTGCGCGGGATCATGGTCGGCGCGATCGTGCTGCTGATCGCGCTGTTCTTCACCCGCCTGCGCGTGCCGCATCCGTTCGTGACCCTGGCCACGGTGCTGCTCGGCGCGGCGATCTTCTCGCTGGCCGGCTTCATCAACGCCGCCTACGCGAAGAAGTTCGACGACATCGCGATCGTGCCGACCTTCGTGCTGACCCCGCTGACCTACCTGGGCGGCGTGTTCTATTCGGTCAAGCTGCTGCCGGAATGGGCGCAGGCGATGACCCACGCCAACCCGATCTTCTACATGGTCAACGCGTTCCGCTACGGCCTGCTCGGCCAGTCCGACGTGCCGTTGTGGGTGGCGTTCGCGCTGATGATCGGCTTCGTGGTCGGGTTGAGCCTGTTCGCGCTGTGGCTGTTGCGGCGCGGGGCCGGGTTGCGCAGTTGATTTTCGCGGCGCCGGGCGAGGCCGGCCCCGCAAGGGAGAGCAGATGCGGATACTGGTTCTCGGCGCCGGCGGCACCGGGGGGTACTTCGGCGGAAGGCTGGCGCAGCACGGCATCGACGCGACCTTCCTCGTGCGCCCGTCGCGCGCGGAGCAGCTGGCACGGAACGGCCTGCAGATCCGCAGCCCGCTCGGCGACGCCGACCTCCGGGTTCCGTACGTCACTGCCGATGCGCTGCCCGCGCGGGCGAAAGAGGCCGCCTTCGACCTCGTCGTCCTCAGCTGCAAGGCCTACGACCTCGCCGGCGCGATCGACGCGATCGCGCCGGCGGTCGGCGACGGCACCACGGTGCTGCCGATCCTCAACGGCCTGCGGCATTACGCCGCGCTCGACGCGCGCTTCGGCCGCGGGCGGGTGCTCGGCGGGCTGTGCTTCATCAGCGCGACCAAGGGGCCGGCAGGCGAGATCCTGCACCTCGCCAGACCCGCGTCGATCACCTTCGGCGAACGCGATGCGGACGCGATCAGTCCGCGCGTCGCCGCGTTCGCGCGGCTGTGCGGGCGGGCCGGCATCGACCACGTCGCCTCGCCGCGGATCGCGCAGGAACAGTGGATCAAGTTCTCGTTCCTCGCCGCGCTGGCCGCCGGCACCTGCCTGATGCGCGCCAGCGTCGGCACGATTGCCGCGACCGAGGGCGGCGCGGACTTCATGCGCGCCCTGCATGCCGAATGCGTGGCGGTCGCCGCGGCCGGCGGCGAGCCGATCCCCGCCGCCGCGCAGGCGAAGGCGCTGGAAACGCTGACCCAGCCGGGCCTGGAAGTGAAAGCGTCGATGCTGCGCGACCTGGAGGCTGGCGGCCGGGTCGAGGCCGCGCACATCGTCGGCGACATGCTGCATCGCGCGCGTGCCGCCGGCATCGCCGCGCCGTTGCTGCGGGCGGCCTGGGTGCACCTGCAGGCGTACGAGGCGCAGCGGCGCGGCTGAATCGGCCGCAAGCCCGCCAGCGCCGGTGGGAAGGCGATGGCGGTCTATCCGGTCTTGCGCGGCGCGTGCGCCGGCGCCGCGGCGCGTGCGCCGACGGCCGGTTCCGCATCCGTCGCCGCCGGATCCGCGGCCACCGGCAGGTCGAAGCGGTAACCGGTGCCGTGCACGGTGTGCACCAGGCGCGGATGCTGCGCGTCCTCGCCCAGCGCGTGCCGGAGCAGCGACATGATCCGGTTCAGCGCGCCGGGAGTGACGTGGCGGTGTCCCCAGACCGCGTCGAGGATCTCGTCGCGGGCGAAGACCCGGCCGGGGGCACCGGCCAGCAGGGCCAGCACCGCGAAAGCCTTCGGCTCCAGGGGCTGTTCGGCGCCACCGTGCAGCAGCCGGCGCCCGGCGAAATCGACCACCGTGTCTTCGAAGCTGAGGCGGGTCGGTCCGGGTTGTGGCATGACGGCTGCGGAAGGCAAGGAGCGGTGGCATCCATGCAAACGCAAAAAGCCGCCGCGGCCGGCCCATTCCCCGGGCTTCCCCCGAACGGGCCCGCGCAGGTCCCGCGGCCGGCCCGCGGGATCCCCCGGGGCCCGCAGGCCTGCGGAGTGAAGCGGGCGGTACCGGGAACGGCCCGGTGCCGATCCCGCGGGAGACCGCCGCCACCGCCGGTGGCGACGGTCGGAAGGCGTGGCGTCAGCCGTGCAGGCGGAAGAACCCGCCCGCGGTCGCCGTCGTTGCCGCCGCGGTCGTCGCCACGTCCTCGCCGCGATCCCGTGCCAGTTCCGCGACGATGTGCGGCAGGAACATCGGCTCGTTGCGGCGGTCCTTCGGCGGCGGCTGCAGCGTGCGTGGCAACAGGTACGGCGCGTCGGTCTCGACCATCAGCCGGTGCGCGGGAATGCTCTTCACCAGTTCGCGCAGGTGCTGGCCGCGGCGTTCGTCGCACAGCCAGCCGGTGATGCCGATGTGCCAGTCGCGGTCGAGGTAATCGAACAGCTCCCCGCGACTGCCGGTGAAGCAGTGCACGACCGCCGGGCCGAGCCGGCCGTCGAAGTCCTTCATCATCGCCAGGAAGTCCGCGTGCGCGTCGCGCTGATGCAGGAACAGCGGCTTGCCGTTCTCCGCCGCGATCTGCAGCTGCCGCTCGAACGCCCTGCGCTGCGCCGGGCGCGGCGAGAAGTCGCGGAAATAATCCAGCCCGCATTCGCCGACCGCGACCACTTCCGGGTGCGCGTGCAGTTCGCGCAGTTCCGCGTCGCATTCGTCGGTGTATTCGATCGCGTGGTGCGGGTGCACGCCGGCGGTGGCATAGAGGAAGCCCGGGTGCGCCTGCGCCAGCCGCAGCGCCATCGGCGAATGTTCGCGGCTGGCGCCGGTGACCACCATCGCCACCACGCCCGCGTCGCGCGCGCGCTGCAGCACCGCGTCGCGGTCGCGGTCGAAGCTGTCGTGGGTCAGGTTGGCGCCGATGTCGATCAGTTGCATGGGGGCTTCTTGCGGGAGCGGGCTTGGCCGCGGTCGCCGTGCGGGGCGCTGCGCGGAGGTTTCCCCGAAAGGGGAAATTGTACGGTCGCGGTCAAGCCCGCTCCTACAATAGGCGCATGTCGCCCGCCTTTCCCATCGATCCGCTGCTGCCGCGCATCCGCGAGAGCCTCGCCGGCCACCCGCGACTGGTGCTGGAAGCGCCGCCGGGCGCGGGCAAGACCACGCGGGTGCCGCCGGCGCTGCTCGATGCGGCATGGCTGGGCGGCAGGAAGATCGTGATGCTGGAACCGCGCCGCGTGGCCGCACGCGCGGCGGCCACGTTCATGGCGAGACAACTCGGCGAACCCGTCGGCGGCACCGTCGGCTACCGCATCCGCTTCGAGAACAGGGTGTCGGCGGGGACGCGGATCGAAGTCGTCACCGAGGGCATCCTGACCCGGATGATCCAGGACGACCCGCTGCTCGACGGCGTCGGCGCGCTGCTGTTCGACGAATTCCACGAACGCCACCTCTCCGCCGACCTCGGCCTCGCGCTCGCGCTCGACGTGCAGGCGGGCCTGCGCGAGGACCTGCGCATCGTCGTGATGTCGGCGACGCTCGATGGCGAGAAACTCGAACGCTTCCTCGATGCGCCGCGCCTGTCCAGCGAGGGCCGTGCGTATCCGGTCGAGGTTTCCCACTTCCCGGCGCGCCGCGACGAGGCGCTGGAACCGCAGGCGCGCCGCGCGATCGAACACGCGCTCGCCGCGCATCCGGGCGACGTGCTGGTGTTCCTGCCCGGCCAGCGCGAGATCGCGCGGGTCGACGCGGCGCTGGCGGGCTCGCCGGCGGCGAAGGGCGTCGACGTGCTCGCCCTGCACGGCGAACTGCCGGTCGAACAGCAATCGCGGGTGCTGCAGCCCGATCCCGACGGTCGCCGCCGCGTCGTGCTGGCCACCAACGTCGCCGAGTCCAGCGTGACCCTGCCCGGCGTGCGCGTGGTCGTCGACAGCGGCCTCGCACGCGAACCGCACTACGACCCGAACAGCGGCTTCACCCGGCTCGAAACCGTCGCGGTCTCGCAGGCTTCCGCCGACCAACGCGCCGGCCGCGCCGGCCGCGTCGCCGAGGGCTGGGCGTACCGGCTGTGGCCGCAGTCGCAGCGGCTCGAACCGCAACGCCGCGCGGAAATCTTCCAGGTCGAACTCGCGTCGCTTGCGCTGGAGCTGGCCGCGTGGGGCAGCGACGACCTGCGCTTCGTCGATCCGCCGCCGCCCGGTGCGCTTGCCGCCGCGCGCGACCTGCTCGCGCGGCTGGGCGCGCTCGACGAAAAGCGCGCGATCACCGCGCTCGGCAAGCGCATGCTCGCGCTCGGCACGCATCCGCGGCTGGCGGCGATGCTGCTGTCGGCGTCGAACGACGAAGACAAGGCGCTGGCCTGCGATCTTGCCGCGCTGGTCGAGGCGCGCGATCCGCTGCGCAGCCGCAGCGACGCGCTCGCGGAACGCTGGCGCGCCCTCGCCGCGTTCCGCAATGGACGCGCGCCGGCGGACGCGAACCGCTCCGGGCTCGCCGCCATCGACGCGGCGGCGAAGCAGTGGCGCCGCCGCATCCGCGCCGAGGCGCAACCACCGAACGCAATCGACGCGCATCGCCTCGGCGACCTGCTGCTGCACGCCTTTCCCGACCGCATCGCGTTCCAGCACCGCAGCGACCCGCGCCGCTACCAGCTGTCGAACGGGCGCATGGCCCGGCTGTTCGACGACAGCGCCGTCTACGGCGAGCCGTGGCTGGTCGCCAGCGAATTGCGCTTCGAGGCCAAGGATGCGCTGATCCTGCGCGCCGCGCCGCTCGACGAAGCGGCGCTGCGCCGCGAGTTCCCGCGGCGCTTCGTCACCGAGGATGCCGTGCGCTGGGATCCGGAGCGGCGCGCGCTGGGCGCGCAACGCGAGACCCGCTACGACGGCATCGTGCTCGAGGCGAAGCCCGCGGGCCGCGTCGATCCGGCGCTGGCGGCGCAGGCGCTGACCGGGGCGGTGCTCGAACTCGGCCTGGATGCGCTGCCGTGGAGCGAATCGCTGTCGCAATGGCGCGAACGCGTGCGCTGCCTGCGCGAATGGATGCCCGAGCTCGGCCTGCCCGACCTCTCCGACGAAGCGCTGCTCGCCACCGCGACGCAATGGCTGCAGCCCGCGTTCGCCGGGAAGACGCGACTCGATGCGCTCGGCGAGGGCGAACTGGCCGATGCGCTGAAATCGAGCGTCGACTGGCCGCTGCGGCAGAAGGTCGACGCGCTGGCGCCGACGCGGATCGCCGTGCCGTCGGGGATGGAGCGGCGCATCGAATACTCGACCGGCCACGATGGCCACGCGCAGCCGCCGGTGCTGGCGGTGAAGCTGCAGGAACTGTTCGGCCTGGCCGAGACGCCGCGCATCGCCGACGGCCGCGTGCCGCTGCTGCTGCACCTGCTTTCGCCCGGCGGCAAGCCGTTGCAGGTCACGCGCGACCTGCGCGGCTTCTGGGAGCGTACCTATCCGGAAGTGAAGAAGGAAATGAAGGGCCGCTATCCGAAGCATCCCTGGCCCGACGACCCGTGGACCGCGCAGGCGACCCATCGGGCGAAGCCGAGGGGAACGTGACTTGTTGCCTTTCCCGCGAGGGAAGGGGAAAGAGAACCCGGCTTTCGGCTCCGGTTCATCGTCGTCGGCGCTAACTTGCTTCGAACGCGCGGCGCCCGGCGCGGCGCATCCCCCCACATTCCGGAGACAACGATGAGCAGGTTCGGCGAATTTTCCGACCGTGCACTGGAGCTGGCCGAAAGGGCCGGCGAGAAACTGCAGATCAGCGGTTCGCAGACCGGCAAGCTGCTGCAGACCGGCGCCGCGTTGGGCGTGGCGCGCACCGGCGCGAAGGCGGCGGCGAAGTTCGTGCGCCGCAACCCGGTGGTCGCGGTCGCCGCGGCGGCCGGCATCGGCGTGCTCGCGTTTGCCGCCTACCGCAAGCGCAAACGCGCGCAGATGCAGGGCAGCACCGAAGGTTGGCCGAAGCGCGTCGATGCGCGCCGCGTCGACGATACCGGCAAGCCGGGCAAGCCGACGGCGGCCGGGGAAGCGCGCGCCGAGCCGCCCGTCGGCGAAGCCTGATGCTTTTGTAGGAGCGGCGTCAGCCGCGACCACTGGGAATCCGACGTGATCGGCTATCGCAGCTGACCCCGCTCCTGCAGCGCGCGCCACGCGCCCGGCTGCAGTCCGTCCAGCCGGTGCGCGCCGATCGCCACGCGTACCAGCCGCAGCGTCGGCAGGCCCACCGCGGCGGTCATCCGCCGCACCTGGCGGTTGCGACCCTCGCGGATCGCCAGCTCGATCCATGCGTCGGGAACGCTCTTGCGATAGCGTACCGGCGGATCGCGCGGCCACAACGGCGGCGGCGCCGGCAACAGCCGCGCCTGCGCCGGCCGGGTCGGGCCATCGTTCAACGCCACGCCTTCGCGCAACCGCTGCAGCGCGGCCGGGTCCGGCGCGCCTTCCACCTGCACCCAGTAGGTCTTGGTCTCCTTGTGCCGCGGATCGGTCAGCCGGTGCGCCAGCCGGCCGTCGGCGGTCAACAGCAGCAGGCCCTCGCTGTCGTAGTCGAGGCGTCCCGCGGGGTAGACGTCCGCGGGCAGGCCGAATTCCGCCAGCGTGCGCCGCGGCGTCGCGCTGCGGTCGGTGAACTGGCACAGCACGTTGAACGGCTTGTTGAAGGCGATCAGCACGGCAGTCGGGTAGGGGGAGTCGGTTGTCGTCCGGCAAAGGTACCCGCCTCACGAGCGGCTGTCCGCGCCCGCCGGCATGGGCAATCAGGGTTGAATCAGAATCAAGTCGGGCTTGTAAAACGTTCGATTTTCAGGCGCATTTCCCGGGCGTAGCCTTTCGTCGTGTTCAAAAGCATGCCCGCACAGGGCGGAGGGCCGACAGATGAACCCGATTGCCAGCCAGTGCGCCGGGAAGCCCTGCGCGACGGGCCGCGTACCGGCCAGGTCGCGGGCCCGCAAAGACCGCGTGGCCGCTGCCGGGATCGTTGCGATCCCGGCCGTCGATCTGCAACAGCGGGTCCAGCGCGGACCCGGCTGGGTGGCGGTGGATTCGGTCGCGCTGTCGCAGTTCCGCTGAGCGCCAGGCCGGCTTACAGCGCCGCCAGCGCCGCGTTGAAGGTCGCGCTCGGGCGCATCGCCGCCGCGACCTTCCGCGGGTCGGCGTGGTAGTAGCCGCCGATGTCGACCGGCTTGCCTTGCGCGCCGTTCAGTTCGACCACGATCTTCACCTCGTCGGCGGCCAGCGCCCTGGCCAGCGGCGCGAACTTCGCCCGCAGCTCCGCGTCGTCATCCTGCGCGGCCAGCGCCTGCGCCCAGTACAGCGCCAGGTAGAAGTGGCTGCCGCGGTTGTCGAGCTCGCCGACCTTGCGCGCCGGCGACTTGTTGTTGTCGAGGATCTTGCCGTTGGCGACGTCCAGCGCGGTCGCCAGCACCTTCGCCTTGGCGTTGCCGCAGGCTTCGCCGAGGTGCTCCAGCGACGCGGCCAGGGCGAGGAATTCGCCGAGCGAATCCCAGCGCAGGTAGTCCTCGGCGAGGAACTGCTGCACGTGCTTCGGCGCCGAGCCGCCGGCGCCGGTCTCGAACAGGCCGCCGCCGGCCATCAGCGGCACGATCGACAGCATCTTCGCGCTGGTGCCCAGCTCCATGATCGGGAACAGGTCGGTCAGGTAGTCGCGCAGCACGTTGCCGGTGACGCTGATCGTGTCCTGGCCCCGGCGGATGCGCTGCAGCGACAGCCGCATCGCCTCGACCGGCGGCAGGATGCGGATGTCGAGGCCGCTGGTGTCGTGGTCCTTCAGGTAGCGCTCGACCTTCGCGATCACCTGCGCGTCGTGGCCGCGCTGCGGGTCCAGCCAGAACACCGCCGGCGTGTTCGACAGGCGCGCACGGGTCACCGCCAGCTTCACCCAGTCCTGGATCGGCGCGTCCTTGGTCTGGCACATGCGCCAGATGTCGCCGGCCTCGACCGCGTGCTCGAAGATCACCGCGCCGTCGTCGTCGGTCACCTGCACGGTGCCGTCGTGCGCGACCTGGAAGGTCTTGTTGTGGCTGCCGTATTCCTCGGCCGCCTGTGCCATCAGGCCGACGTTCGGCACGCTGCCCATCGTCGCCGGGTCGAACGCGCCGTGCGCCTTGCAGTCGTCGATCACCGCCTGGTAGATCGTCGCGTAGCAACGGTCCGGGATCAGCGCCTTGGTGTCCTGCAGCTTGCCCTCGGCGTTCCACATGCGGCCGCTGTCGCGGATCATCGCCGGCATCGACGCGTCGACGATCACGTCGCTGGGCACGTGCAGGTTGGTGATGCCCTTGTCCGAATTGACCATCGCCAGCGCCGGGCGCCGGGCGTACTCGGCCTGCAGGTCGGCCTTGATCGCGTCCTGCTCGTACTGCGGCAGCGCCGCGATGCGCGCGTAGGCGTCGCCGATGCCGTTGTTGGGGTCGAAGCCGACCGCCTGCAGCGTCGCGGCGTGCCTGGCCAGCGCGTCCTTGTAGAAGCGCGACACCGCCACGCCGAACATGATCGGGTCGCTGACCTTCATCATCGTCGCCTTCAGGTGCAGCGACAGCAGCACGCCTTCCTGCTGTGCGGCGGCGATTTCCTTGTCGAAGAACTGCGCCAGCGCCTTGCGGCTCATCACCGACGCGTCGATGATCTCGCCGGCCAGCACCGGGGTCTTCTCCTTCAGTACCTGCACGCCGCCGTCGGCGCGCAGCAGCGCGATCTTCACGTTGCCGGCCTTGCCGGCCACGGCCGACTTCTCGCTGCCGTAGAAGTCGCCGCCGGCCATGTGCGCGACGTGGGTCTTCGAATCCCTGCTCCACGCGCCCATCCGGTGCGGATGCTTGCGCGCATAGTTCTTCACGCTCAGCGGCGCGCGGCGGTCGGAATTGCCTTCGCGCAGCACCGGGTTGACCGCGCTGCCCTTGACCCTGTCGTAGCGCGCCTGGATGTCCTTTTCCGCGTCGCTGGCCGGCGCGTCCGGGTAGTCCGGCAACGCGTAGCCCTGCGCCTGCAGCTCCTTGATCGCCGCCTTCAGCTGCGGCATCGACGCGCTGATGTTCGGCAGCTTGATGATGTTGGCTTCCGGCCGCTTCGCCAGCTCGCCGAGTTCGGCCAGGTCGTCGGCGATCCGCTGTTCCGGCTTCAGCACGTCGGGGAACTGCGCGAGGATGCGCCCGGCCAGGGAGATGTCGCGGGTTTCCACCGCGATGCCGGCGGTGGCGGTGAACGCCTGCACGATCGGCAGCAGGGACTGGGTGGCGAGGAACGGGGCTTCGTCGGTCAGGGTATAGATGATCTTGGCGTCGCTGGACATGCGTGTGGGGTTCCCTGGGAGATACGGGCGCGTATGGCGGAATGGGCGATGGAAACCCTGCAATTGTCGCGCGTCGCAGCGGCCCGGGCAAAATCCGTTGCCGCCGGCGAGAGGTTCCGCATCCCGTTTCTCGATCGCGATGGAACCGGACCGGATCCTGCGCATGGCGCGTCCGGCTGCGGGACGGGCATCGGATCGCCACCGCTTCCCAGGGACAAAAAAGGGCGCGGATCACTCCGCGCCCGAACGTGCTCGCAGTTGCGAGGGGATGGAATGGCCCCGCGCGAAAGCCGCGCGGGCGCGCTTGCGTCACTTGACCTCGATTTCCTGGGTCATGCCCACCGGGGCGCCGTTGAGGGTCACGTCGACCTTGTACTTGCCGGTCGGCCACGGGTTGGCGTTGCTGAACTCGATGTTGGTGGTGCCGGCGGCGTCGGCCTTGATCGTGGTGGTCTGGTCGCCGGCGACCTGGCCGTCCTGATAGGTCAGCCTGGCGTTGATGGTGGCGTCGACCGGCACGCTGGCGTCGGTCTTCACCGAGACGATGATCTTGTCGTTGGCGCCGAAGCTGCTCATCGCGGCGACCGACTTGTCGGCGGCGGCGGCGTTGCCGACGGTGACGCTGGCGGCCGGCGCCGGCGCCGCGGCGGGCTCGACCGGGGCGGGCGCCGGTTCGGTCGCGGCGGGCGGGGTCGCGGCGACGGGTTCTTCCTTCTTCTTGCAGCCGGTCACGGCGATGCTGCCGGCCAGGGCCACGATCAGGGCATAAGCGATGCGGTTGTGCTTCATGGTTTCGGTCCTTGTTGTGAAGAGAAGAGGAAGTCTCAGTCCTGCGGCAGGACGGGCAGCTTGATCACCTGGCCCGGGAAGATCCGGTCCGGGTCGTCGATGACGTCGCGGTTGGCTTCGAAGATCCGGTGCCATGCGCTCGCCTTGCCGTAATGCTCTTTGGCGATCTTCGACAACGTGTCGCCCTTGGCGATGGTGTAGGTCTGTTCGCCGACGATTTCTTCGGTGCTGTCGACCTTCGCGGTCACGCCGGAGAAATCCGCTTTCTCGACGATCTGTTCGGTACTGTCGACCTTGGCGCTGACGCCCGAAAAGTCGGCTTTCTTCTCGTTGCTCATGCAGGGCTCCTCCCTGATGGGGTGGTGGTACGGACGGCCAATGTACACACGGCCCGTTAAGAATTCATGCGCGCGCGGTGAAGCGCGCGCGTGCATGCCGCGGCCGGCCTACTGGCGCGTTTCGCGCAGCGCGACGGGCGGCGCGAAGCCCGGCGTGGCCCGCCATGGATTGATGTCGAGGCCGCCGCGGCGCGTGAAGCGCGCCTCCACCGACAACGCCGCCGGCGCGCAATGCGACATGACTTCGGTGAACACGCGCTCGACGCACTGTTCGTGGAATTCGTTGTGGCGGCGGAAGCTGACCAGGTAGCGCAACAGGCCGGCGCGGTCGATGCGCGGGCCGCGGTAGTCGATCGCCACGCTGGCCCAGTCCGGCTGGCCGGTGACCGGGCAGTTCGACTTGAACAGGTGGGTCAGCAGGCGCTCGGCGGCGATGTCGTCGCGGTCGGCGCGCAGGTAGCCGGCGTTCGGCGGCCCGTAGTCGTTGACCTCGATGTCGAGCGCGTCGATGCATTCGCCGTCGTCGTCCTCGCGCAACGGCGGCAGGCCGAACCGGACCTCGACGTTCGCGCCGGCGCGCACCGACAGGTCGGTGGCGAGGGTCTCGCGCAGCGCCTCGGCGCTGTTGAAGCGTTCGTCGTTGAGCGAATTGAGGAACAGCTTCAGCGACTTCGATTCGATCAGGTTCGGCGAATCGCACGGCACGATCAGGGTCGCGGTGGCCGCCTGCGGCTTGCCCAGCGCGTCCAGCCAGCCCAGCTCGTAGGCCTGCCAGCGATCGTGGCCGACGAACGGCAGCGCGTTGCCGTCGACGCCGATCTGCGCGCGCGCCGCGGCGCGCGGGATCGGGAACAGCAGGCCGGGGTCGTAGCGCGTCGGATACGCGACTTCGCGGCCCAGCGCGGAATCCTGGGGGGTATTCGTCATGCCGCCAGTGTATTCCAGCAGCCGTGAACCGCGTCTCATAACGCGGCAGGCGCCGCGGCCCGGCCGACGGCCATCCGGCGAGGCTTCCGCCGGGTTTCCGATCGCCTTACTCGATCCGCATCACGCCCCGGCGCGGCGGCCAGGTGCCCAGCGTTTCCGCGCTGACCGGCGCACCGAGCGCCTTCAGCGCCGCGTGCTGTTCCGGCACCGGCGTGCGCGCGATGGCCGTTTCCAGCGCGACCAGTTTCGCGAACGCGGGCAGCGCCCAGGTGCGTTCGAGCAGGCCCGCCACGCGCGGCCAGCGTTGCGCGTCGACCGCGCAGCGCACCAGCGCGGCATTGCGCAGGAAGCTGGCGATGCTGAGGTCGGCGATGGAAACGGCGCCGAAGGCGAAGCCGTCCGCCGGCAACTGCGACTCGAGGTAGTCGAGCGCCGCCGGCAATTCCTCGTCGCGCGCCTTCGCGAACACCTCTTCGTCGGTCGCCTCGCCGAACAGCAGGCGCTTGACGCCCTTCTGGAAGAACATCCGCCACACCACCACTTCGCCCAGCCGCGCGTCGCAGAATTCCTCCAGCCAGCGCGCCTGCGCGCGATCGCCGATGTCGGCCGGGTACAGCGGCGTTTCGGGATGGCGGTCCTCGAGGTACTGGCAGATCACCGACGAGTCGTTGACGACGCGCGCGCCGTCCACCAGCACCGGAACGCGGCGCAGCGGGCTGAGTTGCTGGAAACGGTCGCCGCCGATGAACGGCGCGATCGGGTCGATCTCGTAGTCCAGGCCCTTCAGTTCCAGGAACAGCAGCGCCTTGCGCACGTAGGGCGAGAAATAGTTGCCGATGATGTGGTAGCGCGGTGCGGGCACGTCGGGCTTCCGTTTCGATCCGGCGGAAGGTTACGCCAAGCCTGCCCGCGTCGCTGCTAGGCTAACGTCGAGCCCTGCGAGGAAATCCGTTTTGCCCGCCGCAACCCACCCCGCCGATCGCTGGCCCGACGACCCGCCGCCGCGCGAGCCGGACAAGCCGCTGCCCAGCGACTGCTGCGAAAGCGGCTGCCCGATCTGCGTGTTCGATCTTTATGCGGAGGAGCTGGCGGCGTATCGGGAGAAACTGGCGGCGTGGAAGCAGCGGCACCCGGAAGCGGAGTAAGCGCGCCGGCGCCGTCCTTCGCATCCGGGTCGCCGGAGCTCATCGATTCTTCCCGGCGTAAAGCGCATGCTGGGCAGCGAAAGCCCGCTTGTAGGCGGGTCGGGCCTTGCCGCGGGCGACATAGGCGGAAAGGTTCGGGAATTCGTCCAGGATTCCCGATCTCAGCCGGTCCAGGACCGACACCATCATCAAGTCGCCGGCGCTGAACGCGCCTTCGAGCCATTCGCCATCGCCGAGATGGGCGGACAGCTGTTCCAGCCGATTCCGGACGCGCTCCCCGACCAGGGGCAGGCGTTCCTGGTTCCAGGGCTTGTCGTGCTCCAGCACGTGGGCGATCGAGAGTTCGAGGATCGGCGGCTCCACCGTGTTGACCGCGGCGAACATCCACGCCAGCGCGCGTGCCCGGGCATCGGCATCGCCCGGCAGCAGGCCCGCGTGGCGTTCCGCGATGTGGAACACGATCGCGCCCGTCTCGAACAGGACCAGGTCGCCTTCCTCGTAGGTCGGGATCTGGCCGAAGGGCTGGAGCGCCAGGTGCGCGGGCTGCTTCATCGCGGCGAACGAAACCAGGCGAACTTCGTAAGGTTGGCCCACTTCCTCGAGCGCCCAGCGCACGCGGGTATCGCGCGCCAGTCCCTTGCCGCCGTCGGGCGACCTTTCAAAAGCGGTAATGGTGGGAATCACGGGGACGCTCCGGGCGATTGAATGGCGTGCCGGCCGGTTGCCATGGCCTGCATAGACATGGACGGGCAGCGGGAACGGAATTCGACAGGCCCGCCGGGAAATTTCCCGATGGCGGCGAATCCGTTGTGCGAGCATACGGGTCGATGAACCTGGAACGCGCGACGGACGAGCACCTGCGGCAACTCATGGGCTGGTTCCCGGACCGGCACAGTTGCCTGGTCTGGGGCGGCCCGCAATTCCGCTATCCGTTTACCGTGGCCACTTTCGTCGAAGACACGCGGGTCCGCGAATTGCCTTCCTTCGTGCTGGTCGATGCCGACGGCCGGCCGCTCGCCTTCGGCCAGTACTACGAAAGAGTCGGCCGGTGCCATCTGGGAAGACTGGTCGTCGCCCCCGGGCATCGCGGCGGGGGCCTCGGTCGCCATCTGATCGGCGCGCTGGCCGAACTGGGTTCGCGACAATTCGATGCCGGCGAGTGCTCGCTGTTCGTGGCCAGGGACAATGTCCGCGCCGCCCGGCTGTATCGCGGGTTGGGCTTCCGGGAGGCCGACTACCCGGAGCACGACCCCGTCGTGGCGCCCTACCTCTACATGGTGGCGGGCGTGGCCGCCTTGAAGGAGAAACTGGCGGGCGCCTGAAGCCGGGCGCGGCGGCTCAGGCCTTGCGCAGTGCGGCCAGCGATTCTTCCTGCAGCCGCGCATACAGCGCGAACGGATCGTCGACCTTCGCGCCGAGCGCGGCCTCGAACTCGGCCTGGTTCTCGTTCGCCGCATAGGCGCGCTGCTCGGTGCCGCCGAGGTTCGACTGGAAGATGCCCGCCGCGCTGACCGGCAGGAAATCCTCGTAGACGATCGGGTCGGCGCTGGCGTAACCGCGGGCGACCCATTCCTCCGGCGACAGCGTCTCGCGCTCGTCCGCCGACGGCTTCGCGCCGGCGCCGGTCGGCCGGTAGCGGAAATAGCCGAGCCCCTGCCGGCGCAGCTCGTCGAGCGTGTCCGGGAAATCGGCGAACGCCGCGGCCAGCCTCTCCTGGTAATCGCCCGGCGTGCTGCCCGCGCCTTGCATGTTGCGCACCTTGGCCAGGCACGCGTCGTACAGCGCCCTGCCCTTCGGCGTCAGCGCCAGCCCGCGCTGCTCGATCTCGCCGAAGCGCGCGGTGTGCGTGCCCGGCGCCAGCCTGCCTTCCGCATCGGGGAAGCTGACCGTTTCCTCCAGCGCCTTGAAGCTGGTCTGGCGCAGCAGCACCGGCACCGCGCGCCGCGGCGGGCCTTCGATCACCGCCTTGGCGTCGATGCCGCGGCGCTGCATTTCCGCCTGCGCGGCGTCGATGTCGAGCGTGCGCGGGGTCAGGTGGTTGATGTGCGGGCCGCGGAAGCAGACCACGTCGGCGACCAGCCGGTGCGCGCGATGCAGCGCGTGGTAGTCGTGCAGCGACACGGTGGCGTCGCCGTGCCAGCGGAAGGTCTCCAGCGCCTCGGCGACGAAGCGCTGCGCGTCGGCTTCGTCAAGACCGCCATCGCGCTCGGTCTTGGCGATCAGTTCGCGCGCGCCTGCGGTGAAGATGTCGCGCCCGGCAAGGATCGCGGCGGCCTGTTGGCGCAGCGCGGCGTCTCCGATCAGCTCCAGGCGCAGCAGCGAGGTGAACACGCGGAACGGGTTGGCCGCCAGCGACGCGCCGTCGAGCGGGCGGAACGCGGTCGAATGCACCGGTACGCCGGCCACCGACAGGTCGTAGTAGCCGACCGGGAACATGCCCATCACCGCGAACAGCCGGCGCAGCATCGACAGCTCGGCGGCGCTGCCGACGCGGATCGCGCCGTGGCGCTCCAGGTCGAGGCGCTCGCGTTCGCCATTGCGTTCGACCTGCGCGGCCAGCGCCGGGTCGGCGCGCAGCGTGTCGGCGTTGATCCGCGCGACCAGCTCGATCAGCGTGCCGTACAGCGGCACTTCGGCGCGGTACATGTCGGACATCGCCCGCGCGAACAGGCTGCGGATGCGGTCGGGGGAAACGAAGGCAGGGGTCATGCGGGCGTGCGGCGGCGTAGATCGGACGCCTATTGTCGCCGACCCGCCGCCCGCGCGTCAGCCGGCCGGCGGCGGGGCAAGGCGTGTTCGCGGGCGTGGCGCCGCCCGGGGTTCAGAAAGCGACGTCGAAGCTGACCTCGCCCTGCACGCCGACCTGGTAGGCGGAGACGCGTCGTTCGAAAAAGTTGGTCAGCTCCTGCACGTCCTGCAATTCCATGAACGGCAGCGGGTTGCGCACGTTGTAGCGTTTCTCCATGCCGAGCTTGGCGAAGTGCTGGTCGGCGCAGTGCTGCAGGTACTGGCGCATGTCGCGGGTCGAGATGCCGGCGACGCCGCCGGACAGCACGTCCTCGGCGAACTGCAGTTCGCAGTCGATCGCCTCCTCCAGCATCCGGTAGACCTGCGCCTTCATCCGCTCGTTGAACAGGTCCGGCTCTTCCGCGCGCACGGTGCGCACGCACTCGAACGCGAACTCCATGTGGCAGCTCTCGTCGCGGAACACCCAGTTGGTGCCGCTGGCCAGCCCCGGCAGCAGCCCGCGCGAGCGGAAGTAGTAGACGTAGGCGAACGCGGCGAAGAAGAACAGTCCCTCGATGCACGCCGCGAAGCAGATCTGGTTGAGCAGGAACTGGCGGCGCTGCTCGCGGGTTTCGATCCGCCTCAGACTCTGGATCGAGTCGATCCAGCGGAAGCAGAAGTCCGCCTTCTTCTTGATCGAGCCGATGTTCTCCACCGCGGCGAAGGCCTTGGCGCGCTCGGCCGGGTCCGGCAGGTAATTGTCCAGCAGCGTGAGGTAGAACTGCACGTGCAGCGCTTCCTCGTACAGCTGCCGCGACAGGTACATGCGCGCCTCGGGCGCGTTGAGGTGCTGGTACAGGTTCAGCACCAGGTTGTTCGACACGATCGAGTCGCCGGTGGCGAAGAACGCGACCAGGCGGTGGATCAGGTGGCGGTCGGCCGGCGACATCTTGTGGTGCAGGTCGGAGATGTCGATCTGGAAGTCGATCTCGTCGACCGTCCAGGTGTTGCGGATCGCGTTGCGGTACATCTCGTAGAACCGCGGGTAGCGCATCGGGCGCAGGGTCAGTTCGAAGCCGTGATCGAGCAGCATTTGCTTGGGTTGGGCGGGCATGGCGTTTCCTGTGCGGCGTTCCCGCTTCGGGGGAACGCCATGGGTGAAAGGTTGGCGCATCCATGCGCCGGGAACGTCCGTGTTCCGTTGTCCGTCGGCAGCGCCGACGTGGGGGAGAGGTTTACTGGCAGGCCTCGCAGGCTTCCGGATTTTCCAGCGAGCAGGCGACCGCCTGCGCGGGCGTGTACGCGGACACTGTGGTCTTCGCGATCTTCGTCGCCGGGCGCGAACGCAGGTAGTAGGTGGTCTTGATGCCGCGCTTCCACGCGTACATGTACATCGACGACAGCGCGCCGATGTTCGGGCTTTCCATGAACAGGTTCAGCGACGCCGACTGGTCGATGTAGGCGCCGCGCTCGGCGGCCATGTCGATCAGCGAGCGCATCGGCAACTCCCATGCGGTGCGGTAGATCTGCCGCAGCGTTTCCGGGATCTCCGCGATGCCCTGGATCGAACCGTCGGCCAGCTTGATCGCGTCGCGCATCTCCGGCGTCCACAGGCCGAGCTTCTTCAGTTCCGCGACCAGGTAGCGGTTGACCTGCAGGAAATCGCCGGACAGCGTCTCGCGCTTGAACAGGTTGCTGACCTGCGGCTCGATGCATTCGTAGCAGCCGGCGATGGAAGCGATCGTCGCGGTCGGCGCGATGGCGATCAGCAGCGAGTTGCGCAGGCCGTGTTCGCCGATGCGCGCCCGCAGCGCGTCCCAGCGTGCGGCGTGTTCCGGGGCCACGCCCCAGGCGTCGAATTGCAATTCGCCGGCCGCCGCGCGGGTGTCGGCGAACGATGGGTGCGGGCCGCGCTCTTCGGCCAGTTCGCACGAGGTCTCCAGCGCGTGGTAGTAGATCGTTTCGGCGATCTTCCTCGACAACGCCCGCGCCGGTTCGCCGTCGAACGGTAGGCGCAGCCTGAAGAACACGTCCTGCAGGCCCATGCAGCCCAGCCCGACCGGGCGCCAGCGCAGGTTGCCGCGGCGCGCGGTCTCGATCGGGTAGAAGTTCAGGTCGATGACGCGGTCGAGCTGGCGCACCGCCAAGCGCACGGTCTCGGCCAGCTTGTCGAAGTCGAATTCGCCGTGCGCGCCGATATGCCGGGCCAGGTTGATCGAGCCGAGGTTGCAGACCGCGGTTTCCTCGGCCGAGGTCACTTCGAGGATCTCGGTGCACAGGTTCGACAGATGGATCACGTTGCCGGCCTTCGCGGTCTGGTTGCTGGCGCGGTTGCACTTGTCCTTGAAGGTCATCCAGCCGTTGCCGGTCTCGGCCAGCGTGCGCATCATCCGCGCGTACAGCTTGCGTGCCGGGATCGTTTTCGCCGCCCTGCCCCGCGCTTCGGCCTGTTCGTAGGCGCATTCGAACGCCTCGCCGTACAGGTCGGCCAGTTCCGGCGCCGCGCGCGGGTCGAACAGCGACCATTCGGCGTCGGCTTCGACCCGCTTCATGAACAGGTCCGGCACCCAGTTGGCGAGGTTGAGGTTGTGGGTGCGCCGCGCCTCGTCGCCGGTGTTGTCGCGCAGCTCGAGGAAGTCCTCGATGTCGGCGTGCCAGGTTTCCAGGTAGACGCAGGCCGCGCCCTTGCGCTTGCCGCCCTGGTTGACCGCGGCGACCGACGAATCCAGCGTCTTCAGCCACGGCACGATGCCGTTGCTGTGGCCGTTGGTGGACTTGATCAGCGAGCCGCGCGAGCGCACCCGGCTGTAGCCGACGCCGATGCCGCCGCTGAACTTCGACAGCTGGGCGATGTCGCCGTAGCGCTGGTAGATCGATTCCAGCGAGTCCTGCGGCGAATCGAGCAGGAAGCACGACGACAGTTGCTCGTGGCGGGTGCCGGCGTTGAACAAGGTCGGCGACGACGGCAGGTAGTCGAGGTCGCCCATGCACCGGTACAGCGCCAGCGCTTCGGCCACGTCCCCGCTCAGCGCGCAGGCGATGCGCAGGAAGAATTGCTGCGGCGTCTCGATGACCTTGCGCGTGTGCGGGTGGCGCAGCAGGTAGCGGTCGTACAGCGTGCGCAGGCCGAAGTAGTCGAAGCGCAGGTCGAGCGCCGGGTCGAGCGCGTCGTTGAGCTTGCGCGCGTTGGCCTGGACGAAGCCGAGCAGGCGGTCGTTGATCAGGCCGACATCGAAGCCGCGCGCGACCGACTGCGAGAACGCGTGGATTTCCTGCCCGGCCACTTCCTTGCCGATGTAGTTGGCGAGCAGGCGCGCGGCGAGCCGGCCGTACTCGGGTTCCTCGCCGGTCAGCAGCGCGGCGGTGCGGATCGACAGTTCGTCCAGCTCGCGCGTGGTCGCGCCGTCGTACAGGCCGGAGATCGTGCGCGTGGCTACGCGCATCGGGTCGACCGCGTGCAGGCCGTCGCAGCAGCGCTGCACCGCGCGCACGATCTTGTTCAGGTCGACCGGCTCGCGGATGCCGTTTCGCTTGGTCACGCTCATCGCCGTCGCGGTCGGCGGCGGGGTCAGCGCGAACAGGGCGTGGTTCGAAGACGGGGCGGCTTCGCCGGCGGCGACGGCGTCCGTGCCGGCTTGAAGCAGGGTCTGGCTCATGGCGTTCCTCCAATGCGGGCGCACGGACGGCCGTCCCTCGCAGGCCGTGGAGGGCCGGGGATGCCATGGAGGATGGGAAAGCGGCGTCGCAACGGGCGCGACGGCAACGCGGGATCGCGGCCGGCCCTGCTTCGCCAGCCATCTCCCCCCGGAGATCCTGCGGCCGGCACCGCGCGGCGTGCTGCGCGCGGCTGTCGGCAGGTCTTCGGGCTCGTGGACTTGGAGCGAGGAACGAGCGGAGAGGCGTGAGGAGTGAGCGCAAAGGCAATGCTTTCGCTCTTACTCGTTTCCCACTTCTCTTCGCTCGTTCCTCGCTTTTTCCTAGCCCGTCGCTTCCCGAGGCGTCGCCTCAGTGCCAATGACGGGTTCGTTTCCACCTACCGCTGCGGGGCAGCGCCGGCATTCGACCGGCTTCCCTTTTGATCCGTTGGCTTGCGGCCAACGGAACCGACGGCCACAAGATAGTGGGGTCGAGTGGCAGCGTCAACGGAAGATGTGGTGGCCGGCGTGCGGAAAGGACTGGCGCGAGCGGAATCCCGGCTTCGGTCCCTGCCCGCCCAGGGTTCCTGTCTCTTCCCCCAATGCCATCGCCCGCACCGGCCGGGGGCGTCATCCCGGCGCGCAGGCCGGACGTTGCCAAGCGCGCGAAACCGCCCGCACCCTCGCCGGAGAACGTCATGAACACCATGCTTGTCCGCTGCCTGCTGTGTCTGTGCCTGTCCGCCGCGACCGTGCCGGTCGCGGCGTCGTCGCCCGGATCCGGCCTGCGCGAGCGCCTGCAGCAGGCGCGCGAGGCCAGCAGGCGCGAACGTCCGGTCGCCGTGCCGGCCGGGGCCGTGGCGATCCGCAACGTCGCCTACGGCGCGGATCCGGCGCAGCGTTTCGACGTGTACCTGCCGGCCAACGCGAAGCACGCGCCGGTCGTGTTCTACGTCCACGGCGGCGGCTGGGCCAACGGCGACAAGACCAACCCCGGCATCGAGAACAAACTGGCGTACTGGTTGCCGAAGGGCTACGCGGTGATTTCCAGCAACTACCGCATGCTGCCCGCCGCGAGGCCGCTGGAACAGGCGCGCGACGTCGCGCGCGCGGTCGCCGCGGCGCAGAAGCATGCGGCCGAATGGAACGTCGATGCGGAGCGGTTCGTGCTGGTCGGTCATTCGGCCGGCGCGCACCTGGTCGCACTGCTCGGCGCCGATCCGGGAATGCTCGCCGACGCCGGGGCGCAGCCGGTGCGCGGCGTGGTGTCGCTGGACAGCGGCGCACTCGACGTGCCGGCGTTGATGGGTTTGCCGCGCGTGCCGCGACTGTACCGCAACGCGTTCGGCGACGACGAAAAAGACTGGGTCGCCGCGTCGCCGCAGCACCGGTTGCGCCGCGCCGCGCTGCCGATGCTGATCGTCTGTTCCAGCGAACGCCGCTTCCCCACCGCTCCTTGCGACGAAGGCCGCAAGTTCGCCCGCAAGGGGGCTACGCTCGGCGTCGCAATGCAGCTGCTGCCCGAGGACATGAACCACGGGGAGATCAACCGCGATCTCGGTGCGCCGTCGGAATACACCAACGCGGTCGGCAGGTACGTCGATGCGCGGGTGCGCGGGCGCTAGGCGCGGTGCGGCGTGGCCAGGTATTCGGCGCTCTGCATTTCGATCAGGCGCGAGGCGGTGCGCTCGAACGCGCCCTGCAGGCGCGTGCCGGCGTACAGCAGCGGCGGCGCGGCGGCGGCGGTGCAGACCAGGTTGACCTGGCGGTCGTAAGCCTCGTCGATGAAGTTGACGAAGCGGCGCGCGGCGTCCTCGTTCATCGCGTCGAAGCGCGGGATGCCGCCGAGCAGCACGGTGCCGAACTCGCGCGAGATCTCGATGTAGTCGGTGGTGCCGCGCGGGCCTTCGCACAGCGCGGCGAAGTCGAACCAGGCGATGCCGTGGCCGCGGCCGCGCACCGGGATCTTGCGCGAATCGATCTCGATGTTGCCGGCGCGCGCGTCCTCGCCGCCGGCCAGTTCCTTCCAGCGCTGCGCCAGCCAGGTATCGTCGCCGTCGCCGTCGGCGATGCGGTACACCGGCGAACGGGTCAGCGCGCGCAGGCGGTAGTCTTCCCGCCCGTCGGAGCGCAGCACGGTGCAATGCCGCTGCAGCAGCGCGATCGCCGGCAGGAAGCCAGCGCGCTGCAGGCCGTCCCGGTACAGGTTTTCCGGCGCGGTGTTCGAGGTGGTCACCAGGGTCACGCCTTCGGCGAACAGGCGTTCCAGCAGGCGCGCCAGCAGCATCGCGTCGCCGATGTCGGTGACGAAGAACTCGTCGAGCACCAGCACGCGCAGCCGGCCGCGCGCCTCGCGAACGATCTTCGCCAGCGGGTCGGCCTCGCCGGCGTGCGCGCGCAGGCGCTCGTGCACGTTGCGCATGAAGCGGTGGAAATGGGTGCGGTACTTGGCCTGGATCGGCAGGCCTTCGTAGAACAGGTCGACCAGGAAGGTCTTGCCGCGGCCGACTTCGCCCCAGTAGTACAAACCGCGCACGGGTGCGGTCGGTTTGCCGAACAGCTTGCCGAGTAGGCCGGCCTTCGGCGCATCGAGCAGCGCCGCGTGGATGCGGTCGAGCTCGGCCAGCGCCGGGTGTTGCACCGGGTCGTCGCGCCAGTCGCCGCGCGCCGCGCCCTCGGCGTAGCGGCGCGACGGCAGCGCCGCGCTGGCGTTCTCCGGCGCGGCGTTCATGCGTGCGGCAGCCAGCCGCGCACGCTGTCCTGGATCGCCGCGCGCAGGTCGATCAGCTTGCGGTGGAAGAAGTGGCTGGTGTCGGGCATGCGCACCAGCACTGGCTTGCGCGGCAACGCATCGATCCAGTCGAACACCGCCTGCGGTTCGACGATCTCGTCGGCCTCGCCCATCACCACCAGCCACGGCACTTCGGGCAAGTCGATCCGGCCGAAATCCCAGCCGCGGCCGGCGACCGGCGGCGCGATCGAGATCACCGCGTCGGCGCCGAGTTCCCGCGCGCCGCGCAGGGCGACGTACGAGCCGAAGCTGAAGCCGGCCAGCCACAGCGCGGCGTGCGGACGCTGTTCGCGCACCCACGCCGCGACCGCGCGCAGGTCGTCGAGTTCGCCGACGCCGTGGTCGAATTCGCCCTGCGACGCGCCGACGCTGCGGAAGTTGAAGCGCACCGTGGCGATGCCGAGTTCGCGCAATGCCCGCGCGGCCATCGTCACCACCTTGTTGTGCATCGTGCCGCCATCGGTCGACAGCGGATGGCAGACGATGGCGACGACCGGAAGCGCGGCGACGCCGTGCTCGGGCGGATCGACCACGGCCTCGAGCGCGCCGGCCGGGCCGGGCAGCGACAGCGTGGTCGGTTCGGTGGGGAAAGCGGGGCTCGGCATGCGAACATGATAACCGCGCGGTTCGCGCCGCCGCCGCGCGCGCACGGCCCGAACCGTTCCACTTTCCCCGTTTCCCGCATGCCCTTCCTCTTCCTCGCCGTCCTCTGCAGCGTCCTCGTCTCGGTGCTGCTGAAGCGCGCCTCGCGCCTCGGCATCGACGTCGCCCAGGCGGTGACCTGGAACTACGCGGTCGCCGCGGTCCTGTGCGCGCTGCTGCTGCGCCCTGCCCTCGCGCCGCTGCGCGAAGCGGGCGCGCCGTGGCCGGAACTGCTGGCGCTGGCCGTCGCGCTGCCGGCGATCTTCCTGGTGTTCGCGCGCGCGGTCGCGTTGTCGGGCATCGTCCGCAGCGACGCGGCGCAGCGCCTGTCGCTGCTGCTGTCGCTGGCCGCGGCGTTTGCGCTGTTCGGCGAGGCCTTGAACGGATGGAAGCTGGGCGGCCTGTGCGTCGGCATCGTCGCGCTGGCCGGGATCCTGGCGCGGCCGGCCGAGCGGGGCGTGGCGCCGTGGCGGCGGGCGTGGCCGTGGCTGCTGGCGACCTGCGCCGGCTATGCCTGCGTCGACGTGCTGCTCAAGCGCATCGCGCTGTCGGGCACGGCGTCGATGACCGCGCTGCAGGCGAGCTTCGTGCTCGCGTTCGCGGCGATGGCCGCGCTGCAGGCCGTCCGCGCCTGGCGCGGGAAGACCCGCCTCACCGTGCGCAGCCTGTTCGGCGGCCTGCTGCTCGGCGCGCTGAACTTCGCCAACATCTTCTTCTACGTGCGCGCGCACCAGGCGTTGCCGCACAGCCCGGCCACGGTGTTCGCGACGATGAACATCGGCGTGGTCGCGCTGGGCACGCTGGTCGGCACGGTCGGGTTCGGCGAGAAGACCAGCGCCTGGAACCGGATCGGCCTGGCGCTGGCGGTGGTCGCGATCGCGCTGGTCGCGCTCGGCGCGCGGTAATCGCCCGTCGCCCCCGTGGAGGGGGAAACGGCGAGCGGAAACGAAAACGCCACCCGTGGGGTGGCGTTTTCGCGTCCGGCCGGAAGCGGCTTACTTCAGGTTGCCGATCATCCAGTCGACGGTGGCGTGGATCTGTTCCTCGGTCAGCGCCGGGTTGCCGCCCTTCGGCGGCATGATGCCGGCGTTGCCGGTGAAGCCTTCGATCGCGTGCTTGTACAGCGTTTCCGTGCCCTGCGCGATGCGCGCGTTCCAGTGCGCCTTGTCCAGCGTCGGCGCGCCGCCGGTGCCGCTGGTGTGGCAGGCGGTGCACAGGTTGTCGAAGATGACCTTGCCGTCGGTGGTGCCGCCGTAGGCCGCGTTGGCCGAGGCGGACGCCAGCGCCGCGGCCTGCGCGGCCGCCTGCGCGGCGGCGCCGGTGGCGCCGGCGTAGACCGCGCCGACCGGGGCGATGCGCGCCTCGGTCTGCTGCTTGGCGGTCGGCGAGACTTCCGGCGGCAGGGCGTGGTGCAGGTGGCGGGCGAACAGGATCAGCCCCAGCGTCACCAGTACCAGGAAACCGATCACCATCGAGAAATGCTTGAGGAAAACCAGATCGTAGTTGCGCACTTTCCACCTGTGGCGGCGCGCCCGTGGGCGCGGGGCTGGGTATCGGGAGGGCTCGACTGCGACCGCGCGTGGGGCGGCGGACGCCCGCATTATAAGCAGGCCGGGACGGGCGGCCTCAAGGACACCAGTACACCGGCAGCGGCGCCGGTGCGGCCTGCAGCACGGCGCGAACCGGCAACGCGGCGCCGGCCGGGGCCAGGGCCTGCTCCAGCACGCGGCGTTTTTCGCCGCCTTCGATGTGCAGGTAGCGCCGCCGCGCCGCCAGCAGCACCGGCAGGGTCAGGGTCATCCGCGGCTCGCCGGCGCCGGGCGCGCGCATCGGCAGCACCAGCGCGGTCGACGCGGGGTCGAGCGCCTCGGCGAGGCGGTCGCCGCCGGGGAAGAACGACGCGGTATGGCCGTCGCTGCCCATGCCCAGCACCGCCACGTCCAGCGGCAGCAGCGGCTCGAGCATGGTTTCCAGCGCGTCCAGCGCCGCCTCGGGCTGGTCGGCGTCGCGGTGCAGCGGCAGGAACTGCGCCGCCGTGGCTTCGTCGCGCAGCAGGTTCGCGCGCAGCAGCGCGGCGTTCGAGCGCGGGCTGTCCTCGGGCACCCAGCGCTCGTCGACCAGGGTCACGATCACCTTCGGCCAGTCCAGCCTTTGCGCCGACAGCGCCTGCAGGAAGCGCTTCGGCGTGTTGCCGCCGGACAGCGCCAGCGTGGCCGCGCCGCGTTCGGCCAGCGCCGCGCGCAGGTCGTCGGCGACGGCTTGCGCCAGCGCCCGGGCCAGTGCGTCGCCGTCGGGGAAGGACTGCAGCGCGATCGCTGCGTCGGTAACGGACGGGGGCATGCGGGCCGGCTTACGCCGCGTCCTCGTGCCAGGTGCGGCCGTCGCGCTCGATCAGCGCGACCGCGGCGCTCGGGCCCCAGGAGCCGGCGGTGTACGGCTTCGGTGGGTCGCGCAGCTGTTCCCACGCGTCGAGGATCGGATCGACCCACTTCCACGCCGCCTCGACTTCGTCGCGGCGCATGAACAGCGTCTGGTTGCCGCGCACCACGTCCATCAGCAGGCGCTCGTAGGCTTCCGGCTGGTGCACGCCGAACGCCTCGGCGAAGCTCATGTCCAGCGGCACGTGCTGCAGGCGCAGGCCGCCCGGGCCCGGGTCCTTGATCATCAGCCACAGCTTGACGCCTTCGTCCGGCTGCAGGCGCAGCACCAGCTTGTTCGGCACCACCGGGCCGGCGCTGTCCTCGAAGATCGAATGCGGCACGTCGCGGAAGCAGATCACGATCTCCGACACGCGCTCGGGCAGGCGCTTGCCGGTGCGCAGGTAGAACGGCACGCCGGCCCAGCGCCAGTTGTCCACTTCCGCCTTCAGCGCGACGAAGGTCTCGGTGCGCGAATCGGCCCGGCCCAGCTCCTCGAGGTAGCCGGGCACCGCGCCGCCGCTGCTGGCGCCGGCCTTGTACTGGCCGCGCACGGTGACCTGCGCGACCTCGTCGGCGCGGATCGGGCGCAGCGAACGCAGCACCTTCAGCTTCTCGTCGCGCACCGCGTCGGCGCTGAGCGCCGCCGGCGGTTCCATCGCGACCATGCACAGCAGCTGCAGTAGGTGGTTCTGCACCATGTCGCGCAACGCGCCGGCGGTGTCGTAGTAGCTGGCGCGCTTCTCCAGGCCGACGGTCTCGGCCACGGTGATCTGCACGTGGTCGATGCGGTTGGCGTTCCACAGCGGCTCGAACAGGATATTGGCGAAGCGCAGCGCCAGCAGGTTCTGCACCGTCTCCTTGCCCAGGTAGTGGTCGATGCGGAAGATCTGGCCCTCGGCGAACGCGGCGCCGACCGCGTTGTTGATCTGCGCGGCGCTGGCCGAGTCGTGGCCGATCGGCTTCTCGATCACCACCCGCGACGGCTCGCCGTTGAGGCCGTGGTCGCGCAGGCGGTTGCAGATGTCGACGAACAGGGCCGGGCTGGTCGACAGGTAGAACACCCGCACGCGGCCGTCGGCGGACGTGAGCGATGCGGCGAAGTCGTCCCAGCCGGCGTCCTTGGTCGCGTCCAGCGCGTGGTAGTCCAGCTTCGACAGGAACGCCGGCAGCTTCGCGCGCACCGCCTCTTCGCCGGAGCAGGCGCGCTCCAGCGCCGCGCCGACCTTCGCGCGGTAGCCGTCGGCACCGAGCGCATCGCGGGCCACGCCGATGATGCGGCTGTCCTCGGGAATCTGCCCGTCGGCGTAGCGGCGCAGCAGGCCCGGCAGCAGTTTGCGCAGGGCCAGATCGCCGGTGCCGCCGAAGATCACCAGGTCGAAGGTGGCGACGGGAATGGTCTTGACGGTCACGGCAACTCCGCAGGCTCGGGACAACGGGAGCGCAAAAGTACCACCGAAGTACCAAGTTGGCGAGCGAAAGCCGGGAAATCAATAAATTGGCCGCAAACCAATTGCATGCTTGGTACTTTATTGGTAGGCTCCCGGTATGCTTACCGCCATTCCCCGCGAATATCAGCGCCTGCAGCAGGCCGAGACCGGGCACACCCTTGCCTACTTGCGCCTGCGCCGCGCCCTCAACAACCTGATCGACAGCGGCGTGCTGGTGCCGGGGCAGAGCCTGCCCAGCGAGCGCGACCTCGCCAGCCTGCTCAACGTCTCCCGCGTCACCGTGCGCAAGGCGCTGGCCGGGCTGATCGCGCAGGGCCTGCTGACCCAGCGCCAGGGCGCCGGCACCTTCGTCGCCGAGCGCATCGTGCGTTCGTTCTCGCGCCTGACCGGCTTCACCGACGACCTACGCGAACGCGGCCTCGACCCGAAGGTTGATTTCCTCGAGCGCAGCATCGGCGAGGTCACCCCGGAGGAAGCGATGGCGCTGAACCTGTCGCCGGGCAGCGGCGTGGTCCGGCTGTACCGCCTGCGCCACGTCGACGGTTCGCCGATCGCGATCGAACGCACCCTGGTGCCGCTGTCGCTGTTGCCGGAACCCGAGCGCATCGCCGGCTCGCTGTACGAGGCGCTGGACCATTGGGGCCACCGGCCGAAGCGCGCGCTGCAGCGGCTGCGCGCGGTGGCGCTGGAAGACGAACCGGCGCGGCACCTGCAGCTGCCGGTCGGCAGCCCCGGCCTGCTGGTCGAGCGCCGCGCCTTCCTCGGCGACGGCCGCGTGGTCGAATCGACGCGCTCGTTCTACCGCGGCGACGCCTACGACTTCGTCGCCGAATTGCAGAGCGAATAAGCGCGGCCTATGCTGGCCGTCCCGTACGCCGCGCGGGGTGGTCGCCATGTTCCGGAAGTCACATTTGCGCGGCGCGCAGCACGATCGAGACGAGGCGGGAGGTTCGGATGAGCGGCAAGGCACAACTGGGCATCGGCAAGAACGTACCGGCAGCCAACGCCGAACCGGCCGACAAGATGGAGCAGATCCGCGAACTGATGTTCGGCGGCACCGTGCGCGATTTCGAGCGGCGCATGAAGGAACTCGGCGACCGCCTCGAGGCCGAGGCCGCGCGCATCGCCGGCGACTACGAGGCGCGGATCGCGGCGCTGGAAAGCAGGCTGGCCCCGCAGATCGAGAAGCTGGTGCAGCAGCTGCGCCAGGAAAGCGCCGCGCGCAAGAGCGCGCTCGACGACGTCGACACCCGCTTCGGCCAGGCGCTGCGCAGCCAGCGCGACGAGATCAACGCCGTGCTGCAGCAGCACGAGGACCACGCCGAGGCCGCCGCCGCGCGCGCGCGCGAAGCGCTGGCGCAGAGCGAACAGAAACTGCAGGCCGCGCTGCAGCAGGTGCGCGAGGCGCTGGCCAGCGCGCGCGACGAGCTGGGCGGCGAGAAGCTGGCGCGCGAGGACCTGGCCGACCTGATGGCCGAGGTTTCGCTGCGGCTGCGCGGCGCGCAGGACGTGGTCACCGCCGGGGGCAAGGGCGGCGGCAAGCGCCGCTGAGGACGCAGGTCCCACGCATGAACGGCGAATACGACCGTCTTCGCCAGTTGTTGCTCGACCAGGAGCGCGATCGCCTCGATGCGCTGCAGGCCGACCTGCGCGAAAGCGGCGAGCGCGTACCCGACCGCGTCGCCGACGAAATCGAACGCGGCCTCGCCAGCGGCAGGCCGACGCGGCTGAGCCGCGCGCTGGCCGAGGCCACGATCAGCGGCCTCGAACAGGCGGTGCAGCGCAGGCCGGAAACCGTGGTCAACGCAGTGTTCCCGGTGATCGGCCCGGCGATCCGGCGCTCGATCCAGGAAGCGATGCGCCAGCTCTCCGCCGACATCGACCGCGCGGTCAACAACGCGCTGAGCCCGCGCTCGCTGAAATGGCGCGTCGAAGCCTGGCGCAGCGGCGTGCCGTACGCGCAGGTCGTGTTGCGGCATACCGCGAGCTGGCGGGTCGAGCACCTGTTCCTGATCCAGCCCGAATCCGGCCTGCTGCTCGGCCACCTGACCGCCAGCGGGCTGCCCGAGCTCGACGCCGACGCGGTCGCCGGCATGTTCACCGCGATCCAGCAGTTCGTGCGCGATTCGGTGTCGGGAGACGACGCCCACGCGATCAACTCGGCGACCGTCGGCGACTACCGGCTGGAAGTCGGCGAAGGCCCGCAGGCGCGGCTGGTCGCGTTCGTGCGCGGCGTGCCGCCGGTCGATTTCCCGACCCGCCTCGATGAACTGATCGAAGCCTTGCATGCGCGGCACGGCGCGGCGCTGGCCGAGGGCACGGGCGTCGGCGCGGAAGGCGCCGGCCTGCTCGAACAGCCGCAATTCGACGCGCTCAACGCGCGCGACGACGCCACGGCCGCGCCGCAACCGCAATCGAATGCGTCGCGCTACGTGCTGTGGGGCGCGCTCGCCGTCGTCGCCGGCCTGCTTGCATGGTGGGCGTGGGCGTCATGGAGCTGGTCGAAGCAGGTCGCCGGGATCCGCCGGCAACTGTCGTCGATGCCCGGCGTCGTGGTGACGCAGTTCGACGATTCGAACCGCGGCGAACTGCGCATCGAGGGCCTGCGCGATCCCGCCGCCGCCGATCCGCAGGCATGGCTGTCGCAAGCCCACCCGAAGATCGAAGCGCGGTGGAAGCTGCGCGGCTTCATGTCGCTGGAACCCGAGCTCACCGCCGCGCGCGCCGCGCGCGCGCTGGGGCTGCCGAAAGAGGACGTCTTGCCGCCGGACGTGCGGGGCGTGCTGAAGCTGCGCGGCGAGGTGCCGTTCGCCACCTGGTACCGCCTGCGCCACGATCCGCCGGTGCTGGCGATGGCGGGGGTGACCGGCATCGACGCCAGCGCGCTGGCGTACCCGCAGCAGGCGCGGGTGGAAGCGCTGGGCGCGCAACTCAAGCGGCTGACGATCCCGTTCGCCAGCGGCGCCGGCGTGCCCGACGCCGACGCGGAAGCCGCGCTGGCGCGCATCGTCGCCGGCGTGCGCGGGCTGCAGGCGGCCGGCGGCGGCGACATCGCGTTCGGCTTCCGCACCGCCGGCCTGACCGACGGCGCCGGCAGCGGCGAACAGAACGCCGAACTGCGCCGGCAGCGCGCCGAATGGCTCGCCGGCCGGCTCGCCGCGGAAGTGCGCGCGCCCTCCGACGTCGCCGTCGACCAGGCGCTGGCTGCGGCGGATGCGGCCATCGGGCAGCGCGGCGCGCGCGTGGTCGCGGTGCCGATGCCGGCGAAGCGGGAGGAGACGCGATGAGCTCGGTGTCGCGCAAGGTCTGCCTGCTCGGCGATTTCGCGGTCGGCAAGACCAGCACGGTCGCGCGTGCGGTGCGCAACACCTTCTCGCCGGCCTACCTGACCACGGTCGGGGTCAAGGTCGACAGCAAGACCCTGCGCCTGGGCGACGACGAACTACGCCTGGTGCTGTGGGACATCGCCGGCGCCAACGCGCTCGACCAGATGCGCGCCAACTACCTCGGCGGCAGCCACGGCCTGCTGCTGGTCGCCGACGGCACCCGCGCCGACACCGTCGACACCGCATTGGAACTGCGCGAACAGGCGCAGCGGCTGCTCGGCCGCGCGCTGCCGGCGGTGCTGCTGCTGAACAAGAACGACCTGGCCGGCGAATGGGAGGTGGCGCCGGCGCGGATCGAGAAGCTCGCCGCGCAGCTGCCGGTGTTCAGCGCCAGCGCGCTCAGTGGCGCCGGCGTCGAGGAAGCCTTCGCCGCGCTGGCCCGGGCGGTCGCGGAGGGCGCATAGCCGTGGGCCCGAGGACGCCGCGCCATGCCGCTTCCGCCGCCAGGGGCGCGCCGCGCCCGCCGGTGGTGGTGACCTTCGACCGCGACGGCGAGCTGCTCGACGTGGTCGGCGACCTCGACTGGTTCGTTGCCGGCGGCGACGCGCGCGAGGACGTGTGCCGGCGCCTGCGCGACCTGCGCGGCGGCGGCGCCGGCGTGCCCGACCTGGTGCCGGCGGTGGAACTGTCGGAGGGCCGCTACGCCGACGTGCACGTGGTCGAGGAAGAGGACAGCTGCCACTTCGTGCTGCGCGACGCGACCGAACTGCAACGCGCGCTGCAGCGCAAGCAGCAGGCCGGCAACGAAGCGGAACTGCGCGAGGCGAAGCTGCGCAAGGCGATGCTGAAGGGCGGCGCCGGACGCGCGCGTCCGCGCGCGCTGCAACCGTTCCGCCGCGACGCCGAGCTGTTCGCCGGACTCGCCGACGAGATGCGCGCGCCGCTGGCGCTGCTGGCCGGACACGCGCGCCTGCTCGGCCAGCGCCACCGCGACGACCCGGCCACGCAGCGCTCGGTCGCCGCGATCCAGCATGCCGCGGTGCGGCTGGAGGCGATGTCGAACAATGCGCTGCTCGCGCTCGGCGGGCCCGATGCCGACGGCGCGCCCGGCGTGCTGGAACTGGCGCAGCTGGCCGCGCTTCTGCAGCAGAGCTTCGGCCTGCAGGCGTGCGCGCAGGGCATCGCGTTCGAAGTGCGCCTGCCCAAGCGCGGCGCGACGGTCGAGGTCGACGACCTGGGGTTGCGCCAGGTGCTGGTCAACCTGGTCATCCATGCGCTCGACGGCGCCGAGTCCGGCAGCCTCGCCGTGTCGCTGGCGGCCGCGTCGGGCGCGCTGGAGATCGAATTGGCGCGCGAGCCCGACGGCTTCGACGCGCAGCGCTTCGGCGCGCTGGCCACCAGCTCCGACCTGCTCGCGCAGACCGATGCCGGCGGCAGCCTGGCGCTGGCGGCGTCGCAACTGCTGCTGCGGCGGATGAAGGCCAGGGTCGAACTGGTCCCGCGCAAGGCCGGCGGCCACGAACTGTGGATCCGCGTGCCGGTCGCGCGCGTGGTCGGCGAACCCACCCGATCGCACGCGGTCGAACGGGCGGGCGCGGCGGCCCGGCCCGATGCCGAACGCATCACGGTGGTCGCGGCGCAACCGGCGCGCACCGCCGAGGCGCTGGTCGAAGTGCTGACCGCGCTCGGCGTGCCGGCGCTGGCGGCGACGGAACCGGCGCGGGTCGAAGCGCTGCTGCGCGACGGCGCGGTGTCGCTGCTGGTGCTGTCGGCGGACTTCGGCGACGGCGTTGGCCGCGAACTGGCGCGCGGGCTCGGCCGCGGGGCCGGCGTCGCCGTGCTGCTGCTCGACGCCGCCGCGCGCACCGGCGAAACCGGCTGGACGCGCGACGGCCGCAGCGTGGTCGCATCGCCGCACGCCGACCGCGACACGCTGCGCGCGGTGCTCGCCGAACTGCTGGCGACGGGGGCGTAGCGGTCGCCATGGTCGAATTCGCCGACATGACCGCGCTGGTCGCCGTGGTCGAAACCGCCAGCTTCACCGACGCCGCGCGCCGGCTCGGCACCACCAAGTCGGTGGTCAGCCGGCGCATCGCCGAACTGGAAAAGGAACTCGGCGCCTCGCTGCTGGACCGCTCCTCGCGCAGCGTGCGCGCCACCGAGGTCGGCGCGGTCTACTACGCCAAGTGCGTGCGCATCCTCGAATCGGTCGGCGCCGCCAACGACTTCGTCGCCGGCCACAACCAGCTGGTCAGGGGCCGCCTGCGCATCGCCGTGCCGGGCGATGCCGGCGCGCGCCTGCTGCTGCCGCTGCTGGACGCGTTCGCGGCGAAATTCCCGGAAGTGCTGCTCGAGGTCGAATCCGGCGAGCGCGACGCCAACCTCAGCGAAAGCCATTTCGACCTTGCATTGCGCGTCGGCCGGCTCGGCGATTCGACCCTGGTCGCGCGGCCGCTGACCGCGTTCCGGCGCTGGCTGTGCGCCAGCCCCGCCTACCTGCAGGCGAACGGCACGCCGCAATCGCTGTCCGACCTGGCCGGGCACGATGGCCTGCTCGACGCGCTCGCCGACGGCAACGGTTTCTGGCAATTGCAGTCCGGCGGCGAGGCGCAGGCCTGCCGGGTGCGCGAGCGCCTGCGCAGCAGCAGCGCCGTGCACCTGCGCGATGCCGCCGTCGCCGGGCTCGGCATCGCGCTGTTGCCGGGCCCGGTCGCGGTCGATGCCGTGGTGGCCGGCCAGTTGCGCGTGCTGTTGCCGCAGCACGCGCCGGTGCCGGAGCCGGTGTCGCTGGTCTACCCGAAGAGCCGGCGCAATTCGCCGAAGGTGCAGTCCCTGCTCGGGTTCCTCGCCGAGCGCATCACCGATCCGCCGCCCTGGCAGGCGGCGATGGAAGCGGCGATCCGCGGCTAGCGGCCGCCAGGCGCCGCGCCGCGCGTCCCGGGCCGCCCCTGGCCGGCTTCCGGGAAATCTCCTCCATTCCCGGGCGTCTCCCGGCCTCGCCCGCGGCGAATCGATCGGGCGCTTGCGCGCGGCAGGGGGCTTGCCGCCGCGCCGCTGCCGGCACCGTTCGCGCTTCGGCAACCAAGCGTTCGTGCCCGGCCGCTATGAGACCCGAGTCACATCGCCAACCATGTGCGCCATGGAGCAGTGACGTGCGGACTTCCGCTTAGGGACGAGCAGAACCCGCACACGCAGGCATGGGGGCCGGCCTGCGCCCTTGCGGTCGCCAGGCGGCGACCGCAAGGGATCCCCCAGGGATCCAGGCCCCATGGACGGGGCGCCAAATTTCAGGCTTCCGCCGGTCCATCCCCACTGGCGGCTGTCGGGAGGCAGGAACCCGTTTCCTGTTTCCCCGAAGCCGGTCCGCACGCCTTCCCCGAGCTCGCGCGGATCCGGCCGTCGCCGCGATGGCGACATCGTCGGGGGGCGGTCATCCGCCCCCCGATCCTTTCGCGATATTCGGTGACAGGGCAATGGCGCTGGAAACTTCCACGGACAGCAATGGCCAGAAGCGGGCCAAGCCGCCGCAATGGCACTCGCGGCTGCGGCTCACCGACCGGCAATGGCACCGGATCGAAGCGGAGCTGCCCGGTCGGGTCGGCGCACGCGCGCACAACGGCGGCAACGCGCGGCGTTTCGTCGAGGCGGTACTGTGGGTCGCGCAGGCCCAGGCCTACTGGTCGGACATCCCGGCCGACTACGGCCGCTGGCACACCATCTACATCCGCTTCGGCCGCTGGCACGACGAGGGCCTGTGGCCCAGCGTGATCGCGGCGATGGGCACGCTGCCCGAAGCGCAGGCCGCGTTGCGCGCGCTGGTCGGCAGATACGCCGACAGCATCGCGTTGCGGCGCGAACGCAAGCGCCAGCGCCAGCGCGGCTGAGCCGCGCCCGCACTGGCGGGCGAATCCAAAGATCTAAGCCCTGCGGAGGCTGACAGGGCGTTCTGCGTTTTCGGCTTCTATCAAGGCGAGAATCCGCGCTCGCCGCCGTCGCGACGCGGCTCGGAACGCCCGCAGCAGGCGTCGCTCCTGCGGATCGTCGACGATGTCGGCGTCGACGGCGAGGATGCGGTCGGGATCGTTTTCCGGGGTCATCGGACCACGCCCGGTCGCCAGCCATTCGAACGACACTTCGGTGAAGCGGGCCAGGGTTTTCAGATGGCTGGCCGAGGGCCTGGCAAGTTCGCACTCCCAGTTGGTCACCGAAGTGCGGGCCACGCGCACTGCATGCGCCAGTTGGGCCTGGGTCAGGCCGGTACGTTGCCGCGCGACTCGAATGCGCGATGCCAGTCTCAAGGTAGCCCCCTGTCCGTTTCCCCCACAAAGGAAGCCTATCCAGAGATCGATCAGACAGGCAAGCAGACGGAGCGTCAGCGATATTGACATCGCTTTGTCAGGATCGCTGACATCGCATGGCAAGCCATTGATCGACAAGTTTTTGGTTTTGTGGAAATGCGCGGACTTTGCGTATTTCGCCGGCCTGTCGGATTGACGCCCTGCCGGACTGTCGCAAGCATCCATGCCGGGATCGGATGGATAAGGGGACGAAGATGAAAAAGAGACCGGATTCGCCTGTCGGCGTTTACAAGGGTGTTGAAAGCCGACCTAATGCCGGTCCCTCATATGTCCGGGTTCCAAGCAAGCTTTTTGTCCTGCTGGGCCTGACGATTGCCGGTACGGCATTGAATATCGAGGCGGCACGTGCGGCGGAGAAGCCCAAAGAAAATCCTTGCGGCCCAGGTGAGGCACCAGACGAGAAAGGTAAGTGCGTCAAAACCCTTGATACTGTAATTGCAACAGCGCCGAGATACGAGAATATCCGGGGCGGGCTCTGGACGGGTCTCAGTGTCGGCAACATCGGTATCATCATCAGTGGTAGCAAGGTTGCGCCTTCGCTTACCGAAACCAGTGACGAGCCGACCAAGAAGAAGGGTGATTGCGATGGCCCGCAAGATTCCACTAAAAACCCTGTCGTCATTGCTTCCGGCAACAAGATTCTGGACGAAGTGGATTTCGCTGGCAGCGAATTCACGCTGACCCGCCATTATTCGAAAAACTTCTATGGCGGTGCATTCGGCTACGGCTGGACCTGGGCGATGGGTGACATTCTGACTTTCACGTCCAACCCGAGTTTTGTCTCGTGCGCGCCACCTGGCGATGTCTGGGTTCTGTGCGACGAGACGATGCCGCGCTACAACAAGATCACAGTGCACCGACCCGATGGGCGCGGTTATGCCTACACCTGGAATGCGGCCACCGGGCGCTACGAGGATTCGCGCCCGCAGTCTCGCAGCTGGATCACGGCCGTGTACATGAGCCCGCAACATTTGGACAGGTTCACCCTGACCACGGAGGGCAAGCAGGATGAAGTTTATGACAGCGTCGGGCACCTCGTGTCCCGCCATGACGCCCGCGGCGTGGGCTACACCTTCAGCTACAGTCTCAATGGCCAGCTGACATCGGTAACCCACACATCCGGCCGCCAGCTGACGCTGGGATGGAGTGGCGGCCTGATCACCTCCATCACCGCGCCCAACAACAAGGTCTTCACCTACGGCTACACCAGCGGTCGGCTAACCACGGTCACCTATCCGGACAGCCTCGGAACCAAGACCTATCACTACGAAAACGCCAGCTACCCGAATGCGCTGACGGGTTATTCGATCGATGGCGTGCGCAAGACCCGCTACGCCTACCAAGCCGACGGGAGGGTGGCCTGGTCAGGCCTCGAAGGGGGCGCGGAGCGCGACACCTTCGCCTATGGCAGCAACTACACCGATGTCACCAATGCACTCGGCCACACAGTCCGATACAACTACACCACCGTCCAGGGCATCAAGCGCATCACCTCGGTCAGCCGAACGGCCAGCACGGCATGCCCCTCCGGAACCGCCGTCACCGACTACGACGCAACCAGCGGCTACCCCACCCGCAGGGCGGACTTTGAGGGCAACCAGACTTTCTACGTCTGGAGCGGCAAGGGCGAATTGCAGGAAGAGCGCAGTGGCGTCGGTCCAGCACCGGGCAACAGCACCACCAACCAGCAGAAGACCACCTACGGTTGGGACACGGCCCGCAATCTACTGACCCGCGTATCGCATTACGGGAGCAGCGGCAGCATCCAGTCCGAAATCCTCTACACCTGGTATCCGGACAGTGACGCGACTCGCGCCCGGCTGCTCCAGAAGGTGGAGCAGTGCGCGCCCAACTGCAGCACCGGGACCAAGCGCACGACCACCTATGCCTACACCTTGTACGCCAACCGGATGATCCAGACCCTGGTAGTCGATGGCCCGCTGAGCGGCACGAGCGACGCTGTCACCTACCAGTACGACACGGTCGGCAATCTCACGTCGGCAACCAACAGCTTGGGCCATGCCGTCGCCTACGCCAATTACAACGGCCTTGGCCAGCCCGGCCAAAAGACCGATGCCAATGGCTTGGTGACCAGCTATACGTGGGATGCAAAGGGGCGCAATACCCTGACGCGGGTGAATGGCCCTGGCGGCAATCGCGACTGGACGATCGCCTGGCGTTCGGACGACCAACCTTCGTCTACGACGTCTCCCGGCGGCATCACATTCAACTACTACTACGATAGTACGGGCCGTTTGACCGAAACCCGGGAGTTGCGTGGAAGTGCCTACGGCGCCAACTCCATGGATCGCACCCTGCTGACCTACGACCTGCTGAGCAATGTCACCCGCCAACGACAGGGCTACCAAGCGGACGGTGTCGCCTTCGTACAAACGGCAGATCAGTACTTCGCCTACGACAATGCCGGCTTTCTGGAAAAGAGCTGGCGGATTGCGGGCGAGGAGACGTTGTACCAGTACAACGCCAACGGCCAAGTGTCCGGCGTATCCGATGCACTGGGTCGCGCGACAACGTACCTGTACGACAGCCACAGTCGGGCGAAGACGGTCACCGATCCGCTTTTGCAGCAGACCCAGTTCGGCTATGACGTGCTGGGACGTCCGTCCAGCGTGACCGATCCACGCGGCAAGGTCACCAGCTACACGTATAACGGCTTTGGGGAATTGACCCAGCAGGTCAGCCCCGACACCGGCACCACCACGTTCACCTACGACACGGCGGGCCGGCGCGACACCATGACCCAGGCCGGTAGCCTGCTGACTACCTACACCTACGACGGCTTGGGACGGGTCAAGACGGCGGTGGCGGGTGGCCAGACCCAGACGTTTACTTGGGACAGCTGCACCAACGGCAAGGGCCGGTTGTGCGGCGTCAGCGATCCGACCGGCACGCTGGGCTGGACCTACAACCCGGCGGGAGAAGTCACCGCGCAGTCGCAAAGCCAGACCGGCAGCGGGATCGCCTTCGGCCAGTCCTACACCTACGACGCCGCAGGCCGCCTGACCGGCATCGGCTATCCGGGCGGGGTGGGGGTAGGCTATGGCTACGGCAACGGGCGGATGACGGCGGTGACGGCAGTGATCGGGGGCGTGTCCAGCAACGTGGCGACGGGCATCGCCTACCGGCCATTCGGTCCTGCCAGCGGCTGGACCTACGGCAATGGCCTGACCCGGGCGCTGACGCGCAACAGCATCGGGCGGCTGACCGAGATCAACACGAAGAACGGCAGCAGTTACGTGCAGCGCCTGGCTTACGGCTACAACGCTGCCGACGAGATCACCGGCATCACCAACCACGTCAACACCACCCTGACCCAGGGCTTCGCCTACGATGACCTTGGCCGGCTGACGGGCGTCACTGCCAGTGGCGCCAACCAGGGCTTCGCCTACGACGCCAACGGCAACCGCACCAGCCACACCTGGGGCGGACAGACCGACCTGTACCAGACCGACAGCGCCAGCAACCGGCTGAGTTCGATCACCGGCCCGCGCGCCAAGAGCTTCGGCTACAACGTGCGCGGCAACACCACGACCGGCGGCGGCAACAGCTATGGCTACGATGCGTTCGACCGGTTGAACCAGGTGGTCAGGGCCGGCGTGACGACGAACTACCGGATCAATGCGCTGGGCCAGCGGGTGCGCAAGGACCAGGGCACGACGGCAACGACGACCGGCTATGTGTATGGCCCAAGCGGCCAGGTCGAGGCGGAGTACAGTTGGGGCGCGAACCAGTGGACGCACTATGTGCGGCTGCCGGGTGGCGAACCGATTGCGATGGTGCGCGACAACCAGTTGAGCATGATCCACACCGACCATCTGGGCAGGCCGGAAAGCGCGACGAACTCGGCGAAGTCGGTTGTCTGGCGGGCGAGCAACTATGCGTTCGACAGAACGGTGACGCTGGACAGCATCGGCGGCCTGAACCTGGGGTTCCCGGGGCAGTACTGGGATGCGGAGAGCGGGCTCTGGTACAACCACTTCCGCAGCTACGATCCTTCGACGGGGCGATATGTTGAGAGCGACCCAATTGGACTGGGTGGTGGGCTGAACACCTATGCCTATACCTTGGGAAATCCCGTTAACTTGATTGATCCCACCGGCTTGCAGTCCTTTGCAGATTGCCTACGAGAAAGGCGCTGGGATTGGGGGAAGCTGGGCGCTAGCGGGCCCGAAGGGACATCGGCTGCCGGGAATGTGGCATCTGGTGCACAGGTGGCGAATGCAACTGCAAACGCAGCGGTTGGGTACACGGGTTCTGGTATCAGTACCGCTTCACATGCCACATCGTGGCAGCACGCTGCAGGCTCTGAAGTTGGTCAGGCGCTGCAGCGCGCTTCAAATGGAAGAAGTTTCGGCCCAATACAGGTCTCATGGAGTTCAGCTGGACGATTGTTAGGGCGCGTGGCAGTCGTTACAACCGTTTGGGAAGGGGCTTGGGATATTGGCTCAATGGCTTACTGCGGATGTAGCGCGCAATGAATGAGATTCTGCGCAACCGCGAAAGCCTGTCGCCTCATGAGGTGTTCGACCGCTACTATGCGGACTCTCAGTTAAATCGGGAATTGGTAATCGAGCTGCTGGATCATGTAGCCGCGGAGCTTTCTCTACCCGTTGAAAAACTTCGGCCTAATGATCGATTTGCTATTGAGCTTGCCCCGAAGAAGGGCAACGAATGGGACTCTGGCTATGGAATCCTTTTGTTCGAATTGCAGCGATTGGCCAAGAAGAAGGGAAAGACCATCGAAAAGCCCATTGCGACGATTGATGATTATTTGATGGCAATGTCAGAGGTTTACTGAAACATCTATGCCTATGTCGACGGAAATCCAGTTAACCTCGTCGATGAACTTGGGCTGCAAGGCAGAAGACCTAATTCCTGGAACAGATTTCAGCAACAGGCCGGTGGCCGTGGACTGACGCAATCCCAAATCCTCTCGATTTATCGGCAAACCCAACTTAAAGACATGGGTTGGAATCGGCCTCTTCAGGAGGCGCTTGATAATTTCCCTGACCCGGTTCCTATCCCAGATATAAATACGGTTAAGTGCGACACCCATGGCTATTGCACTGTTGAAGTGAACACGTGTACTTGTGCAAAACAAACAATGACAACGTGCCCAGCAAAGAAGGAGCCCGTTGTTGGGCCAATGCCTCAAGACAACCCGGCATGTTCCTGCAGCAAGTCAGTCATGCCCATTAAAATCTGAGGTCGCCATGACAACGACTTATCGATTTCTGCTCGTTTTCCTTCTGGTACTGTTATTGACGTCGTTCTTTTTGCCTTGGGGTTTTGCATACGGTAACGGTTCAATTGCTGCCCTCGGTTGGCTTGGTGCAAATGCCATGATTGGAGAAAAGGCAATAATTGCATCAAGTAACGTGCTTACGGCTGTTTATGCTTTCGCCTACCTAGGAATGATCTTCTACAAGAAGTGGGCCCGCGCGTTACTAACCATGACAGCATTGTTAGGGGGTCTTGCTATTCCACTTTACGGGATGTCGGTGCAATCTGGGTACGAGGCGATGTTTGGTTATTTCGCCACTCTGGGCGACGGACTGATCATTGCCCTATCGTTTTTCTCTGAGTTGAGATTCAAATTCTCGAAAGCGGGTTAGCGATATGGATCCGTTCATGGTTGCAGCATTCATACTTTCTGGCTTGGCCAGCGTATTCCTCATTTTCAGGCTTCTGTCGAGCCAAAGGACCTTGACTGAGAAATATGTTTTTTTCGCAGTGTTGTTAATCCCTATCGTTGGGCCACTTCTTTATCTATTTCTGAGCGAGGAAGTGCCTCCCCAGCCGTCCGTGTTAAGAAATACTGGCCCAAGGGGCGCATACACAAATTGGATGATTGCAATTCAGGCAATCATGGCTGAGTCGGCTCATAAGAAGTCCGATGAGCAAAAAGATGAGGAACGCGTCGAGGATGGCGGAGAGAATCAGGGCTAGGCACTGTCCCGCTTATGCAGCCAAGGGTATGTCTACGATGATGAGCACGAAACATCTATGCCTATACGTCCGGAAACCCTATTAGCAATATTGACCCCCTTGGGCTGGCTGAATATGCCGCGATAATTATCGAGGTCGGCGGTGGATATGGCCTCTTTGGCGGAGCGATGGGGATGATGCTTGCCTACGACCCTTGTGATGAGGGTGGTAGCGTGGGCCAATTCCTTTATGGTGGGCCCAACGTAGGGGTGGGGCTCCCTGGAAGTCTCTACGGTGCAATAGAACTTGCTGCTATAACTGCCGACAGCCTCGATGACATTACCGGCTTAGGTTGGTACGCCGGTGGCGCCCTGGCGAGCCCTGCAGGTGGCGCGGCTGCTACATACGCCGCCCCATTCTTCTGGCAAGATGCTAGTTACTCGATTATTAGCTTTGGATACGCTAGGGGAGCAGCAGCCAACGTGGGTGTCGGTGCGTCTTATACCAAGCGTGTCGGCACAATTTCATTTGGCTCACTGTCTGCTACCAGTCAAGGCGCACTGCGTGATGCGCAAGCCAAAGCTGGGATTGGCTGTGATTGCGGCCAAAGTCGCTGAGGTTGCTTATGAAAATTCAGCTGAGTAACCGCAACCAGTCAGCGCTATTCCTTTTGGCTCCAGGAATAACGTCAATTTGGTTGGTTTATGCTGGCATTAAAGAGGGCCTAAATTCTGATCTGATTGCCATTATCTGTGCCTCGGCTGTGGTGATTTTCTTTATCGCGGTTTGGCGGAATGTCTGCGTGTCAGTTTCCAGGGAGAATGATGTAATCCATATAGAAAGAAATGGCCGGTCTACTTCCATTCGATCCCAAGAAGTGCGTCGATTGCATCTAGTAACCTTTCCCCCATCCTTCAGCCTGGCTTTGATCATTTTCCGATCTGGCAGCATTCTTCCTATATTTGCCTGGGCTGGATTCATGTCTAGCAATATTGGCAATTACCGGGAGACCGTCGCACAGATCGAGGAAGTTCTATCTAGAACACCGAGGGCCACCTAGATCCGAGCGGATAGAAGAGGCTATGCCTATGTTGGGGGGAATCCGATCAGCCTTGTCGATCCACTCGGCCTTGCAGGGTGCTATGTAAGTTGGCCTGGGTACCCGATCACGATTCCGGGAACGAACCGAACCGTTCCATTGGTTCATGCCGGTGTTCTTTCTTATGACAGTGCAGGCCATACGCGCTATTACGAGTACGGGCGTTACAACGGCGATTTGGGCAACGTGAGGCGTCAGTCCGTACCCGACCTCAAGATGGGGCCAGACGGCAAACCCACTCCCGAATCTTGGGACAAGCTGATGAAAGCCTTGGACAAATTCGGGAAGGGGAAAACGACCAAGACCAAGTGCGACGCGAATGCAGATGCCGCCAAGATCAATGCATTCGCAGAGCAGCGGATGAACGATGCGAATAGAGCACCATATAGCTGGAATCCGCTAAGTCCGAATACATGCACGACGTTCGCGCAAGATGCGCTTAGCGCGGGGCAGTGATGAACAAGTTGCCTTGGATATTGTTCGGTCTAGCACTGCTAGGGGCGATCTATGCCTGCATCTTGTTGCTGAACGCGGGTTCTGCACTTGATTCGGCAAGGTCGGAGGCTGCTCGACAGCGCGAGCGAAGCGACCTTGCACTATCGATTATCCGAAAGGAATGGATAGGCAAGGATGCAGAAGGCGTTGCCACCCTTTCCCGAGAGTTTGAGAAACAAGGCGTCATTGTCGGGACGGAGGATGGCTCCCTTGAGATTGGAGATTTGATCTTTGAGATCAAACAAGGATCCGTTACGGATGTTCGCTATATCGACTAACTAGCAGCAAAGAAGCCCCGCCCTCCCCAGGCGGGGCTTCCTCTTTAGCGGCTGCTGTTGCTGTCAGAATCCGCGCATGCTCAACGCATGGTGGTAATCGTGATCCCACGCCATGCGCCTGGACGCCTGCGCGGCCTGCGCGATCCACTGGCTGATGCTGTCCTCGCCGTGTTGTTGTGGAAAACAGGGGTCAGAGTACTTTTTCCTAGCCTTCGGCCAGTCCTATACCTACGACGCCGCAGGCCGCCTGACCGGCATCGGCTATCCGGGCGGGGTGGGGTAGGCTATGGCTACGGCAACGGGCGGATGACGGCGGTGACGGCAGTGATCGGGGGCGTGTCCAGCAACGTGGCGACGGGCATCGCCTACCGGCCATTCGGTCCTGCCAGCGGCTGGACCTACGGCAATGGCCTGACCCGGGCGCCTCGCGCATCCGCTGCAGCGCTTCGTCGACCGTGGTCGCGGTCAGGATCTCGACCTTCCAGCGGCCCAGCAGCGCGCGCATGCCGTCGAGGATTTCCTTGTCGTTGTCGACGCACAGCACGCGCAGGCCCTCGAAGAAAACAGGGGTCAGAGTACTTTTTTTCTGACCTTCGGCCAGTCCTATACCTACGACGCCGCAGGCCGCCTGACCGGCATCGGCTATCCGGGCGGGGTGGGGTAGGCTATGGCTACGGCAACGGGCGGATGACGGCGGTGACGGCAGTGATCGGGGGCGTGTCCAGCAACGTGGCGACGGGCATCGCCTACCGGCCATTCGGTCCTGCCAGCGGCTGGACCTACGGCAATGGCCTGACCCGGGCGCTGACGCGCAACAGCATCGGGCGGCTGACCGAGATCAACACGAAGAACGGCAGCAGTTACGTGCAGCGCCTGGCTTACGGCTACAACGCTGCCGACGAGATCACCGGCATCACCAACCACGTCAACACCACCCTGACCCAGGGCTTCGCCTACGATGACCTTGGCCGGCTGACGGGCGTCACTGCCAGTGGCGCCAACCAGGGCTTCGCCTACGACGCCAACGGCAACCGCACCAGCCACACCTGGGGCGGACAGACCGACCTGTACCAGACCGACAGCGCCAGCAACCGGCTGAGTTCGATCACCGGCCCGCGCGCCAAGAGCTTCGGCTACAACGTGCGCGGCAACACCACGACCGGCGGCGGCAACAGCTATGGCTACGATGCGTTCGACCGGTTGAACCAGGTGGTCAGGGCCGGCGTGACGACGAACTACCGGATCAATGCGCTGGGCCAGCGGGTGCGCAAGGACCAGGGCACGACGGCAACGACGACCGGCTATGTGTATGGCCCAAGCGGCCAGGTCGAGGCGGAGTACAGTTGGGGCGCGAACCAGTGGACGCACTATGTGCGGCTGCCGGGTGGCGAACCGATTGCGATGGTGCGCGACAACCAGTTGAGCATGATCCACACCGACCATCTGGGCAGGCCGGAAAGCGCGACGAACTCGGCGAAGTCGGTTGTCTGGCGGGCGAGCAACTATGCGTTCGACAGAACGGTGACGCTGGACAGCATCGGCGGCCTGAACCTGGGGTTCCCGGGGCAGTACTGGGATGCGGAGAGCGGGCTCTGGTACAACCGGTTCCGCAGTTATGACCCGAGCACGGGGCGCTACATCGAGAGCGATCCGATTGGGCTGGCAGGTGGGCTCAACACGTATGCCTATACATCGGGAAATCCGGTAAACCTTGTTGACCCGCTTGGGTTGGCTGCGGGAGATTGCTATACGACGATTAATGGCGCGGCTGCAGATGCCGGAAGCGATGCAGGTGAACTACAACGAAAGACTGGGTATGAGCACGGCGGGAGACTGTACAAGCTGCCTGGCGGCGGATACTCATACACCACGCCGAGAACCGATAGTGATCGATTCAGCGTCAATGTTGGCCCCCTTACAAGCAGCACCGTGGGCGATTACCACTCTCATGGGGCCTACTACGTAGATCCAATCTCAGGCGGTGCCTTGAATCCGGAAGAGTTTTCAGAAGGCGACTATGACGGCACGGATAGGGAGGCAGTTAGTGCAGCTGCTTTTGGCAATCCATTCTTCTCGTATCTAGCGACGCCAAGTGGCGTTGTTAAGAGATACAACCCGAAAACCGGGAACGTCAGAAATATCGCTTATCCGAAATCGGGCGATCGATGCGGTTGCAAGTAACCAAGAGGTGATGAAATGACAAGAACCTTTTTTCTTAGGCTAGCCATTGCTGCGTGTTTGCTTCTTGGTTTGTTGCCAGCCGTATCGAGCAAGCCGCTTTGCGGCACACCAAGTGCAGACACTTCGGCTGCGTTGCGGGTTGCCTATGAGCACTTTGATGCGTATTTATCCAGATCAATGCGAGTCGGCACGCAAAGTGATCTCAGGAGGTTCCTTGCTGACATCAAAAACTACGAAATACGAATTGCAACTGTTAGCGATGGCTATTCGATAAAGTTCGTTCCATCGCAATACCCTGGCGGCACCGTGAAGGGCGGAGGCGCAAAGTACGTGATTCAGAAGTGCACTCGCGAGATTAAGAGCGTCAGTTCGCACATATAAAATGTATGCCTATGTGTCGGGTAATCCGATCAGCCTTGTCGATCCACTTGGTCTTCTTAGTTTAGGAAGTGCTTATGCGGAAAACAGGGGTCAGAGTACTTTTTCCTAGCCTTCGGCCAGTCCTATACCCACGACGCCGCAGGCCGCCTGACCGGCATCGGCTACCCGGGTGGGGTGGGGGTAGGCTACGGCTACGGCAACGGGCGGATGACGGCGATGACGGCAGTGATCGTGAAACAGGGGTCCGGAAACAGGGGTCAGAGTGGAGTACCCCCGATAACTGACCCCTGTTTCCCTCTGTGCGCCAGGCAAATCCCCCCGTCGCCCGCTGCGCGGACGCCTGCTCCCTTTGCTAAAGGGGGCGGATAGAAAAAGGAAGATTTGTGAGGAGGTCTCGGGCCCGGCCTCAGGCGCCGACCGCCTGGCTCTGCGCGGCGGCGAGGAAGGCGCGCAGCGAGGCCGGCTTCACCGGCTTGGTCAGCAGGCGATAGCCGCCGCGCGCGCGCGCTTCGCGCTTGAGCTCGTCGCGGCCGTCGGCGGTCAGCAGCGCGCCGACCACCGGGCCGGGGCTGGCCGCGCGCAACGCGTCGAGCGCATCGAGGCCGTCGAGGCGGTCGTGCAGGTGGTAGTCGACCAGCATCACCGCCGGCGCCTCTTGCATCCGCTGCAGTGCTTCGTCGACCGTGGTCGCGGTCAGGATCTCGACCTTCCAGCGGCCCAGCAGCGCGCGCATGCCGTCGAGGATTTCCCTGTCGTTGTCGACGCACAGCACGCGCAGGCCCTCGAGGCTGTCGTTGGCCAGCGCCTCCAGCCGCCGCGCCGGCGCCGGCAGCGGCTGGATCGCCGCCGCGCGCGGCACCGCGATCGAGAACATGCTGCCGCTGCCGACCGCGCTGCGCGCGTTCAACTCGTGGCCGAGCAGGCGCGAGATGCGCTGGCAGATCGACAGGCCCAGGCCCAGGCCCTGCTCGCCCCAGTCGAACGGCTGCTGGAAGCGGTGGAACTCGACGAAGATCTGCCGCATGTGCTGCTCGGGGATGCCGGGGCCGGTGTCCCAGACCTGCAGCTCGACGTCGTCGCCGTGCGCGCGCAGGCCCAGCACGATGCGGCCGCGGCGGGTATAGCGCAGCGCGTTCGCGATGAAGTTCTGCAGCACCCGGCGCAGCAGGCGGCGGTCGCTGCGCACCGGCACGCGGCGCGCGTGCACGCGCAGGTCGAGGCCGCGGCCGGCCGCGACCGGCGCGTACTGCGCGGCCAGTTCGCGCAGCAGTTCGCCGGCGTCGAAGTCGCCGAGCTGGATGTGCAGGCTGCCGGTATCCAGCCGCGACACGTCGAGCAGGCCGTCGAGCAGCTCCTCGGCGGCGCGCAGCGAGGCGTCGATGCGTTCGGCGAGGTGGCGCTGCTCGCCGGGCTCGTCGCTCTCGCGCAGCGCGCTGGTGAACAGCCGCGCCGCGTTCAGCGGCTGCAGCACGTCGTGGCTGATCGCGGCGAGGAAGCGGGTCTTCGACTGCTGCGCGGCCTCGGCCTCGCGGCTGCGCTCGGCCACGCGCATTTCCAGCGTCTCGTTGGCCTCGCGCAGCGCGATCTCGGCGCGCTTGAAGTCGGTGACGTCGTTGTAGCTGGTCACGTAGCCGCCGCCAGGCAGCGACTGCCCGCGCAGTTCGACCACGCGGCCGTCGCTGCGCACGCGCTCGAACACGTGCGGGGTGCCGGCGCGCATGTGCGCGATGCGCTTGCGCACGTGCTCCTCGACGTCGCCCTCGCCCAGCTCGCCGCGTTCGGCGTTGTAGCGGATCAGGTCGGCGACCGGGCGGCCGACGTAGAGCATGCCCTCGGGATAGCCGAACAGCTGCTGGTAGCGGCGGTTCCAGGCGACCAGGCGCATGTTCGGGTCGACCACGCTGACCCCGGCGGAGATGTTCTCCAGCGTGGTCGAGAGGATCTCGCGGTTGAAGCGCAGTTCCTGCCCGGCCTCGTCGAGCACCGCGACCACTTCGCCCAGCTCCATGCCCGAGCCGTGCAGCACGCTGGTCAGCACCAGCCGCGCCGACGCCGCGCCGATCGCCGCGGCGAGCAGGCGTTCGGTGAACTGCACCCAGACGCGGTCGGCCGGCGCGTCCGGCTTGAGCTCGCGGTTCAGCGCCGCGGCCTGCTCGGCGAAGGCGCGGCGCGCGTGGCGCTCGCCGACCACGCGCTCGGCCAGCGACAGCAGGTCGGACACGCGCACGCTGCCGGGCCATTCGCTCGGCACCAGCGCCTGCCTTTGCGCGTAGGGGTCGAGGAACGGCGCGATGCGCAGGCGCTCGTCGACGCTGGGCCGCCAGCGCGCCGAGACCAGCATCATCGTGCCGGCGTTGACCAGCAGCGACCAGAACGTGCCGTGGGTCAGCGGGTCCCAGCCGCTGAGGTTGAACAGCTGCTGCGGGCGCAGCCAGTGCAGGCCGAACGGCCCGGTCTGCAGCCATTGCGGGCCGAGCCAGCCCGATGCCGACAGCGTCGGCAGCAGCAGCGTGTACACCCACACCGCGAAGCCGACCAGCATGCCGATTTCGACGCCGCGGCGGCTGGCGCCGCGCCAGTACAGGCCGCCGAGCAGGCCGGGTGCGAACTGCGCCACCGCGGCGAACGCGATCAGGCCGTACGAGGCGAGCGAGCTCTCGTTGCCGCTGCTGCTGCGGTAGTAGGCGTAGGCGCACAGCGCGAGCAGCGCGATCGCGGCGCGGCGGATCCACAGCACGAGCGTGGCCACGTCGGCGGCGGCCTGGCGCGCGGCCAGGTTGCGGCGCAGCAGCAGCGGCATCACCAGGTCGTTGCTGACCATCGTCGACAGGGCGATGCTGGCGACGATGGTCATGCCGGTGGCGGCGGAGAAGCCGCCGACGTAGGCGACCAGCGCCAGCGCGTCGCTGCCCGCGTTCAGCGGCAGGGTCAGCACGATGGTGTCGGCCGCGCCGGCGCTTTCGCCGCCGAACAGGCGCATGCCGGCGGCGGCGATCGGCACCACCATCGCCGAGATCAGCAGCAGGTAGCCGCCGAACAGCCAGCGCGCCGGGCGGATGTCGCCGACTTCGCTGCATTCGACCACCGCCACGTGGAACTGGCGCGGCAGGCAGACGATGGCGAGGAAGCCGAGCAGGGTCTGGGTCAGGAAGCCGACCGGCGGCGCGTTCTGGAACAGCGTGCGCGCGGCGTCGCCGACGCGCACCGGGCCGCCCAGCCAGAAGTACGCGAACACGCCGATCGCGACCATCGCCAGCAGCTTGACCATCGACTCCAGCGCGATCGCCAGCATCATGCCGTGGTGGTGCTCGGTGGCGTCGACCTGGCGGGTGCCGAACAGCGCGGCGAACAGCGCCATCAGCAGCGCCACGTACAGCGCCGGGTCGGTGAAGAAGCCGGTGTCGCCGGCGCCCTGCCCGGTCAGCGCGCCCAGGCTCAGCGCCACCGCCTTGTACTGCAGCGCCAGGTACGGCACCACGCCGATCAGCGCGATCAGCGTGACCAGCGCGGCGAGCCGGCGCGAGCGGCCGTAGCGCGAGGAGATGAAGTCGGCGATCGAAACCGTGTTCTGGCTGCGCGCGATCAGCGCCAGCCGTTCGATGATGCGCCAGCCGAACAGCAGCAACAGCAGCGGGCCGAGGTAGATCGGCAGGTAGCCGATGCCGTTGCGCACCGCGCTGCCGACCGCGCCGTAGAAGGTCCACGACGAGCAGTACACCGCCAGCGCCAGGCTGTACACCACCGGGCGCAGCCACGGCCGGTCCGGGTACAGCGGGCGGCGGTCGCCCCACCACGCCACGGCGAACAGCAGCGCGGCGTAGCCGATCGAAACCAGCAGCAGCACCCAACTCGACAAGAACGCCCCCTCCGGCGCCGGCACCGCCCGGATTCTACGCCGGGGCGGATGGGACAGGAGAAGTGAGCGGAGAGGAGTGAGGAGCGAGGAAGGGGTCTGCGCTCCCGCTCGTTTCTCACTCCTCCCCGCTCACTCCTTGCCTTGCCCGAGCAGCGCGCGCGCCGCGGCTTCCGCCTGCCCGCGCAGTTCCGGTACCGCGATGCTTTCCCACAGGCTGCCGATGCGCAGGCTGCCCAGCGCGTACAGCCGCGGCTGCGCGCGGCCGCCGGCGTCGAGCACGCGGCCGTCGGGCGCGGTGTCCACGCCGATGCCGTGCGGGCCGGGCCGCGCATGGCCATGGCCGAGCAGGCCGTCGAGCAGCGCGTTGCGCATGGTCTGTGCGCGCAACTCGACGCCGGTGGCGTTGACCAGCACGTCGACGTCGAATTCGCGTAGGCTGCCGTCGCGCTGCTGCCAGCCCATGCGCACGCAGTTGCCCTGCGCGATCACGTGGCGCAGGCGGCCGCGATGCACGCGCAACTGGCCGCTTTCGCGCAGTCCCTCGATCCGTGCATGTACCTGCGGCGCGATGCGGTGGCGGTGCACGTCCCAGTGGCGTACCACGTGGCGCAGGAAGCGGCGCTGCTCGCCGGACGGCAGCGATTGCCACAGCGCCTGCCCGTGCGGGCGCAGGCGCTCCATCGCCGCCTGCCACGGCAGGCCGTTCCGGACGCCGCCGTGCGCGTGCCCGCGCAGCGCGCGCACCCGCCCGCGCAGGCCCATCGCCAGCAGCGGTTCGATGTCGAAATCGGCCGAATCCGGCGTCGCCGCGTGCGCCATCGGCAACAGTGCGTGGCGCGACAGCACGTGCAGCTCGCCGCGGTGGCCGTTGTCGGCCAGGCTCATCAGCGCATCGGCCATGCTCAGCCCGGAGCCGACGACGCAGACGTCGGCGTCGTGGTCGATGCCCTTGATCGCGTCGTAATCCCAGGCGGCCAGCAGCCTGGACGCGGGCAGCGCGCCCGCGCCGCGCGCCGGCAGCGGCCGCGGCGTGTTGCCGATCGCGAGCACGGCGCCGCGCGCGCGCAGGGACGCGCCGCCATGCAGCTCCAGTTCGATCGATCCGTCGTCGGCGAAGCCGAGTCCGGCGGCGCGGTCCTGCACGACCCGCAGCGTCGCCGCGCTCGCCTGCCGCGCCTGTTCCAGCCGCGTGCGCAGGTAGTCGGCGTAGCGGCGGCGTTCGGCGTAGCGTCCGGCCAGTGCGTCGCGTTCCACCGCGTCGGCCGCCAGGAAATCGACGAAGTCGCCCGGCCGGTCGTCGAACGCGCTCATGCCGCGCGCCGGCACGTTGAGCAAGTGCTCCGCGTGCCGGGTCGCATAGGCCACGCCCTGCGCCAGCACCGGCGAGGGTTCGACCAGCACGATGCGCGCCGGCGTACGTGCCAGCCGCAGCGCGTGGATCGCGGTCAGCACGCCACCCGCGCCGCCGCCGATGATGGCGATGTCGAAAACCGCGTCGTCCGCTCCGTCCGTCAACGGCACATTGTAGGGGCAGAAGGCCTTGCGGCCGTCGGGAAGAACGGGAATCACTCACATCAGGAAATCCATCAGCCGCGCGAACCCCTCGCGGCTGCGCCGCCACGCCGGGCGGTCCTTCCACGCCGCGAGCGACACGGAGTCGGCATCGGCCAGGTACGAGGCCTCGATTTCGCGCATTCGCGCGACCACGCCGCGGTCGTAGCACAGCAGGCCGATCTCCGCGTTCAGCGCGAACGAGCGGATGTCGAGGTTGATCGAGCCGACCAGCGCCATGCCGTCGTCCACGCTCAGGTTCTTGGCGTGGAGGAACCGCGGGCGGTACAGCGCGATCTTCACCCCGCTGGCCAGCAGTTCCTCGAAGTACGACTCCTGCGCCCACGCGGTCAGCCGCTGGTTGTTGCTGGCCGACAGGATCAGCTGCGTCTCGACCCCGGACAGCGCGGCGATGCGCAGCGCGCTCAGCGTGGCGTCGTCCGGCACGAAGTACGGCGTGACCAGCACCAGCCGGCGCTTGGCCAGGTGGATCAGCGCGTTGACCGTGTCGCGCGCGTTCGCGAACGGATACGCCGGGCCGCTCGGCAGCAGTTGCGCGGCGACGTCGGCGTGCTGCACCGGCGCGGTCGGCGCGACCTCCAGGCGCTCGCCGGTCTCGATGAACCAGTCGCTGGCGAATACCGCCTCCAGGTGCGCCACCGCCGGCCCGCGCACGCGCGCGACCAGTTCGCGGTTGGGGAAGCCGGGCACGAATTCCGCGGTGGCCAGGTTCTGCGAGCCGACGTAGGCCGCGTCGTTGTCGATCACCGCGACCTTGCGGTGGTTGCGCAGGTCCATGCGCCCGCTGCGGCGCCAGCGCAGGCCGCCGGGCAGCAGGTCGTGCACCTGCACGCCGGCCAGGCGCAGTTCCGCGGCGTAGCGGCGCAGGCCGCGCTTGGCGCCGACCGCGTCCAGCAGCAGCCTGCACTGCACGCCGCGCGCGGCGGCGCGCTTCAGCGCGGCGGCGATGGCGTCGCCGACCGCGTCGTCGAACATCAGGTAATAGAGCAGGTGCACGCGCTGCCGCGCGCGGTCGATGTCGTCGATCAGCGCGCGCAGCGAAGCGTCGTAGTCGTCGAGCAGTTCGATCGCGTTGCCGTGGGTCGGCATGAAGTCGCCGAGCTGCTCGACCAGCGGCACCATTTCGGCATCGGCGCCGTCGCCTCCGGGCGTCCAGCGCAGGTGCCTGAGCGGCGCCTGCTGCTCGCGGATCACCTGCGAGGCCAGCGCCTGCCGGCGGATGCGTTCGCGCGACAGCCACGGGTGGCCGAACAGCAGGTACAGCGGCAGGCCGAGCAGCGGCACGAAGGCGATCAGCAGCAGCCAGCTGCGCGCGGCCGCCGGGTTGGTCCGCGCCGGGATCCACAGCAACGAAGCCAGGCGCACGACCCAGTCCACGACCAGCAGCCAGGTGCTGAGCGACCAGGTGAAATCCGTCATCGCGCGGGGCCGGGCGGGGTCGGCATGGCGGCGATTCTGCCAGCCCGCGCGAAAATTTGGGTCGAACCGCCTTCCCGTCACTGCTGGCGGAGAGGGGGCGCCGGAAGCGGGCGAACGGCGACTTCGACCCCGGGGATTCCGCGCGCCCAAAAGAAAACCCGCCTTGCGGCGGGTTTCCTCGCGGAACCGGATCCCCGTTTTCGCGGGGATGGCGCGGCGGCAAAGGCGTTCGCCATGCGAACGCGCCGCGGCGTCACTTGATCTTCGCTTCCTTGTAGATCACGTGCTTGCGCACCACCGGGTCGTACTTCTTCATTTCCATCTTCCCGGGGGTGTTCTTCTTGTTCTTGTCGGTGGTGTAGAAGTGGCCGGTATCGGCCGTGGACACCAGCTTGATCTTGTCGCGCTTGCCTGCCATGTCCTATCTCCTCAGATCTTCTCGCCGCGCGCGCGCAGCTCGGCCAGGACGGCGTCGATGCCGACCTTGTCGATGGTGCGCAGCGAGTGCGCGGAAACCTTCAGCTTGACCCAGCGGTTCTCGCTGGCGACCCAGAAGCGGCGCTCGTGCAGGTTGGGCAGGAAGCGGCGGCGGGTACGGTTGTTGGCGTGGGAGACGTTGTTGCCCGTCTGCACACGCTTGCCGGAAACTTGGCATACGCGGGACATCGTTGTGCACCTTCTCGAATGTGTGGGTGTCTCCCATAGCCCGGGAAACGGCGGCCTCGGCCTGCGGCTAACTCACCCGGGGGACTGGAACCCGGCCGGGGCGGACGCAGCGAGCCGTGCATTATGCCCGGGTTTTCCTTTCCATGCAAACACTTACGCCGGATCGGCCGGCCCCGTCTCGGGGGCGGCTGCGACGGCAGGGCGCCGGCGGGTCACGGCGCGGTCCTGGCCGCGCCGCCCGGGGCGGCTTTGGCCCGGGCGATGAACGCGCGGATCTGGCTTTCCAGCACCGGCAGCGGCACCGAGCCCTGACTGAGCACGGCGTCGTGGAAGGCGCGGACGTCGAATTTCGGCCCCAGTTCCTTCTCGGCCTCGGCCCGCAGGCGCACGATCGCGATCTCGCCCAGCTTGTAGCTCAGCGCCTGCGCCGGCCAGGAGATGTAGCGGTCGACCTCGGTGGTGACCTCGTGCTCGCTCAGCGCGGTGCGCTCGCGCAGGTAGGCCAGCGCCTGTTCGCGGCTCCAGCCGTAGTGGTGCACGCCGGTGTCGATGACCAGCCGGCAGGCGCGCCACATCTCGTAGGTCAGGCGGCCGAACTCCTCGTACGGGGTCTGGTAGATGCCCATCTCCTCGCCGAGCTTTTCCGCATACAGGCCCCAGCCCTCGCCGTAGGCGGAAATGTAGTTCTTGCGGCGGAAGTCCGGCTGCGCGCCCTGTTCCTCGGCCAGCGCGCCCTGCAGCGAATGCCCGGGCGAGGATTCGTGCAGGGTCAGCGCCGGCAGGTTGTACAGCGGGCGCGACGGCAGGTCGTAGGTGTTGAGCCAGTAGGTGTCGACGCCGCCGCGGCCGGCGGTCCAGAACGGGGCGATGTCCGGCGGCACTTCCACGATCGCGAAGCGCCCGCGCGGCAGGGTGCCGATCAGCTTGCCGACCTCGCCGTCGACGCGCTTGGCAATCCACGCGGCGCGGTCCAGCAGTTCCTGCGGCGTCTTCGCGTAGAACTGCGGGTCGGTGCGCAGGAACTTCAGGAAGTCGGCGAACGAACCCTTGAAGCCGACCTGCTTGATGATCGCATCCATTTCGGACTGGATGCGTGCCACTTCGTCGAGGCCGATCCGGTGGATCTGCTCCGGCGACAGATCCAGCGTGGTGTATTCGCGGATCTGCTGGCGGTACCAGGCCTTGCCGTCCGGCATCGCCTCGGCGGCGAGGGTGGTGCGCGCCTGCGGCACGTATTCGTCGCGGAAGAAGGCCAGCAGCTTCGCGTAGGCGGGGATCACCGAATCCGCGATCGCCGCCTTCGCTTCGGCGCGCAGCTTCTCCTGCTCTTCGGCCGGAATCCGCGCCGGCAACTTCCGGAACGGCGCGTAGAACGCGGACCGGGTCGGGTCCGTGAGTTCCGCGACCGCCGCGATCGACACGTCGCGGCCGTCGAGCACCGCGCGCGGCACGCTGAAGCCGCGCTGCAATCCGGCGCGCATGTTGCCGATCTGCTGGTCGAAGTAGCGCGGCACGTCGTCGAGCCGCGAGATGTAGGCGCGCAGCGCGGCGGCGTCGCGCATCGGCGCGCGCGCCATGAAGCCGAGGTTCGACCAGAACGAGCTGTCGGCGTTGAACGGCATCTCGTAGGCGCGGAAGCGCACCTCGGCGATCAGGTTCTCGACCTGCGGCCGGTAGATCGCCAGGTTGATGCGGTTCTCGGGCGAGAGCCGTGCGACGTCGAGCTTGTCCAGCTGCGCCAGCACGGCTTCCCACTTCGCGCGGCGCGCGGCCTGCGCCGCGGGGCCGACGTCGGGCAGGTGCGGGTTGTTGCCGGTGGAGTCGCTGTCCTCGTCGGCCTGCCCCAGTTCGGCCTGGCGCCAGGCCCATTCGGTTTCGTAGATGGCGCGGAACGCGGCGTCGGCGCCGGACTCCTGCGCGCGGGCGAGGGGAATGGCCGTGAACAGGAGAGCCAGCAGGAACAGCGGTCGGGTCATGGAAACGTAGCGGCGCAGAGGACGAGCAATCATCGCACCAAAAAGCCCCTCTCCCATCGGGAGAGGGGTTGGGGTGAGGGTTCGGCGGAGCAGGAAAGCTCGAACTCGCGACATGGTTTCAACAGGCGGGATTGCGCATATCGTCGTGGCGCGGGAATTCGCGCATGGTCGGCTTCGCCGAACCCTCATCCGGCGCTTCGCGCCACCTTCTCCCGGAGGGAGAAGGGACGAGATGTCACGCCCTTCCCACCGGCAACCTGACCTCCATCAACCCCGGGTCGTCGGGGTCGGGGCGGATGTCGAAGCCGAGTTGCTCGCACATCGCCAGCATGCCGCGGTTCTCGCGCAGCACCTGGCCGTCGACCTCGCGCAGGCCCAGCCAGCCTGCGTATTCGATCATGATCGTCATCAGCCGCCAGCCGATGCCGTGGCCCTTCAGGTCCGAGCGGACGAGGATGCCGTACTCGCCCTTCTCGTAGTTGGCGTCGGCCATCAGTCGCACCGCGCCGAGCATCGCGCCGTCCGCGTCCAGCGCGACCAGCGCGATCGAGCGCGCATAGTCGAGCTGGGTCAGGCGCGCGATGAATTCGTGGCTGAAGTGCTTCACCGACTGGAAGAAGCGCAGGCGCAGGTCTTCCTCGCTGACATGGGTGAAGAATTCGCGGAACAGCGCGTCGTCCTCCGGCCGCACCGGGCGCACGAACGCCGGCGAACCGTCGGCCAGTTCGATGTGGCGCTCCCATTCCTGCGGATACGGGAAGATCGCGAAGCGCGGGTGGCCGCGGCCCTTGTGCAGCGCCGGCATCGGCTCGACGATCACCCGCGCGTCCACCGCGACCGCGCCGTGGCGGTCGGCCAGCAGCGGGTTCAGGCTCAATTGCCGGATTTCCGGCAGGTCGGCGGCCAGCTGCGCCAGCTTGACTAGCACCAGCGCGATCTCGCGCTCGTCGACCGCGGGCATGCCGCGGTAGGACTTCAGGCGGCGCGACACGCGGGTCCGGTCGATCAGTTCGTGCGCCAGGCGCAGGTCGAGCGGCGGCAGCGCCAGGGCCAGGTCGTCGATCACCCGGACCGCGGTGCCGCCGCGGCCGAACACGATCACCGGCCCGAACAGCGGGTCGTCGGCGATCGCCGCGATCAGTTCGCGGCGTTCCGGGCGCTCTTCCATCGCCTGCACGACGACGCCTTCGATGCGCGCATCCGGGCGCTTCTCGCGCGCCTGCTTCAGCACGTCGACGGCGGCGTCGTGCACCGCCTGCGCGGTGGCGAGGTTCAGGCGCACGCCGTCGACCGTACTCTTGTGGGCGATGTCGGGCGAGTGGATCTTCACCGCCACGGCCTTGCCGGCGGCGAGCAATGGCCCGGCCGCCCGCGCCGCCGCGTCGGCGTCGGCCACCGCGGCCACCGGCGTGGCGGCGATGCCGTAGGCGGCGAGCAGGCGCAGCGTGGCCCCGGCGTCGAGCTGGCCGCCGCCCCTGGCCAGCGCGTCCCGCACGATCGCGCGCGCCGCGGCGACGTCGGGCGCGAAATCCTGCGGCAGGCTCGGCGGGGTCTCCATCAGCGCGGTCTGCGCCTCGCGGTAGCGCACCAGGTGCATGAAGCCGCTGATCGCGTCGGCTTCGGTGGCGTAGCTGGGCACGCGCGCGGCGTTGAGCGCGGCCAAGGTCGCGTCGTCGCGGCCCAGCCACACGGCGAACACCGGCTTGCCGGCCTTCTTCTTCGCGATGGCGCCGGCCAGCCCCTGCGCCGCTTCCGCCGACGAAGTGAACGCGGTCGGCACGTTGATCACCATCAGCGCGTCGTTTTCCGCGTCCGCCAGCAACGCCTCGACCGCGGTGGCGTAGCGCTCGCCGTCGGCGTCGACGACGATGTCGACCGGGTTCTCGCGCGACCAGCCGTCCGGCAGCAGCTTGTCGAGCTTGGCGACGGTGTCGGGCGACAGCCCGGCCGCGGTGCCGCCGAGCCGCTGCAACTGGTCCAGCGCCAGCGCGCCGACGCCGCCGCCGTTGCCGAGGATGGCGAGGCGGCGGCCGGGGAAGGTGCGCAGCCGGCCGAGGGTTTCGGCGGCGGCGAACAGTTCGTCCAGCGCATTGACCTGCAACAGGCCGGCGCGGCGGAACGCGGCGGCGTAGACCGCGTCCGGCTGCGCCAGCGCGCGCATGCCGACGTCGTCGAAGCTGAGCGGCGGGCCGCGGCGGCCCGACTTCACCACGACCACCGGCTTGGCGCGCGCGGCCGCGCGCGCGGCCGACATGAACTTGCGCGCGTTGCGGATCTGCTCCACGTACAACAGGATCGCGCGGGTGCGCGGATCGACGGCGAAGTGGTCGAGCAGGTCGGCGAAGTCGACGTCGATCGCATCGCCCAGCGACACCACCGCGGAGAAGCCGACGGCGCGGGTGGAACTCCATTCGACCAGCGCCGCGGCAATGGCGCTGGACTGCGACAGCAGCGCCAGGTCGCCCGGCGGCGGCGTGTGCGCGGCGATGCTGGCGTTGAGCGCGGCGTGCGGCGCGATCACGCCCAGGCAATGCGGACCGAGCAGGCGCATGCCGTGTTCGCGCGCGGCGGCGCCCGCCTTCGCGGCGAGCGCGGGGTCCGCGATCGCGGTCAGGATCACCGCGGCGCCGGCGCCGTGCGCGGCGGCCTCGGCGACGACCTTCGGCACGATGCCGGCCGGGGTGGTGACCACGACCAGGTCGGGCACCCACGGCAGGCTGCTGACGCGGGCGACGGTGGCGATGCCGTCGATTTCGCTGTAATTCGGGCTGACCCAGCCGATCCGTCCCTTGAACCCGGACGAGCGCAGGTTGCGCACCACCGCGCGCCCGGCCGAACGCTCGCGCGGGCTGCCGCCGATGATCGCCACCGACTGCGGCTGGAAGACCGATTTGAGGCGGTAGGTGCTCACGCCATTCCTCGCGCTTGCGGGCTGCCGGCAATGTTAAGCGCAAGCTGCGGACGGCGTGTTGATTAGACGCAAATGACTGGGTGCGGCGGGTTTCCTCCACTCACGTCATCCCCGCGAAAGCGGAAATGACGTGCCCAAACATTGTGTAGGGCGGGTCACGACCCGCCGTTGGGTTCAACGCGAAGATCGCAGAAGCGGCGGGTTGAAACCCGCCCTACGAGTTCTGCACCACCCTGCATTTGGGGAAAGCGGAGCAGCCCCAAAACTTTCGACCCGCATTCGATCCGAATCTGGCGGTGCGCAAGACCATCTGGCTGCCGCACTTCGGGCAAAGACGCTCCACATTCGTATCGGAGCGCATTTGCAGGCGCTCCACGTGTTCTAGATGCGTAGCGAGCGTTGGTTCGAGCTGATCCCGCTTGATTCTTCGTACCAAGTCATCGACTTGAGTGGCCGTGAATATGGGGTTTCGGAAGGATTTGATGTACCGGATGTAGCCGCCGCCTTCGGTGACGTTTGGCGGCATGTCGGTCTTGAACGAGCTGTCGCCGATGAAAGCCACCACGGAGTGGATAGTCTCCGCCGGAACGCCGAGCAGGTTTTCCAGTGCCTTGGTGTGCTTATAGTTCTGGTGCAGCGGGTTCTGGAATCTGGACGTATGCCGGTAGATCTTCTGGGTCCATTGCTTGTCGCGCTCGGAGCCGAAGATCCACCCACTCATGTTCTTCGTTTCGACAACGAAGATTCCATATGGACTGACGAATACGTGGTCGATTTGGGTCGTTCCATCCGGCGTCCGCAGTGTGACGTTGTGGATGGGGCGATAGAGCTCCTTGTCGAGCCTGAGTCGCGAGAAAAGGCGAATCGCCAACTCGCCGAAGAACCCTTTCGCAATCGGTGTGTTTAACGCGGAAGCGACAATGGCGGCAAGAATCAGCCACCACCAGTGCCACAGGTTTCTGAGGATTTCGCCGATCAGATGAGAGAAATCCATGGTGGTTCGTTACCGACTCAACTGATCTTCCCGCGCAGCTTCTCCAGCACCCCGTCCAGCGTGTCGAGGTCGGTGTAGTGGATCACCAGCTTGCCCTTGCCGCCGCGGCTGTGGTCGATGACGACCCGGGTGCCGAGCGATTCGGACAGTTCGGTTTCCAGCGAGGCGATGTCGGCCTGCGGCGCCGGCTTGCCGGACTTGGCCTTCTTGGCGCCGGTGGGCACCTTGCCCGCGGCGAACTGCTGCGCGCGGTGCTCGACTTCGCGCACCGACCAGCCCTGTTCCGCGGCCTCGTGCGCCAGCTTGCTGGCCAGCTCCGGCGCCAGCGTCAGCAGTGCGCGGGCGTGGCCCATTTCCAGCTTGCGCTGCTCCAGCAGCGTGCGGATCGCCGGCGGCAGTTCCAGCAGGCGCAGCAGGTTCGACACCGCCGCGCGCGAGCGGCCCACCGCTTCGGCGGCTTCGGCGTGGGTCAGCGAGAATTCGTTGATCAGGCGCTGCAGCGATTGCGCCTCTTCCAGCGGATTCAGGTCCTCGCGCTGGATGTTCTCGATCAGCGCCATCGCGATGACAGTGCGGTCGTCGAGTTCGCGCACCACCACCGGCACTTCGTTCAGTCCGGCCTGCTGCGACGCGCGCCAGCGGCGCTCGCCGGCGACGATCTCGTAGCGGCCCGCCCCCAGTTCGCGCACCACGATCGGCTGGATCACGCCCTGCGCCTTGATCGATTCGGCCAGTTCGGAAAGCTTGTCCGGGTCCATGCCGGTGCGCGGCTGGTACTTGCCGGGCTGCAGCTGCCCCACCGGCAGGTTGCGCAGGGTTTCGCCCGGTTGCGCCTCGGGTGGTGGGGTCTCGGCGGCCTTGGCCGGGCCGAGCAGGGCCTCGAGGCCGCGGCCGAGGCCGCGCTTCTTGGCGACGGGGGTGTGCTTGGGGGCGGACATCAATGGGCCTCCGATTTCGTTCTTTCTTTCTGCCGGCGGATGATTTCGCCGGCCAGGCCCAGGTAGGCCACGCCGCCGCGCGAAGCACGATCGTAACCGACGATGCTCTGGCCGTGGCTGGGCGCCTCGGCCAGGCGCACGTTGCGCGGCACGATGGTACGGAACACCTTGTCGCCGAAATGTTGCGTCAGTTCCGCCGACACCGCGTTGGCCAGGTTGTTGCGCACGTCGAACATGGTGCGCAGCACGCCCTCGATCTCCAGCCGCGGGTTCAGCCGGCCGCGGATCGCCTCGACGGTTTCCAGCAGCGCGGACAGGCCTTCCAGCGCGTAGTACTCGCACTGCATCGGTACCAGCACCGCGTCGGCCGCGGTCAGCGCGTTCAGCGTGAGCAGCGACAGCGCCGGCGGGCAGTCGATGATGATGAAGTCGTAGTCGCCGCGCAGCGGTTCCAGCGCGGCCTTGAGCCGCGACTCGCGGCCTTCCTTCTCCATCAGGTCGATCTCGGCCGCGGTCAGGTCGATGTTGCCCGGCATCAGGTCGAATTCCTCCGGCGTGCGCACGATCGCCGCCTTCGCCTCGACCTCGCCCATCAGCACGTCGCAGGTGGACGCTTCCAGTTCGCGCTTGTCGATGCCGCTGCCCATCGTGGCGTTGCCTTGCGCGTCCAGGTCGACCAGCAGCACGCGCAGCGGCGCGCGCGCCAGCGCGGCGGCGAGGTTGACGGACGTCGTGGTCTTGCCGACGCCGCCCTTCTGGTTGGCGACGGCGATGATGCGGGCCATGCGGGTGCCTTGGAACCGGGTGGAAGCGGGATTATGCGGGATGACGGCGGCCGGAATCAGGCGGTAAGTGGCTGAAAGGGGCAAAGTCGAAGCCGGACAAGCCCCTCTCCCCTCGGGAGAGGGGTTGGGGTGAGGGTTCGGCGGAGCAGGGAATGCCGGGAATCCGTGGCGAACATGCAGGGTGCGCAGCGCTTGTTCGAAGCGTATCGCGGCTCGATTCTCGTCGCTCGACCGAACCCTCATCCGCCCCTGCGGGGCACCTTCTCCCGGAGGGAGAAGGAAAAAGCATCAGTCGCGCCTGACCACCACCAGATGCCGCTCGGCATCGAGCCCCGGCACCTTCAGCGGGTGCACCACCTCGACGCGCCAGCCGGCGGGCAGCGTGGCGATTTCGTCGTGTGGCACCACGCCCTTCATCGCCAGCAGGCGGCCGCCGGGCTGCAACAGGTGGCCGCCGACCTCGACGATGCCGGCCAGCGTGGCCAGCGCGCGCGCGGTCAGGTTGGCGTAGGCGGCTGGTTCGTCCAGCGCCTCGGCGCGCGACTCGGCCACGCGCGCGTTGGACAGGCCGAGCTGGCGCACCGCTTCGCGCAGGAAGCGCGCCTTCTTGCCGTTGCTCTCGACCAGGGTGACCTGCAGGCCGGGCTTGGCGATGGCCAGCGGAATGCCGGGCAGGCCGGGGCCGGTACCGAGGTCGGCCAGGGTTCCGTCGCCGACGAAGGGATGCATCGCCAGCGAATCGAGCAGGTGCATCGTCACCATCTGCCGCGGGTCGCGGATCGCGGTCAGGTTGTAGGCGCGGTTCCAGCGCGCCAGCAGGGCCAGGTAGTCGAGCAGGCGCGGGGCCAGCGCGTCGGCGTCGAGGCCGAGCGCGCGCAGGCCGGCGCGCAGCGACCGGTCCAGTTCGTCGCGCAGTTCGGGGGAGAGGGGGGCGTCGTTCACCCGCGCATTATCGCCGACGCGGTCAGGCCGGGCGCCACGCCAGCGCCGCGCGGTAGCCGGGCAGCGGTTCCCATTCGCGCAGCGTCCAGTCTGCCGGCGCGCCGAGCGCGGGGTGGCTGGCGACCAGGCGCAGTCCGTCGCCGGTTTCGGCGAAGACCGGCTTTTCCAGGCCCAGCACGATGCCGGCGCCGTGCGCCTTCAGCACCGCTTCCTTCGCGCACCACAGGCGCACGAAGGCCAGCTCGCGCGCGTCGTCGCGCTGCGCGCGCAGCCATGCGGCCTCGTCGGGGTGGAAGAAGCGCTGCGCCAGTTCCAGCGCGCGCGGCCGCGGCCGCAGGCGCTCGATGTCCACGCCCAGCGTCACCGCCTCGCCCAGCGCCAGCAGCAGCGCGTCGCCGCTGTGGCTCCAGCCCAGGTCGTAGCGCTGCAGCGGCGCATGCAGGCGCGGGCGGCCGCTGTCGTCGCGCTGCAGCGGCAGCGCTTCCGCGGCCATGCCGAGGGTGTCGGCCAGCAGCGGGCGCACCGAGGGTTCGCCGCGCGTGCCGTGGCGGTGCGGAACCACCCAGGTGCGCGGCATCGCGGGATCGTGCGGGGCGTCTGGCATCGGCGCCATTCTATGCGCGCCGCTGCTGCGGGGCAGCATGCGCGAAGCGTCGCGCGGGCCGGGCGTTGACGCGGTCTTACGGGCGGGGCGGGTCCAATCTGCGCACGGCACCGGCCGGTGCCGACCCCACGACATCCCTTCCACATCCAGAAGGAGCAGATCGCATGGGTCTCATCATCCAGTTGATCGTCGGCGGCATCGCGGGCTGGCTGGCCAGTATCGTCATGAGGCGCGACGCGTCGCAGGGCATCATCCTCAACGTGATCGTCGGCATCATCGGCGGGTTCGTCGGCGGCTGGTTGTTGCCGCTGGTCGGATTGAACTTCAGCGGCTGGATCGGCTACTTGATCACCGCGCTGATCGGTGCCATCGTGTTGCTGCTGATCGTCAACCTGTTCACGCGCGGCAAGGCGCGTTGAACGCTTTTCGCTGCGGCCGCGTGCGCTGAAATCGAGTGAAGCTTGAGACGCACCCAAGGTCCGTGGCGCCGCAAAGGCCCGGTTCCCGGGCCTTTGCCCTGTCAGAACAGGCCGTCCGCGTTCGGCGAATCCGCCGGCACTTCCTGAGCCATGTCCCACATCTCGGCGATCCTGCCGGCCTCGAAACGGAAGAGGTGCACCACCGCGTAGCCCCGGTCCTCCGGCTTGAAGCGCAGGTGCGAATGGACCGCGACGCGGTCGTCGCCGGCGATCGCCTGCCTGACCTCGAAGACCTTGCCGGGTTGCCGCGCGTGCGCTTCCTTCATCGCCGCGCGCAGCGCGTCCGCGCCGGCCGGGACGTACGCGTTGTGGTGGACCAGGTCCGGCGCGACGTGCCTTTCGTAGGCCGCGTCGATGTCGCCGGCAACCACCATCTGCAGGAAATCCAGTGCGGCGTCCTTGTTCGACATGTCGTGCCCCGGTGGCCGGCGTTGCGGGCGCTATTTCAATCGCACCCAGGCGGGCGCGTGGTCGCTCGGCCGTTCCCAGGTGCGCGGTTCGCGGTCGATGCCGGCCTCGACCGCATTGTCGCGCAGCGTGTCCGAGACCAGCGTCAGGTCGATGCGCAGGCCGAGGTTGCGGCGGAAGCCGCCCTGCCGGTAGTCCCACCAGCTGAACGTGCCGGCCGCATCGTCGTGCAGGCGGAAGGCGTCGTGCAGGCCGAGCGCGTACAGGCGGCGCAACGCGGCGCGTTCGGCGGTCGAGGTCAGGATGTGTTCGTCGTTCCACAGCGCCGGGTCGTGCACGTCGCGCTCGTCCGGGGCGATGTTGAAGTCGCCGAGCACGACCAATTGCGGATGCGCCTTCAGTTCCTCGGCCAGCCAGCCGTGCACCGCGTCGAGCCAGCGCAGCTTGTAGTCGTATTTCTCGGTGCCGACGTCCTGGCCGTTGACCACGTACAGGTTGACGATGCGCACGCCGTCGACGGTCGCGGCGATGACGCGCTTCTGCTCGTCGTCGAAGCCGGGGATGCCGACCTGCACGTCGCCGATGCTGCGCTCGCGGGCCAGGATCGCCACGCCGTTGTAGGTCTTCTGCCCGGCGAACACGCTGCGGTAGCCGAGCCCGGCCAGCACCGAATCGGGGAACTTGTGGTCCTCCAGCTTGGTTTCCTGGATGCCGACCACGTCCGGGGCGAAGGTCTTCAGCCATGCCTCGAGGTGCGGCAGGCGCACATTGAGGCTGTTCACGTTCCAGCTGGCGATTTTCATGATCGCGATATCCAGTTGATTTAATTGGATTTCGTATCAGGCAGCTGGTTCTGATACCCCCACCCGTACCCCCAGATCGATTTGGTAGGGGGCGAATGTCCATAACGGACAGTGTGTCGTGTCCACTTCCGCGAAGCACAGTGCTGTCGCATGGTAACCCATGAGGATTCCGTGGCGGTTAGAGCGCGGCTTCGAATAACAGGCTGACGGATGGCCATCCTCGAAATTTACGCAACCTCCGAGGAGACAAGGAAATGTCGCAGAAGGAACTTTGGACGCTAATCAAGCGCTTGCCAGACTGGGCTAAGAAAGATTTCCGCAAGTTGGAAAAAGTTGAGCGTGCGTTGCTTGGTCCATACATGCTTGAGTTGGCCATGCATGATGTCGCCGTACGAAAGATTTGGGAGATGCTGAAGCGAGAGCGGGCGGTCTTCACAAAACGCGGCCCGCTGCATTTTCTTCTCGAATTGCTGCGCCGCGCAGACCATGCGCTACGTAGTCCTGTGCTCAAGAAAAGAACGGACGCTGCAAAGATCGTGATGGCGGACGACGCAGTGAAACTCATCTCGAAACTTAACAAGGTACTTACGAAGCTGCGAGAGCCAGCATTCGGAGACATCTTGCCGGGCACGATTGAGCACGATGTTTCGGACACCGTGGCCAAGAAAATCAGGCCTGTCCTGAGGGATGTCATGCTCGGGGCTGAATTTTGTGAGTCAGTTGATGGCCGGTGGCCCGATGGCGAAGGCAGGTTGGCACATCCAATGACCGAGCCCGAGGACGAGACGGAGAAGGAGACGGTGGAGTTGCTTGAATGGGAAATATCTATGGCTCTTTCCGATCCGTCTTTGGTTCTGAATGGCTTGGCGAGTGGGCTGAGCAAATGGAAGGCAGAAGCGCAGATCAAGCAGACCGATGTGGTGGTCTTCATCGCGGGGGAATTCAGTTCCAGGCTCTATCGGGATGATTTCCGCGTTGTTTCCATACTCATGGCTGTGATCGGCCGTAACGTCAGCGAGGATGCGGTGAGGAAGGCGGTCCGGCGGTGGGAGAAAAAATGGAAATGTCCCGCTGGAACAAACGCAAGGACAACGCGGAGGAAAAAATCGTCTGGTTTGTCCATGACCAAAGTCGCCTGAGTACCTAGCTTTGTCTCCGACCGATCCGGAAGCACCCGGGTCGGCGCAAAAGACCGACGTGGTCACGGAGATGAGTCATGGAGTCGCAGTACACAAGCATGTTGCGCATCGGCGAAGTCTGCCGTCGAACTGGGCTTTCGAAATCGCAGATCCACCGCTTGGTCAGCGAAATGGGCTTTCCTAAGCCTGTCAGGCTGAGCAGGCGCGCGGTTGCTTTTGTGGCGGCCGATGTCGAGGCGTGGCTGCAGGAACGCATCACCGCCACTCGCGAGGTGGCGTGACGTGAGCATCAAGCTGATGAACCTCGCGTGGGACATCAAGATGTCCCCGACGATGAAACTCGTGTTGCTGGCGTTGTGCGATTGGGCCAACGACTCTGGCTTTTGCTTCCCCGGCATGCTGACGCTTGCGAACAAGGCATGCATCTCCAAGCGACAGTGCCAGCGGATCATGAGTGAATTGATAGCCATGACGCTGGTTGCCGTTGTCGGCAATCAACAGGGGGGCATGGGGTCCAGGAAATACCAGATCAATGTGGCTGGCCTTCGTGAAGGCAACCCCAGTGGGGGTGGTGACAAATTGTCACCCGTGGTCCACGCGTCGCCCGCTCCCGTGACAGCGAAGGGCAAAAGCAGTGACGCCGGCGTCGCCCGAACCAAAAGCAACCATCAGTCTGATCCACCACTACAGGACAACCTGTGCTCGATCGACTGGTCACATCTCTCTGAGTTGAGCGAGGAAGAGCGGGTAGTAGTAGTCGACATGCTTGGTGGAGTTGCTGAGAGCCAGCGCCAGGCCATCGCCGACGAGCTGGCTGGCGCGCTGAGGGCCAAGGCAATCAAGGCGCAGTGGCCGGGATGGCTGCGCGGGGTGGTGCGGCAGGCACTGGCTGGGGCCTTTGTTTCCAATCATGCACTGGCAATCCAGCGCGATCGTCAGCGGATGGCGCGGGAGGCAGAGGATGCCGAAAAGCGGCGAGCCGAAGAAAAGCGTCGCCTGGATCCCGAGGTGCGTGCTAGGGGCCTTGCAGCCATGAAGGCGGCCATCGCCGAGATGGGAGTTCCCCAGAAAGGGTCGAAGTCATCCAGCTAACGCTACTGGACAACTGGCTACGCGTAGCAACTGTAGCGCGCTACAAACTACACAGGAGAATGTTTGTGGGTATCACCAAAGATCAGATCTGGGCGGCGGCTGATGAGCTTCAACGCCTTGGTCAGGCGCCGACCTTGGCAGCGGTGCGCGAGATGCTCGGCGCGACTGGCTCGTTCTCCACGATCGCACCGGCAATGGCCGAGTGGCGGATGCAGCAGGCCAAGACAACTGGCGTGAAGACGCCCATTCCTGAAGCGTTCTCGGCGCGCATGCGCCAGCAAGCGGAACACATCTGGGCGGACGCACTCAGTGTTGCGGATGACCTCATATCAAGCGAGCGCGACGCTCTTCGAGTCGCTCGCAAGGAACTGGAATCAGAACGTTCCGAGATGGCATCGCTGTTGGATCATGCGGAAGCACAGCTGACGGCTGCTACGACGAGTCAGAAGGAAGTCGAGTCGAAGAACGAAAGGCTGGTCGAAGTCATTACGACAGCGAGGGCGGAACTTGCTGGAGCCCAGGCGCGCTTGGATGAGCGCGAGCAGGCACTCTTGGCCGAACGTGCCGAGCGTCAGTCCGTGCAGGTCATGTTGGTTGAGGCCCGCGAACGTCTTGCCATGCTGGAAGTGGATCGTCGAGCGCAGGGAAACACCCGGTAGGCTTCAGTGGCACGGGGTGCTCAACCCGCAAAGTAAACTTGGCGCTCTAGCGCATATAAACGCTCTTGACCCAGCGCCCACGCCCGTCGCCATGGCCGAGGTCCTGGCTCACCGCCATCAGGGCTTCACGCGACGAGTAGCCCCGCGAAAGGTAGCCATCCAATTGGTCACGGGCGAACGCATAACGTGCCGAGTGAGGCTGAATGCCATTTCGATGTGCCCAGGAATGGTAGATGCGACGGGCCTGCTTCAACCCACCGGCGGGCGAACCGTTGGCGCGGATGACCAGGAAGCCGCCCTGCTCCGCACACACAGCAAGTGCCGACGCGATCGCGGCAGAAGCGCTTGCACGATCAGACACATCAACTGTTCGGGGCCTACCGCCCTTCGTTCCGGCAAGTACGTTGATGCGGCCGTCTGCCTGGAGTTCTCGCTCCCAGCGGCGCAGCGTGTCCTCCCTGGCGTGAATGGCCTCATTGCCCCGCAGGCCGAGGTGTCGTTCCAGGCGTAGCAGCGCCGCCATTCCCGGGCGGTTCTGGCGTTCGGCGCGCTCGGTAATGGCCAGGAAGTCCTCACTGGACATAGCGGTCTTGGTTCCAAGGCGCGAACCGCCACTGATTCCAAGCGCCTCGTTGCTCAATTCGGCCGCGTTCGTCACTGCCTGCTTACCGACGCTCTTGAGAACGCTGCGCAGGTGCGCAAGCTCGTTCTGCAGGGTTCGCACGCCAGGTGACTCGGCTTGCCGGGCCGCGACATAAGCCCGCAAATGCTTGCCGCTGATGTCGGCAGGGCTCGCAAGATGCGTATAGCCCGCTTCGTACATCAGCGTTGAAAATTTGGCGGCGGTCCGTTCCCTGGCCTCGCGGGTCAGGTGAGATCCACCAAGTCGCGCCATGACGGCGACGATCGAAGCCTGGAACTCGGTTCTTCTGCTCATGGATTGCTCTCCGGGTTGTTGCCGCGCTGACGGCTTTGGAGTGCGGGAATGTCCCGCGTGCACATCAGCCCTCAGCGCGGCTACAGAAACCGGTGAGTAACGGGCCCTGCCGGATCGCGCGAACTGCTTCGTGCGATGGCGCCGCGGTTGCGGCTACAAGGGCGACCTCTGGGAGGCGGGTCTGGTGTGCATGGATAGTTGATGTCGAGCATGGATGTCGCGCGGCGACGTATTGCGTCTGGCGATTCGTAGTGTCACTGGCACGGGGCCGCGCAGAAGCCTTTGTCCTGGGCACTTTCCGGCTGCGATGTTGTTGCGTCACTCTCTCGATTCGCACTGCGAAGCGATGAGCGCCGCGTTGCCATCAGTGCTGTGATGGCACCGATTGCATGGTTGATATGCGCCGTCCTGCCAGCTTTGGCCGGAGCATGGGCGCGTTCTAGTGATGGCAAGTCGGGAGGACAAAGCCGTGCCCGAAGCCTTGCAGTTGATGAGGACAGAAGGCCTTTGGCGTTGCTGTCCGGTTCGATGATCCCGGGACTATGCCGGGAAATAGTGAGGCCTGGGTGATGCGCCAGGTTCGCGGGCAGTACTTGAAGCAAAAGCTACGGCGTCACTGCATAGGATGCAAACCGTTACTCCTGTGGATCCACATGGATGCTTCTGGTGCTTTGCATGCGGGAGCGAGAGTAGGCAATTGCGCAAAAAATGCGCCGGCGAAGGCATCGCCGGCGCGGCTGTCCTGCTTATTCCGTTGCCGACACGGACCATGCCTTTTGTCTGGGAAGCAGGCCGATGTGCCGGGCATAGGTCACCGCTGCCTCCTTGCCGCGGAACGTGATGGGCCGGGGCGTCGACCAGCCGACCGGCCGGATGAGGTTCGGTGCGTGCAGAAGTTCCTGCTCCAGGAGCCGGGTGAACCCCCGACCGCGGATCAGCAGGCCCCACTCCTTGCTCTCCTCCAGTTCGACCGGTTCGATTCTTCTGAGCAGGCCCAGCAGCCGGGCCAGTTGCACGAGGGGGAGACTGATCAATCGGGCTTGCATGGCGATCCCCTTTGGTTGAGACACCACCTATACACGCGATCGGCGACAAGCAAAGCTGGCGCGAATTTTCGCCGTAGGCGGATTTGACGCATCAGTGTTTGTCCCGCAACGGCTGATAGCGGTGTCCAACCGTCATCACCCGGCCGTTGGAACCGACGATGGCGTAAACGTTGAGCCGTGAATCCAGTGCCGCATATTTCTTGCGTGGGAGAGACCGACGTAGACGCTCGCGCGCGTCCTTGGGAAAGCTGACGATAGTCACGCCATGGCCCAAGTGCCGTTCCTTGCCATGGTCGAGCAGCAGGTCAAGCATCTGTCCTGAAATGCCCCGCTGCTGGCATCTGATTCGCGCGTGGCGCGTCGTCGGGGAAGTGTGGTCGCTATCGCTGGAACTGGTGTGATCCCGATTCATGGCTTTCCTGCCCCTTGTTTGGTGTTGCGGTCCTCGGTTGAAAGGTCTGGCTGCTTATGGAGTGTCTAGGGACCCCGTCTCCGTACTTGCGACGGCCTGCGAGCAGGTTCAGAAGAGGTGTTGACAGTCCGGGGTATTTAATAGACACTTTAATCGACAGTCAAGGTGTCGAATATGAAGTTGAGTCTGCAGCAGCTGAGCGAGCGCGCCGATGTCCCGGGCCGCACCGTCCGCTTCTATATCCAGAAGGGGTTGTTGCCAGGGCCGGAGGGGGAGAAGCGAGGTGCGTACTACACCGATGCCCATCTCGCCGAACTACTCCGGATCCGTCAGTGGCAAGACGCCGGGCTGTCGTTGGATGCCATTGCGGCGCTGCTTCAGGCAAGGAGTGAGCCGCCTGTGGCGCCCGCGCGGCCCGGGACGATCGAAGTGCGTTCGCACTTGATCGTGACCGACGGACTGGAGCTGGTTGTAGCGCCTGAGCGGGCTGGATTAACGCAAGCCCAGCTTCGATCGCTGTTCCGCTCGGTACAGGATGCGTATGAGGCGTTGTGCGATCCACAGGTGCCAGAAAGCGTGTAAGCCAAGACTGACGTATACAAACAGGGGATCTCGCAGCATGACTCGTTCAAACCGCATTCGCCCAGCTACGCCACTTGCCAGAAGCGCGCTGCAAGTCACCATCACGGACCTTGTTGCCGAGTACGAACTGCACCACGTCTTTCGCAATGACACCGCCGATGCAATCGAGGCCGTGTATTCCTTCCCGGTGCCACTGGACTCCGCATTCATGGGAATGGAAGCCACCCTTGCAGGAGAGCAACTGGTTGCACAGGTCCTGCCCCGACAACAGGCCAGCCGCAACTACGACGACGCCATCGCCGAAGGGGACAGTGCGGTGCTGCTTGAGCGTCTCGAGCCGGGGATGTTGTGCGTCAATCTTGGCAACCTGAAGGCGGGTGAGGAAGGCGAGATCGTGTTGCGCTTTGCCGCAGCGCTTCCCACCGCCGACGGAACCGCGCGGTTCAGTCTTCCACTGGTGCATCGCCCACGCTATGGACGCAGCGAGCTGGATGAGCTCGACGAACCCCGGCATGACTTCGCTGCGGAGCATCCGCTGGAAGTTTCGATCCGGATAATGGGCCTGCTGGCGCGGTCGCCTGTGAATTGTGCAACCCACGGTGCACGCTTCTCGACGGATGGCGACGGGCAATGCCTGCGCTTGAACCAGGCCATGCTCGATCGCGACCTGGTGCTGGTGTTCGATTTGCCTGCCGACTTCAGCGCGCAAGGCCGTCTGGTCGCGGACGGTGAGGGTGCTATCGGCATGCTCACCTTCACCACACCGGAGCGCCTGCGCGTGGCCGGACCGTGCGATCTGTGCCTGGTGCTGGACGGTTCTGGCTCGATGAGTGGCGATGCCATTGCTCAATCGCGTGACGCATTGCGCGCAGTCGCCGAGGCCCTTCAGGACGACGACCGCATCCAGGTCATGCGCTTCGGTAGCCGCATCGTGCCCCTATTTCGCCGTGCTCTGAAGGCAAGTGCGCGCGTGCGCGAGGCGATGGTGTCCTTGGTGGATACGGTCAATTCGGACCTCGGCGGGACAGAAATGGGCGATGCCCTGGACCGTTCAATCGATGCGTTGAGTGCAATGGGGCAGGCATCCGGGCGCACCCAGGCCATCATTCTCGTGACCGACGGTGCCGTACAACCCCACGAGATCGAAGATGCACAGGCGCGGGCCGTGGATGCCGGCATTCGAATCTTCATTGTTGCGGTGGGTAGTAGCGCGGGCGTCGACGTGTTGGGGCCGTTGGCCGCGAGCACTCGCGCGGTTCTGGAGCGGGCGGTCCCGGCCGAGCCCATCGATGAAGCGGTGATGCGCCAGCTTCGTCGGGCACGTGAAGCAGGGCCGCTACAGGTCTGTATTGACTGGGGCAGTCAGGACGCGCGGCCGCTGCCATTGGACGTGACCTACCCGGGGGATGCCGTGACGGCAATGGCAATGCTGCCCGCCGGGCGAACATTCATGCCGCAGGTGCGACTGAATTCGGACGTCGAGGACTTCGGATATCAGCTCGTCGATGTGGAAGAGGCACCTTCATTGCGTGCGTTGGCCGGCCACAGGGCTTGGCTGCATGCGCAAGACGAAGAACGTGCGCGGCTGGCGCTGCGTTACGGGCTGATCACCGACGAAACGTCGGCTGTGCTGGTCAAAGTGCGGACGGATGGAGATAAGGCAGACGGATTGCCGAAGATCGTACCCGTCGCGCACATGGTTCCTGAAGGGATGGTCCTTTCGAGCGCCACGAGACCGCGGGCATCCATGAGGATTGCTTGCAGCATGTCGATGCCACGACCGGCGAGCAATGGGTTTGATGCTCAAAGTTTTTCGGATCAAAGCGAAGGCGAGTACCTCGACATACCTGCCTTCCTGCGTAAGGAAGAGGCAGAGCCCGAGATCGAAAAGAAACCTCTCTCGCCGGAGCGCGTGATGCAAGTGCGTCAGGCACTGCGAGTGGCTCTAGAAGAACTCTTGCTCTCTGGAAGTCCGATTGAATTCAGAACCCGAGCCCTATTCGATCTGATTGACCCCATTCTTCATGACGACGTCCAACAGTACTTGGAGGAATCATCCACCGACTTGTGGGATGCGGACGATGCATGTCGACTTTTGGAGGAGCTTGCCGAAGCGGGTATTGGTGCGGAGCTGACGGATGATCAGGAGGCTCGTTTGGCTGTGTGGCGACATGAGGCTGCTTGAGCTCCCGATTCCGGTTTCGTGACGACAACGAGCCAGTGTCGCAGGCGATCTGAACCGTTACGCATTGGTTGATAGGCATGAGTAAACAGAATCACCTAATCCCATGATTTGACATATTAGTCAAAATACTATCTATTTACATCGGGGTTTTGCCGGATAAGTCAAATGCAGACAATCCTTGAGCTGGGGCACGCCATTGCCGACCGCCGTCGCTCGCTTGGCCTGAAGCAAGGTGACGTCGCCCGGCAGGCCGGTGTCGCTCAGGAGATGCTTTCACGGCTGGAGCGCGGGAGATGCGCTGAGTTCGGCGCACGCAAACTGTTGGCGATTGCGGCGGTCCTCGGTATGGAAGTTGATTTCATCGAAACCGTGGTTTCGGGTTCACTCGATGACCTGCGACGCGAGCGGTCCAGCGCATGAGGATCATCAGGAACTCGGGCGCTGAGCGCGTCATCGACCTGGTTCGCCCCCAGATGCAGCCCGGATACCGTTTGGATGCCGTCACGTCCGCACTGTCGCTTTTCGCCTTTGCGGAATTGATGAAGGAAGCCGCTCGGCTGGATAGCGCCAGACTGCTGCTACCCCAGGAGGGTGTGGACCTCGGCGCCCTTGGATCAAATTCTGATCGCGCCTCCAGGAACCAGTTGCGTACGCGGTGGTTGGCGAAGCGCTTCGCCGAATGGCTGGCGGCCAAGGCAGAGGTCCGACGCGCAGTCGGTGCGGTCCCGCAATCGGCTTTGGTGGTGCGCGACGCACAAGACCATCCCCAGCAAGTCGTACTCGGGTCGTTTGCGTTCAGCACCGAGGGCCTGGGCACGACGCCGGGCAACCCGCTCAGTCTGATACAGGCCTCGGAGTCGCCGGAAGAAAGCCAGCTCCTCAGCCAGTGGTTCGACGTGCAGTGGGCTGCGCTCCAGGCACAGCCAGAGGCCAAGCAACGCCTTGTGGAGTACTTTGAAGCGCTTTCGGCCCATCGGGATCCGGCTTCGGTCTACGCGCTCATGCTCCACCAACTGTTTGCCGAGCAGGGCGAGCAGATGGACGAGGACCGCATCGTCAAGTCCGCCACCGGCATCCGCAACACGGTCATCTGGAAGAAGCTCTTCAAGTTCCAGCGAGACGGCGTGGTCGGCGCCATCGACAAGCTGGAGCGGTTCGGCGGCTGCATCATCGCCGACAGTGTTGGCTTGGGTAAGACATTCGAAGCGCTGGCGGTCATCAAGTACCACGAGCTGCGCAACGACCGGGTGCTGGTGCTGTGTCCCAAGCGCCTGCGCGACAACTGGACGCTGTACCGCAGCAACGACCGTCGAAATGTCCTGGCCGCTGACCGCTTCAACTACGACGTCCTGAACCATACCGACCTGTCCCGCGACAACGGCCTGTCCGGCGATATCAACCTGTCCCACGTGAACTGGGGCAACTACGACCTGGTCGTCATCGACGAGTCGCACAACTTCCGCAACAAGAGCACCCACAAGGATCGCGAGTCCCGTTACCACCGGCTGATGCGCCGGATCATCCGCGAAGGCGTCAAGACGCGAGTGCTGATGCTCTCGGCCACCCCGGTCAACAACCGCCTGGCGGATCTGCGCAACCAGATCGCTTTTGCCACCGAAGGCGATGATCTGGCGCTGGCCGACCACGGAATCGCAAGCATCGAGGCCACCACGCGGTTGGCGCAGAGGCAGTTCAATCGCTGGCTCGACCTGGCCGATGGCGACCGCACGCCCTCGCGGCTCATCGAAATGCTGGGCTTCGACTACTTCACCCTGCTCGACCACCTGACCATTGCCCGGTCGCGTAAGCACATCGAGAAGTACTACGGCACCGCGGAGACCGGGAAGTTCCCGACACGTCTCAAGCCGATCAATATCAAGCCCGATGTCGACCGCGCCGGCGAATTCCGCTCCATCCGCGAGATCAACGACGAGATCCGGCGCCTGAATCTGGCGGCTTACGCACCCTTGCGCTATGTCCTGCCGCACAAGCAGGCCGCCTACGACGAGAAATACAGCACCGAGGTGCGCGGCGGCGAAGGCTTCTTCCGCCAGGCTGATCGCGAGGAAAGCCTGATCCACCTGTTGCGGGTGAACGTGCTCAAGCGCATGGAAAGCGCTGTGTCATCGTTCAGCCTGACTGTCGAGCGCCAGTTCAAGGACGTGGAGGCGACGCTTGCCCGCATCGAAGCCAAGGCAGGTGACATCGAGGAGATCGATATCGCCGACGTGGACATCGATGATCCGGCTTTCGAGAGCCTGCTGGTCGGCAAGCGCATCAAGGTCTTGCTGGGCGATGTGGACCTGATCCGCTGGCGTCAGGACTTGATCGAAGACCGCAACCGCCTGGCCACGTTGTTGTCGGCCGCGCGTCAGGTGGATGCCAGCCGGGATGCCAAGCTCAATGCCCTGCGCGACACGATTGCGCACAAGTGCCAGCACCCGACCAATGCGGGCAACCGCAAGGTCATCGTCTTCACGGCGTTCGCCGACACCGCCCACTACCTGTACGAGAACCTCGCGCATTGGGCGAAGGAAACCCTGGGGCTCGATACCGCGCTGGTCACCGGTTCTGGTCGCAACCAGTCCACCCTTCCGAAACTGGGCAAGGATCTGGGCAGCATCCTCACCGCGTTCTCTCCGCGTTCCAAAGAGCGGCCGGAGGAATTGACGAACGAGGGCGAGCTGGACTTGCTGATCGCCACCGACTGCATCTCGGAGGGCCAGAACCTCCAGGACTGCGACTGGCTGGTCAACTACGACATCCACTGGAACCCGGTGCGCATCATCCAGCGTTTCGGCCGCATCGACCGCATCGGCTCGCCCAACGAGCAGATCCAGCTGGTCAATTTCTGGCCCAACATGGAGCTGGACGAGTACATCAACCTCGAACAGCGCGTCAGCGGAAAGATGGTGCTGCTCGACATCTCTGCCACCGGTGAGGAAAACCTGATCCAGACGGACTCGGGCGATCCCATGAACGACCTGGAGTACCGCCGCAAGCAGCTGCTCAAGCTGCAGGACGCGGTGATCGACATGGAAGACCTGTCCAGCGGCGTGTCCATCACGGACCTGACCCTGACGGATTTCCGCATCGATCTGGCCGAGTATCTGAAGGCGCATCCGGGCAAGCTCGAAAGCCTGCCGCTGGGGACGATGGCGGTCACCACCAGTGTCGATGCCGACATTCCCCCGGGCATCATCTTCTGTCTGCGGGCCGAAGGCGCGAACGCAGCCAAGACGATCGACCCCGGCTATCCATTGGCGCCGAACTATCTGGTGCATGTCGGCGAGGACGGCACGACACTGCTGCCGCATACCCAGGCCAAGCGCATCCTCGACCGGCTCAAGCGCCTTGCGCACGGTCGTGATCTGCCCGATGCCGCCGCGTGTACCCGCTTCGACAAACAGACCCGAAACGGCGAAGACATGCAGGCGGCCCAACAGTTGCTGGCAGCGGCCATCGCGTCCATCGTCGGCAAGAGCGAGGAGCGTGCTGTCGCCAGCCTGTTCACTCCGGGGGGTACTCACGCCCTGCGTGGCGAGTTCGCCGGCAGTGGTGATTTTGAAGTCGTTGCGTGGCTGGCGGTTCTGCCGGAGGGTGATGCGTGACGACCGAGGCGCTGATCGCAGCCCTGAACCTGCCCGCGGCCACCCGCGTGGATCAGCGTGTGCCGAAAAAGCTGTTGCTGGAAAACGGTGCGCCCACTGCCGCCGACAAACGCCTGATCAACGAAGGGATCGAAGCGATCCAGTGGCTGGCCGTGCTCAAGCCGGCCACTTGTGGCGTACCCGAGTTCCGCGATGAAGTGCGGGAGTACCTGGAGATCGCGATCCTGCACGTCACCCTGCGCGAGCAGGCGAAGGAAGCGCGTCTCATGGAGCTGCTGCATCGCGCGGTGCCTTATCCGGTGCTGCTACTGGTCGAACGCGGACACGCGGTATCCGTGTCGCTGGCTCACAAGCGGCATGCGCTCAAGGAAGCCGGCAAAGCGGTTCTGGACGGCGAGCCGGTGACTGTGGCCATGCAAACAGCAGGCAATGGGATCCACACGGCGTTCCTGCAAGCGATGGATCTGGTGCGGCAACCGCGATCAACGCTGTACGCGCTTTACCAGGGCTGGCAGGACACGGCGCTGGCGCTACAGGCTGCCTTGTTGACGGGCGCGTTCACCCTGCTTGATTCTGCCGAACGCGCACAACAACGCCGCGAGGCCCTGCACGTCAGCATTGCCCTGCAAAGCCAGATCGCCAACCTGCGCGGCGCAGCCGCCAGGGCGTCGCAGATGGCGCGACAGGTGGAACTCAACCTCCAGATCCGGAAACTGGAAAGCGAGCTGAAGCAAGCAATGGGGGCGCTCTGATGAATCGTGAGCAGGCACGGGCGTTGCTACAGCGGGCATTGGGCGGAGGGAGCGACGCCGATTTTCGTGACGGCCAGTGGGAAGCGATCGATGCGCTGGTCAATGAGAAGCGCAAGCTGCTCGTCGTGCAACGCACGGGCTGGGGCAAAAGCTCCGTCTATTTCATTGCCACCCGGATCCTGCGCGACCAAGGCCATGGCCCGACCCTGATCGTCTCGCCACTGCTTGCGCTGATGCGCAACCAGATCGAGGCGGCGCAGCGTCTGGGCATCCAGGCGGTGACCGTCAACTCCACCAACACTGAAGATTGGCCTGCACTCACGCGGTCCATCCTGGAAGGGCGGGCAGACGCCGTGCTCATCTCCCCCGAGCGCTTGGCCAACGACAACTTCGTTCGCGACGTGCTCCTGCCGGTCGCGAACCGAATCGGCTTGCTGGTGGTGGATGAGGCGCATTGCATTTCCGACTGGGGGCACGACTTCCGGCCCGACTATCGCCGACTGATCAACATTCTCCAGCGCATGCCTCCGAACATGCCGGTGCTTGGCACAACGGCGACGGCGAATGACCGCGTCGTCGAGGACGTGGTGTCGCAGCTGGGTGATGTCGTGGTGCAGCGCGGCCCATTGATGCGCGACACACTTTCGCTGCAGGCTACACGCTTGCCGGATCAATCGGCTCGGCTGGCATGGCTGGCCGAGCACGTGCCCAATCTTCCCGGCACCGGGATCATCTACGTCCTGACCAAGCGTGATGCCGAGCAAGTGTCGGAGTGGCTCCAGCAGAACGGCATCGACGCCCGCCCGTACTACAGCGGGGTGACCACGCCGGAGTTCGAGGATTCCGACGCATACCGCGAGCAACTGGAAACCCTGCTCTACGGCAATCGGGTCAAGGCGTTGGTGGCGACTACGGCGCTGGGCATGGGCTACGACAAACCCGACCTGGGTTTCGTCATCCACTACCAGGCGCCCGGCTCCATCGTCGGTTACTACCAACAGGTGGGCCGTGCCGGACGCGGTATCGACAACGCCATCGGCGTCCTGCTGTTCGGGCGCGAGGACGATGACATCCACGAGTTCTTCCGCAGTTCCGCCTTCCCGGACGAGGCGCATGTGCTCTCGATCCTGGATGCGCTGGCAGAAAGCGACGGCCTGACCACACGCGCCATCGAGAACAGCGTCAACCTGAAGATGGGGCAGATCGACAAGGCATTGAAGTTCCTGTCGGTGGACAACCCTGCGCCCGTCGTCAAGGAGGGGTCGACGTGGATGCGGACGCCGGTGCCGTACCGCATGGACCACGAGCGCATCGAACACCTGACCGGCCAGCGCGAACAGGAATGGCAGGAGGTGCAGGACTACATCGATACCGCCGACTGTAAGATGCTGTTCCTGGCCCGTACGCTGGACGATCCGCAGCCGCGCGCCTGCGGGCGTTGCACCTCGTGCCTGGGGCGTCCTGTCGTGCCAGAGGACTTCAGCCATGCGCATGCGGTCGCCGCGGCCCGCTTCCTGCGGCACTCCGAGTTTTCGCTGGAATGCAAGAAGCAGGTGGCCCACGGCGCATTCCAGCGCTACGGGTTCCGGGGCAATCTGCCGCCCAACCTGCGTGCCCAGACCGGTCGTGTCCTGTCGCGCTGGGGCGATGCCGGCTGGGGCCGCATGGTCGCGGACCAAAAGCACGCTGGGCACTTCGGGGACGATCTGGTTGAGGCGACCGCCGAGATGATCCGTGAGCGCTGGCAGCCGCAGCCTGCGCCAACGTGGGTGACCTGTATTCCGTCGCGCAACCACCCGGAACTGGTGCCCGACTTCAGTGCGCGTCTGGCCAGGCGGCTTGGCATCCCGTTCCATGCGGCGGTGGTCAAGGTGCGCGACAATCAGGCGCAGAAGCTGCAACAGAACCGCTTCCACCAGTGCCGGAACCTGGATGGCGTTTTTTCCGTGGTCGACCCTGTCCCCGCAGGCCCGGTCCTGCTGGTCGATGACATCGTCGATTCCGGTTGGACTTTGACTGTCGCCTCCGTCTTGCTCCGGCAGGCGGGGTGCGCCGCTGTTTGGCCGGTTGCCCTGGCGGCGACCAGTGCCGGAGATTGAGATGAGCATCAGTGAACAAAGCCAGGCGGTCCTGCTGTTGACCGCGTGGTTCACCAAACCGGGCAAGGGAGAACCCAAGCCGCTGACCCCCAAGGAATGGGGGCGGTTTGCGCTGTGGCTGAGGGACCGGGGCATGGCGCCGGAAGCCTTGCTGCGCAGCAACGATCTGGACGCGACCTTGTTCGGCTGGTCCGACAAGACCGTGGATGTCCGGCGGATTCGGGCTTTGCTGGAGCGCGCTGGCGCCCTGGGCATCGCGCTGGAGAAATGGCAGCGGGCCGGGCTGTGGGTGATGACCCGCTCGGACCCGGACTATCCCGGCAGGCTGAAGCGTCGGCTGAAGACGGATGCGCCGCCCGTACTGTTTGGTTCCGGCAACCGCCAGCTGCTCAATCAGGGCGGGATTGCGGTCGTGGGCTCGCGTGATGCCAGCGAGGACGATCTGGCATTTACCACCGACCTAGGCGGCAAGGTTGCCTTACAGGGCCGTTCGGTGGTCTCCGGCGGCGCACGTGGCGTGGATGAAGCATCCATGCTCGGTGCGCTGGAACGCGACGGCACCGTCATCGGCGTGCTGGCCGACAGCCTGCTGCGCACCAGCAACTCCGCCAAGTACCGCCGCGCCCTCATGGACAGGAACCTCGTCCTGGTATCGCCCTTCAATCCGGAGGCGGGGTTCGACGTGGGCAATGCCATGGCCCGCAACAAGTACATCTATGCCCTCTCCGATGCGGCCGTCATTGTCAGTGCCACCGAAGGCAAGGGCGGCACCTGGAGTGGTGCGGTGGAAGCGCTCAAGCACGCCTGGGTGCCACTGTGGGTCAAGCCGCATCGGGATGCGCGATCAGGCAATGCGGTGTTGGTCGAGATGGGTGCTCGTTGGCTGGAGGATGGCGCGCCCATGGCGTCGCTGGTGGCCGGCGAGGAAACGGCGCAAGTGTTGTCCGATACGCCGCCCGTAGAGGACAGCGTGGAAGAACCAGTCGCGCAATCGGCAGCGCAAGCGCCCCAACACATCGCCGAACCGATTCAGCCCTGGCCGACAGAAGAGGCAGCGCCGATACCGGCAGACGTGGCCCCGTCCATCGATGGCAGCACGCCCATTGCTACTGCCACCGCGAGTTTGTACGAGCACTTCCTGACGATGCTGGCCAAGGAAGCGGCCCGCGGTCCGGTCACCGCCGAGGCACTGCAGGAAAAGTTGGAGCTACACAAATCGCAGCTGGCCGACTGGCTGAAGCGTGGCATCGCCGACGGCCGCATCGAGAAGCTCAACAAACCCGTGCGCTACCAGCCGGCCAAGGCGCAGCAGCAAACCCTGCTCTGATCCCACACATCATTCGCTTACAAGAAATCCGCCATGCACAAGATCGACGCCACCGACCCCGAAGCCCAATCCGCCGATCTGGTGGCCGGCAACATCGCCACGCTGAAGGCGCTGTTCCCGGAGCTGATCACTGAAGGCGCAGACGGCGCGGCGGTCAATGTCGATGTGCTGAAAGCATTGGTGGGTGATGCCACGGTCAGCGATGCGGAGGAAAAGTACGGTCTGAACTGGCACGGCAAGCGCCGCGCCCGCCAACTGGCGCTGACGCCGAGCACCGGCACCCTGCGGCCGTGCCCGGAAGACAGTGTGGACTGGGACACCACGCAGAACCTGATGATCGAAGGTGACAACCTGGAAGTGCTGAAGCTGCTGCAAAAGAGCTATGCCGGCAAGGTCAAGCTGATCTACATCGACCCGCCGTACAACACCGGCAAGGACTTCGTGTACCCGGACAACTTCCAGGACAGCATCAAGAACTATCTGGAGTTGACCGGGCAGGCTGAGGGTGGCGCGAAGGTGTCATCCAACACCGAGGTCAGTGGGCGGTTTCACACCGATTGGTTGAACATGATGTTTCCGAGGTTGAAACTGGCCAAGAATCTTCTCCAGCCAGATGGTGTGATCTTCATCAGTATCGATGACCAGGAGCTTGCCTCTGTTAAGTTCGTGTGTGATGAGGTTTTCGGTGGCGAAAACTTCATTGGTCGGTGCACATGGGAAAGGAAGCGAAAAGGCAGTCATCTTTCTTCTGAGTTCACGCAAAAGACTGAAAGTCTTGTCATTTATGCGAAGGGCGAGGGAAAGGTGTCCCTTTTTGGCGAGCCTGCCGGAGCAGATGAAGATCAGCCGCTAATTAAGCGAACTAACGCGGCAAAGGAGCTAAAGATTCCTGGGGGGTGTGTTGAGACAGGAATGGCTAATCAATTGTTTCGAAAGGGCATCTATGGCGAGGGCAGTTCAGCTGTCGAGCTTCTTCAGGATGTTCGAGTAGAAGGCGGGTTCTTTATCGATGAAGTATGGCTACGTGGGCCGTTCATCTGGTCGCAAGAGAATTTGGATGAAGAGCGTCTTGCCGGCGCACGTTTTTTCATCCGCACTGAGAATTTTTCTCTTCGAGCGCTCAAGGCACCAGAAAGGCAAGGCTTCAAGGCGCTGTCCAGTTTTCTGCCTCGAACTGTTGGAACAAATGAAGATGCATTGAGCGAACTCGCCGATCTATTTCAAGTGGATGAAGATCGAGTTCCGTTCAGCTACCCCAAGCCTCTCGGCTACATCAATAAGATCGTTTCTGCCGCCACCCACTGGAACAAAGACGCCGTCGTTCTAGATTTTTTTGCTGGCTCAGGAACGACGGCGCATTCAGTGTTGTCGCAAAACGCACTGAATGGTGGCTGCCGTCGTTATGTGCTTGTGCAGTTGCCGGAACCACTTGACCCAAAGAACAAGGATCAACAGGTCGCAGCAGAGTTCTGCGATCAGCTTGGCAAGCCTCGCAACATCGCCGAACTGACCAAAGAACGTCTCCGCCGCGCCGGAGCCAAGGTCAAGGCGGACAGCCCGGACTGGCAAGGTGATACCGGCTTCCGCGTCTACAAACTCGACCAATCCAACATCCGCGCCTGGCAACCCAGCGGCAATCTGGAACAGGACCTGGTCGACAGCGTCGAGCACATCGTCCCCGGCCGCAGCGAGCAGGACGTGCTGACCGAACTGCTGCTCAAGCTGGGGCTGGACCTGTGCGTGCCCATCGAACAGCGGCAGATCGGCGGCAAGACCGTGCACGCCATCGGCGGCGGCGTGCTGATGGCCTGCCTCGACCCGCGCATCGGCAAGGACGACGCCGAATCGTTGGCGCTGGGCATCGCCGATTGGCATACAGCATTGACTCCCGCCGGCGACACCACCTGCGTATTCCGCGACAGCGCCTTCGAAAACGACGAGGCCAAGACCAACCTCGCCGCGATCCTGGAGCAACACGGCATCCACCACGTACGGAGCCTGTGACATGGATGACGGCGTGAAGAAGGCCGATGAATCTCTTCGCGAATACTCGCGTGAGGAACTGGACTCCCTGGGCGGCGTCATCGACTACGCCGAGAAGATGATCTATCGCGACGGCCAGCACCATCCGTACGCCTCGCTACGTCGTAGCGCCTACGGCAAGACCGTGATCATCGAGACTGAGAAGAAGGGACGTCAATGCTTCCGGCTCAGCCAGACGCCGGCCGTCATCACGCCAAACAATTGCGGTTACGCCACGCCGCACTCCCCGGTCGGCCGTCTGTGCGGTTATGTCCGCCCCGGAGACAGTGGCGAAAGTGCGTTGTGGGGCGAATGGGAAGTGTCCGAGATCCGCCTCTTTGACCGGTTTGATGGCGTGCACTTCGAGGAGAACGTTCGCAACTTCCTCACGATGCGGGTCTTCGGCGATGCGGTGAAAGACTCCGTGACCGATCTGGCGGCATACCTCCGTCAGCCCACCAGAGCATTTCCAGCGTCACCGGAAGAGGACGAAGCCGAGCAGCTGCCTGCCCATGTCGAAACCGCTACCTTCGTTCTTGCCGATGAGGAAGACGATGAGACGATCGATTTGGGCGAGATTGACGAAACCGAAGACGAGCCGGAACTCCAGACCGCGGCCCCTGCCGGCTACTTCGGCCTGAATGAAACCTTCTACGTCAACCGGACCAGGGAGCAGGACGAGATCATCGCCCGTTCGCCTGTCGGCGCGATGTTCGTCGAGGGCGTGGCCGGATCGGGAAAGACGTCGGCTGCACTGGGTCGCACCAAGATGCTTTGTGACTTCGATGCCAGCAATGTCGCTTCGGAAGCCGAGTTCCGCGAAGTTCTGGGGGAGGATGCGGCTTATTGGGATGGCAAGTTCGCTGGCCAGTTCTCGCAGGAAAGCAGCGTTGGCTTCGTCCGCACGGGTGAACTAATCCAGTACCTGAAGGAAACCTGCCGGCGCATCGACCTGCCGAACCTCCCCGTACTTGAATACAAGGAGCTGCAAACCCGATTGCGCGATCACCGCGGACTGGTAGCCGGTGGCACGGGTAGGTCCTGGGCAGGAGCGGTTAACGAACGCACCTCAACGACCGATACGACCATGGCCTGGCTGCGTGCCGCGGACGCTGCGATGGGCAGGGAGTTGGCGGCACGCCTGCGGGCAATGTTGCCGCAGCGCGATGAAGTGATTGCAGGTTTCGAAGACAAGTACCTGCCGGTTGCCGCCCGTGTCGTAGACAAGGCGCTGTACGACTACGCGATGGCTTTGGACGAACTTGCCCATGAGCTTGAGCGCAGCGAGGGCGCAGCCTTTCGATTGGATCGGATCGTGGTCCGCATGCATGAGCGCCTTGCCAAGTTCCGCAAGGAAGTTCTTGGCAAGGACGTGCTCTGGCTATTCATCAACGAAAGGACCTATATCGGCACCCGGGAAACCGATCTTGCCGAACAACTGATTGGCGAGCACGCCGAACTTTACGATCGACACGGCGCACGCTTGGTCTGGGTCGACGGGAACGGTCCACTCGACCCTCGGATCGCCTTCGTCGATGTGAATGGCAATGCCCTAGAGTGGAGCGAGGAGGTCGCCGGACAGTTGGCGGATGGTGGAGCCTTCGTGCGCGACGCCGAGGGCCGGGTTGTCAAGGGCCTGGCGACGAGCCTAGACGATCTGTACCTGCGTCTGTTGCCGACCACCAGTGAGAAGGCTTACCGCAACAAAGAGGGAACGCTTGTTCCGCTGAAAGTGGAGCAAGGCCTTGGCCGGTCCAGGATTCCGCTCAAGAAGGAAGAAGTGGAGGAGGACCCGGATCTGGACGAAGGCGAGCCCGGCGCCGAAATGGCGGCTGCACCGCGGGTGGTCAAGAAGCGCAGCATCGATTCACGGCTTCGCCCGCTACTGCGCCGCCGCATGCTCGCGCCGTTGCGCGACATGGGTGGGCTGTACGAAGCGGGCCTGGTCAATCATGCGACATCCTTTCCGGATGCGGGCGTAGCTGGAGAGATCAGGGAGAGCCTCCGGGTTCGAAAGCTGACGGAATCGGACATCGACCTGCTGTTGTGCCTGTTCCAGATCGCGGGGCGGTCGTACAAGGCAAAGCCTGCGCAGCTGTCCGAGCCACCGTTCTTCCAGTCGGTGTTCATCGACGAAGTGCAGGATTTCACCGAGCAGCAGGTCTTTCTTATGGCGGAACAGGCCCGCCCGGAATATCGGGCGGTCACTGTTGTCGGAGACTTGGCGCAGAAACTGCACAACGGGACCAGCATTGATGTGAAGGCGTGCTTCCCGCGCGGCAAGCTGGACTACGTCAAGCTCAGTCAGAACCTGCGACAGGCGGAGGCGCCCGGGCTTGCACTGTTCAGCGCGTGCTTCCGTGCGGCGGCGCATGAGGACGGCGAGATCGATTCGCGTGTCGTTGATGCGGCAGTGAATGCCGGCCCGGGCATTGTTCGTCCGGTCCAGGGTGTATGCCCGAACGTCGCTGACCTCGACCGACGGATTCTGGACGAGCTGACCAAGCTGGGCCCCAATCAGACCGCAGTCGTTGTGTTCCCGAGTCGCGACAAGGCGGAGGAAGTGTTTGCCCGCCTTCAGTCCGACCTGGCCGTGAAAATGATCAATGCCGACATCTCCAGCCATGTGGATCTGTCGAAGCGGTTCGTCCGACATTTCGCGACCATCGAGAACACAAAAGGCCTGGAATTCGATGTCGTCCTTCTGCCGATGCTCGAAGACTACGATCTGTCGACCGATCTTGACCGGAATCGCCTCTACGTGGGCGTCAGCCGAGCGAAGCAACGATTGGTCCTGCTTTCTCGTCATAAGGAACTTGACCCTGTTCTCGACAAGGTCGTTTCCAACTATCGAGCGCTGTTGGGCGCGCCGGCTGCCAAGAGCTGACTATGGCTGGGAACTTCCACGCTGACGACGACAAGGTACGTATGCTAGAGATCCTGGAGCAGCTACGTCGTGGCCCCAACGAATCGACGACGGTCGAGTTTAAGTCCAACTTGAGCGAGCCGAAGGCCATCGGCGAGTACATCTCCGCGCTCGCCAATTCGGCGGCTTTGGAAGGGCATGTCAGGGCGTGGCTGGTGTGGGGCGTCGAGGACGGGACGCATGCCGTCAAAGGCACCAAGTTTGATCCGTTCAGCGCCAAGGGTGAGGGCAACCAGAGCCTGATCATGTGGCTGCAGCAGCTGACCAGCCCAAGGGCGGACTTCAGTTTCCACGCCGTGCCGCACCCCGACGGCAAAGTGATCCTGCTGGAGATCCATCCAGCCCGCAGCAAGCCCATCGCCTTCCATGGCACCCGCTTCATTCGCGTCGATAGCCACAAGGTCAAATTGGATGACCATGGCGACAAGGAGGCGCGGCTGTGGGAGGCGCTGGGCGTCAAGCAGGACTGGACCGGCGAGATCGTGTCCTCGGCAACGCTCGACGATCTTGATCCGGATGCGATCGACTTCGCCCGTGCACGGTTCATCGAGTATCTGATTCGCAGTGAGCCGGACACGAGCCGGCACGATCGAATCCGGGCCGATGCGGCAGCATGGGACGTGCCGACGCTGCTCAACAAGGCACACGTCACCAAGCAGGGCCGGATCACGCGAGCGGCGTTGCTGCTGCTGGGGCGCGACGAATCGGCGCATTTCCTGGCGCCGGCCGATGCGAAGATCAGCTGGATCCTGCGTGATGCCGACAACAAGGCGATCAGTTCCCAGCACTTCGGATTGCCGTTCCTGCGGACGACCGAGGAGGTGTTCCGCCGGATTCGCAACCTGCAGGTCGAGCACATGCCTGACGGGTCGCTGTTCCCCACCCCGGTGTCGCAATACGACCCGTGGGTGATTCGCGAGGCCCTGCACAACTGCGTCGCGCACCAGGACTACACCCTGGGCGGCAAGGTCAACGTGGTCGAGTTTCCGGATCGCCTGGTCTTTACCAACCTCGGTAGCTTCCTGCCACCGTCGGTGGAGTGGATGCTGGAGCATCAGTCACCACCGGAGCATTACCGCAACCAGTGGCTGATCGACGCCATGGTGCGGCTGCGGATGATCGACCAGATCGGCAGCGGCATCCGCCGCATGTACGAGACCCAGCGCGAGCGCTTCTTCCCCTTGCCCGACTTCGTGATCGATGTCGATTCGATGTCGAAACCGCGCGTGGAAGTGGCGATCAGCGGCAAGATCCTGGATGCGAAGTACACCCAGGCACTGATGCACGCCGCCGAGTTGGACCTGCGCCAGGTGCTGCTGCTGGATCGTGTCCAGAAGGGACAGAGCCTGACGCCCAAGGAGGCGAAGGTGTTGCGCTCAGCGGGCCTGATCGAGGGGCGCGCACCGAACTTCCTGATCTCTTCAAAGGTCGCGGATTGGACGGCACAGAAGGCCAAGTACATCCGCAACCGTGGCTTTGACGATGGTTACTACAAACAGCTGGTCATTGAGTACCTGCAGAAGTACGACAAGGCCAGCCGCAAGGAACTGGATGACCTGTTGTTGCCCAAGCTGCCGGAGGTACTGGATGCCGAACAAAAGGCGCACAAGATCCGGAACCTTCTGCAGGCCATGCGTCGGGCGGATTTGATTGAGCGCCGCGGGAGCAAAAATGCACCCGAATGGCGGCTGAAGGAACCCGAATAGCTTTGCTAGCGGCTTCCTTCGTCTAGCAAACAGCTAGATGAGAAAAAGATGTAAGTCATTGATTTATATGTTTACTAGATCCGTAAATTGGCCCCGAATTAGCTAACGGCTAATGGTGGCAGGACCTGAGATCCACTATGAAGCTCCACTTCGAAGACAACCTTCCCCACCAGCTGGCCGCGATCGAGGCGGTCTGTGACCTGTTCCGCGGCCAGGAGGTCTGCCGGACCGAGTTCACCGTCACCCAGCGGGCGGCATCGCCGCAGATGGGGCTGGCGCTGGAGCAGGGCATGGAGGAGTCCGCGCTCGGCATCGGCAACCGCCTGACCCTGCTGGACGACGAGCTGCATGCCAACCTGACTGCCATCCAGCTACGCAACGGTCTGGCGCCTTCCGAGTCGCTGGCGAACGGCAACTTCACCGTGGAGATGGAGACGGGCACCGGCAAGACCTACGTCTACCTGCGCACCACGTTCGAGCTGCACAAGCGCTACGGCTTCACCAAGTTCGTGATCGTGGTGCCGTCGGTGGCGATCAAGGAGGGCGTGTACAAGTCGCTGAAGATCATGGCCGACCACTTCCGTGGGCTGTATGCCAACACGCCATTCGACTACTTCGTCTATGACTCGGCCAAGCTTGGTCAGGTACGCAACTTCGCCACCAGCCCGAACATCCAGGTGATGGTGGTGACCGTCGGCGCCATCAACAAGTTTGGCGACGAGGACGAGGCGGCGGCGGAAGAATCCGACGAGACCAAACGGCGCGAGAAATCCAAGAATGTGATGTACCGCGCCAGCGAGAAGACGGGCGGCGAGAAGCCCATCGACTTGATTCGCGCGACCCGCCCGATCCTGATCGTGGACGAACCGCAAAGCGTGGACGGCGGTCTGGAGGGCCGTGGTCGAAAGGCGCTGGAGCGCATGAATCCTTTGTGCACGTTGCGCTACTCGGCTACCCATGTGGACAAGCACCACATGGTGTACCGCCTGGACGCGATCGATGCCTACGAGCAGCGGCTGGTGAAGCAGATCGAGGTGGCGTCCGGGACGGTGGAGGGGGCGAACAACAAGCCGTTCGTGCGCTTCCTGTCGGCAAAGAGTGCGCGCGGCACGGTAACCGCCAAGGTCGAGCTCGATGTGGATGTAGGTGGCAGCGTCCGCCGCAAGGAAGTGACCGTCATGGACGGCTTCGACCTGGAGCAGGAAACCGGGCGAGCGATGTACCACGACTGTCGCGTCGGCGAGATCCGTGCCGGACGGGGTTCGCAATCGCTGGAGTTGCGGGTGCCGGGAGGCGAGGTCTACCTGAAGCCAGGCGAGGCGTGGGGCGATGTCGATCCGCTGGCCATCCAGCGCCAGATGATCAAGCGCACCATCAAGGAGCACTTGGACAAGGAAAAGCGCCTGCGGCCCAAGGGCATCAAGGTGCTGTCGCTGTTCTTCATCGACGAGGTGGCCAAGTACCGCGAGTACGACGCGGAAGGCAATCCGCAGAAGGGCGTCTACGCGCAGATGTTCGAGGAGGAGTACCGCTATTGGGCGCGCCACCCGGACTACCAGAGCCTGTTCAAGGAACTGGACATGGAGCACGCCGCCGAGGACGTGCATAACGGCTATTTCTCGGTGGACAAGAAGAAGATCGGCGGCAAGAGCGTCGAAGTGCTCAAGGACACCAACGGCACCACCAAAGCCGACGACGACACCTACAACCTGATCATGCGCGACAAGGAGCGATTGCTCGACCTGGCCACGCCGCTCAAGTTCATCTTCTCCCACTCGGCGCTGCGGGAAGGTTGGGATAACCCCAACGTGTTCCAGATCTGCACTTTGCGCGACATCCGTACCGAGCGCGAGCGCCGACAATCGATTGGCCGTGGCCTGCGCTTATGTGTGGACAAAGAAGGTCAACGTGTTCAGGGGTTCGAAACCAACACCCTGACAGTGATCGCAAACGAGAGCTACGAAGCGTTCGCGGACGGGTTGCAGAAAGAGCTGGAAGATCCCACGACGGGCATCGGCATCCGCTTCGGCGTGGTGGCCGCAGAACAGTTCGCGGCGATTGCGGTGACGGCTGAGGATGGCAGCGTGGCGCCATTGGGCGTCGAGCAATCCAGAGCGTTGCGTGCTGCGTTGCAGGAACAGGGCTATCTCACCTCGACCGGCAAGGTGGAAGATGCCTTGCGCACGGCAATCAAGGAGGGCGCAGTACAGCTGCCCGAGGCCTTCGAGCCGCACCGGGATGCGGTCGTGGCGATCCTGCGCAAGCTGGCCGGGCGTTTGGAAATCAAGGACGCGGACAAGCGTCGTGATGCCATCCCTGTGCGCCGTGCCGTGCTCGACAGCCCGGAGTTCAAGGCCCTGTGGGACCGGATCAAACATCGCACCACCTACCGCGTGCAGTTCGACAACGACAAGCTGATCGAAGACTGCATCGAAGCCGTCAAGGAATCCCCGCGCATCGCCAAGGCGCGGTTGCAATGGCGCAAGGCTGGGTTGGCGATCGGTCAGGCCGGTGTGCAGGCTACCGAGCATAAGGGTGCGTCCATCGTGTCCCTGGATGAAACCGATATCGAGTTGCCGGACATCCTGACTGACCTGCAGGACCGCACCCAACTCACCCGGCGCTCCATCCAGCGCATCCTGATCGAGAGCCGGCGACTGGATGATTTCAAGCGCAACCCGCAGCAGTTCATAGAACAGACCGCGGAGGCGATCAACCGCTGCAAGCGCCTGGCACTGGTAGGCGGCATCAAGTACCACCGCATCGGTGACGGGGAGTACTACGCACAGGAGCTTTTCCAGGAGAACGAGCTGCGCGGCTATATCGGCAACATGCTCATGAACACCGAGAAAGCGGTGTACGAGCACGTGGTCTATGACTCGGACGTGGAGCGCGACTTCGCCACCGAGCTGGAGCGGAACGAAGCGATCAAGGTCTACGCCAAGCTGCCCGGATGGTTCAAGGTGCCGACTCCGCTGGGCACATACAACCCGGACTGGGCGGTGCTTGTGGTTGGTGAAGACGGGCAGGAGCGCCTGTACTTCGTGGTCGAAACCAAAGGTGGGCTGTTCACCGACGCCTTGCGGCCGATCGAGGAAGGCAAGATCAAGTGCGGCAAGGCGCACTTCCAGTCGTTGGCGGTTGGCGAAACGCCGGCGGAGTACGTTGTTGAGCGATCGGTGGAAGGCTTGCTGTCGCGGCTTTAGGTGCTCACGCCGAGGTTTTCGCCTCGGAATTCTGCGCAAAAGCAACGACTCGCACGTGTGCTTGACGTAGTCGGAGTCTTGGCCGTAGTCGACCTTTGAGCCCGTTCTGGACGTCCTGGATGCTCTTGGTTTCATCGAGCTGCGGCGCCGTTGCGGTGTCCAGTTGTTGCTGTTGGATGCCGATGCTACTCATGGCATGAAAGCCAAGGAAGCATCATGCAAAGCGCACAGAGCACTCAAGTCCGTTACGTCGGGATCCAGGCGGCAAACGCCGATGAGCAACACAGGATCACCGATACCAACCACTGGATGCCAAGGTCCGGCAACGGGCCATACCTCACCATTCCATTGGCGCCGAGTGTTGACCCTCGGTTGTTGGGGAAATGCGGTGTGTCGTCCTTCATCGGTGCTCGCGACGAAGTAAGGCGTGCGGCCAACGACTACGCGGCATGGGCTGTTGCGCTTGTCGACAAGGCACGGGGAGACAGGCTTGATCTTTCACGGAGCATCCGTGACGAGGATGGCGGCCTGCCGATCCGTCCCTATAGGGTAAGACTCTGCCTGCGTCTCGACATGACGAATGGCTACCTCTGCCTCTACTGGCGCGGCGTTGTGAAGCAACGGGGGCGATGGACAAGGATTCGGGCCAGCACCTGGAACTGCGAAGACCATCTGGATCTGCTTATCACCAATGTGCACCCCGCCGAAGAACTGCTGATTCGGCGCCTGGAGGCCGAGGCCACATACCTCCGGATTCGCTGGTTTGCATTGGTCAGGGGGCTCTACTACATGAATGTGATCGAAGAGCATCGGCTTACCGATTTCGAGGCGGGCAAGATCCGGAACGGCAAGGCCCGCGGATACACGTCGCGCCTGATGCAGCTGCTGCAGAGTGCAATCACGGGCCGTCACCCCAAGTCTTAGTTTCTGAGATTCAGCCCGAGTAAGGTCTGGTCGATTGCATCAGGAGAAGCATGGCCATGGAGGGCTTTCTACTGCTTGCGGGACTCGTCCTTGGAGTCGTCTGCCTAATCGTGGGCAAGTTGCGGCACAAAGGCAGCTCTGCTGGCGATGCTGCCCATGGCGGCGATGATGGACACCTGACCGATTCGGTCGACATATTTCCAGTTGGCTTGGGACGATTCGACGTGGTCGGCGGCGCATTCGGATTGGATGACGATTTTTGGCCTATCGATCGCCACTACGAGCTGAGCGGTCCGTTCGACGATCTTTCTGTTGGCGTACCTGCTACTGGTTGGCCAAGTGATTCGATAGCCCTCGACGAGCCGAATCGTGCCGTTGGAATGGACATGGCTGACGACTTTCTTGTCCATCGCATTTGCATCAACCCGGCGACTGGCCTGCCGATGGTCTCGGGCTACGAGGCTGGGTTCGACGTCGGTGGCAACCCCTATGGGTTCAGCAACGATGATCTGTCCGGTCATCACGACAGTCTGGGGTTTGGCTTCGATAGCGCTTCAGGCTCCCACGGCTCCTTCGGAAGTGATGAGTGGTCCTGAGCGCTTGGGAGGCGAGGGGTGGTAACTCGCGGTATCGTTGGCGGTAGGGGCAAGGGGAGTGCTGTTATGGGGTGGATCAAGGCCGGCAAGGCTGTCTTCAAGGGGGCGGCTGATGCCACGTTTAGCGTTGCGAAGTTTGTCGGCAAACATCAGGACAAGATTTCAGCCGCAACGCGAACTGCGGTTGAAGTGACTGGGGCCACGGTGGCTGCTGCCGGAACGGTGACGGCCAAGGCGGGTCGCGCTGCTGCAAAGGGGATGAAGGCCCAAGCCGCCAAATCCGACAACACCTTGGTCAAGACCGCCGCACAGGCAGCTGCCTTGCTTGGGAAAGGAGTGGAACTGACCGGCGCCGGCGTTCGTGCGACGGGTGACCTGACGGCAAGAGCCGGGACGGCGGTGGGTGCGGCGACCGGAGGCTTTGCGCTTGGCGGCGCATCAATTGCGTCTGAAGTGCTGGACAGCGTGGCGCTGGGCCAGCAAGACATCGATGAACTCCGAAACGAAATAGGCCGTTACGGTGAGCGGGTCCGCGCGGAATCCGAACGGCTCGAACAGCGCATCGACTCTGCCCAGAAGGGTCGGAGGCGAGCGGAGATGCTCGACCTGTTGGTAGTTGGGGGCGTGTCGTTGGCGTATGTCCTGGACCGTCCCGAGGATGTGCCGCCCGAAGTGCTGGAGGCATTCGACCTGGCCTATCCGGATCTGGCCGCGCAAGAAAGTTTCGCTGGCGTAGTGGAACGTCTGCCCACCGATGCGCTCCCGGGGTTTGTTTCAGGAGTGAAGGGCAAGCTCTTCGAGATCGAACTGGTCGACCACTTCAATCATGGCGGCTTGCCGGATGGCCTGCATGCAGACCTGGCCGGAGCCGCGAACCAGCCGGGCTGGGACATCCGAATCCTTGATGACCACGGCCAGGTTGTGGATGTGCTGCAGGCCAAGGCGACCGAGTCGGCCCAGTACGTCATCGATGCGCTCCATCGCTACCCGGGCATCGACGTCGTTTCTACCAGCGAAGTGCACGCGCAACTGCTGGCCTTGGGCATGGCAGAACATGTGACGAATAGCGGCATCACCGAAGCCTCGCTCCAGGCTGCCGTGGACCACGCCACCCAGGGTGTGGGAGCCCACTTCAGTGCCAGCGATCTGATGCCTTCTGCGCTGGGCCTTGCCGTGATCAGTCTGTCTTTGATGCTGGACAAGAGCATGAGCTGGACGGAACGCGCAACCCAGTTTGGCTCCAGAGGCGCCCGAGCTGGTGCCGCAGGGGCGGCTGCAAAGGTGGCGATGGTCGTGACTCAGACCTGGTGGATCGGGCTGGTGGCGGGCGTTGGCTCGCATTGGCTTGCCACGAAGGGGCGGGTGCGCCGCGAACAATATGAGGCGCTTCGAGAAGCAGTCGAGCTGTTGCGCCGGCGTTATCGCGGCAGCGATGGAGCGCGGATTCTGCCCGCACCGGCATGACTGCTGCCGACCCCAAGTGTGCCCTGTACTGAGCGCTATTCCTGCTTGCGAAGCATATCCAGCGTGTCTGCCCACTCCTGCATGATCGCTCGGCGCTCCTTCTTGTATGCGTAGCGGTTGTAAGCAGCGCGGGTCATGCCCATCGGCATATGTGAGAGGCAGTATTCGACGGCTTCCTTGCCTGCTTTGGCCTTCTCATCCCCGCCTGCAAATTCCTCGTTAAAGTGGGTGCTGAAAGCGGCACGCATGCCGTGCGGCGTGCCTTCGCCACCGTAGCCAAGCCGCTCCATGACGGCGTTGAGACTGCGGTTGGCCATCGAGCGCCTCGGGTCGCGGCGATTCGGAAACAGCAGCGCCTGGTTTGCGGGGGTTAGCTTGCGCAGTTCGCGCAGCAGGCTGGTGGCTTGTCGGGACAACGGAACCCAATGCGGAAGTTTGTTCTTCATGCGTCCGTCAGGGATCTCCCAAACGCCTGCATCAAGATCAATTTCTTCCCACTTGCCGCCGATGATCTCTGTCTTGCGGCAGGTGGTCAGCATCACCAGCAGCATGGCGATGCGGGTCTGATCGTTCATCAGGGCCCGATCATCGAGCTTCCTCAGGAACTCACCAATCTGATCCGGAGACAGGGCTGGGTGCTTGGTCTGGTCGCGTTTCTTCAGCACCCGGACGGTCGGCACCGGGTTGGCTGTGATCAGGCCGCTGTCGATCGCGTACTCGAAGATACTCCAGAGATAGTTGCGCAGGTTGCGCGCGACTTCCGGGGCGCGCTCCTCCACGACCTTGAGTAGTTTCGTGATCTCGACCCGGCTGATATCGCTGATCTGGCGTGCCTTGAACTTGGGGAGCAGGTCGTTCCGCAGCTCCCTCTCGCGTTGCTTGAGCGTTGCTGGACGCAGGCCTTTCTCGGTTGCGGCCGACCACTCTGCTGCGATGGCCGCAAAGCTGCCTTTGTCGCGAGCGAGGTTGGCCTGGAAGAGCGCCTGTTTGCGCTGCTTCCGATCCGCCACCGGGTTGATGCCCTGCGACACCAGGCGCCTGGATTCACCGTGGGCTTGGCGGGCTTGGGCAAGCGTGACCTCGGGATAGCTACCCAGCGCATCGAGCCCTTCGACGCCGCCGAGGCGGAATTTGTAGCGCCACAGCTTTGCCCCCGATGGCTGTACGAGCAGGAACAGTCCACCACTGTCCGCGAGCTTGTACGCCTTCTCGGCAGGCTTTGCTGCATTGATCTTGACTGCGGTCAGCATGGGGGAAGCCAGCATTGGGGGCCTCTAGAATACCCCCAGCGATACCCCCAATCGAATTGGATGGTGTGAAGTCTCCTGGATGCTTACGGCATCACGACGTCCACAAAATCACTTGAAAACAGGCGTTTGTGGTGTCCGCATGGGACATCCTGAAATCGCATGGTTCGTCAGTGCACATTCCAGCTGGCGATTTTCATGGCGTCATCCTAATGCAAGTGCCGCGCACGCCTATGGCCCGGTCATGGCGGCTGGACGTACTCAACCCACTTGTCGGCGATGGGCCCCAGTATCAACCCGATCAGGGCGGCAATGCCGTAGCCCTCGAGGCTTGCGCCGAAGACCGCTGCGATCGCGATTGCGACAAATACGCCAAGGAAAGTCTGGGCCGGTAGCGAAAGGGACCGTTTCTTGTCCGAAGTACCGAAGATAACGATTCCGCAATATGCGCCGAAGAGAAACAACGCGAGCAAGAAACGCATTGCTCGCGAATCGAAAGCATCGACACGCCAATACCCGAACAACACGAATACGCCGCCAAACAGCACCGATCCGGCAATCGTCCATGGATTCATGGGGTCGACGCTACCTCACGATGAAATCGATGAACTTCGCGATCTTCGAATAAGGTGGCTTCAACAGGTCGCCGCCGGTGTATTTCGCCTGCCAGAACACCGGCAGCTGCTTGCTCATCGCGTCGAAGCCGGCGCGGCCGTGGTAGGCGCCCATGCCGCTGGCGCCGATGCCGCCGAAGGGCAGGTTGGTGATCGCGAAGTGGAACAGGGTGTCGTTGACCGACACGCCGCCGGCAAGGGTGTTGTACAGCACCTTCTCGATCGCGCCTTCGTGCTTCGCGAACGGGTACAGCGCCAGCGGGCGGTCGTGCGCGTTGACGTAGGCGATGGCTTCGTCGAGCGTGTCGACGCTCTTGATCGGCAGGATCGGCCCGAAGATCTCCTCCTGCATGATCCTGGCGTCGTCGCCCGGTTCCAGCACCAGCGTCGGCGGCAGCAGGCGCTGGTCCGGCTTCGCTTCGCCGGCGAGTGTGATTACCTCCAGCCCGCGCGAACGCGCATCGTCGAGGTAGCCCTGCAGCCGCGCGTACTGGCCGTCGTTGATCACGCGGGTGTAGTCGACCGGGTCGCTGAAGCTGCCGTAGCGCGTTGCCACCTGTTCGCGCAGCGCCTGCACGAGCCGGTCGCGGCGCTTGCGCCCGACCAGCACGTAATCCGGCGCGATGCAGGTCTGTCCGCAGTTGAACCACTTGCCGGTGGCCAGCCGCGCCGCCGCCTGTTCGACCGGATAGTCGTCGACCACGATCGCCGGCGACTTGCCGCCCAGCTCCAGCGTCAGCGGGGTCAGGTTCGGCGCCGCGGCGGCCATCACCTTGCGGCCGACCGCGGTCGAGCCGGTGAACACCAGGTGGTCGAACGGCAGCGCGGCGAACGCGCCGCCGACTTCCGGCCCGCCGGTCGCGACGGCGATGCGGTCCGCCGGGAACACCTCGGCCAGCAGCTCGCGCAGGAAGGCGCTGGTGCGCGGCGTGTGCTCGGAGGGTTTCAGGAACACGTGGTTGCCGGCGGCGATCGCGGTGGCCAGCGGGATCAGCGCCAGGTTGACCGGGTAGTTCCAGGGCGAGATCACCCCGACCACGCCGACCGGCACGCTGCGCACTTCCGCGCGGCCGGGCAGGAAGCGCCAGCCGACGCCGACGCGCCGCGGCCGCATCCAGCCGCGCAGGTGCCTGCGCAGGTGGTCGATCTCGTTCAGCGCGGTCATGCCGTCGGCGAGCAGGCTTTCGTGCTTCGAGCGGTGGCCGAAGTCGGCGGAGATGGTGCCGGCCATGTCGCCGAGCCGCCGCTTCAGCGCATCGCGCAGGCGTTGCAGGTCGTCGATGCGCTGCGCGTAGCCCGGCTTGCCGGCCTGCCATGCCGCGCGCAGGCGATCGAGGGTCGGCCGCAGTTCCGGGACCGGCGTGTCGGCGTTCATGTCCATGCGGCCGAGTCTAGTCCTGTACGATGCGCATTTCCCGTCGTATCGCGGCACCAGCGCCAGCATGACCTTCCTGCGCCCCTATCTCGACCGCTTTCCCACCCTCGGGGCGCGGGTCTACGTCGATCCGGCGGCGACCGTCATCGGCGACGTCGAGCTGGCCGAGGATGCGTCGGTCTGGCCGGGCGTGGTGCTGCGCGGCGACGTCAACTACATCCGGGTCGGCGCGCGCACCAACATCCAGGATGGCAGCATCGTCCACGTCAGCCACCACAGCCCGTACAACAGCGCCGGCCATCCGACGCTGATCGGCGCGGACGTGACCATCGGTCACGGCGCGATCGTCCACGCCTGCACGATCGAGGATGCCTGCCTGATCGGCATGGGCGCGACCATCCTCGACGGCGCGACGGTGAAGAAGCACGCGCTGGTCGGCGCCGGCGCGGTGGTCGGCCCCGGCAAGACCGTCGGCGAGGGCGAATTGTGGCTCGGCAACCCGGCGCGGCCGGCGCGCAGGCTGAGCGACAGGGAGATCGAAAGCCTGCTGTATTCCGCGCGGCACTACGTGAAGCTGAAGGACCAGTACCTCGGCGCGTAGCCACGACACGCATCACGCAACGCTATCGCCGCTTGCGCGGAACGCCGGCGGACGGGCACACTCCGGCATCGGCATGGGGTGCCGTCCAAGGGGAACCTGATGAAGCGGAAGCTGTGCGGCCTGCTGGCCGCGGCATGGATCGCGCTGGCGATGCCGGCAATGGCGCAGGAGTCGGCCGCCGAGAAATTCGTCGCGTCGCTGCATTTCAAGGACGGCGACGTTGCCGTGCCCGAGGCCGGCGCGCATTTCCGCCTCGGCCCGGCGTTCCGTTACCTGGAGAAGGCCGACGCGCGGCGCGTGCTCGAGGAAATGTGGGGCAATCCGCCCGACGACAGCGTCCTCGGCATGGTCGTGCCGGCGCAACCGGCGCTGAGCGCCGACGACAGCTGGGCGGTGGTGGTGACCTATTCCGACGACGGCTACGTGTCGGACGAGGATGCGGCGAAGATCGACTACGACGAACTGCTCGCGCAGCTGCAGCAGGAAACCCGCGACAGCAACGAGGAACGCAAGAAGGCCGGCTACGGAACCGTCGACCTGGTCGGCTGGGCGTCGGCGCCGCGCTACGACGCCGGCAGCAAGAAGCTGCACTGGGCCAAGGAGCTCGCGTTCGAAGGCAGTTCGCAGCACACCCTGAACTACGACATCCGCGTGCTCGGCCGCCGCGGCTATCTCAGCCTCAACGCGGTCGCCGGCATGTCCGAACTGGGCCAGGTGCAGCAGGGCATGCAGCAGCTGCTGCCGATGGCCGAGTTCGACCCCGGCGCGCGCTACGCCGACTACGACGCCTCCACCGACAAGGTCGCGGCCTACGGCATCGCCGCGCTGATCGGCGGCGGCCTCGCCGCCAAGGCCGGCCTGTTCGCCAAGCTCGGCCTGTTGCTGGCCAAGTTCTGGAAACTGGGCCTGATCGGCGTCGTCGCGCTGGGTGCGGCGGTCAAGCGCTTGTTCGGCGGCGATCGCGACAAGCGCCGGGACAGCACGGTGCGCTGACCTGTGCAAGCGCGGGCGCCGCGATTAAAGTCGCTGCGACGAGGAAGCGGCGCGAGGGATGCATGACGCGTGTTGATACGACCAGGTCGCGGCGCGATGCCGCGCCGCGCCGGCGCCGGCGCCGGACCGGCAGCTGATGCTCGACACCTACCGCGAAGTCGTCACCCCCGAAGGCGTGGCCCTGCACCTGCCGGCCGCCGGCCCGGTGCCGCGCGCGGTGGCGTGGACCATCGACTTCGCCGTGCGCGTGGCGTTGCTGCTGGTCTGCGGCATGCTGCTGGCCTTCCTCGGCCGCGCCGGGCAGGGCCTGTACCTGATCGCGATGTTCCTGGTGTACTGGGCGTATCCGATCGTGCTGGAAACGCTGTGGAACGGGCAGACGCTCGGCAAGAAGGCGATGTCGCTGCGCGTGGTGTCCGCCGACGGCGCGCCGGTCGGCTGGCTGGCGGCGATCGTGCGCAATCTGCTGCGCACCGTCGACATGTTGCCGTTCGGCTACATGGCCGGGCTGGTCGCCAGCCTCGCCGACCCGCACGGACGCCGCCTTGGCGACATGGTCGCCGGCACCCTGGTCGTGCACGACGAACGCGAGCGCGAACACGCGCCGGCGCCGTTCAACGCGGTGCTGGCGCCGCCGGCCGCGCTGCAGCCGGCGGAACAGGCGGCGATCGTCGCCTTCGGCGAACGCGCGCCACAGCTGACCGCGGCGCGGCAGGCGGAACTGGCCGACATCGTCGAACCGCTGACCGCCGCGCGCGGCCAGGCCGGCGTGCTGCGCCTGTACGGCATGGCGAACTGGTTGCTGGGGCGGCGATGAAACAGGAGCAGTTCGTCGTCCGCCACCAGGCCGAATGGGTCGCATTCGAGCAATGGCTGCAGGCCCGCGGCGACGCGCGCGCGGCGCGCGGCGAACGCAATACCCTCGAGCTCGGCGACGAGGACGTCCCGCAGCGCTACCGCCGCATCTGCCAGCAACTGGCGCTGGCGCGCCGCCGCGGCTACAGCCCGGTGGTCACCACGCGCCTGCAGGATCTGATGCAGCGGGGCCACAACCTGCTGTACCGCCCGCCGCCGCCGCGCTGGCGCCGCGTCGGCGAGTTCCTGCTCGCCGGGTTCCCGCGGCTGGTGCGCAGCGAAGCCGGCTGCATGTGGGCGTCGCTGGCGCTGTTCGCGATCCCGCTGGTCGGCTGGTTCGTGCTGCTGCAGTACCGGCCGGAGCTGATCCACGCGCTGATGGACCCGCAGCAGATCGCCGCATACGAGCGCATGTACGACCCGGCCAATCCGGCGCAGCGGCTGGGCCGCGACAGCGGCACCGACTGGGCGATGTTCGGCGTGTACATCATGAACAACATCAGCATCGGCCTGCGCACCTTCGCCAGCGGCCTGCTGTTCGGCGTCGGCACCATTCTCGTGCTGATCTTCAACGGCATCGGCATCGGCGCGACGTTCGGCCACCTGGTGCAGATCGGCTACGGGGATCCGCTGTTCCGCTTCGCTTGCGGGCACGGCGCGTTCGAACTGACCGCGATCGTCATCGCCGGCGGCGCGGGGCTGCGGCTGGGCTTCAGCCTGCTCGCGCCGGGCCGGCGCCGGCGCATCGACGCGCTCGTCGAAGGCGGCAAGAAGGGCGCGAAGCTGTGCCTGGGCGTGGCGACGATGCTGCTGATCGCCGCCTTCATCGAGGCGTTCTGGTCGTCGATCGGTTCGATCCCGGCGGCGGTGAAGTACTCGGTCGCCGCGGTGCTGTGGACGCTGGTGTTGTCGTGGCTGTTCTTCGGCGGGCGGGGCCATGACGCGCTGGCGCCGCACGGCCGCGCCGTCGTGCCGGGCGCCCGGCCAGGGATGCCCGGGCCGGGCGATCCGCAAGCCGATGCGTCGCGCCATGGCCGGCAGCGGGAATGGCAAAAGGAATCCGTCGATGCGGCTTGACCGGCTGACCGTCAACCTGCGCGCGCGTTCGCCGTGGGAAGCGGTCGAACTCGGCAGCGCGCTGGTGCGTCGCCACGCCGCGGCTATCTGGAAACCGTGGCTCGCGGCCACCCTGCCGCTGTTCGTCGCGCTGAACGCCATCGCGTGGGCGTTCGACCTGTTCTGGCTGGCCGGCTTCCTGATGTGGTGGCTGAAGCCGGTGTTCGAGCGCATCCCGCTGTACGTGCTGTCGCGCGCGGTGTTCGGCGATCCGCCCGCCGTGCGCGCCACCCTCGCCGCGCAGGCGCGCTGGGGCTGGAAGCCGATGCTGCACTACCTGACCTGGCGCCGGCTGGGCCCGGCGCGTTCGCTGTTCCTGCCGGTCGACCTGCTGGAAGGCGCGGCCGGCACCCGCTTGCGCGAGCGCCGGCGCGTGCTCGGCGGCGCGGTGTACGGGCATGCGGCGCTGCTGACCCTGGTGTGCTGGCATTTCGAACTGGCGCTGGCGCTGGGCAGCGTCGCCACGCTGCTGATGTTCGTGCCGCCGGAGCACCTGCCGGAGACGCTGCGCGCCGGCTGGATGGCGCTGCTGCGCGATCCGCCGGCGTGGGCCAACCTGCTGTGGAATGGCTTCTGCTGGCTGGCGATGACGGCGATCGCGCCGTTCTACGTCGGCGCCGGTTTCGGCCTGTACCTGAACCGGCGCACCCAGATCGAGGCGTGGGACGTCGAGATCGCGTTCCGCCGCCTGCGCGAGCGCCTGCGCGCGGCGACCGCGCCGTTGCTGCTGTTGCTGGCCGTGTGCGCCGCCGCGCCGTCGCCTGCGCAGGAACGCGATGCGCAGCGCACGCTGCCGTCGCCCGCGCCGCCCGGCGCGCAGGCCGAAGCGGCCGCCGGAGCGGCCGCGCAGCGCGAACAACCGCCCACGCTGCCGGCGGTGTTCGGCGAGCAGCGCGTCGACGATGCGGCGTTCCGCAAGGCGGTCGAGCAGGCCTACGCCGATCCGTTGCTAGGCGCCAAGCGCAAGGTCAAGCAGTGGCAGAAGCGCAACCCGGACCAGCCGCGGCCGGTGCGCAGCAGCAACCTGCCGTGGCTGGAGGCGATCGGGCGCATGTTCGCCTTCATCGGCGAATGGGGTCTGTGGATCCTCGCCGCGCTGCTGCTGGCGATCCTGGTCGCCACGGCTGGGCACTGGCTGCCGTGGATGCGCGGCACGTGGCGGCCGCGCCGTGCGCAGGCGGCCGCGGTCGAAACCGAAACCCTGCCGATCCCCGAACTGCTGCCGCCCGACATCGCCGCCAGCGCGCGGCGGTTGTGGCGCGAAGGCAGGCCGCGCCACGCGCTGGCGCTGCTGTACCGCGCCAGCGTCGAGGCGATGGCCGCGCATGCCGACGTGGTGTTGCCGCCGGGCGCGACCGAGGCCGAATGCCTGCGCGCGTCGCGGCGCCTGCGCGACGGCGACGAACGCAGCCTGTTCGCGCGCATGGTCGCGGTCTGGCAGTACGCGGCCTACGCGCAGCGGCTGCCGGGCGAGGACGAATTCGAAAGCCTGCTCGGCCAGTTGCAGCAGCGCTACGGGTGGACGGCATGAACGCGGTGGCGAAGCGCGACCTGCGCGGTGCGCGCGGCGGCCTGCTGGCGGCCGGCGTGGTCGCGGTCGTGGTCGTGGCGCTGGCGTGGTTCCTGCACAACTACATCCGCGTCGAGCGCGAATTCCCGCTGCCACCGCGCGGCGAGGCCGCGTACAACCCGCTGTACGCGCTGAAGAAGGCGCTGCAGGCCGACGGCGTGCGCGTCGAGTCGCGGCAGCGCCTCGACCTGTCCGCGCACGCGCCGGGGCCGCGCGACACGGTGCTGGTGTTCGGCGACCCGCGCGCGATGTCGCCGCCCGATGCGCGGCGCCTGCTCGCCTGGGTCGAGCGCGGCGGCCACCTGGTCTTGCGCACGCCGCACGGCGTCGAATGGGACAAGCAGCTGTCGGCACCGCTGTTCGGAGAACTGCAGCTGGTCCTGCGCAACGACGACGACGGCAGCCGCGAATGCGTGCCATACCAGCTCGAGGGCGAGGAACGCCACATCGAGTTCTGCGGCGCGCGCCGCTTCGGCTTCGCCGGCGTGGTGCCGGAACTGGCGTGGGGCGACCTGAAGCACGGTTACGTCTACGCGCGCCTTGCCCGCGGCGAGGGCCATGTCGACGTGCTCGCCGACATGGATTTCCTGACCAATGGCCGCAGCGAAGGTGCGGCCGTCAACCTGTTCGGCGGCGAAAGCAGCGGCAGCGGCCTGCGCGACGTGCCGCACCGCGCGCTGGCGCGGCAGGTGCTCGCGCCGAACTACGGCCGCGGCACCGTGCACCTGGTCTACGCCGCGCAGATGCCGTCGCTGTGGTCGCTGCTGCTGGCGCGCGGCTGGCCGGTGTGGTTGCCGCTGGCGCTGGCGCTGGGGGCGTGGCTGTGGCTGCGCGCGCGCCGCTTCGGCCCGCAGCGGCCGGCACCGGTGGCGGAACGGCGTTCGCTGCTCGAGCACGTGCGCGCCAGCGGCGAACACCTGTTCCGCTACGGCCGCGGCCCGCTGCTGTACGCCGCGGTGCGTGCCGCCTTCCTCGCCCGCCTGCGCCGCCGCGACCCGCTCGCCGCATCGCTGTCCGGCGAGCCGCAACTGGCGCTGCTGGCCGAGCGCTTCAAGCTGCCCGCCGATGCGTTGCGCAAGGCGCTGCAGGCGCCCGCCTCGCACGACAAGGCGGCGTTCCGCGACCGCATTTCCCTCCTGATCGAACTGAGAAGCCGACTATGAGCGATTCCAACTTCCACGCCATCGCCCCGCTGACCGGCGATGCGCTCAGCCAGCGTGCCGCCGCGATCCGCGACGAGGTCGCCAAGGCCTTCATTGGCCAGCCGGAAGTGCTCGACCAGATCCTGATCGCGCTGCTCGCCGGCGGCCACGTGCTGCTCGAGGGCGTGCCCGGCCTCGGCAAGACCCTGCTGGTGCGCGCGCTGGCGCAGGCGCTGGAGCTGAACTACGCGCGCGTGCAGTTCACTCCCGACCTGATGCCCAGCGACGTCAGCGGCCACGCGGTGTACGACCCGAAGAGCGAGAGCTTCAAGATCCGCCGCGGCCCGGTGTTCACCCACCTGCTGCTGGCCGACGAGATCAACCGTGCCCCGGCCAAGACCCAGTCGGCGCTGCTCGAGGTGATGCAGGAAGGGCAGGTGACGATCGAGGGCAAGGCGTTCGCGCTGGAACCGCCGTTCATGGCCCTGGCCACGCAGAACCCGGTCGAACAGGAAGGCACCTATCCGCTGCCGGAAGCGCAGCTCGACCGCTTCCTGCTGAAGGTGCTGATCGACTACCCGGGACTGGCCGACGAAAAGCGCATGGTCGATGCGATCACCACCGGCCGCACCGCCGGCGACTTCGACCTGTCGAAGGTGAACCGCGTCGCCGCCGCCGCCGACGTGATCGGGATGCAGCGCGGCGTCGCCGCGGTGACGGTCGACGAGCAGGTGATCGACTACGCGGTGCGGATCGCCGCCGCGACCCGCAAGTGGCCGGGCATCGCCCTCGGCGCCGGCCCGCGCGGCAGCATCGCCCTGGTCCGCGCCGCGCGCGCGCAGGCGGTGCTGTCCGGCCGCGACTTCGTCGTCCCCGACGACGTGCGCGAAGTGGCCAGGCCGGCGCTGCGCCACCGCATCTCGCTGTCGCCGGAGCTGCAGATCGAAGGCCAGGATGCCGACGACGTGCTGCAGGCGTTGCTGGCCAAGGTCGAGGCGCCGCGCAAGTGATCCCCGGGCCGGAAAACGGAACCGTTCGTGTCGAGCGTAGCGAAGCGCAGCTTCGCAAAGTCGAAACATGCTGCAAGTCGGGGTGCTTTGGTCCTTCGACTTCGGCGCCATGCGCCTACGCTCAGGACGAACGGAAATTTTCGGGAACTTCATCTTGATTCCCGCCGCGCCACTGGTCGTTCTGCTCGCCCTCTGGGGCCTGTCCGGCCTCGCGGTGCTGTTCCTCGACGCGCCGGTGGCGGCGTGGACGGCAACCGGCGCGGCGATCGCCGCGTTGGCGGGCTTCGATGCGTGGCGGTTGTGGAGGCGCGAGACGCCGAACGTGACCCGCGAGATTCCGGAGGCGTTGCCGCTCGGCATCGAACGCGAGGTGACGCTTCGGGTCGAATCGCCATCGCGCGCGCAGCGCGTCGACGTGTTCGACCTGCACCCCGGCGGCTGGCCGTCGCAGGGCCTGCCGCGGCGCTTGAAGCTGGTGCCGCAGACCGCGTCGAGCTTCGCCTACAAGCTGCGCCCGAACGAGCGCGGCGACGCGCGCTTCGCCGGCGTGCAGCTGCGCATCGCGTCGCCGCTGCGGTTGTGGAAGCAGTCGCGCGTGGCCGGCGCGCCGCAGCAGGTGCGGGTGTTCCCGAACTTCGCACCGCTGACCCGCTTCGCATTGTTCAGCGCGGAACAGGCGTCGCGGCTGGTCGGCGCGCACCTGAAGCGACGCCGCGGCGAGGGCACCGACTTCCACCAGATGCGCGAGTACCGCATCGGCGACAGCCTGCGCCAGATCGACTGGAAGGCGACCTCGCGCTCGCGCAAGTTGATCTCGCGCGAATACCAGGACGAAAAGAACCAGCAGGTGGTCCTGCTGCTCGACACCGGCCGGCGCATGCTGGCGCGCGAGGGCGAGCTGGCGCACTTCGACCACGCGCTCAACGCCGCGCTGGTGGTTTCCTACCTCGCGTTGCGCCAGGGCGATGCGGTCGGACTGCTCGCCGCCGGCGGCGACGGCCGCTGGGTGTCGCCGCAGCGTGGCATGGGCGCGATCGACACGCTGCTGCGCGCCAGCTACGACCTGCAGGCGCAGCCGGTCGCCACCGACTACCTTGCCGCGGCGACCGAGCTGTCGCTGCGCCAGCGCCGCCGCGCGCTGGTGATGCTGGTGACCAACGTGCGCGACGAGGACATCGAGGACCTGCTGGCCGCGGTGCAGTTGCTGAAGAAGCGCCACCTGGTCTGCGTGGCCAGCCTGCGCGAGCAGGCCATCGACGATGCGCTCGGCGACGCGGTGAAGGACCTGTCCGGCGCGATCCGCGCCGGCGCGGTGGCGCGCTACCTCGAACAGCGCACCGCCGCGCACGATGCCTTGCGCAGCCACCGGGTGATGGTGCTGGACGTGACCGCCGATGAATTGCCGGCGGCCCTGGTGGAACGCTACCTCGCGGTCAAGCGCGACGGATTGTTGTGATTGGCAGGGCGGGTCTTGGCCCGCCTGTCGGGGCGTCGCAAGGATTCGGATGGCGGGTCAAGACCCGCGCCCTACCCCTGTTATGCGCTTGAGCTACGTCGCGCCGCGGAGTGGCGTCGGCTTGAGCGAATTGTTGGGCGCATCAGCGACGAGCCGCCGAACAACCAGGGCAGTAGCGGGGAGTGGAAGAACTGCTAGCAGCGCGCTTGGAAGAAAGAGCAGCCAATTTTGAAGTAGCGTGACGTCTGTGAATGCAAGCCGGTACTGCCAGAGAAAGCCAGGCAGCAGGGCAGCGAGCAAGTATGTCCAGAGTTTGGTCGGGTGCAGCTTGCACAGCAGATAAGCAGCTGGGACGCACAGCGCCATGTTGGTCAGGAGGTCGGCGGAAAACAGAACGCCCTTGAGGGAAGCGCCGGCGAAGCCGTGAGAAGCCAGCAAATGGGGCAATGGAGAGTGGAGCCCGATATAGACCCAGGCCCAAATGAGCAGGTAGGTGTGAACCACGCCTATCAAGGCGGCTAGCAAGATGGAAACGGGAAGTGTTCGTAGCCTCATGCCAGCGGCATCCCATAAGCGCCCAACACCATGTTGGCCATCAAATTCGGGCGATGGCACAGAGCATTGAACCCTCAATCCGCCGTCACCAGCGCCGCATGCCTCCCGCGCAACTCGGCGTACACCGGGTCGGTATCCGGGCGCACGCCGTGCCATAGCTTGAACGCTTCGGCCGCCTGTTCGACCAGCATGCCCAGGCCGTCGACGATGTCGCGGCAGCCGGCCGCGCGCGCCCAGGCCAGGAACGGGATCGCCGCTTCGCCGTAGTTGAGGTCCACCGCCGCGGTGCGCGAGGTGGTGATCGAGAACGGCAGCTTCAACGCATGGTTGCCGTTGTTGCCGCGCCCGGCCGAGGTCGTGTTGACGACCAGCTCGAACTCGCCCAGCTCGCCGAGCTGTTCCCAGTAGCGCGAGTGCACCCGCCGCGGCAAGCCCAGCATGTCGACCAGCGCGTCGGCCTTTTCCGGCGTGCGGTTGACCACGTACATCTGCGCGACGCCCGCGTCGAGCAGCGCCGGCGCCACGCCGCGCGCCGCGCCGCCGGCGCCGAGCAGCAGCACGCGGCGGTCGCGCAGATCCAGGCCGTGGCGCCCGGTCAGGTCGCGCACCAGCCCCGCGCCGTCGGTGTTGTCGCCGTGCCACTGGCCGTCGTTCCAGGTCAGCGTGTTGACCGCGCCGGCGCGGCGCGCCCGCTCGCCGAGCGTTGCGCACAGCGCGAACGCGGTTTCCTTCAGCGGCATCGTCACGTTGCCGCCGGCGCCGCCCCCGGCGACGAAGCGTTCCAGCACCTTCGGGAAATCGGCCGGCGAACTCTCTATCGCGGTGTATTCCAGCGCGATGCCGGTCTGCCTTGCGAACGCGGCGTGGATGCGCGGCGACTGCGACTGCGCGACCGGTTGACCGAAGATGGCGTAGCGTTTCATGCCCTACCTCCACGAATGTTGTTGTAGGAGCGGCGTAAGCCGCGATGCCTTTCGCTGCATGCCAGGCAGGTCGCGGCTCACGCCGCTCCTACAGGGTATCGTTTTCATTCCCTCAGCCAGCGCGCCGCGTCCAGCGCGAAGTAGGTCAGCACGCCGTCCGCGCCGGCGCGCTTGAACGCGAGCAGCGCCTCCATCGCGCAGGCCTTCTCGTCCAGCCAGCCGTTGGCGGCGGCGGCCTTCAGCATCGCGTATTCGCCGCTGACCTGGTAGGCGAAGGTCGGCACGCCGAACTCGTCCTTGACCCGGCGGATCACGTCCAGGTACGGCAGGCCGGGCTTGACCATCACCATGTCCGCGCCTTCCTCCAGGTCCAGCGCCACTTCGTGCAGGGCCTCGTTGGAATTGGCCGGGTCCATCTGGTAGGTGAACTTGTTGCCCTTGCCGAGATTGCCGGCGCTGCCGACCGCGCTGCGGAACGGACCGTAGAACGCCGAGGCGTACTTGGCCGCGTACGACAGGATGCGGGTGTTGACGAAGCCTTCCTGCTCCAGCGCGGACCGGATGGCGCCGATGCGGCCGTCCATCATGTCGCTGGGCGAAAGGATGTCGGCGCCGGCGGCGGCGTGGGCCAGCGACTGCTTCACCAGCGCCTCGATGGTGGCGTCGTTGAGGATGTAGCCGTCGTCGTCGATCAGCCCGTCCTGGCCGTGGGTGGTGTACGGGTCCAACGCCTGGTCGCTCATCACCCCCAGTTCCGGGAAGCGCGACTTCAGCGCGCGGATCGCGCGCGGGACGATGCCGTTTTCGTCCCAGGCGATGGCGCCGTCGGCGGTCTTCGCGGCCGGGTCCGGCACGCCGAACAGGTCCAGCACCGGCACGCCCAGTTGCAGCGCCTGCTCGCCGACGCGCAGCAGTTCGTCGATCGACAGGCGTTCCACGCCCGGCATCGACGGCACCGGCGCGCGGCCCTTTTCCTCGTGCACGAACACCGGATAGATCAGGTCGTTGCTGGTCAGCACGTTCTCGCGCATCAGCCGGCGGGAGAAATCGTCGCGGCGCATGCGGCGTGGGCGGGTGTAGGGATAGGCCATGCAAAGCTCCTTGGACAGGGGAATGATACGCCTGCCGCCGCGCGGACCCTTGCCGGAAAAGGAACGGCGCCTCGCGGCGCCGTTCCGGTTGCGGCTACGCCTCGCGGGCTACTTGAGGATCTTCGCCGCGCAGGCGGCGACCTTGCCGCCCTGGTTGCCGGTCAGGATGCCGACCGCCAGCGCCCGGTCCTTGTAGGCGGACATGCAGTTCTGGTACACGGCCTTGCTGGGGCTGGTGCGCAGGCACAGGTTGCTCCATGCCTGCACGTTGGCGCCCGGGATCAGGCCGCCGTCGCCGACCACGTCGACGTTGGTGGTGCAGTTGCCGATCTTCGCGTTGCCCGGGTTGAGCACCCAGCCGAGGTCGTCGAGCAGGGCCGGGGTCAGGTCGAGGTTGGCCTCGGCGTGCAGCGTGTCGGTGATGTTCGGCTCCATTACCGCATTCGGCGACAGCAGCGTGTCGAAATGCGAGAAAGTCGAGCCGGAGGCCACCGTGGTCGGCGCGTACAGCTGGACGCGGCCGTTGGCGTCGCCGCCGGCGAGGCGGCCGGGGATCGTGCCGAGGCTGATGTCGATGCCCGGCAGCGCCGCGCGGATGGCATCGGCTTCGGCCAGGCCGAGGCTGAGCGTCGGGATGGTGGCGGTGATCGCCGGATCCTCGGCCATGCCGGGCGCGGTGCCCGGGGTGCCGGAGCTGGCGACGTTGCCGATCACCGCACCGATCGCGCCCGCGTTCTCGGCATTGAGCGCCTTGAACTCGAAGCCGCAGGTGCCGCGGTTCATGAAGGCGATCTTGCCGGTCAGGCTGCCGGCCGGCAGCGGTTCGCAGGCGTCGGCGGTGTCGGGGCCCACGCCGTCGTCGGCCAGCACCAGTTCGCCGCTGAAGTTGGCCGGCGTGGCGGGCGCACCGAAAGCGGCGGTGCCGTAGTAGGTGTAGCCCGCGGTCAGGCTGCCGGTCAGGCGCAGCAGCACCGCCTCGTCGAGGATCAGCGGCGCCTGGGCGCTGACTTCGGCGCCGTCCCAGACCGTGCGGCCGGGCGTGCGCATGGCCAGCGCGCGGGTCGCGTTGGTCATGCCCGCGTCGGTGAAGCGCAGGTTGCTCACGTTGTCGTAGGCCAGCCGCGTGTAGACGTCGGGCAGCCCGGCCAGCAGCGCGCCGCTGGTCTTGTTGAGGAAACCGGAGAAGCCCAGGCCGTGGCCGATCTCGTGCATCACCACGTTGAGGAAGTTGATCGCGCCCGGCGGGGTGTTGCCGTCCAGTCCGTAGTACCAGGAGAAGGACTCCAGGCAGCCGGGCTGGCCGAGGTTGCCGTTGAACTGCGAGGCGATGTCGCCCGGGTCCTGCGGATCGGGCACCAGATCCTCGCCGGCGATCGCGTCGCCCAGCGCGGAGGGATACAGCACGTTCGGATCGACGCCGGGGAAGTTGTAGACGATCCAGTTCGGCCCGGCCGAGCCGAGCACGCCACTGGTCGCTGCGCACGACAGCGGCGCGAACGAGGCGTAGACCTTGATGTCGACATCGCTCTGCAGCACCGAGCCCCACAGGTCGGCGGCGAACAGGTAGGCGATGCGGCGCTGCTCGCCGACGGTGGTGCCGGGATTGGCGCCGGTCGGCGCGATCGGCGTGGGGTCGTTGAGGCCGACGCCGGCGGGGTCGAGGTTGTACAGCACGACGCGGGCGGCATCGGCGTTGCCGCTGAGCGCGGCCAGGGCCAAGGCCAGGGCGGAGGCGAGGAGTGGCTTATTCATGGGCCCACTCCTTCGCGGCGTCCTGCGCGGGCCGCGCGGCGTCCGCGTCGTCGCCGGAATGACTCAGCACCAGGTTGCCGTTGGCGTCGCGGGTCGCGTACAGGTATTCCATGTGCGTCGCGGGCAGCTTCATCGCCGTGCCGCCACCGGGCAGGACGCGCGCCTCGGCGATGGCGGCGGCCTCGTCGGGCGGCGCCGGCACCGGGCTGGCGGGGTGCGCCTTGGCGTTGGCGCGCATCTGCCTGGCCATGGCCGCGTCGAGCTGCCGGGATTCTTCCGCGGTCAGCGGGCGCAGCTTACCCGTCTTCTTGTCCACGCCGACCTTCATGCCGGCGAAGGTGACTTCCACGGTGTCTTGCGCATCGTTCGATTTGGGCGTTTCCGCGGCGTTGGCGGCCAGCGCCAGCGCGGCCGCGGACAGCAGCCACCACGAACCGGGTCTGTGCTTCTTCATAAGTACCCCTTTGCACGTCTGGACGGAACAGAGGAAAACCCGCCGTTGCCGGCGCGTGGGCCGGGCGGCGACGGATCGGTCGGTCGGCAGGTCGAAGCCAGGGGGAAATGCCGACTGGGCGCAGTCTGCGCCGTGATCGTCGTCACATTCAACAGGTGGGCGGCACACGTAAAACGCCGGCCGGACCGGACAAAAGGCAAAGCCTTTTTGCAGGCGGTAATGCTGTCCCGTGGGCGCAGGGACGTCAGAGCCGCATGGACGCCGCCGGCGCCGTTGCGTTACCTCAGAACCTCAGATCAGCCCGCCGGTGCCGGTCAGGCCGATCCGGGCGATGGCGACCAGGATGACGATGCCGTTGAGCACCAGCCCGGCCTTGGCGCGGCCGCGCTTTCCGCTGCGGGTGAACAGGATGCCGACCGCGGCGATGATCGCGCCGACCGCGGCGAACGGGATCAGCAGCCAGTTGGTGAGGCTGATGAGCGGGATCAGCGCCAGCACCATCCAGACCATGGCGACGATGCCCCAGATCAGACTGATCAGTCCCATTGCGTTCTCTCCTCGCGGCTCGCGGCCGTCGCGATCAGGCATCCATTATGACGCCGTGCATGCCCTCGATTTCCACCTGCAGCTCGCGCCGGCACACGTCGCCGTGCAGCAGCAGCCACGGCACCGCGTCGCCGAGGTGCGCGCGCAGCAGGCGTTCGACGGCCGCCGCCTGCGCGGCGTCGCGCACGTAGACCTTCAGCCGGGTCGACGCGTCCAGCGCCGCCGGCAGGCCGGGGCGGCGTTCGCGCGCCGCGTCGAGCAGGCTGTCGAGGTTGGCGAGGGTTTCGTCGAGCTGCGGCGCCAGCGAACCGGCGTGCTGCGAGGCGTGGCCGACGATGCTGGCGGTGCCGGAAACGAACAGCGGCAACGCGCCCGGCGGCGGCAACAGCGCGCGGGCGAAGCTCGGCGGTTGCGGGCCGTATTCGCGCGGGTAGCGCCACGCGCTGGTCTGGCGCGGGTTTTCCAGCGGCGTGCCGGGGCGCCGCGCCGCCAGCCAGTAGACCTGCAGCACGCGCCCGCCGTCGTTGCTTCCGATCGCGGTCGCGGCCGGCAGCGCGGCGGTATCGACCTGGCCGAGGCCGCGCACGCGGCCGATGCAGAACTGGCGGTAGCGCTCGTCGTCGCCTTCGCCCCAGGTGATCTCGTCGAAGTAGTTCCAGATCCGCAGCAGGTGCGGGAAGCCGCTGCCGCGCCAGAACGCGCTGGCCTGGGCGTAGGCACGTTCGCTGGCGGCGAGCATGTCGTCGGCGTCGCGGTCGCGCAGTTCGATCGCGCCGAACTGCAGTTCGCCGTCGTCGGCATGGGCGATGCCGCCGTCGAAGCCAGCGGACGCCGGGCCGGCGCCGCGCCATACCTCCAGCCGCGCCTGGTCCAGCGGCGCCAGCGGTACGCGCAGGTAGCGGGCATCGCCGACCGCGTCGCGCGTCGGCGCTTCGGGCCCGAAACCGAACACGGCGAGGGTATCGGGACGGGCCAGCTCGGCGGCGAGCGCTTCCGGCGCGACCAGTTCGACCGCCAGCCGCGGGCTACGGGGCAGGGGCTCGGACAGCGCGGCGCTCATGCGGGAAAGACCGGGGGAATCACGATGGCGGATGATACCGCGCGGCCCGATGCGGCACCCACCGATCCGGGTGGGGCTATATTCATGCCCTGCGGCGGAAGATGCCGCCAACCAACGGGAGGCCCGCCATGAAATTGCGTCTTGCCGCGGTCGCGCTGGCCGCCGTCGCGCTGGCCGGTTGCGCCGGCACTTCGAAGGTCATGCTTGGCGAGGCGCGCGCGCCGATCGATCCGGCGCAGGTGCGCATCTACGGCAGCCCGCCGCCGGGCTCGGTCGAAATCGCCCAGCTGGAAGCGACCAGTGCGGTCGGCTTCGGCACCCAGGGCCAGACCGATGCGGCGGTGGCCCGGTTGAAGCGCGAGGCGGCGGCGCTGGGCGCCAACGGCGTGGTCCTGGTCGGCGTGGGCGGCAGCGGTTCGCCGGTCGGCATGTCGGTGGGCGCAGGCACGTTCGGCCGCCACAGCGGCGGCGGACTCAGCGTCGGCATTCCGACCACGCAGAAGAAGGCGGCCGGCGTGGCGATCTGGGTGCCGGAAGCGGCGGTGCCGCCGGCGACCACGCCCTGAGGCGGCGCGGCCGCGCATAGGCCGCAAGTCATGTTCGGCTGATCGGCCGCAGCGGTTAGCATGGCCTTTTCCCCGATGGAAGGCTCATGGCTGGCAAGTTCACGGAACCGGCGCGCATCGGCGCCATCGTCTTGGCGGGACTCCTGCCGGGCCTGTTGATCGCGTCGCCCGCGCTCGCGCAGACTCGCGCGATGCCGACCGCAGACGATTACGCGCGCGCCGCGAAATTCCTCCCGCAGAACGCCAACCCGCTGGTCGACCACGCGGTCGAGCGCGTCAGCTGGCTCGACGACGACCGCTTCTGGTACCGCGACCACGACGCCAACGGCGACCGCTTCCTGGTATTCGACGCGAAGACCGGCAAGGCCGCGCCGGCGTTCGACCACGCCGCGCTGGCGCAGGCGCTGACTGCGGCCGGCAAGGGCGGCAAGCCGGCGAAGGCCGGCAAGCTGCCGGTCAGCGGGATCAAGCTGCTCGCCGACGGTCGCGTCGAGGTGGCCACGACGGCCGGCGCCTTCGTCTGCGCGGGCAAGGCCTGCGAGGCGAAGCCGGCGAAGAAGCAGGAGCCGGGCGTCGCGTCGCCGGACGGGAAGAAGGAGGCGTTCGTCCGCGATTGGAACCTGTGGGTGCGCGACCTCGCCAGCGGCGCGGAGACGCAGCTGACCAGTGACGGCGCCACCGACTACGGCTACGCCACCGACAACGCCGGCTGGAAGCACAGCGACAACGCGATCCTGGTCTGGTCGCCGGACTCGACGAAGATCGCCACCTTCCAGCAGGACCAGCGCAAGGTCGGCGAGATGGTGCTGGTGAAGACCAACGTCGGCACGCCGGTGGTCGAGCGCTGGAAGTACCCGCTGGCCGGCGACGAGCACGTGGCGATGATCGAGCGCGTGGTGATCGACGTCGCCGCGAAGAAGACCGTGCGGCTGAAGATGCCGGCGGATTTCCACCGTTCCACCTGCAGCGACGACATCGTCTGCGACAACGGCTGGGAGGACGTGCAGTGGGCGCCCGACGGCAGGACGCTGGCCTTCGTCAGCACCGACCGCGGGCACAAGTCCGCGCAACTGCGCGTGGCCGACGTCGCGACCGGCGAGGTGCGCGACGTGTACAGGGAAACCGTCGTCACCCAGTACCAGAGCAACACGGCGTTGTCCTCGGTCGCGTGGCGCTACCTGCCGGAAAGCAACGAGTTCATCTGGTATTCGCAGAAGTCCGACTGGGGCCACCTGTACCTGCACGACCTCGCCACCGGCAAGGAAAAGCGCCAGATCACCAGCGGGCAGTGGAACGTGGACGGCATCGAGCGCATCGATGCGCAGACGCGCACGCTGTGGTTCGTCGGCAACGGCCGCGAACCGGGCAATCCGTATTACAAGCACTTGTACAAGGTGTCGCTGGACGGCGGCGACGTGACGCCGTTGACCCCGGAAGCCGCCGATCACGCCGTTGCCCTGTCGCCGGGCGGCGCGTGGTTCGTCGACGCGTATTCGACGACGGCGCAGCCGACCGTCACCGTGCTGCGTTCCGCGGCCGATGGCGCGACCAGGCAGGAAATCGCCCGCGCCGACATCGCCCGGTTGCAGGCCATCGGCTGGCAGGCGGCCGAGGAGATCACGGTCAAGGCGCGCGACGGCAAGACCGACCTGTACGGGCTGATGGTCAAGCCGGCGAACCTGGATCCGGCGAAGAAATACCCGGTCATCGTCTACATCTATCCCGGTCCGCAGGTCGGTTCGGCCAGCAACTACCGCTTCAGCACCGCGTTCCGCGACGGCCAGTCGCTGGCGCAACTGGGGTTCGCCTTCGTCGCCATCGACGGCATGGGCACGCCGTGGCGCAGCAAGACCTTCCAGGACGTTTCCTACGCCAACATGGCCGACAACACCCTGCCGGACCAGGTCGCGGCGGTGAAGCAGCTGGGCGAGCGTTACCCGTGGTTCGACGCGACCCGCGTCGGCATGTGGGGCCACAGCGGCGGCGGCAACGCCACCGCGACGGCGATGTTCCGCTATCCGGAAACCTTCAAGGTGGGCTGGGCCGAAAGCGGCAACCACGACAACCTGAACTACGAGGACGACTGGGCCGAGCGTTACCACGGCCTGCTGGAGAAGAAGGACGGCGGCGGCAGCAACTACACCGGGCAGGACAACGCCTCGATCGCGAAGAACCTGCAGGGCAAGCTGATGCTGGTCCACGGCACGATGGACGACAACGTGCCGCCGTACATGACCCTGCTGGTCGCCGACGCGCTGATCAAGGCGAACAAGGACTTCGACCTGCTGATGATCCCCAACGCGCGCCACGGCTACGGCAGCGGCGCGGCCGGCCTGTACGTGACCCGCCGGCGCTGGGACTACTTCGTCAAGAACCTGCTCGGCGCCGAGCCGCCGGCGCAGTTCGAGCTGAAGGTCGCCGAATAGGCGCCCGGAAAGAACCCTTCCCCCGCTTGCGGGGGAAGGGGCCCCAAAGGGCGGATGAGGGCGCGAGCGCAGCGAGCGGCTTCTGCTCTTCGCATCGCAAAGATCGAAAGCCGGGTCCTCACCCTTGGCGCCGCGCGCCGTTTCCCTCTCCCGTAAGCAGGGGAGGGGTTATCGCAAGTGGCGGCGGAAGCAATCAGCCCTTCTTCGGCTCGATCCCGAACAGCAGTTTCTTCTCCTCATCGCTCAGCGGCTGGCCCGCGTTCGGGTTGACCTGCGAACGCAGCGCATAGGCGCGTTGCGTGGCCGGGCGTTCGGCCACCACGTCGTGCCAGCGGCGGACGTTGGCGAACGGCGCCATGTCCAGCGGCGCCTTGTCGTAGGGGTTCACCCACGGATAGATCGCCATGTCGGCGATGCTGTAGGCGTCGCCGGCGACGAATTCGCGGTCGGCCAGGCGCTTGTCGAGCACGCCGAGCAGGCGCAGCGCTTCGTTGCGGTAGCGGTTCTTCGCGTACGCGATGTCTTCCGGCGCATAGACGTGGAAATGGCCGTACTGCCCGGTCATCGGCCCGAGCCCGCCGATCTGCCAGTGCAGCCACTGGCTGACCTCGGTGCGGCCGCGCGTGTCGGCGGGGACGAAACGGCCGGTCTTGTTGGCCAGGTAGGCGAGGATCGCGCCGGATTCGAACACGGAGATCGGCGCGCCGCCGTCGCCCGGCGCGTGGTCGACGATCGCCGGCATCTTGTTGTTCGGCGAGATCGCGAGGAATTCGGGCCTGAACTGGTCGCCCTTGCCGATGTCGACCGGCACGATCCGGTAGTCGAGGCCGGCTTCCTCGAGGAACAGGGTGATCTTGTGCCCGTTCGGTGTGGGCCAGTAATGCAGGTCGATCATGCGGCGGCTCCGCTGGGGGGTGGGGGCCGCAGTCTACTGCGCGAAAACGCAGCGGTCCGTCATGGCGACGGACCGCTGCGTTGCGTGCCTCAGAACGCGTAGCGGAAGCCGAGCAGGTACTGGCGGCCGTACTCGGTGTATTCCTCGGGGAAGAACAGGCCGAAACCGTTGGAGTCGCTGACTTCGGTGCGGAACGGTTCGTTGGTGACGTTGTTCACCTGCGCCAGCAGCGACAAGCCGCCCAGTGCGCTGCTTTCCGGGAAGTCGTAACCCAGCTGCAGGTCGACCGTGCGTTCGTTGCGCGTGTAGCGGTAGCTGCGCTGGCCGAAGATGTAGCTGTACTCGCCGCGGTACGGGTCGCGGAAGCGCTGGCTGACGCGCGCCGAGAAGCCGTTCTTTTCGTAGTACAGGGTGGCGTTGGCGACGATCTTCGACAGGCCGGGGAAGGTGTCGGTGCCGCTGCCCTGGTTCGGGCCGTCCGGATCGATCGACGACTCGGTGTACGAGGCGTTGAGCAGCAGGCCGAAGCCGTCCAGGGCCGAACTGATCAGGTCGCCGCCCAGTGCCATGCCCAGTTCGGCGCCGCGCATGTAGCCGCCGGTGCCGTTGGCCGGGGTCGAGAAGGTGCCCCAGTCCGAGGACGGCGGGGTGTCGCCTTCGTAGTCGTAGCCGGCGAAGTTCCACGGGATGGTCTGGGTATAGATGTACGAGTCCAGGTCCTTGTAGAACACCGCCAGGGCCATGTAGCTCGAATTGGATTCGCCGAAATACTTCTCGACCGACAGGTCCACGGAATTGGCGCGGTACGGCTCCAGCTCCGGGTTGCCGCCGCTGCCGGTCCATTCGCCAACGCCATTGGTCACCGCCACGCCGACGTAGCCGTACGCGCCCATGTCGTTGATGCGCGGGCGCATGATCTCGCGGGCCGCGCCGAAGCGGACGTTCCAGCCGTTGCCGAAATCGAACACCAGATTCAGGCTGGGCAGGATGTCGCCGTAGGAAGCGCCGATCCCGGTGACCGCCACCGGGCCGTCGGCCTGGATCACCACGCCATCCGCGGACTGGTCGGTGTGCACGTACTGCACGCCGACGTTGCCGCGCATGCGGACCGTGTCGGTCAGGTCGAGGTCGAGGTTGGCCTTGGCATAGAAGGTGCGGACCTCTTCCTCGATGCGCTGGTCCTTCTGCAGGTCGTCGTTGCTCTCGCTCAGGTAGACGTCGTAGTAGCGCGACAGCAGGGCGCGCGCGTCGTAGGCCAGCACGTTGCCCATGCCGGCGAAGCCGAGGTCGGTGGGCGCGAACAGCAGCGACGGGTCGACCAGGGTCGGCGCGCGATCGTTCAGCAGGTCGGTGAAATAGACCTGCGCCGCCTTGTCCTTGGTGCGCTTGCTGTAGTTGAAGCCGACGTCGTAGCTGCGCAGGAAGTACGAATCGACCAGCCGGTTCATCGACAGGCGGAACGACTTCAGCGTGTCCTTCTGCTGCGAATTCTCCATGCGGCCGTCGTGGCCCCAGCCCTGCGGATCGCGCAGGTAGACCGAGTTCGGGTCGGACAGGTCGGGCAGCGCGTAGTCGGCGTAGCCCGGGGTCAGCGGGATCTGGAAGTCGACGTCGAGCCCGCCGAGCATGCCGGCGTAGGTTTCCAGCGTCGACTGGTCGCGTTCGGCGCGCGAATAGCTGACGTCGGCGGCCAGCGTGTACACGTCCCACTTGAACTCGTTGTTCCAGCCGAACGCACTGATCTTGTCGTCGCGCTGGTTGTCGTCGTTGCGCACCACCGGCTCGATGCCGCTGAGGGTGCCGCTGGTGACCACCGGCGTGCCGTGGTAGTCGGTGGTGTTGGCGGCGGTGTAGGTCACCGCGCCGCCGTTCCACCACGGGTCGTTGGTCCACATCGCGCCGCGCATCCACTCGCCCTGTTCGAACTTCGAGTGGTACATGTCGAGCACGCTGTGCCAGGTGTCGTTGGGCTTGAATTCCAGCACCGCCATGACGCCGGTGCGGGTGGTGTCGCGCGACTTCACCCAGCCTTCGGCGCCCTGCAACGCGATCGCGCCTTCCGGCACGCCGGCCTGCGGGGTACCCCATGCACCGGTATCGGCCCACCACCACGACTTGTAATGCTTTTCCTGGAACGGCGAGGCCAGGCGGGCGACGCCGATGGCGACGCCGATGGTGTCGTTGGCGAACTGGTCGACGTACGAGGCCGAGAAGCGGTAGCCGGTATCCTTGCCGCCGTCGGTCAGGTCGCCCAGCGAATTCTTTTCGCCCTGGCCGCTGACCACGATGCGGCGTTCGCCGTAGTCGAGCGGGCGGATGGTCTGCATGTTCACCGTGCCGGACAGGCCCTGGCCGACCAGCGATGCGTCGGGGGTCTTGTAGACGGTGACGGCATTGATCAGCTCGGCCGGGTACTGGTCGAACTCGACGCCGCGGTTGTCGCCGGTCGTCACTTGCTCGCGGCCGTTCAGCAGGGTGCCGGCGAACTGTTCGGACATGCCGCGGATGTGGATCACCTGGCCGCGCCCGTCGACGCGCTGCATGGTCAGGCCGGGCAGGCGCGAAATCGAATCGGCGATGCTGATGTCCGGCAGCTTGCCGATGTCCTCGGCCGAGACCGCTTCGACGATCGAGGTCGATTCATTCTTGGTTTGCACCGAGGTCGCGATGCTGTGGCGGATGCCGATGACCTGCACGGCGTCCAGCGTGGACGTGGTCTGATCGTCCTGCGCGGCCGCGGTCGGCTGTTCCGGCTGGGCCGGCGGCGTCTCCTGCGCCTGCGCGGAGAACGCGAGCGCCGCCATGCAGGCAAGCGCCAGCGCGCTGGCGTTCGGTACCCGGCGCCCGGCGGCGGGCGCGTGTTGCGGATGGAATCGGCGACGGCGTGGTGAATCGGAGACAACGTGGTTTTGCGCTTGCATAACTCCCCTCCCGAGGGATGTTGACAGCGCTGTCATAATGGAATCCAAACAAATCTGTCAACACGGGTTCAATGGCCAAAATCAGCTTGCGGTGGGAAGTCCAGTGATTCCAGAGAGTTACATTCGTTTTCAGAAATCCGCGTGTTGCAGCGCGAAAAAGCATCTGCGCAACAGGCGCGCGGGGGCACGGGACCCGTGGCCGCACGTGGCCCTCGGCCTGCTCCTGTGCTTCCAGCTGGCCGCTTGCGACGATGCGCCGCCACGGGCGGATGCCGGGGCCGGCAGTCGCGGCGCCAGGGTCGAAGCGTGGACGACGACGTCCGACCAGCGCCTGGCGCTGGCGCCGTCGACGCTCGAATTCGGGCCGGCGGACGGACCGGTCGACATCGAGGTCGATGCGGCGACCCGCTACCAGCAGGTGGTCGGCTTCGGCGCGTCGATCACCGACGCGTCGGCGTGGCTGATCCGGCACGGGATGGATGCCGCCCAGCGCGAGGCGTTGCTGCGCGAGCTGTTCGGCCGCGAAGGCGACGGCATCGGCTTCGACTTCACCCGGCTGACCATCGGCGCGTCGGATTTCTCGCGCCGCCACTACAGCCTCGACGATCCGCCGGACGGCAAGCCGGACCCGGAACTGAGGCATTTCGACATCGCGCCCAACCGCGACGACGTGATCCCGGTGGTGAAGCAGGCGCTGGCGATCAACCCGCAGCTGAAGATCATGGCCTCGCCGTGGAGCGCGCCGGCGTGGATGAAGGACAGCGGCAGCCTGATCAAGGGCCGGCTGGCGCCGGAACACTACGACGCCTTCGCGCGCTACCTGCTGAAGTACGTCGAGGCCTACGCCGCCGAGGGTGTGCCGGTGACCGCGCTGACCGTGCAGAACGAACCGGACTTCGAGCCGGGCGACTACCCGGGCATGCGCCTGAACGCGCCGGAACGGGCGCGCTTCATCGGCGACCACCTCGGCCCGCTGCTGGCGCAGCATGCGCCGCAGGTGCAGATCTTCGACTGGGACCACAACTGGGACAAGCCGGAGGAGCCGCTGGGCGTGCTCGCCGACCCGGTCGCCGCGCGCTACGTCCCGGCCGTCGCCTGGCATTGCTACGCCGGCGACGCGTCGGCGCAGTCGCGCGTGCACGACGCCTATCCCGACCGCGACGCCTACATGACCGAATGCTCCGGCGGCGATTGGGAGCCGCTGGCCAGCGGCGGCCTGACCCTGCAGATGCGCAGCGTGGTCATCGGCTCGCTGCGCAACTGGGCGCGCGGCGTGCTGCTGTGGAACCTCGCGCTGGACGAAAACCGCGGCCCGCACGCCGGCGGCTGCGGCACCTGTCGCGGTATCGTGACCATCGACTCGAAGACCGGCGCGGTCTCGCGCACCGACGACTACTACGCGCTGGCCCATGTCAGCCGCTTCGTGCGCCGCGGCGCATGGCGCGTCGCCTCGACCGAAACCGGCGACGGCCTGGACAACGTCGCCTTCGTCAACGCCGACGACGCGACGCGCGTGCTGGTGGTCGGCAATTCCGGCGCCGCGCCGCGTGTGCTCGGCGTGCGCGAAGGCGGGCGCCGCTTCGTCGCCACGCTGCCGGCGAAAAGCGTGGCCACGTTCCGCTGGGCGGCCGGCGAAAAATGAGCCGCTGAAGCGGGAAGGGCCGGGAAGCGACGCGTCCCGGCCCTTCGATCCCGTCAGGCGGCCGGCAGGCGGCGCATCGCCTCCTGCCGCGTAGCGGCCTACTGCATCGGGCAATCCAGCTTATGGTCGAACGCGGTCGCCGCGACCACATCGGCCAGCGCCAGGTCGAGGCCGGCGCCGGAGCGGATCGCGAACGGCACGTCGAGCTTGCCGGTGTCGGCGCCGGCGACGCGCAGGCACTTCAGCGCCACGCCGAAGCGCAGCCATTCGCTGCGCGGCAGTTTGGCCAACGCATCGCCGAGCGGCAGTTCCGCCTGCGTCTGGCCGCTGCGCGCGAGCAGCGACACCTTGCCATCGGCCGGCAACGCATCGACGCGCAGCGTGGCGATCACGAACACGTCGCCGTTGGTTTCGCGCACCAGGTCGAGCGGTGCATCGGAACGCAACTCGGCGGTCGCCGCGCCCGACCAGGCCAGCCGGCGCGCGCCTTCCTGCACCTTGTAGTCGAACGGGGTCATCTTCAGCGTGCCGTCGCCGCTCTGTTCCTGCGCATGGACCACGTCGGTGGCGGCGCCGTCGCTGCCGAGCAGGCGCAGGCGCAGGCCGGGGCCGGCGACGCCGCGGGCGAAGAACGCGTTGCCGCGGGCTGCGGCCGGATCGACGCCCGCCTCCTCCGGCAGTGCGGCGAGGTCGCCGTCGTCGGCGTAGGTCAGGCCGTAGCCGAACGCGAACTGCGGGTCGTAGTCCTCCTGCCCGAAGTTGTTCGCATACTGGTCGGCGCGCTTCGGCCACGAGAAGCTGAGCTTGCCGTGGAAGTCGTGCTGCGGCTTGCCGTCGGCGCCGCGCAGCAGCACGTCGGCGATGCCGCCGCCTTCGGAACCGGGCAGCCACGCCGCGACGAAGGCGTCGGAGGCGTTGATCTCGCGGTTGACCCACAGCGGGCGGCCGCTGAGGAACACCGCGACCACCGGGATGCCGTCGGCCTTGAGCCGCTTGATCAGCGCCAGGTCGTCGCTGCTGCCGGACTTGTACAGCAGGTTGGCCAGGTCGCCCTGGAACTCGGCGTAGGGCTCTTCGCCGAACACGACGATCGCTGCGTCCGGCCGGGTCTTGTACTTGCCGTCGACCGCGAGCTCGGCGCTGCCGCCGGCGGCCTCGACCTGCTGCTTCAGCCCGTCCCAGATCGAATCGGCGTTCGGGAAGTCCTTGCGCATGGTGCCGGTGCCCTGCCAGGTCAGGGTCCAGCCGCCGGCCTGCTTGCCGACGTTGTCGGCGCCGTCGCCGGCGACCAGCAGCTTCTTCTTCGGATCGAGCGGGAGAACGCCGCCCTGGTTCTTCAGCAGCACCAGCGATTCGCGCACCGCCCGGCGCGCGATCGCGCGGTGCGCGGGCGCGCCGAGCAGTTCGAACTTGCCGCCGAGCGCGCGCTGCGACGGCTTCGGCTTCTCGAACAGGCCCATGCGGAACTTGACCCGCAGGATCCGCCGCACCGCGTCGTCGAGCCGCTGCATCGGGATCTCGCCGGCCTTCACGTGCGCCAGGGTGCTTTCGTACAGGCCCTTCCAGCTGTCCGGCGCCATCGCCATGTCGAGGCCGGCGTTGTACGTGGCCGCGCAATCGGTTGGCGTGCAGCCGGCGACCTGGCCATGGCCGTTCCAGTCGCCGACGACGAAGCCGCCGAAGTGGAAGCGGCCCTTCAGCACGTCGGTCAGCAGGTCCTTGCGGCCGTGCATCTTCTGCCCGTGCCAGCTGTTGTACGAGGCCATCACCGCCTGCGCGCCGGCGGCGACGCCGGTCTTGTAGCCGGCGGCGTGCACGTCGCGCAGCACCGCTTCGCTGGACAGGTTGTCGCCCTGGTCCTTGCCGTTGGCGGTGCCGCCGTCGCCGAGGAAGTGCTTGATCGACGTCATCACGTGCTCGTCGTCGAGGAAATCCGGCGCGCCGGCCTTGCCCTGCAGGCCCTCGACCATCGCCGGGGCGAAGCTGGCGACAACCTCGGGGTTCTCCGAATAGCCTTCGTAGCTGCGGCCCCAGCGATCGTCCTGCGGCACCGCGACGGTCGGGGCGAAGGTCCATTCCATGCCGGTGGTGCGCGTCTCGACCGCGGTGACGCGGCCGATCTGGCGCATCAGTTCCGCATCGCGGGTGGCGCCGAGGCCGATGTTGTGCGGGAACAGCGTCGCGCCGACGATGTTGCTCTGTCCGTGCACGGCGTCGATGCCCCAGATCACCGGGATGGCCTTGCCGCCGCCGGAAGTGTCCATCGACGCCTCCCAGAACGCGTCGGCCAGGTCCAGCCAGGCCTGCGGCGACGCGTCGTACTTGCCGCCGGGATCGGAGCCGCCGCCGGCGAGGATCGAGCCGAGCCGGTACTTGCGCACGTCGTCGGGGGTGACGCTGCCGATGTCGCCCTGGATGATCTGGCCGACCTTTTCCTCGACCGTCATCGTCTTCAGCAGCCCGTCGACGCGCGCCTCGAGCGCGGGATCGGCGGCGAGCGGCCACGCGACCTCGGGCCAGTGTTCGGGGACGATGGCGTTGCCGCCGTCGTCCGCGGCGGCGGCCGGCGACGCGTCCGGCGCGCTGCGCTGGCAGGCGGCCAGTGCGACGACCAGGCTGGCCAGCAGCAGGCTGCGGGCGGAAGGGCGGGGATGTCGGCGGATGGTGTTCATCGGCGGGAACTCGGGGCGGAAGGGAGGGTCGGGGCTGACAGCGCTGTCACCTTTCCAGCGTAGCGCAGCGTTGCGGGCGAAGCTTGCTGCATAGCGACATGAGCCGGTCGGCCTGCGGAAGGTAAAGTTAGCGCTAACATGCGACTTTGGCGACATCTGGCAGAATGACCCGGATAGGGTAGGCAAGGACGAAATGGAAGGCATGCGCGTGCGAATCGAAGATGTCGCAGAGGCAGCGGGAGTCTCGATGAAGACGGTTTCGCGCGTGCTCAACAGCGAACCCAACGTCTCCGAGGCCACCCGCCGCGCGGTCCAGGCGGCGGTGGAGAAGCTGCAGTACCGCCCGCACCCGTCCGCGCGCACGCTCGCCGGTCGCCGCTCCTACCTGGTGGCGATGCTGTACGACAACCCGTCCAGCAACTACCTGATGGAGGTCGAGCTGGGCGTGCTCGACGCCTGCCAGGCGCAGCACTACAACCTGATGCTGGCGCCGCTGGTCTACGACGCGAAGGACATCGTCGCCAAGGTCGAGGCGCTGATCCTGCAGTCGCGCCTGGACGGCGTGGTGCTGACCCCGCCGATCACCGACGACGAGGCCCTGCTGGCGCGGCTGGACGCGCGGGACATTCCCTACGCCAGCATCTCGCCGAAGGAAACCCACCGCCGCGTCGGCGTGGTCCTCGACGAGCGCAGCGCGGCGCGCGAGATGATGGCGCACCTGGTGTCGCTGGGGCACCGGCGCATCGCGCACATCAAGGGCCATCCGGCGCACGGCGCCAGCGGCTGGCGCCTGGCCGGCTACCGCGACGGATTGCAGGACGCGGGCCTGGACTACGACCCGACGCTGGTGGTCGCGGGCGAGTTCTCGCATGGCTCCGGCGTCGCCGCGACCCACCAGCTGCTCGACCTGGCGCAACCGCCGACCGCGATCATCGCCGCCAACGACGACATGGCGGCCGGCGCGATCTGCGCGATCTTCGAGCGCGGCCTGTCGGTGCCGAAGGACGTTTCGGTGTGCGGCTTCGACGACACGCCGATCTCGCGGCAGATCTACCCGTCGCTGACCACGGTGCGCCAGCCCACGCGCGAGATGGGGCGCCTGGCGGCGCTGGAACTGCTCAAGGAAATCCGCGAGCGGCGCACCGGCGGCCTCGTCGACGTGTCGTACGCATTGCAGCTGCGCAGGTCGACCGGACCGGCGCCGTAGCGGCTTGGCAGTGCGCCGCCGCCGCGGTTAATCTCCGCGCTCCGCCGCCTGCCGCCCCCGCGATTCCATGTCCGAACCGACCGCCGCCGCTCCGCTCCGCCCGCTGCCCGCGCTGATCTTCGCCTCGCGCTGGCTGCAGTTGCCGCTGTACCTGGGCCTGATCGTGGCGCAGGGCGTGTACGTGGTGCTGTTCTTCAAGGAGCTGTGGCACCTGGCCAGCCACGCCACCGGCCTGACCGAGCAGCTGATCATGCTGTCGGTGCTGGGCCTGATCGACGTGGTGATGATCTCCAACCTGCTGGTGATGGTGATCGTCGGCGGCTACGAAACCTTCGTCTCGCGGCTGAACCTCGAGGGCCACCCGGACCAGCCGGAATGGCTGAGCCACGTCAACGCCAGCGTGCTGAAGGTCAAGCTGGCGATGGCGATCATCGGCATCTCGTCGATCCACCTGCTGAAGACCTTCATCGAGGTCGGCAGCCTCGGTACCGGCGACAACCGCTTCACCGGGCCGGGCGTGATGTGGCAGACCATCATCCACTGCGTGTTCATCCTGTCGGCGATGGGCATCGCCTATACCGACAAGCTGATGACCCAGGGCGCGACCCGGCGCGAGCACGCCGCGCACTGACGGCCGGGGACGGGGCGGCGCCGCCATGAGCCGGATCGACGCAGCGCACCCGGTGCTGGCCTGCCGCGACGTGGCGGCTTCGGTCCGGTTCTACCGCAGCCTCGGCTTCGCATTGTCGTTCCAGGACGACGCGCACGCGCCGCGCTATGCGGCGGTGCGCCGCGACGGCGTCGAACTGCACCTGCAATGGGCCGATGCGGGGCAGTGGCGGGACGGCATCGATCGGCCGGCCTATCGCTTCCTCGTCGCTGACATCGATGCGCTGCACGGCGAATTCGCCGCCGCGCTGCCGCCCGATGCGTGGCACGGGCCGTGGGCGCGCCCGGCGGACACGCCGTGGGGCACGCGCGAGTTCCACCTGCGCGATCCCGGCGGCAACGTGCTGCAGTTCTACCGTCCGCGCTGAAGGCCGGACCGCGCCGGGCGCCGCCGCCGCGTAAAATGCACGGATGGATGTTTCCCACCTGCTCGACGGGCTGAACCCGGCCCAGCGCGAAGCCGTTTCCGCGCCACCCGGCCATTACCTCGTCCTCGCCGGCGCCGGCTCCGGCAAGACCCGCGTGCTGACCCACCGCATCGCCTGGCTCAACGAAGTGCACGGCGTGCCGGTGCACGGCATCTTCGCCGTGACCTTCACCAACAAGGCCGCCGGCGAGATGCGCCAGCGCGTCGACGCGCAGTTGCGCCACGGCTCGCGCGGACTGTGGGTCGGCACCTTCCACGGCCTCGCCCACCGCCTGCTGCGCCTGCACTGGAACGAGGCGGGGCTGCCGGAAGGCTTCCAGGTGCTGGATTCCGACGACCAGCTGCGCCTGGTCAAGCGCGTGGTGCAGCAGCTGGAACTGGACGAAGGCCGCTTCCCGCCGCGGCAGATCGCCTGGTGGATCAACGCGCAGAAGGACGAAGGCCGCCGCCCGCAGCACATCCAGGCCGAAAAGCACGACGAATGGGGCAGCGTGATGCTGCGTTGCTACGCGCTGTACCAGGAGCGCTGCGACCGCGCCGGGCTGGTCGATTTCGCCGAACTGCTGCTGCGCGCGCACGAGCTGCTGCGGGACAACCCGGCGCTGCTGGCGCACTACCGCGCGCGCTTCCGCGAGATCCTCGTCGACGAATTCCAGGACACCAACTCGATCCAGTACGCCTTCGTCCGCGTACTGGCCGGCGACACGGGCCACGTGTTCGTGGTCGGCGACGACGACCAGAGCATCTACGGCTGGCGCGGCGCCCGGGTCGAGAACATGCAGCAGTTCCTGCGCGACTTCCCCGACGCGCGGACCATCCGCCTGGAGCAGAACTACCGCTCCAGCGCCAACATCCTCAACGCCGCCAACGCGGTGATCGCGCACAACCCGGGCCGCATCGGCAAGCAGCTGTGGACCGACACCGGCGACGGCGAACCGGTCGACGTCTACGCCGCGTACAACGAGATCGACGAGGCGCGCTACGTCATCGAGCGCATCCGCCAGTGGGTGCGCGACGGCGGCAGTTACCGCGACGCGGCGGTGCTCTACCGCAGCAATGCGCAGTCGCGCGCGCTGGAAGAGGCGCTGCTCGCCGAGCAGGTGCCGTACCGCGTCTACGGCGGCATGCGCTTCTTCGAGCGCGCCGAGATCAAGGACACGCTGGCCTACCTGCGCCTGGTCGCCAGCCGCGCCGACGACGCCGCCTTCGAAAGGGCGGTCAACACGCCCGCGCGCGGCATCGGCGAGCGCACGCTCGACGAGGTGCGCAAGCTGGCGCGCGCGCAGTCGCTGCCGCTGTGGAGCGCGGCGCAGGCCATCGTTTCCGGGACCGGCCTCGCCGCGCGCGCGCGCAACGCGCTGGCCGGCTTCCTCGCGCTGGTCGACGCGATGGCCGACGAGGTCGCCGCGCTCGACCTGAAGGACAAGATCGACCACGTGCTGGCCCGCTCCGGCCTGCGCGAGTTCTACGCCAACGACAGCAAGGGCCGGCTGGATTCGGAATCGCGCACCGAGAACCTCGACGAACTGCTCTCCGTCGCCTCGCGCTTCACCCGCCGCCTCGACGACCCGGACGAGGACGAACCTGTCGACATGAGCGAGCTGGTCGAATTCCTGTCCTACGCCGCGCTGGAAGCCGGCGAGGGCCAGGCGCAGGCCGACGAGGACGGCGTGCAGCTGATGACGCTGCATTCGGCCAAGGGCCTCGAGTTCCCGCTGGTGTTCCTGGTCGGGCTGGAGGAAGGGCTGTTCCCGAGCAGCCGTTCGCTCGAAGAGAGCGGACGGCTCGAGGAGGAGCGCCGCCTCGCCTACGTCGGCATCACCCGCGCGCGGCAGAAGCTGGTGCTGACCTACGCCGAGTCGCGGCGCCTGCACGGCCAGGACATGTACGGCATCCCGTCGCGCTTCCTGCGCGAGATCCCGCCGCACCTGCTCAGCGAGGTGCGCCCGCGCGTGCAGGTGTCGCGGCCGTACGCGCCGCCGCAGCCGCGTCCGCTTGGCCATGCCGCGCTGGAGCAGCCGGCGCTCAAGCTGGGTTCCAACGTCGTGCACCCGAAGTTCGGCAGCGGCGTGGTCACCGACTACGAAGGCAGCGGCGCGCACGCGCGGGTGCAGGTGCAGTTCGACGGCGAGGGCAGCAAGTGGCTGGTGCTGGCGTACGCGAACCTGTCGCCGGCGTGACGCCCTTGTAGGAGCGGCGCAAGCCGCGATGTTTTTCGAACAGATCGCGACGGAACGAAAGGCATCGCGGCTTGCGCCGCTCCTACACGGCCTCGACCTCCGGATCGGCCTCGTGCAGGAAGCCGCCCGATTGCCGCCGCCACAATTGCGCGTACAGGCCATCGAGGGCCAGCAGTTCCTCGTGCGTGCCCTGTTCGACCACGTGGCCCCTGTCCATCACCATGAGGCGGTCCATCGCCGCGATCGTCGACAGCCGGTGCGCGATGGCGATGACGGTCTTGCCCTGCATCAGCCGGGCGAAGTTCTCCTGGATCGCCGCCTCCACTTCGGAGTCGAGCGCCGACGTCGCCTCGTCCAGCACCAGGATCGGCGCGTCCTTCAGCAGCACGCGGGCGATGGCGATGCGCTGGCGCTGGCCGCCGGACAGCTTGACCCCGCGCTCGCCGACGTGGGCGTCGTAGCCGCGGTTGCCCTTCGCGTCGACCAGGCCGAGGATGAAGTCGTGCGCGTGCGCCTGCCTGGCCGCCTCGATCATTTCCTCCTCGCTCGCGTCCGGCCGTCCGTACAGCAGGTTCTCGCGCACCGAGCGGTGCAGCAGCGAGGTGTCCTGGGTGACCATGCCGATGTTGGCGCGCAGCGAGTCCTGGCGCACGTCGGCGATGTCGGTGCCGTCGACGAGGATGCGCCCGCTCTCGACGTCGTAGAAGCGCAGCAGCAGGTTCACCAGCGTCGACTTGCCGGCGCCGGAGCGGCCGATCAGGCCGACCTTCTCGCCGGGGCGGATGTGCAGGTCCAGGCGGTCGATCACGCCGCCCTGCTTGCCGTAGTGGAAGCCGACGCCCTCGAAGCGGATGTCGCCCCGGCTCGCCGCCAGCGGCGGCGCGCCGGGCTTGTCGTCGACGGTCGGCGGCAGCGCGATCGAGTTGATCCCGTCCTGCACCGTGCCGATGTTCTCGAACAGCGCCGACATTTCCCACATCACCCACTGCGACATGCCCATCAGCCGCAGCACGAAGGCGATCGCGACCGCGATCGCGCCGGCGCTGACCGCGCCCTTCGACCACAGCCACACGCCGAGCGCGGCGACCGCGGCCAGCAGCAGCATGTTCAGCGCGGTGTTGCTGGCGTTGACCACGGTGACCAGGCGCATCTGCCGGTGCACGGTCCGCATGAAGCCGTCCATCGCCTCGCGGGTGTAGGCCTCCTCGCGCGCCGAATGCGAGAACAGCTTGACCGTGGCGATGTTGGCGTAGCTGTCGACGATGCGCCCGGTCATCGTCGAGCGCGCGTCGGACTGCGCCTGCGCGACCTTGTTCAGGCGCGGGATCGCGTACCACAGCAGCAGCGAATACAGCCCGATCCACACCGCGAACGGCAGCATGAAGCGCCAGTCCTGCGACGCGGCCACCACCAGCGTGCCGCCGAGGTAGACGAGCACGTAGTTCAGCACGTCGAGCAGCTTGATCACGGTCTCGCGCACCGCCAGCGAGGTCTGCATCAGCTTGGTCGAGATGCGCCCGGCGAACTCGTCCTGGAAATAGCTCATCGACTGGCGCAGCAGGTAGCGGTGCACCTGCCAGCGGATCCGCATCGGGAAGTTGCCGAGCAGGGTCTGGTGGATCACCAGCGCGTTCAGCAGGCTCAGCGCCGGGAACACCAGCAGCACGACGGCGGCCATCAGCAGCAGGTGCCGGCCCTCGGCGGCGAAGAAGCTGGCCGGCGTGTGCGCCTGCAGCCTGTCGACCAGCGCGCCGGTCCAGGCGTACAGCCGCACCTCGATGATCGCGAACACGGCGGAAGTCAGCGCCATCAGCGCCAGCCACGGCTCCAGGCCGCGGGTGTAGTGGCGGCAGAACGCGTACAGCGACTTGGGCGGTTGGACGGGCGGCGCGGACGGATACGGGTCCACGCGGGTTTCGAACCAGCGCAGCATGGGGGATCTTCGGCGGAATCCTGGGGTCGGCCGGATTATGGCGCCGAAACCCGGGCGCGGGGCCCCGCGCGAACGAACGGCCGGCCGGCGGCCTGATCCGGATCAATGCGCGACGGCGCGGGCGGGCGTTTAATGGCAGCGTCGCAACTGCCGCGAGGAGTAGGCCATGTACCAACGCATCCTGATCGCGATCGACGGTTCCGAACTGGCCGCCAAGGGCCTGCGCGAGGGCCTGGCCCTGGCCGGGGCGCTGCAGGCGAAGGTCGACATCCTCGTCGTCTCCGAGCCGTGGGCGATGGGCGTGTACGACGCGTTCGGCTGGACCATCGCCTACCAGGCGTCGCCGGAATACCGCGAAAGCCGCGAGGCGCAGGCGCAGGCGATCCTGATGCCGGCGCTGGACGCGGCCAGGCAGGCCGGGGTCGAGGCCACCGGCCACCACCTGCTCGACCGCTACGCCGCCGACGGCATCCTCGAAACCGTGCGCGAGTCCGGCAACGACCTGGTGGTGATGGCCTCGCACGGGCGCCGCGGCGTGGACAAGGTGCTGCTCGGCAGCCAGACGCAGCTGGTGCTGACCCACAGCAAGGTGCCGGTGCTGGTGGTGCGCTGAACGGCGCCTTCCCCCGCAGGGGAATACCGGCTCGTCCATGGACTTCGAGTCGATTCCGCCTCGGCACGCTGCCGCGGGAATGACCGCCGGCAGGCGGAATCGATGCAACGCAGATTTCCCGTCGCGCCGATGGCCCGGGCCCATCGCGCGGGGCATCCTTCGCCACCCCGCAGAGAAGAACGAGCACCCTCCATGCCCACGCTGTTCGACCCGCTGACCGCCGGCGAGCTCCAGCTCGCCAACCGCATCGTGATGGCGCCGCTGACCCGCAACCGCTCGCCGGGCGCGGTGCCGCAGCCGCGCGCCGCGACCTACTACGCGCAACGCGCGACGGCCGGCCTGCTGGTCAGCGAAGGCGTCGCGATCAGCCAGCAAGGGCAGGGCTACGCCGACGTGCCGGGGCTGTATGCGCCGGAGCAGGTCGAAGGCTGGAAGCGCGTCACCGCGGCGGTGCACGCGGCCGGCGGCAGGATCGTCGCGCAGATCTGGCACGTGGGCCGCGTTTCGCACGTTTCGCTGCAGCCGGACGGACGGGCGCCGGTGGCGCCGTCGGCGATCCGCGCCAACAGCAAGACCTTCCTGGTCGATGCCGGCGGCAACGGCGGCTTCGTCGCGACCTCCGAACCGCGCGCGCTGGAGCAAGCGGAGATCCCCGGCATCCTCGACGACTACCGCCGCGCCGCGCGCGCCGCGATCGAGGCCGGCTTCGACGGCGTCGAGATCCACGGCGCCAACGGCTACCTGGTCGACCAGTTCCTGCGTTCCGGCAGCAACCGGCGCGGCGACGGATACGGCGGCGGCATCGAGAACCGCGCGCGCTTCCTCGACGAGGTGGTCGCCGCGGTCGCCGGCGAAATCGGCGGCGGCCGCACCGGCATCCGCATCTCGCCGGTCACGCCGGCCAACGACGTGTCCGATCCCGAGCCGCAGCCGCTGTTCGAGCACGTGGCGCGCGCGCTGGCGAAGCACGGGCTCGCCTTCGTGCACGTGATCGAGGGCGCGACCGGCGGCCCGCGCGACAACCTGCCGTTCGACTACGCGGCGTTGAAGCGGGCGTACCGCGAGGCCGGCGGTAGCGGCGCGTGGATCGCCAACAACGGCTACGACCGCGCGCTGGCGGAACGGGCGGTCGCATCCGGCTATGCCGACGCGGTCGCGTTCGGCAAGCTCTTCATCTCCAATCCGGACCTGGTGCGCCGCCTGCGCGAGAACGCGCCGCTGAACGCGTGGGACGCGAAGACGTTCTACGGCGGGGGCGACCACGGCTACATCGACTATCCGACGCTGGATTGACCGTTCGCGGGCCGGCCGCGGCCCGGCAGCGCAACGCGCGGGGAACGCGAAGGCCGGGCATGGGCCCCTGCTTCGCCTGCGGCTTTAGTCGTATCCGCGAAGCGCCAGGGACGCACCTGCAAGGCGTTGCGGCGTGCCTACGCATGCGTATGGAAAAAGCCGGTTGACTCGCATCAATACTGGTGCCGCGCAAATGTGCAAACATGCGCGCCCCGTCCACGCATCGGAAACGACCAACCCATGAATTCCCCCGCTGCCTTCACACGCGACGAACTGCTGGCCAGCGCCCGCGGCGAGCTTTTCGGTCCGGACAGCGGGCGCCTGCCCAACGCGCCGATGCTGATGTTCGACCGCATCACCGAGATCCGCCAGGACGGCGGCGCGCACGGCAAGGGCATGGTGCGCGCCGAACTCGACATCCATCCGGACCTGTGGTTCTTCCAGTGCCATTTCCTCGGCGACCCGGTGATGCCCGGTTGCCTCGGGCTGGATGCGCTGTGGCAGCTGACCGGCTTCTTCCTCACCTGGACCGGCGCGCCGGGGCGCGGCCGCGCATTGGGCGTGGGCGAGGTCAAGTTCACCGGCCAGGTGCTGCCGAGCGCGAAGAAGGTCAGCTACGAGATCGACATCAGCCGCGTGGTCAACCGCAAGCTGGTGCTGGCGGTGGCCGACGGCCGCGTACTGGTCGACGGCCGCGAGATCTACACCGCGCGCGACCTGCGCGTGGGCCTGTTCACTTCGACGGAGAACTTCTGAGCATGCGCCGCGTCGTCGTTACCGGCCTGGGCATCGTTTCCTGCCTGGGCAATGATGCGGACAGCGTGTCGGCCGCGTTGCGCGCCGGGCGTTCCGGCATCCGCTTCCAGCCCGACTACGCCGAGCTCGGATTCCGCAGCCACGTGGCGGGCAAGCCCGAGATCGACCTGGAAGCGCAGATCGACCGCAAGCAGAAGCGGTTCATGGGCGATGCCGCGGCCTACGCCCACATCGCGATGCGCGACGCGATCGCCGACGCCGGCCTGTCGGAGGCGCAGGTCAGCCAGCCGCGCACCGGCCTGGTCGCCGGTTCCGGCGGCGGTTCGGCCGAATGGCAGATCAAGGCCGCCGACCTGCTGCGCGAGCGCGGCATCCGCAAGGTCGGCCCGTACATGGTGCCGAAGACGATGTGCTCGACGGTATCGGCCAACCTGGCCACCGCGTACCGGATCAAGGGCGCCAGCTATTCGCTGTCGGCGGCGTGCGCGACTTCGGCGCACTGCATCGGCGCGGCCGCGGACCTGATCCGCGCCGGGCGCCAGGACGTGGTCTTCGCCGGCGGCGGCGAGGAAGCGCACTGGGCGCTGACCATGATGTTCGACGCGATGGGCGCGCTGTCCAGCAAGCGCAACGACGACCCGGCCGCGGCCTCGCGCCCGTACGACGCCGACCGCGACGGTTTCGTCATCGCCGGCGGCGGCGGCATGCTGGTGCTGGAGGACTACGAGCACGCCATCGCCCGCGGCGCGCGCATCCATGCCGAACTGGTCGGTTACGGCGTGACTTCCGACGGCGCCGACATGGTCGCGCCGTCCGGCGAAGGCGCGGTGCGCTGCATGCGCATGGCGCTGGAAGGCGTGACCGCGCCGGTCGACTACCTGAACACCCACGGCACCTCGACGCCGGCGGGCGACATCGTCGAACTGGACGCGATCCGCGCGGTGTTCGGCGAGGCGCTGCCGCCGGTGTCGTCGACCAAGGCGCTGTCCGGGCATTCGCTGGGCGCGGCCAGCGTGCACGAGGCGATCTACAGCCTGCTGATGATGCGCGACGGCTTCATCGCCGGTTCGGCCAACATCGACGCGCTGGACCCGGGCGCCGAGGGTTATCCCGTCGTCCGCGCCAGCCGCGACGCGACGCTCGACACGGTGATGTCCAACAGCTTCGGCTTCGGCGGCACCAACGCAGCGCTGGTGTTCGCGCGGGTCTAAGAGCTTATCCGTAAATAGTATAGACTGTGCCTCCGAGCCGTAAAGCAAACGGTGTCGGGGGACGGAATTGGCGAAGCGGGTTGAATCGTGGGAAGTGACGGATGCGTTCTGGCAGCGGGTTGAGCC